>ENA-OQIG01001101-OQIG01001101.1-human-gut-metagenome-genome-assembly--contig:-NODE-1101-length-12748-cov-3.570557_pt1 | contig 12748 bp, 15 predicted proteins | sample MGYA00242576_ERZ504741 | MGnify/ENA primary metagenome ERZ504741 (study PRJEB26092, sample SAMD00036436) | human gut metagenome | host: Homo sapiens | study: EMG produced TPA metagenomics assembly of... | reverse complement strand
TTGTGCCCCACGATCCCGCGTACTTTAGCAAATGTAATCCATGACAGGCAAATCGGAATTGTTTCATTGAGCAGCATGAACCGGATACTGACGGGTAGAAGTAAGAATATGTACCATCCCGTTTTGATATACCAAAGAAGACGACCAGTCATTACGTCCTGTTACATCTAAATAAACCTGATTTTCCATCCCAGATTCAAAGCAAAGACAGCAGACATCATTCTCTTTGTATTTGAAATGCTCGCTTCCGACTTTTTAGGGTTCTTTGAGTTGTCGACAAACCATTGTCCCGGTACTACCATACCGCCATCTGTATATACTTTATATGCTTCCGAACGACTTGTATAGTATTCATATCGTGCGAAACCACCTACGCTAAAATCTTGTATCTGCTTATTGACAGTAAATGTTCCGCCAAAGGTAGCCTGCTCTTTTGTGGTTTGCCCCATAGTATACTTACCGCCTTCATTTGCATATCCACTACCCAGTTGTTTTTCTTCAAACTTAGTGTAATAGTAATTCATATTGGCATCGGCTTTAAATCTCAGCCAATCCAGAATCTGCACATTCACTTCCATTTGGGGACGAACCACAGTCTCTTTCTGGGAATAATCGTATTTGTCGATCATAAAAAACAAATCACGTCCCGGAACTGAACCATACTTGTCACCATAACTTGTAGATGCCAGTCCACCATGCTCACCCAGATATTTATCGCGGAAATAATTCACATCCAGCATCGGAGTCATAATGGTTCCGTTCGGATTGACAAAACGCTCTCCTACTGTTCGCGGAGAATTCTTCGGATTTGAGTTGGTGAAACTCATAGCAGCCGAAACTTCCACCCGATCACTGATTTTATGCGAACCTTTCAATAAAAACGAATAACGCTCAAATGTATTCTTTTCGCTGGTAGATCTTGCTTTCTTATAAGAAAGAGAAGTGTAATACGATGTTTTATCATTGCCACCGCGAATAGCCACATTCGTATTGGAGTTCAGCCCCAATTGATACAAATCCAGCATGTTATTTTTATGGGGCGAATAATTGGTTCTGGTACCATCATAGTTGCGGATCGGCTGACCATCGTATTTAGGTCCCCATCCATAACTGCCTGCGCCTATTAGTGTCCGGTCTCCTTTATCATCGAGTTTGAACTGAAAAGGATCCCATACAGAACCATTGTTGTCCGTGTCTTTCCAGCCAGGCATCAACCCCACCCCATATTCAGTCTGGATATCCGGTGTCCGGTACGCATGATCGATACCAAATGTTTGTGATACAGAAACTCCGAAGCCTTTGAAGCCTTTTCCCGATTTGGTGGTAATCACCACAGCTCCGTTCAGACCACGTGAACCGTAAAGGGCAGTCGCAGCAGCACCTTTCAGGACCGAAACTGTCTCAAAGTCATCCGGATTGAGGTTCTTCAGTTCATTACCATAGTCATTGGCATTATTGTTTCCGGCATCCCAGTCCATCGTGGTATTTCCCGAAGTCGAGTTATCGAGAATAACTCCGTCGATCACATAAATCGGCTGATTGTTTCCTTTCAAAGTAGAAGCACCGCGAATCTGAATCTTCGTCGCTCCGAACATACCTCCGTCTGACTGACGGATCTCGACACCCGCTACTTTTCCTTGTAAGGCGGCTACCGGAGAAATCGTATTGGCAGCTTTCAGGTCATCGCCTTTGACCTCGGTCACTGCATACCCCAAAGCTTTCTGTTCACGCTTCAACCTAAGGCTGTCACCACTACCTCGTCCAGTATCTGGGTATCTTCTTGAAGCACAACATTAATAACAGTTTTACCGCTTACTTTTACATCCTGTTTCTTCATGCCGATGTAAGAAAACTCCAGAACTCCGTCTGCAGGAACATTAGATAAAGTGTAATTGCCATCAACATCTGTCACTGTACCGATCGATGAACCTTTAACAAGTACACTCCCTCCGATAATCGGTTCACCGGTTCCATCTTTTACAATTCCTTTCACTGTTATATTCTGCGCAAAAGCAGTAACAGACAAAAAAGATAGAACAAGCACTAACACCTTTTTCATCAATCTCACATTGATAATTTTCGAGTTATTCATTCATTTTTCTTTTTTAGTTAAACAATATGTGTTAATTTAGGTTATAATAATGGCTATAGTTCTCTTAGAACTTAGTTATTCTTGAAAAATGTAAATTATATACAATATTAAATACTTTATTACGCTGTAATTTTACATTTGTCAATCAGATTTAGTTGTATATTTTAAAATAAGGAGTTGCCAATCTTATTTCGCGGAGTAAAGATAGATATAAAGTATCAAAATACAATAAATATACTATAATATTTTTAAATGCTAATTTCTACTTTTTTTTCTTCGCTATTCACCACCTCTCAGAATCCCTTTAAAAGTGCTTGTAATGCGTTTTAGAACTGAGTTCTAAGAGAACTTGGTTGATCTGTTTATATATCCATTCCAAAGGGATTTGAAAGATATGTGTCATTTCTCAAATTAACTATATACACGAGGTTTGATCACTATTTACAAGTAAAAGTTCCATCCAGATTTAGAAAACCAGAAACAATTTCTTATCCTTTTCTGAATATAAAACCAATATTTATTTACTATCTACGAAAAAGAGTCGGTAGATTTCTACCGAAACAAGATATTACAAATGTCATATACAAACCAAGCCTTATATGATAACTGCGGTGGCAGTCGAAATAAAAAGAAAAGCAAATAAGACGGGGAACGAAGCACCGGGCTCCGGACATCGAAACACCGGGATAAAAATAGCGGAAAGCCGGGCTTCAGGAAGCAGAGAACCGGACTTTGGAATGGCGCTAAAAAACAAAGACCGCTCCGGTTTACACCGGAAACGGCCTTTATCCACTCTATAACAATACAACTTTTAAAACGTTATGCCGGTTCTTCACATCTTTCTACATAAGCCAAAGCATCACCTTTATTGACCAAAGCACCTTGCTTGGCACATACCTCAATGATGCGTCCACTAAAATTAGCCAATACTCTATCATAAGTGTTCCATGGAGTGGCAATATAACAAAATACATCATCCGGTTCATATTTATGCCCTACTTCCGGAGGCATGGAGGGCGATTCAACATCTATTTCCCAGATAATCCTACCCTTTTCCATCGCAGTGATTGGCTCTGCTTGGCACGCTTCATCCTTTTCACATCTTCTTCTGAGAAACCTTGTTTGGCCAATGCCGCATCCTTGGCACGTTGCAGGTCTTCTTCAAACCTCTTCTTGCTACTCCCGATTTATAATCACGATACTGCCTGTCATGCATGGCCAGTTCAAACAGTTCTTCATCATCGGCCGGACTCCAACCATTCTCCTGCATCTCTTTACGATATTCATCAAGCTGGTCGGGATAGTTCTTCTGCGGATCTTCATCTGTAAATTCGTACCCCTTCTCTTTGGCCAATGCTACAATTTCCGGATCCAACGGACCGGGTAAACGACCGCTTTTACCCAGAATCATCCCCCAGGTATTATTGTCTATCATGCTCCAGCGTTCCTCACCTTTTACACGTGCCATTACATTCATTAATGCCACATTTTTCACATACTGGCTGAATGGAGTTACCAGTGGAGGATAACCTAACTTAGGCCATACGTATTCCACTTCATCGAACAACATCACAAGCAGATCGTCAATGCTGAGTTCAGGCTGATTATTACTCTTTAATATCATATTAATACCGGCATGCACACCTTTCAAATCGGCCATCATAGACCCCATCATCCTCCGGGCAAGCCACATTTCAGCAATAAAGAAGACATATGTTTGTTGGTCGGGTCCATAAAGTAACCAAGGAAATCATCGATGAACTCCTGTGTCATGGCACGCGCCTTCATATAGGCTTTCATATTAATATCAGGTACACGAAAACCGGCATCTTTCAACATGGCCTGTACAGAGATCACGTCCGGATGAACTTTTCCCCAGGACATAGGTTCCATGGCTACATCAATAATATCAGCACCATTCTCACAAACTTCAAGAATGGAAGCCATTGACAATCCGGGCCCGCTATGGCCATGATATTGAATCAACACTTCGGGATGACGTTCCTTAATGGCTTTTGTCAATTGTCCTAACATGGCAGGACGTCCGACACCTGCCATATCCTTCAGACAAATCTCGGGAGCACCGGCCTCAATCAGCTTATCAGCAATAGCCGTATAATATTCTACTGTATGTACCGGTGAAAAGGTGATGCACAAAGTTGCCTGCGGAATCATTCCTCCTTCAAGTGCATAGTGTATGGAAGGAATAATATTCCTTACTTCATTCAGCCACAAAAGATACGGGTGATATCTACTCCCTGGGCATGCTTGACTTTGTACATCAACCGACGGACATCGGCAGGAACGGGATACATCCGTAAACCATTCAGTCCCCGGTCAAGCATGTGGGTTTGTATTCCGGCATCATTGAAAGGTTTGGTAAAAGCCCGCACTGCTTTATTGGGGTTTTCACCATACAATAAATTGACTTGCTCGAACGCTCCGCCATTGGTCTCCACACGGGCAAAGCATCCCATTTCAATAATCAAAGGGGCAATTCGCACTAACTGGTCGACACGGGGTTGATACTTACCGGACGACTGCCACATATCCCGATATACGAGACTGAATTTAATTTCCTTTTTCATTGCCGTAAGTTATAAGTGATTTCACATTCATAGGTTAACTTGCTATATTACAAATATAGTGAGATATTTGACATAAAGACAAATCAGACCATCAAAAAGTTCCCATAAAAGATATGTTATATATCATATTGTCACAAAAGTAAAGGAGCAAGGAGGGGGTCCCTCACTTACTCCTTCTTTTGCACAACTAAAAAATTACACTAAATCACTACCTAAAATCAATCTTTTTATTAATGAAAAATACCTAATCAAACAAAGTCCTTCAGTTCCTGTTGCAATCTCTGACGGGTAAAAAAGATACGGCTCTTGACAGTGCCGAGTGGCAATTCTAATTTTTCGGCTATTTCACGGTATTTAAATCCGGAAACATGCATTGAAAATGGAACTTTATATTCTTTGGGCAACGCATTTACTACACGGTGCATTTCTTTCAGGTCATAGGCTCCTTCGGTACTTTCAAACCGGAGTCCTGCGGAAGATTCAGATGGAAAAGATTATCGGTTTGGTCTACATAAGTTTGATCACGCACAATTTTACGGTAATTATTAATAAAGATGTTGCGCATGATAGTATACATCCAGCCTTAAAATTAGTGTCTGGCATAAATTTATCTTCATTATCTAATGCTTTTAATGAGGTCTCTTGTAACAGGTCATTTGCTTCTTCGCGATTAGCAGTCAATTTATAAGCGAAGCGGAGCAACTCTTCTTGCACTCCTATTAAATCTTTTCTAAAACTTAAACTTTTCATACGTTGCGGTTTTTAAGCGGTTAATATTTCGTTTCTTTCTCGATATTGCAAGTTTAAGGCTTATTTTAGATTTCAGTAGGGTAATTTTCACCAATCTTTGGGGTAAAAACTATCAAATGATAGTTTTTGGGTGCTATTTGATAGTTTTTGGGTGTTATTTCTTAAAGAGTTAGACAGCTTTTGATAGGTTTGTTTGATAATTAATGTTTTTTATTATGTGCTTTTTGTAAATAGAGACTGAATCACATACCTTTGGATCAAGTTTAATAACGTTAAGAATCAAAAGAATTATGAACTTACTTATCATCCTGGGGATTATAATCATCCTCGTCATTATCATTGCTTCCATGTATAACTCATTGGTAAAATTGAGAAATAATCGCGAAAACGCATTTGCCGACATTGATGTACAACTGAAGCAGCGTCACGACCTTATTCCACAATTGGTAGATACAGTAAAAGGATATGCAGCTCACGAAAAAGAAACACTTGAGCGCGTCATCCAAGCCCGCAACGGAGCTGTCAGTGCCCGGACAATCGATGAAAAAATTACAGCTGAAAATCAACTTAGTTCCGCCCTCGCAGGATTGAAGATTACATTGGAAGCTTATCCGGACCTGAAGGCCAACCAAAACTTCCTTCAGCTACAGGAAGAGATTTCGGACGTAGAAAATAAGCTGGCTGCCGTACGCCGCTACTTTAATTCGGCCACAAAGGAACTGAACAATGCTGTACAGACATTCCCTTCCAACCTGATTGCCAACATGTTTGGCTTTCATAAAGAATGATGTTCGACTTGGGCACAGAACAACGTGCCAATTTAGAAGAGGCTCCGAAAATAAAATTTTAATCCTCAGGAAAGTAAAGACACATGCAATACGTCGGAATACAGACACAACAGAGCCGGAACAATCTCCGTTCCGGTATCTTACTCATTCTCTTTCCATGCCTGGTGGCGGTATTGACTTACCTGTTCTGCTATCTGCTTATCACTTTTACCGTGGAAGACGATTATGGGCAGTACAATACACTGGCAATGACCAATCAAATGTTTATCAACCTGATTCCTTATATTATAGGAGGTGTTCTGGTTTGGTTTATCATAGCTTACTTTACCAATTCCAGTATTATCAAAGCTGCCACAGGCGCGCGTCCGCTTGAACGTAAAGAGAATAAACGTATCTACAATTTGGTAGAGAATCTCTGTATGTCGCAAGGTATGAAAATGCCCAAAATCAACATTATCGATGATGATTCACTAAACGCATACGCCAGTGGAATCAATGAACAGACCTATACAGTTACCCTATCCAAAGGTATCATTGAAAAGCTTAACGATGAAGAACTCGAAGGAGTCATCGCACATGAACTGACACATATCCGCAATCATGATGTCCGGTTATTGATTATCTCGATTGTATTTGTCGGTATCTTCTCTATGCTGGCACAAATAGCATTGCGTTCCGTCTATTACTCTTCGTGGACACGCAGTAGAAATGATAAGAATAATGGAGCCATACTTATTCTGGTTTTGGCAATGATTGTAGCTGCCATCGGTTATTTCTTCGCCACTTTGATGCGTTTCGCCATCTCACGAAAACGTGAATATATGGCTGATGCAGGTGCAGCAGAAATGACAAAGAACCCGTTGGCGCTGGCCAGTGCTCTAAGAAAAATATCCGCAGATCCCGATATAGAAGCTGTAGAACGCGAGGATGTGGCACAGTTATTCATTCAGCATCCGGCAAACAAGCCAAAAGTGCCCTGAGCGGATTAAGCGGATTATTCGCCACCCATCCTCCTATCGAAAAGCGAATAGCTATCCTGGAACAATTCTAATAGTGCATGGCCTTTGCTGTACAAGAAAGAACACCAAAGGCCTGTCACCGCAAAATACACGGGGCTACACTGCATCAAAAGTAAACAACCGACTATCTATAAAAATGAGTTGTGTAAATCTGTGCAATCTATAGTAAAAAAGAGTTTTGAAACTCTCTCTTTTATTCTTTGTGAAATCTGCTCCGACAAACACGAAATAATATTAAATCATTTGTACGCTTTGTACATTTTATCTCTTCCGATCGTTATCTTTATGTAAATATTCTCCTAAATAATCATTGATATGAAAACAAATAGACGTATCATGCTTCTGATATTGTTCATTGCAGGAACAGGTATCTTCACACTTCAGGCTCAAAACCGGGAAGAAAGGAAAGAGCTGAAGGAACAGACTGTAAAAGAGAAGATTGAATCGGAAAACTATCGGATCGACATAAATACGGCATACCCGCGTAGGGGACGTATGATTCCATTGACATCAATCTATTCCGTAACAATTCGGAATGATTCTGTCTTTTCACAACTACCTTACTTCGGACGCGCTTACTCTATCCCTTACGGAGGAGGACAGGGATTGATGTTCAATGCCCCAATCGATCAATACACCATGTCCATGGGAAAACGCGGAGCAGCAAAAATCAACTTTACCGCCAAAAGTCCCGAAGATCAGTTCAGATTCAGGATAACAATCTATTCCAACGGTTCATCCAGCATAGATGTCGATATGCAAAACCGTGAATCGATCAGTTTTTCAGGTGACCTGATATTGCCGGAATAAAGTCGGTACGACTTTATTCCCCCTTCAAGATAGGCAGGCAAATTTGGTATTTTACAGCCAAAGCGCGTACTACAAAAATGCAGCAGCCACTAATGACCTGCGTCAAGGCGGCATCTACCCCCAAACGATCGAGCCCCCAATAAATGACTCCACCGATAACACATGCCATGGCATAAATCTCCTTACGAAAGATCAACGGAATCTCGTTGATAAATACATCACGGATAACTCCACCAGCCGCACCGGTCATGGTTCCCATAATAATGGCTACCCAAAAGGCATATCCCAAATCGATCGTCTTGCTGATACCAACTACTGTAAACAACGCAAGACCAATGCTATCGAAAATAAAAAACGTATTGTGCATGTGGATCAAATGCTTCCGAAAAAAGATAACCCACAGCAGGGCCAGCGCCGAGCAAATTAAATAAATAGGATTCGTCATCCAGAATGGAGTGACATCCAATAAAACATCACGTATGGTACCACCGCCAATGGCTACAGCCACACCGGCTACATAAGCGCAAACCAATCGAATTGTTTGGCAGATGCAAGACGAATACCACTAATGGCAAAAGCGAATGTTCCGATAAACTCCAGAATCTGGATAAAAGTCGGAATCTGAAAGATAGTTGGCATATATTAAGTTTTTTGTGTGCAAAGAAACAAATAATTCCGCAAGAAAGTGTAAATTTGTTCCTTGAAAATTGTAAGAAAACAAAGATGAAGATAACGATTGTTGCCGGGGCTCGCCCTAATTTTATGAAAATCGCCCCTATCACCCGGGCTATCGATGCCGCAAAGGCACAGGGTAAACGTATTTCTTATCGCCTGGTATACACGGGAGTAGAGAATGATAACAGTTTGGACGCCTCCTTATTTGCAGATCTGCACATGAAAGCTCCCGATGCCTATTTGGGAGTAAACGGCAATAACCCGACAGAACTGACTGCGGGAATCATGATCGCTTTCGAACGTGAATTGACAGAAAACCCTACGCATGTAGTCCTGGTGGTCGATGACCTCACAGCAACCATGAGTTGTGCCATCGTAGCCAAGAAACAAAACATAAAAGTAGCACATCTCGTAGCCGGTACCCGTTCATTCGACATGTCTATGCCCAAAGAGATCAACCGTATGATTACAGATGGCTTGTCCGACTACCTCTTCACAGCCGGCATGGTAGCCAACCGTAACCTAAACCAGACAGGTACGGAAAACGAAACAGTCTATTATGTAGGGAATATCCTGATCGATACGATACGTTATAATCGCAATCGACTGATAAAACCGGTATGGTTCTCTGTGCTGGGGCTGAAAGAACATGAATACATTCTGCTGACCCTCAATCGTCACGTACTGTTAAACAATAAGGAGAACTTACAGGAATTGATGGAAACATTGCTTAAAAAAGCAAATGGCATGCCCATTGTCGCACCGCTGCATACTTATGTACGCGACGCAATCAAAGCATTGGGGATCACCGCTCCCAACCTGCACATCATGCCTACACAGAGTTATCTCTCTTTCGGTTATCTGATGAATCAGGCAAAAGCCATCGTGACTGACTCGGGCAATGTAGCCGAAGAAGCCACTTTCCTGGGAATTCCCTGCATCACGCTCAATACGTTTGCCGAACATCCGGAGACCTGGCGAACAGGCACTAATGAACTGGTCGGTGAAGACCCGGCCGCATTGGGAGCCTGTATGGACAAACTGATGAACGGAGAGTGGAAACAAGGAACTTACCCGAACGTTGGGACGGACGAACCGCAGAGCGAATTGTACAAATATTATTGGGGGAATAATACCATATTCCCCCTCCTTACAGGAGTCAAAAGATACACAAAAAAGGTTATATAGTCCTTTCAATCAAAAGGAATTTATTACCTTTGCAGTCTCACGATGAGATGAAGTGTGTATGAAACAACAATATTCTAAACTATTATTAGTAATCTTCCTTCTACTCTCTGCGCCACAGGCTTTCGCACAGTTAAAGGGAGTAATCACCGATTCTATTTCACATGAACCATTAATGTACATTTCCGTTTTCTATGAAGGGAAAGGAGTAGGTGGCATATCCAACGCTAACGGAGAATACAAGGTGGAAACCCGCAAAGGCTGGAATGAGCTGACTTTTTCTGCGGTGGGATATATCACCAAGAAAGTGAAGATTCCGGCGGGTGCCAAAGAACTCAATGTAGTACTCTCACCGGATGATGTAATGCTGGAAGAAGTGGTTGTAAAACCTAAAAAGGAGAAATATTCCCGAAAAAACAATCCGGCAGTAGAGTTTATGCGGAAGGTAATCGACCATAAAAAAGCTCAGAAGCTGGAAACCAATGACTATTACCAATACAGCAAATATCAGAAAATGAAGATGTCACTCAATGACGTGACACCCGAGAGTCTTGAGAAAGGATCTATAAAAAGTTTTCTTTCCTAAAAGACCAGGTCGAGGTTTCGCCCGAGACTAACAAACTGATTTTGCCCATCTCCGTACAGGAAACATCTTCAAAAACCATCTACAGAAAAGATCCGGAAAGTAAAAAGACCATCATCGAAGGTATGAACTCAAATGGCGTAGAGGAATTCTTCTCTACCGGTGATATGTTGGGTACTATCCTTAACGATGTATTTGCCGATATCAATATCTACGATGACGATATCCGTCTGTTGCAACGCCGTTTTGTAAGTCCCATCGGAAGCGGGGCCATCTCTTTCTATAAATTCTACCTGATGGATACCGTGATGGTAGACAAAAACAAATGTGTACACCTCACGTTTGTTCCACAGAACCCTCAGGACTTCGGATTCACCGGACACCTGTATGTGCTGGATGATTCAACCTACGCTGTAAAAAAGTGCACCATGAATTTGCCTAAAAAAACAGGGGTAAACTTTGTGGAGAATCTGGATGTCGTGCAGCAGTACGAACAACTCCCCAATGGCAACTGGGTACTGACTGATGATGATATGACCGTAGATCTTTTAGTAATGAAAGCTATCCAGGGGATTCAGGTAAAGCGGACTACGAAATATAGCAACTATGTCTTCGAACCCATCGAGCCACGACTCTTCCGACTAAAAGGCAATGTTATCAAAGAAGCGGACATGCTCACCAAAAGTGACGAATACTGGCCGGAGTGCGCCAAATACCGTTAACAAAAACCGAGAGTAGCATGGATCTTTTCATGAACCGGCTGGAGCAAATTCCCGGATTCAAATATGTCATATTCGGCGCAAAAGCATTGATAGAAAATTATGTGGAAACCGGAACCAAAAAACATCCGAGCAAATTCGATTTCGGTCCGATCAATACCATGATATCGAGTAACTATGTGGACGGCACCCGATTCCGCCTCAGTGGTATGACTACAGCCAAACTGAATCCTCATTGGTTCTTTAATGGATATGGAGCCTACGGACTTAAAGACAAAAAATGGAAATATGAGGGCAATGTAACCTACTCTTTCCGTAAATGTGAATTCTTCCCCTGGGAGTTCCCGAAACACTATATCTCCGCTTCTTACCGTTATGATGTCATGTCACCGATGGATAAATTTCTCGACACGGATAAGGATAACGTATTCGTGGCTGGAAAACCACTACTGTCGACCAGATGTCGTACGTACGGGATGCTACATTGAGATATGAAATGGAAACTCTTTCAGGCTTCTCGGTCGCAGCTATGGCACGACACCGGAAAGACACTCCGGCCGGTAAACTTCAATACATCCGTAACGATGCTGCCAAAACAATTGTTCCGGACATTACCACCGCCGAATTGGGATTGACCTTGCGTTATGCTCCGGGTGAGACTTTTGTAAACACGAAACAGCGTCGGCGTCCGGTGTCGCTGGATGCTCCCATCTTCACCCTTTCTCACACCACTGGATTCAAAGGTGTATTGGGAGGAGAGTATAATTTCAATTTGACGGAAGCAAGTATCTGGAAACGCTTCTGGCTTTCGTCTTGGGGCAAAGTAGACGTCACCCTGAAAGGTGGGGCGCAATGGAATACCGTTCCATTCCCGTTACTCATTCTGCCGGCTGCCAACCTTTCATATATTACCCAAAAAGAAACTTTCAACCTGATCAACAATATGGAGTTCCTCAACGACCGCTATGCATCGTTGGCACTGACATATGACATGAATGGCAAACTTTTCAATCGTATTCCACTAATCAAAAAATTGAAGTGGAGAGAAGTGTTCCGTTTCCGTGCCCTGTATGGTAACCTGACCGAAAAGAATAACCCGTTTAAGAGCAATAATCCGGAACTGTTCGATTTTCCGCAACGGGACGGTAGTTACACCAGTTATGTAATGGACCCGAAAGTACCCTATCTGGAAGCCAGTGTAGGTATCTACAACATCTTTAAGTTGCTACATATTGAATACGTACGCCGTCTGACCTATCTGAATCACCCCGGAATCAACAAGCAAGGTATCCGGTTTATGATTCAAGTGGTATTTTGATCTGATATCATTTACACAAATAAAAGCTAAATACGATGAATTTCACTTTACATACCCTCAATGGCATAAAGCTGTGGTTGGTACTTCTTTTACTTAGTGGCGCAATCAATGTTTGCCGGGCAGATTCTCCACGACAAACCATCAACTTTAACCGGGGATGGAAATATTGTCAGGGGGATTTCGATCATGCTGCCCGACCGGGGTTCGACGATTCAGAATGG
>ENA-OQIG01001098-OQIG01001098.1-human-gut-metagenome-genome-assembly--contig:-NODE-1098-length-12803-cov-1.512464_pt1 | contig 12803 bp, 22 predicted proteins | sample MGYA00242576_ERZ504741 | MGnify/ENA primary metagenome ERZ504741 (study PRJEB26092, sample SAMD00036436) | human gut metagenome | host: Homo sapiens | study: EMG produced TPA metagenomics assembly of... | reverse complement strand
CCCGGATCCCGGTCCGTTCCACGATCCACTGATCGCTGGTATCCACCATTTTTTTCCAGATCAAAATTGGTCAGTACTTCTCCGGCACGTAATAGCCCATGCCCAGAAAGCCTACTGCAGGTTTCGTCATTTATAATTCACCACTTTCTTCGTCGTGCATGATTTCCTGGCGGATCCGTCCCACCACGTCTTTCTGGGTCAGCTCGATGGCCACCCGTACGGCATTCTTGATGGCCTTGGCCTTGGAACTGCCGTGGCAGATGATGAAGGGAGCCCGCACCCCCATCAGGAGGCGCCGCCGTATTCAGAGGCATCCATCTGCTTTTTCATCCGCAGGAGCGCCGGCTTCATGAGCAGGGCTCCCAGTTTGGCAAAGAGGCCGCTTTCCATCAGGGTCTTTTTCAGAATCTCCATCACCGCGGCGGCCAGGCCTTCCATGGTCTTTAAGACCACGTTGCCCACGAATCCGTCGCAGACACCACATCCACAGTACCCTTGTTGATGTCCCGGCCTTCCACATTGCCGATGAAATGGATGTGAGGGTCTTTTTTCAGCAGGGGGTAGGTGGCCAGGCACTGTTCATTGCCCTTGGTCTCCTCTTCCCCGATGTTCAGCAGTCCCACCCGGGCCGGGGGATCCCCAGCTGGAGTTCCGCATAGATGGACCCCATGATGGCATTCTGCACCAGCTGTTCCGGTTTGGCATCCACCTTGGCGCCGGAATCCACCAGCACCGTGGCCCCCTTCACATTGGGGATCACCGTGGCGATGGCCGGCCGTTCGATGCCCCGGATCCGGCCCAGGCCGAACAGGGCGGAAGCCACGGCGGCGCCGGTACTGCCGGAAGACACCAGGGCGTCACATTCCTTTTCATGGAGGAGATGGGTGGCCACCACAATGGAGGCATCCTTCTTTTTCTTTACGCTGATGCCCGGATGATCCTGCATTTCGATGACCTGGCTGGCATGATGGATGGTTACCCGGGGGTTGTTTTCCTGATGTTCCCGGGCCAGTTCCCGGCGGATCACTTCCTGATCCCCCACCAGCACCACGTCGCAGCCGTATTCGCTTACTGCCTGAAGCACCCCTTTGATGATCTCGGCAGGGCCATAGTCTGTGCCCATTACGTCAACTGCGATTTTCATCTTCTTGGCTCCTTTGTTCCGGTATGGCGACGATCAGGAACTTGGCACGGAACACTTCCCGGTGGTTGTTCCTGATCTTCACCCAGATGGTATATTTGTCCTCCTGCTTCCGGACCACCTCAGCTCTTGCCACCAGCGTGGCCCCTACGGTCACAGGGATCTTGTACTTCACATTGGCCACCCCGGTGAGAGCCGCCGGGGCATCGATCACCGCCAGGGCCAGGGAATTGGCCTGGGCGAACATATACTGCCCCCGGCACACGCCGGTTTTCTGCAGCACCATTTCCCGGTCCACGGTCATCATGGAAATGCCGCTGACCCCGATTTCCAGGTCGATCAGTTCCCCCACGATGTCCTCGCTGGTAATGGCTTTCAGTTTTTCCTGGGCATCCTCCGCCATGTGACGGGTCCGTTCCCGGAGTTCCGGGATCCCCAGGGCCAGCCGGTCCAGACGGATGGTCTGGATGCTGACCTGAAAGGTTTCGGCCAGATGCTCATCGGTCAGGAACGGATTCCTGGCCAGCAGCTGCTGCAGACGCTGCTGTCTTGCCTTTTTCTGTCCCACAGAACCCATTCTACCACCTACTTTTAGTACCTAGTCATAACACTAGAGTTAATTATACCAGAGTAAGGGCAAAAAACAAGACTTGACTGGGGAGTCTGTTACAGAATTTACAGCTTGTTCATAGATTACCGGCCAAACACCGCTTCGAAATCCTGGCAGAACTTCTCGATGCCGGTCCGGGTCAGGGGATGCTGGACCATCTGCATCAGCACCTTGTAGGGCACCGTGGCGATATCCGCGCCCACCTTGGCGCACTCCACCACGTGCATGGGATGGCGGATGGAGGCGCAGATCACCTTGGTGGTGATATCCGGTACATCCGGAAGATCTCCATCACTTCCCGGATGAGACGGTGCCGTCGGTGGAAATATCGTCCAGACGGCCCAGGAAGGGAGATACATAAGTGGCGCCGGCCCGGGCGGCCAGGATGGCCTGGGTGGCGGAAAAGACCAGGGTCACGTTGGTCTGATTCCTTCCGAAGCAGGATCTTCACGGCCTTCAGGCCTCTGCCGTCATGGGGATCTTCACCACCATGTTGGGATTGATCTGGGAGATCACCCGGCCTCCATCACCATGTCCCGGGCCAGGGTGGTGCTGGCCTTCACTTCCCCGGAAATGGGCCCGTCCACAATCTGGGCAATTTCCCGGAGGGTTTCTTCATAATCCCGGCCTTCTTTGGCGATCAGAGAAGGATTGGTGGTGACTCCGCTGATGATGCCCATGGCTTCCGCTTCCCGGATCTCGTCCAGGTTGGCTGTATCGATAAAGAATTTCATACTCCGCTGCTCCCCTCATGTATATTGGGTTGATGCTTATTCTATCATTATAAGCCAGTTTGGAGGATTTAGAAAGGGGGGCATGAAAAGAACACCGCCCCCGGAGGGACGGTGTTCTTTTCATGGTTCCCGGCTAGCCGGCAATCCTTATTCTTCGTCTTCTTTCACGACTTCCTTACCATCGTAATAGCCGCATTCAGTGCATACGTGGTGAGGGCGCTTCAGCTCGTGGCATTGAGGCATTCAACCAAGCCAGGAGCAGCCAGTTTCCAATTGGCACGACGGGAATCCCGACGGGCTTTAGACATTTTTCTCTTTGGTACTGCCATATTCGTACACCTCCTAAACTCAACCTATTTCTCTAACAACGCCTTAAGAGCTTCCAACCGGGGGTCGATGGAATGGGTATCGCAGTGACAGTCCGTCACATTGCGGTCCGCTCCACAGACCGGACAGATTCCCTTGCAGTCCGGTTTGCACAGGACTCTGGCCGGAATGGCCAGGAGCAGGGACTCCCTCAAAGCATCCGTAACATCAACCACGTCAACTGATAGGTGAAGGCATCCTCTTCCAGCCCTTCGGTCCCTTCCGGGTAATACCGCTCTTCCACCTGGGCGCTCAGCTCCAGCCGCACATCTTTCAGGCAGCGGGCACAGGTGCCGTGGCAGACGAACCGTTCCGTGGCCGAGAGAAGCAGCACGTCTCCCCCGTTGGAGATCTCCCCTTCCACCAGGATGCGCCCTTCCAGGTCCGCATCTTCCGGCGTCAGGTTCAACTGGGACGGGGCAAGGTCGTACTGGAAAGATTCCGACCCTGTCAGTCTTTTTTTGATTTCTGCTACATTGATTTTAATCATATTATCAACCGTTACATTATATCGATGAAACCGGCCTTTGTCAAGCAAAAGCCCAAATCATCTTATTTGCTGCACAGTCTCAGGGTATCCTGGGCAATGGCCAGTTCTTCGTTGGTGGGGATCAGGAATACTTTCACCTTGGAATCAGCAGCACTGATTTCGGTGACTTTGCCCCGAACGTTGTTCCGGTCAGCATCCAGTTTCACACCCAGGAATTCCAGGCCTGCGCAAACCTGCTGACGGGTGTGGATGTCGTTTTCGCCCACGCCTGCGGTGAACACAATGGCGTCAACGCCGCCCATGGCAGCTGCATAAGCACCTACATAGCGTTTCACCTGATAGCAGAACATATCCAGGCCAGCTGGCTCTTTCGTTGCCTTTGGCGGCAGCATCTTCCAGGTCACGGAAGTCGCTGGAAACGCCGGATACGCCCAGGACGCCGCATTCCTTGTTCATGTACTTGTCAACGCCGGCAGCATCCAGGCCCTTCTTCTGCATCAGCACAGGAACCACAGCCGGATCGATGGAACCGGTACGGGTGCCCATCAGCACGCCGTCCAGGGGAGTGAAGCCCATGGAAGTATCCACGGATTTTCCCCCGTCCACAGCGGTGATGCTGGAGCCGTTGCCAGGTGGCAGGTGATGATCTTGGTGTCTTTGATGTCCTTACCCAGCAGCTGGCGGCCACGCCGGACACGTATTTGTGGGAAGTCCCGTGGAACCCGTATTTCCGGATGCCATAGTCCTTGTATTCTTCGTATTTCACGCCGAACATGTATGCCACAGGAGGCATGGTCTGATGGAAGGCGGTATCGAATACGGCAACCTGCGGGGTGTTGGGCATCAGTTTCTGGCAGGCACGGATACCGGAAACGTTGGCCGGCTGATGCAGGGGAGCCATATCGCTCAGATCTTCGATCTGTTTCAGCACTTCGTCGGTAATCACAACGGATTCGTTGAAGATTTCACCGCCGTGCACCACACGGTGGCCCACTGCATCGATTTCATCCATGGATTTGATGACACCGTGGTTGGGGTCAACCAGAGCAGCCAGGACTTTCTTGATGCCGTCCACATGGTCGGGGATGGCGCTTTCCAGTCTTACTTTGTCCTTGCCGGCGGGGGTGTGGGTCAGAACGGAACCTTCGATGCCGATACGTTCTACCAGACCTTTTGCGATGACAGATTCATCCTTCATATCAATCAGCTGATATTTGATGGAAGAGCTGCCGCAGTTTACAACAAAAATCTTCATTACATTGCCTCCTGATCGACTACTGATTTTAAACCAGTATTATGCTTATGCTATAATACTAATATATGTTAGCAAAGATTTTGGAATTTGTAAAATAAAAATTTGGAGATTTGCCATGGAACATCCTTCTGTCGTCGGCCTGGTGGCCGAATACAATCCCTTTCACCGGGGCCACGGCCATCAGCTGGAGGCAGTGCGGAGCCTGTTGGGGCCTGCCCTCCCGGTCATCGCCGTCATGAGCGGCAGCCTCACCCAGCGGGGAGAACTGCCCCTGTGGGACAAGTGGCGGCGGACCCGCCTGGCCCTTCTGGGAGGCGCGGACTGGTGCTGGAACTGCCGGTGACAGGCAGCCTGCAAAGCGCCCAGGGGTTCGCCTTTTTCGGGGTGGAGCTGCTGGCTGCCACCGGCCTTGTGACCCATCTTTCCTTCGGCTGCGAAGCCAGGGACCCGGAGGCCCTGGTCCGGCTTTCCCGGGAGGAATTCACCCCGGAGGATGGCGGCAGGCCTGGGGAACGGGCTCTCCTACGGAGCCGCCGCGGCCCGGCTGGCCAGTGAGCGGGATCCGGCCTACGGGGATCTGTTCACCGGTTCCAACAACCTGCTGGCCCTGGAATACCTCCGGGCCCTCCGGCCCCATCCGGAGATCCGTCCCCTGCCTATCCGCCGGGAAGGCACCCTCTACGGCAGCCGCACCCTCGATGAAAACGGCTGGCCCAGTGCTTCCGCTCTCCGCCCAGGAGCTGCAGTGCCACGGGTTCACGGAAGCAGCGGCAGGCGCCCTGCCCCCGGCCCTCCGGCCCCTGTGCAGAGCCTGGTGGGAGGAAGGGCTCCCTCTGCCGGACCGGGAACGGGCCCTGGACACCCTGCTGGCCTATGCCTGGAAACCGGTTCCCCGGAAGGCATGGCGGCCTGCACCCAGGTGTCCGAAGGCTGGAGGACCGGGATCTGGAAGCTGCGGCGCTCCGGCGGTTTCGCCGCCCTGGTGGAACAGGTGAGCACCCGGCGGTACTCCCCCTCCCGGATCCGGCGGCTCCTCGTGGCAGTACCTTCTCTCCGGTCCGGACTGCCGGTTCCGGGATGCCGCCCAGGCCGGTCCCCGGTACCTGCGGGTGCTGGGGATGACCCAGACCGGCCGGCAGCTGCTCCGGGCCATGAAAAAGACGGCCCGTCTGCCCCTTTTGACCGGCATCCAAAAGAACACCCTGGGCAAGGCCCCGGATCCCGGCTTCCGGCAGCAGCTCCGGCTGGATATCCGGGCCCAGGACCTGTTCCAGCTGGTGACGGAGGGCCGGGTGACGGACCGGGATTACAAAGAAAAGCCTGTTGTGCTCTTTTGACAGCACAACAGGCTTCTTTCTTTCTGACCGATTATTTCTCTTCTCCCCCGTTGTTCCCGGCATTCAGCTGGTGATCGGCGTCATAGCTGGATTTCAGGGCATTCCCGTTGTCCCGTACAGCACTGAGGGTCTTGGTGAGGTTTTCTTCCAGATAGTTGAACACATCCATGGCATACTGCATGGATTCGCTGTGGAGTTTTTCCGCATAGGCATCGGCAGCCGCCCGCATGTCCTTGTCGTACTGCTGGGTGGTGGCGATGATGCCGTTGGCCTTTTCTTCGGCGGCCTTCACCACTTCTTCCTGGCGCACCAGACGGTCTGCTTCCGCTTTGGCCAGATCCACGATCCGTCCCCCTTCCGCATGGGCCTGTTCCACAATGTGGTCGCTTCCGCCCGGGACTTGTCGATGATGTTCTTCTGTTCTTCCAGCAGGTCATGGGCCGTTTCACTTCCAGAGGCACAGCGGCTCTCAGTTTGTCCATCACCATGGTGATCTCGTTTTCGTCGATCATTACCTTGTTGACAAGAGGGATCCTCCAGCCATCTGACAGAATGCTTTCCATTTCGTCCAAGATCTTATCCAATTCCATGACCATCTTTCCTTCCTTTTTTGTATTCGATCCTACCGTTTGAGAGATTGTTTCCCCCGGGCCATGACTTCCGCCCGGATGCAGTCCGGTACAAAACCGGAAATATCGCCGCCGAAATAGACCATTTCCCGCACTCCGGAAGAGCTGAGATAGGAATATTTGGCGTTGGTCATGATGAACACCGTTTCCAGCTGTTCATCGATTTCCTTCATGAGCAGCGCCCGCTGGAATTCGTATTCGAAATCCGTAAACGCCCGCAGACCCCGGACAATGAACCGGGCCCCTTCCTTCTCGCAGAATTCGTTGAGCAGACCGGAAAAACTGGTCACCCGCACATTGGGGATGTGGGCCGTTGCCTGACGGATCATGGCAACCCGTTCTTCCATGGAGAACATGGCCTTGTCCTTAGCCGGGTTCACGAAAACGCTGATGATCAGCTCATCGAACATTTTGCTGGCCCGTTCAAAAATATCCAGATGTCCCATGGTCACCGGGTCGAAACTGCCCGGACATACCGCTTTACGCACGTTGAACCTCCAAGAGAAGCAGATTTGCTACGTACCATTATAACAAAAACGATTCAGCTTTTCCACACTATTAGGGAGATTTTCGTATCCCCGTACTTTTCCTGCCGAAATTCCGTGCCCTGGGGCAGATAGTCCCCCGGGTCCTCTTCCAGGGAATGTTCCAGCACCAGCAGGCCGCCAGGCTTCAGCACCGGCCATTTCTCCAGGGCCTCCACCACCTTCCGGTTCAGCCCCTTGTTGTAGGGCGGGTCCGAAAAGATCAGATCGAAGGTCTTTCCCTGCTGGGCCATCATGGCAAGGCCGTTCACCGCGTCGGTGTGGATCATGTTTACCTGATCCCCGGCCCGGGCCTTTTCCACATTGGCCTTCACCAGCTTCAGGCTTTCCCGGCTTTTGTCGAAATACACCACCTGTTCCGCCCCCCGGCTCCAGGCTTCCAGGCCCAGGTTCCCGGTGCCCGCAAAGGCGTCCAGCACGGTGCTGCCGGGGATCCGGCTCTGGATGATGTTGAACAGAGCTTCCTTCACCCGGTCCGCCGTGGGCCGCACCAGGTAATTCTTCGGGGTCACCAGTTTCAGTCCCCTGGCCTTTCCCGTTATGATTCGCATACACAAAACCTCTTCCGTACGTTATAATAGATAAATATCCTATAAAAGGAGGGTCCTCCCGTGAAGTGGAAGAACGTTCTCCTGCCGGCCGTCACGGTCTTTGCGGCCGCAGGTGTATTGTACCATACTCTGGCGCCCAAAGGGGCTGTTTTTTCCCCGGGACCGTGCCGGCGGCGGAAAACTGGGCCCTGCTGCCCCTGGACAACCGTCCCCCCTGCCGGGATTTCACCGAAGAGCTGGGGGCCCTGGGAGGCATCCATTTCACGCTCCGCCCAGTGAAATCATGGACTGGTACGACGAACCGGCCCATATCCCGGCCCTGAAGACCTGGCTGGCCGGTACCCTGCCCCGGCAGCAGGGGGCCCTCCTTTCCACAGACCTGATGATCTTCGGAGGCCTGCTCCATTCCCGGATGGAACCCCTGACGGACCGGAAGGCCGGGGACTTTTTCACCTGGCTGGAAGAACTGAAGGATGACAATCCGGACAAACAGTTCTATCTGTACTCCATCATCCCCGGCTGCTGATTAGCGACCATGTGCTGCCGGACCGGTGGTACCAGTGGCATCTCATGACCTGGACCATCAACATGGACAAGAAGATCCGGGGCTGCCCTACGACAGGGAAAACTACGAAGAAGTCAAGGCCCTGATCCCCATGGACCTGAAGTGGAAGTACATCACCCTGTACCGGGACAACGACCGGTTCAACGAGGAACTGGTCCAGTTCGTCACCGAGGCGAACCTGACGGACCTGGTGATTGGCCAGGACGATGCCCATCCCTACGGACTGCCCAACTACAACCGGCTGAACGCAGGGGCCTATCCCCAGGCCTACGACCTGCACCCGCCCATCTACACCTCCCAGGGAGCCGACGAACTGGGGACCCTGGCCGCCGCCCGGATCTACAGCCGGCGCACCGGCTACCGGCCCAGGATCCGGGTGCTGTACGGGGATCCGGCCATGAAGGACTATACCCTCCATTTCGTGCCCCTGACTTTGGGCCAGATCGCCGAGGAAAAGATCCGGCTGGCCAACGGCACTGAAACCGTTTCCCTGGAGGATGCGGATTTCGTCCTGTACATCCACTGCGGCGGAGAAAAAGCGGAAGACAGCACCCGGATCGCCCGGGACATCAAAGAGCTGATGGAAAAGAAGCCCGTGGCCCTGGTGGACCTTTCCACCGTTTTGCCGCCGGGGACTGCATCCTGCCCCATCTCATGGCCAACGGAACGCCGCTGCCCCGGCTGCTGGCCTATTCCGGCTGGAACACCGCTTCCAACGCCATCGGCACCGCCGTGCCCAGGGACCATCGTATCCGGCCAGGCCCAAAAACTGCCCAGGGACCAGCTGCCCGCTCTGTACAGCGCCAATTTCCAGTTCAACTACGCCCGGTTCCTGGACGACTGGGCCTACCAGAAGCTGATCCGGCCCCACATGGCCGAACTCCAGGACCTGAACGGGGTAGCCCCGGAAAAAGGCGGGGATTACCCCAACGCCGCCACCTGCTACCTGTCCCGGGAACTGGGGATCTACCACCAGGTACTGCTGTGGTACTGCCGCCAGTTCCTTACTACGAGGACGGGGAGAACCGGTACTGGTTCCGGGATGCCCAGTTTGCCGTGAACCTGCCCTGGGAGCGGCCTTTTGAGATCCGCCTGAAAATTTTTCCGGAATTTGGCAAAGAACAGTTGACAAAAGGCCAATAACCCTCTATAATCTATTTGTGTTGTCGGGGCGTAGCGCAGTTTGGTAGCGCGCTTGGTTCGGGACTAAGAGGCCGCAGGTTCGAATCCTGTCGCCCCGACCATATTGAAAAAGGACAGCCGTCACCTTCGGGTGGCGGCTTTTTTCGGGTTCATCGTTCATCGTTTGTCCGACAAAGACCCTGAACTCATGAAAGGAAACCATCATGATTTATCTCACAGGATGGAAAGGCCGTTTGGCTGTATGAGAAAGTGGTCAATCTCAGAGACCTGTGATACAATAAAAAAAGCTGTCCATTTGGTCAGCCCCGTTGGATTTTGGTTTAAGAAAACCCGCCTATCGTTTGTGGCCGACGGCGGGTTTCCTTATGCCCCCCTTATATACCTCTCTTGCAATCCCCTGTAACTGTGTTATAATGAAAATACAAATGGTGCTGTCTGGTGACGGTCAGCCCCATAGCTTAGTTGAGAATTAACCGCCTAGCCTGGAAGCATGGGGCGGTTAATTTCTTTTTTGCAAAAGAAGTACCAGGACGATTAACAAAAATAAAGTTAGATTTGTTTCGTTCATGGCCCTCACCCCATCTCTGGGGCAAGATTTGACCGCCTGCCGTATAGACAACACCGTGGACAGTATAACATACATTGAAACAAGAAGCCAGATGCCAAGCATCTGGCTTTAAACGTATTGGCCCCCTGGGCGGCCGGGATGGGTTCCCCTGCGGATTTCCATCAAACAATCGACTCGAATCCGTAGAGGCGGCTCAAAACTTCCGCGAAGCAAAATGTCGCCAGAGCCGCCCGTTCCCGACAGAAAGGTCTCCTTCGGCAGATGCGGGATGCCCGGGCGACACGCTGCGCCGGTCTTGGTCATTCTCTACGGTTCCGGTATCGACAGGCCGTGAATCAAGTGGGCCGCCCGGCATGCGGCCCCTACGGTACCGCAATGAATCGTTGGTTTCCCGCCGTCCTGCTCTTCACTCTGCAATCTTCCCTCTGCACTTGCCCTCAACCTTTCAGCAGCCTGTTCATTCCCTCACAGAACGCCGTCAGTTCTTTATCCGGACCGATGGTCAGGAATTTCCGGTTCCCGGGCTGCAGGGTGATTTTCCCGTTCCACATGCTGGTGGAAGGTTCCATCCGGCCGATTTCTTTGAGGGGAAACACTCCCTTTTCCGAGGAAATGAGCGCATCCCAGGTCAGGAGGAAGCCGTCCCGGGCGGTTCCCCTTACGGTTTTGTCGCAAAGGACAAGGATATCCTTCGGGTCCAGCCCATAGCTTTGGGCATAACTGGACAGGGCATTGGCCATCTTCTTGGGCGGGATATCAGGGGCGCAGTACAGATAGGTATTGGTTTTATTGACCAGGGGAGCCAGCTGCCGCACAAAGGCAAGGAGGGCTGCCTGGCTGGGCCCGTCAGAGGGCGCTTCTTTTGCGGCGGCCAGAGGTGCCCCGCATTGGGTACAGAACCGTACCCCCGGTTTGGCCGGTGCGCCGCAGTGGGAACAAAAGCCTGCCGTTCCGCTGACAGAACTGGCACCAGAAGCCAGGGGAGCCTCCTGCACAGAAGGCTGTGTTTCGGCAGCTGCCGGATGTCCGGATGGTTCCGTTTCCTCTTCTTCCTCATCCTCATCCTCAAAGATGCCGTGCGCTTCGGCAAGATCGTATTCTTCCTTGGACAGGATCACTTCTTCTGACAGCCAGGAGGCAAAATTGGCATCCAGACTGCTGCAGTCACTTTCTTCAAAGGTACAAAGGACAAAACCCGTGTCACTCTGGAGCACACGATCCTGGTTCAGGAAGACCTGGCAGAAATCATCCACAAAGGCTTTTTCCCCTTGTGAGGTAAAAATATCCCTTCGTCTGTCAGAAGGAACCCTTTCTTTCCCTTTCCCCAGAGCAGGGCGTTGGTGGCATCACAGAGCAGCAGAACTTCAGAGCGGTCCACACCCAGCCGGCTGCCGTAGGCCTTCATGGCGTTTTCCAGAAGGTCTCCGGGGATATTGTCCCCCAGATAGTAATGGCTGCCTTCAAGCTGAGCCCATGCTTGCTTTCCAGATAGGCCAGAAGGTCCGGATATTCACCGGCAGCCTTCAGGCAGATCCGGGCCGTTTTCGTTTCCTCTGTTTCCGGCTGGAGGCTGGCCGCCCGTTCATACCAGGTCATGGCCTTCCCATAATCGTAACAGTCTTCCAGATCCTGGTTGCCCCGGATAGCCGCAGCCTTCACCATGGCTTCGGCATTTTCACCTTCCGCTGCCTCTTCGTAACAGCCCAGGGCCTCCTCAAAGCGTCCTGCCGCCTGGAATGCGTCTCCCAGGGCCAGGTCCACCTGCTGCAGAGGGACCCGGGCCTCTTCCAGGCTGCCTTCCAGCGCTCTGCGCAGCATTCCCGGGCCTTTTCCAGATTCTTTTCACAGCCCTGTCCTGCTTCATAATACAGACCGGCCTGGAGGCATCCCTGGGGATCCTTTGCCTGGGCCCCTTTCTGGTACCAGGCAAAGGAAGCCTCCTTATGGCCGGCTTTGGCTTCTTCCAGTCCCATCCGGGTACAGGCCGGTCCAAAGCCTTTCTCAGCGGCCCGGCGGATCAAGCCGTCCGCCCCTTCCTGATCCACGGCAGTCCCTTTTCCGCTTTCTTTCAAAAGAGCCAGTTCCCAGCAGCCTTCCGGACTGCCGCAGTCCACTGACTCTTCATACAGGGTGCGGACTTCTGCCCAGTCCGTTGCTTCCTCCTGCCGGAGTCTGGCCGCCTCTTTCAGGTCCCAAATCCCCAGGACCCTCCGCGCCTCCTCATAGCCCAGTCCGGCACTGCGGCGGAGATAGTCAAGGGCCGTTCTTCGTCACAGTCTCTGTATTTCTGATAGTTGCGGAACAGCGTCTCCTGGAATTCAGGGGTATGGAGGGCCTTCCGGGTCCGTTCCAGGCTTCTGCCGCCCCGGCGATCCCCAGGACAGCTGCCTGCTCATAATATTTTGCCGCCTTGTCAAAATCCTTTCCATCTTCCATTTCCGTTCCGGTTCATAGAGTTCGCCCAGCTGCATGCTGGCTTCTCCCTGGCCGCCTTTGGCTGCCGCGAACAGGTAATCGGATTCCGGGGATCCATCCTGGACACTCTGCCGGTAGAATTCCCAGGCCGCATCGGGGTCTCCCAGTTCTGCCGCCGTCTGGAGCCATTTGGACGCTTCTTCCGGTTCTCCCAGATCCCGACAGACCAGCCCCAGCCGGTACATGGCTTCCCGGTCGCCCATATCCGCTGCCGCCTGGTAAGAAGCCGCCGCCTGCTGCTGTTCTCCCTGGTCCAGGGCCTTTTTGGGCGTCCTGTTTGAACGTTTTCCACCTGCTGCCGCCACTTCCCCATAAGGCGGGGCGAACCGGATCTGATAGAAACGGATTTCTTGGCTGCAAAGTCGATGGGTTCCGTCCCTTTGTAAGCAAACTG
>ENA-OQIG01001097-OQIG01001097.1-human-gut-metagenome-genome-assembly--contig:-NODE-1097-length-12804-cov-3.357182_pt1 | contig 12804 bp, 23 predicted proteins | sample MGYA00242576_ERZ504741 | MGnify/ENA primary metagenome ERZ504741 (study PRJEB26092, sample SAMD00036436) | human gut metagenome | host: Homo sapiens | study: EMG produced TPA metagenomics assembly of... | reverse complement strand
CGGTAAAGGACACGGCGGCGCCGGTTGCCCGGACAAAGACCCAGGCGCTGGCAGGGAAAGCAGGGCGGCAATGGCATGCCGTAGCCGGTGACCAGCAGGGGATCATACCGGGCAGTGAGTTTCTTCAGATGGATGGTGGCATAGGCCCAGGAAAACAGGGCGAATACGCAGATCACCATGCCGGCGGTGGTCACTCCCTGGGTGGGCCTGCCGATGATGATCCCGGCCCTGCCACCGCAACCAGCAGGGACAGCCCTGGAGTTTCGTCGCCTTTTCTCCCAGAAGGACAATGGCCAGACCGGAGATCACCACCGGGTCAGGGAATTGATCAGGGAAGCAAAAGAGGCGCTGGAATACTGGATGCCCAGGAACAGGGCGGCATTGGAAAGGAAGTATCCCACCACCCCCACAAAGAACAGTTCTCCCCAGTCTTTCCGGGCTATGGCTATACGGCCCTGGAGAGTATGGTACCCTGCGGCCAGCAGGATCACCGAAGAAAGGGCGTACCGGATGAACAGCACCCACAGGGCCGGGATCTGCTGCAGCACCAGCGCCCGGAGATGTACAGGCTGCCCCAGATAACTATGACCAATGTGCAAAGCAGGGTGCTTTGCCAATTTTTACCCATTGAAAATCGCCTCGGTTACAAATAAATACAGGGGCTGCTGCAAACACAACAGCCCCTGGTTCCAGGATTCTGCACTGACTCTCTACGGCCGATACACGGCCTTTACGTTGGTGACCATGTCCTTGTTGGCGGCCTGGTCCGGTTCTTTGGTACGTTTTTCTTTCATTTCTACAGTCTGTTCCTTCCCGCCTTTCTGGAAGGTGCCGGTGTAGACGGCATCGCTGTCCTGGAACAAGGTGGCTTCCAGCACCAGTGTGTAGGTGCCGTCGGGTGCGTCCTTGCCGCTGTCATCCTTCCCGTCCCAGGCCACTTTCACCTGTCCGGACTGCGGAGTGGCCTGGGTAAAAGCGTCCACTTTGGCCTTGTCCAGCTGGGCCACCCCGGATTTCTTCACCCACTGGGGCAGGGCCTGGTTCTGTTTTTTATAGCCTTTCGTGGCCACATATTTGGTAGCGAACAGGGTCCGGACCACTTTGCCATTCCCGTCTTCGATCCAGGCGGCCATCTGGTTGGTGGCCTTTCCGTCTTTTCTGTTGTAGGTGTATTCCAGGGTCAGAGGCCCTTTGGCCTGGGCCGCCGCAGGTGCCTTTTCCTGGGCTGCCGGGGCTGCTTTCTTTTCACTGCCGCAGCCGGCAAAGAGGCTCATAGCCGTCACTCCGGCCAGCAGCAGGCCGGTCAGTTTGCGATCCATATGGTTTCTCCTTTGCAGTAAATTTTTTTTCCGCTGATTCCTTTTTCTCCTTCAGGCACTTTTCAGCCCGGTGATCCGTCTCTCCCACCCGCTCTTGTGGTAATAGATCCACTGGAGCAGATTGCACATCATCCAGCCCATGGGATAGCCCAGGGCGATGGGGATGATGCTGGGGGTCAGATGGCTCACCACCAGCAGGTACAGTTGCCGGAAAAGGACGAAGGAAAACAGCATAATCACCATGGGTGCCCGGGCATCTCCGATCCCCCGGAGCATCCCGGCCAGGATCTGGTTCATGCAGGCGAAGATGTCAAAAAGGCACACACAGCGGATGAACAGTACGCCTTTTGCCACCACTTCCGGCTCCTGGTTGAACAGCCGCACGATATGCGGGGCCAGGAAAAATTCCGGGATCACCAGACAGGTGGTGGCCACAAACGCCATGGTCATGGCCACCCGGATCCCTTTGTGGATCCGGTCCGGATTCCCGGCACCGGCGTTCTGCCCGGTAAAGGTGGTGATGGCCAGGGCAATGCTCTGCATGGGCATGATCACGAACATATCCATCCGGATATCATGATGCCCCACCTGCCCGTATAAGCAGCGCCCGAAGGGATTCACATAGGACTGGACGGAAGATGTTGGAAAAAGCCGTCAGGGCCATCTGGAACCCGGCGGGCAGCCCACATCCACGATTTTTTCAGCATGGTCCGGTCCAGGCGCATCTCCCCCCAGGTCAGGGAATAGATCTCCCGGCTGCGGAAGAGCACCACCAGCACCAGCACCGCCGAAACGAACTGGCTCAGGATGGTGGCGTAAGCCACACCGGCCACTCCCCAGCGGAGCCCGATGACGAAATACAGTCCAGCACCACATTCAGGATGGAGGTGAGGGCCAAAAAATACAGCGGCCGTTTGGAATCTCCCACGGCCCGCAGGATGGCGGACCCCATGTTGTAGATCATCAGCCGGTGATGCCGGCGAAATAGATCCGCGAGATAGGTGATGGAATGGGGTGCCACCGTAGGCGCCGTCTGCATGCTCTTCACCAGGAAGGGCGTGATGGTCCAGCCCAGGGCCATGAACACCAGGGACAGAAGGAATGTCCCACCAGGAGGTAGTGGACCGCCCGGCGCAGTTCTGCTTCCCATTTTTGCCCCGAAATACTGGGCGATCACCACGCCTGGCCCCGGTCGCTCATCCCCAGGAAAAAGCCCACCAGGGTGTTGATGCAGGGCATGACGGAGGTCACCCCGCCCAGGGCCGCAGAACCCACGAAATTCCCCACCACCACAGAATCCACTGCATTGTACAGTTGCTGGAACAGGTTCCCGAACAGGAGGGGCAGGGCAAACCAGAAAAGATGCGGGAAGATCCCGCCCCGGGTCATATCCTTCGTGGACGTTTTAGCCAAGGAATCACTCCCTTTTATTTCAGCAGGTTGTCGTTCTCAAAGTAGTTGATCTTCATGGCGGCGCGTACTTCGGAGAGGGTCTGAGCGGCTTTGGCTTCGGCCCGGGCAGTGCCTTCCTTCAGGATGTCCACCACTTCCGGTTTCCGGGCTTCCCAGTATTCCCGGCGTTCCCGGATGGGGCCCAGTACGGACTGGAGCACTTCGTTCAGGAACCGTTTGATCTTCATGTCGCCCAGGCCGCCCCGCTGGTAATGGGCCTTCAGCTCATCCAGGTTGGCGTAATCGGGCAGGAAAGCGGCAAAATGTTCCGGTTTGCTGAAGGCGTCCAGGTAGGTGAACACCGGGTTCCTTCCACATGGCCGGGATCGCTGACCTGGATATGGGTGGGATCGGTGAACATGCTCATGACCTTCTTTTTGATGGTGTCCGCATCATCGGACAGGTAGATGCAGTTGCCCAGGGATTTGGACATCTTGGCTTTCCCGTCCAGGCCGGGCAGACGCAGGCAGGCCTTGTTGGAAGGCAGCACGATGTCCGGTTCGGTGAGGGTTTCCCCATAGACGCTGTTGAACTTGTGGACGATTTCCCGGCACTGTTCCAGCATGGGTTTCTGGTCTTCCCCCACGGGCACATGGGTGGCGTGGAATGCGGTGATGTCCGCCGCCTGGCTCACCGGGTAGCAGAAGAAGCCCAGGGGCACGCTGGCTTCGAAGTTCTTCTGCTGGATTTCCGCCTTGACGGTGGGGTTCCGCTGGACCCGGGCCACGGTGACCAGGTCCATATAATAGGTAGACAGTTCGAAGAGTTCCGGGATCAGGCTCTGGATGAAGATGGTGGCTTTCTGGGGATCGATGCCCACAGCCAGGTAGTCCAGGGCCACCTGGAGCACGTTCTGCCGGACTTTTTCCGGGTTTTCCGCATTGTCGGTCAGGGCCTGGGCATCGGCGATCATAAAGTAGATTTCGTCGAATTTCCCGCTGTTCTGGAGCAGCACCCGTTCCTGGAGAGAGCCAACGAAATGGCCCACATGGAGATGGCCGGTGGGACGGTCCCCGGTCAGAATGATTTTTGTCATAACGATTCCTCGCCTTCTGCTGTTGTTACAATATATTGAAAATCAGTGTGTCATGTATAACTATACTATGAATGGGCTTTTCTTCAAGGGGCCGGGGCACTGTCCATTCTAAAAAAACACTTGTATTTTCCATGGGAATTCATTATACTTAAGGACGATGATTTGTCAATATTTTCTAAAACCTAGAAAGGAAGTCTCGTATGAACTCTATGATCCGCACACTTCGTAAAATCCCTCTGATCCACCAGATCGCCGTTGGTCTCATCATCGGCATCCTGATTGCCGTGTTCCTTCCCGGCGCCGTGCCCGTGGTTGGCATCGGGCCCTGAAAGGGGTGGCTCCCCTGCTGGTATTCATCCTGGTGATGAACGCCATGGTCCAGCGGAAAGAAGGGGGCGACACCCAGATGAAGCCCATCATCACCCTGTATGTGATCGGTACTTTCGCCGCTTCCATCGTGGGCGTGGTCCTGTCCTTCCTGTTCCCCCAGACCCTGATGCTCCAGCTGGGAAATGCCAAGGTGAATCCCCCCAGCGGCATTGCGGAAGTGGTCCACAACCTGGTGCTGAACATCGTGGACAATCCCCTGAATGCCATCCTGAACGCCAACTACATCGGCATCCTGGCCTGGGCGGTGATCATCGGCCTGGCTCTCCACAAGGCGGCCAGCCGGAAACCAAGCATGTGCTGGAAGACCTGTCCGCCGGCATCACCAAAGTGGTCACCTGGGTGATCCATTTCGCTCCTCTGGGGATCATGGGCCTGGTGACCCAGTCCATCAGCGCCAGCGGCCTGTCCGCCTGATTTCCTATTTCAGCCTGCTGGGCGTGCTGCTGGGTTCCTATTTCCTGGTGGCCCTGGTGATGAACCCCATCATCGTGTACCTGAACGTACGGAAGAACCCCTACCCCCTGGTGTGGGCCACCATCAGGGAAAGCGGCATCTACGCTTTCTTCACCCGTTCTTCCGCCGCCAACATCCCGGTGAACCTGACCCTGTGCAAACGGCTGGGGCTGAACCCGGATACCTACACCATCTCCATTCCCCTGGGGCCACCATCAACATGGCCGGGGCCTCCATCACCATTTCGGTGCTGAGCCTGGCCGCCGCCCATACCCTGGGCGTGGCTGTTGACCTGCCCACGGCCCTGCTGCTGTGCATCGTTTCCACCGTAGGGGCCTGCGGGGCTTCCGGGGTGGCCGGGGGTTCCCTGCTGCTGATCCCCGTGGCCTGTGCCTCTTTCGGCATCAGCAATGACATCGCCATGCAGGTGGTGGGCGTGGCTTCATCATCAGCATCATCGAAGACGCCTGTGAAACGGCCCTAAACAGCAGCAGCGACGTGCTGTTCACCGCCACCGCCGAATACGCCAGAAGAGCCCGGATGGGAACCCTGAAGGCAGAAGATATGGTACCGAAGGAATTGGAAGAAGACGAATAAAAAAGAGGTGTTGCACGTGTGAAAATTGAGCTGACCCCCAATTGTTAGACCAAAAATCTAACAATTGGGGGTCAGTTTTTTATGGCAAAATACAGCTATGAATTAAGAAAAAAATAGTACTGGAATACTTGAACAGTGACGAAGGGTGTATTTCTATTTCACGTAAATATGGGATGACAAGCAGCAGCCAGCTGCTAAAGTGGGTTTCTGCTTACAAGGCATTTGGAGATAATGGACTGAAGAGATCCCGCTCTCAAAAAATATACTCTTTCAAAGAAAAACTTTCTGTGGTAGAGTCTTACTTAACAAATGAAATCTCATATCAGGAACTGGCAATTCAAGTAGGGATCAATAATCCATCCATGATTGCCAGATGGGTCAACGAATTCAAGATTGCGGGGCCGGAAGCGTTACGGTCACATAAAAAAGGCAGGAAGAGAACTTTGAACAAATCTCAAACCAAAAAAACAGATCCCCAGGTTCAGCAGCCGATGGTCGACATCAGTGTGGAACATGTCCAGGAGTTAGAGGATGAAAATCTTAAACTCCGTATAGAGAATGCTTTTTTAAAAGAACTGAGGAGACTGCGTTTAGAGGACGAAGCAAAAATGAGAGAGTTGCGAAAATCATCTCCAGTCTCCGAAGATCATTCAAATTGAAAGACCTTCTCTCCTATACTCAAATGCCCAAAGCGACCTATATGTACTGGCAGAAACGGTTTGACCGCGTGAATCCGGACCAGGAAGTAGAGGACAAAATACAGGAAATCCGCAGCCAGCATAAAGATTATGGATATCGGCGTATGACCGGTGAGCTGAAGAATCAAGGGATTTGCGTGAACAAGAAGAAAGTTCAACGTATCATGCAGAAACTGAGCCTTCAGGTAACATCCTTTACCCGGAAAAGCCGTAAATACAGTTCCTATAAGGGTAAGGTAGGGACCATTGCTCCGAATAGAATACATCGTCGTTTTGAGACGAATATCCCACATCAGAAGATTACGACCGATACTTCAGAATTCAAATATTATGAAGTAGATACACAGGGACATCTGACCCTGCACAAGCTTTATCTGGATCCTTTCCTGGACATGTTCGATGATGAAATCATCAGCTATGGAATAGCCAAACATCCTTCGGCTGAAAGCATACTGAAAGCTCAAGCTGAAGCAATCGAAATTACTGCTGATTGTCCATATCGAAGAACGTTTCACTCCGATCAGGCTGGGCATACCAAATGAAGGCCTATACCAGGAAACTAAAAAAAGAACGAATTTTTCAGAGCATGTCTCGAAAGGGTAACTGTCATGATAACGCTGTAATGGAAAACTTTTTCGGCTTAATGAAACAGGAAATGTATTATGGAGTGATCTACTACAGCTACGAAGAACTAAAAGCCGCTATCGAACGATACATCAAATACTATAACGAGCAAAGGATCAAGGAAAAACTGGGCTGGAAAAGTCCTGTTCAATACAGGCTTTCTTTGCTGGCAGCATAAAAAAGTAACGAGACAGTAAAAACCATCTCGTTACTAAGGTCTAACTTTTTGGGGTCACATCATTTCTCATTTTTTCACAGCCCCTTTTTTATTCAAACTTCCGGTCGTACAGATCACTCTTGGCCAGGAATTCCTCCACCGTGGCGAAGCCCAGCTTTTTCAGCAGCTCGATCACGTAGGGATTTTCCGCCGGGGTGTTGTACTGGGCCTCATCGCTGTAGGCCTGTACGTTCTTCTTGCCTTCCTCCGGTTCACCAGGCCTTGGGGCCGCCTACGCAGCCGCCCTTGCAGCCCATGCCTTCGAAGAAGTTCCCTTCATGGTTCCCCTTCAGGATGTTGTCGATCATGGCCCGGCATTCCGGCACGCTGTCCGCCCGGCGGATCTTCATTTCGATCTTCCGGTGGGGATTCAGCTTCTTCACCGTGGCATCCACAGCCGCCGCCACCCCGCCGGCATAGGCGTAGCGGATCCCGGCCTTGGAAGCGTGGGGAACATTGTCCTCTTCCAGGGAAGCCAGATCCAGTTTGGTGGTGGAGAACAGATCCCGGAGTTCTTCATAGGTGAGCACGTAGTCGATGGCACCCTTCAGATCCGGTTCCTTGATTTCCGCCTTCTTGGCCATGCAGGGCCCGATGAACACGGTCTTGGCTTCCGGATGGAGCACTTTTACCGTCCGGCCCCCGGCGATCATGGGAGATACGGAACCGGGAACATTGGGCATCAGCTGATGGTACAGCCGGCGGATCATGGCGATCCACATGGGGCAGCAGCAGCTGGTCAGCTGGAAGTCCCCTTCCTTGTTGACGTTCTTGTCAAATTCAAGGGCTTCCTTCAACGTCAGGATATCGGCGAACACCGCCACTTCCAGCATCCCGGAAAATCCCAGCAGCTTCAGGGCCGTCCGCAGCTTGCCGGCAGTGACTTCCGGACCGAACTGGCCGGAAAAAGCCGGTGCCACCAGGGCGTAGATAGGGGTATCCCCCTTCTTCAGTTCTTCCACCACCGGGATGATGTCCTTCTTGGTCTTCAGGGATTCCAGTTTGCAGGCATCCACACAGGCCTGGCAGCCCACGCATTTGTCCGGATCGATCTGGACCCCGTCAGCGCTGGGGTGCATGGCATCCCACTGACACACCTTCACGCAGTCCGCCTGTTTGTCTTCAGAACAGGTGCAGGGTTTCACCCGCCACACCAGGCTGGTGTCTTCCGGATGGGCCAGACATTCGATCATCTTGGGATCGGCGTTTTCGATATCTTCCACATTCTTCCCTTCCGCCGCCCGCTTCAGCATCTTGTGATACAGTTCATCCAGCGTCAGGTTCTTTGCTTTGCTTTCTTCCATGTTCTTCTCCCCTCATGCAGCGGGCTGCCGTTTGTACAGCCCCTGTGGTTCCACTTTACACATTCAAAAAATCTGCCAGCAGATTTTTCATCCGGCCGCTGACCGTTGACAGCTGACCGTTGACAATTTATACGATTTTCGTGGACCATCCCTCGATGTTCCACACCTGGTCCACCCAGTCTTCGTAGAATTCCGGTTCGTGGGACACCAGCAGCAGGGTTCCCTTGTATTCCCGGAGGGCCCGCTGGAGTTCCTCCTTGGCCTCCACATCCAGGTGGTTGGTGGGTTCGTCCAGCACCAGCAGGTTGGCCGGCCGCTGCATGATCTTGCACAGCCGCACCTTGGCCGCCTCGCCCCCGGAAAGGGCGGTCATCCTGGTGGTGATGTGGTCATTGGTAAGCCCGCAGGCCGCCAGGGCTGCCCGGACTTCCGAATTGCTCATCCCCGGATATTCCTGCCACAGTTCCTCCAGGCAGTGTTCTGGTTCCCCTTGGCGCTTTCCTGTTCGAAATACCCTACGGAAACGAAATCTCCCTGTTCCACGCTGCCGGCCACCGGGGGGATCATTCCCAGCAGGGTCTTCAGCAGGGTGGATTTCCCCAGGCCGTTGGTGCCCCGGATGGCGATTTTCTGTCCCCGTTCCAGCTTCAGGTCCACCTGTTTGGTGAGAGGTACATCGTACCCCAGCACCAGGTTGGAGGCCGTGAGCACGAACCGGGACGGGGTCCGGTCCTCCAGGAACCGGAAATGGGGTTTGGGTTTCTCCGCCCGTTTGGTGAGAAGCTCCATTTTGTCCAGCTTCTTCTGCCGGCTGTTGGCCATGCCCCGGGTGGCCACCCGGGCTTTGTTCCGGGCGATGAAATCCTGTTCCTTCTTGATTTCCGCCTGCTGCCGTTCATAGGCGGCTTCTTCCTGGCGCCGTTTCAGGGCCGCCATTTCCTCGAACTTTTCATAGTTCCCGGTATACCGGTCCAGCTTCAGGTTGTCCACATGCCAGATGATGTTGGTCACCGCATTCAGGAAGGGCACGTCATGGGAAATCAGGATAAAGGCGTTTTCATAATCCTGGAGGTACCGGGTAAGCCACTGGATGTGTTCCGCATCCAGATAGTTGGTGGGTTCGTCCAGCAGCAGGATGTCCGGATTCTCCAGCAGCAGTTTGGTCAGGAGCACCTTGGTCCGCTGGCCCCCGGACAGTTCGTCCACCTTGTGTTCCAGGCCGATGTCCCGGAGCCCCAGACCCCCGGCCACTTCCTCGATCTTGGCATCCAGGTTGTAGTAGTCCGCCGCTTCCAGCCGTTCCTGGATTTCTCCCACTTCTTCCATGAGCCGGTCCATTTCCTCCGGGGAAGCGCTTTCCATTTTGTCGTAATCCGCCAGCATCTCCTGTTCCTGTTCCACCAGGTCCTGGAAGGCAGTGCGGAGGGTTTCCCGGATGGTCATCCCGGGCACCAGCACGGAATGCTGGTCCAGATAGCCAACCTTGGTCCGCCGGGCCAGGTGACCTTCCCTTCATCCGGACTCAGTTTACCGGTGATGATGGACATAAAGGTGGATTTTCCTTCCCCGTTGGCCCCCACCAGGGCCACGTGCTCCCCTTTTTCCAGGCGGAAAGAAACATCGTCGAAAATATCCCGTCCCCCATAACTGTGGGACAGATGGGCAACATCCAAAACGCTCATGCAGGAACTCCTTCATCTTTGTTCATTCATGCCAGCTTTGCTGGCCTCCTTGGGCCGTTGACAGTTGACAGCTGACCGTTGACAAGGTTGCTGCCCCGCAGCAGCCTTTATAATCGATTTAGTATACCATAAAACCCCCGCCGGGTCCAATCCTCCCATCCGTTGCCGGGACAACAGACATCTGCCTGTACCGTATGCTATACTGTCCCCGATAGGGTCTGCCGCATGGGCGGCGGGCCTGTGACCCACAACAGGATTCATGGAAAACAAGGGGAGAAAAACATGGGTTATCAACTGACAAAGGAAGGGCTCCGGCAGGTCTTTGCCGCCTGGAGCCGGGAGTACGACATCTACGCTCCCAAACGGTTCGAAGGCACTGGCCGGTTCTCGGAAACCGACGTGATCCGCTATGGCACGGTTTCGATCCGGAAGAAGTGATCTGGGACCAGCGGTCCGACTATTCCTGGAAGGAAGCGCTGCTGCCGGTGTGCCAGACCCTGCTGTACTTTACGGAAGACACGGTCACCGAAGCCCAGGACCCGGACCGGGGCAAGATTGTCCTGCTCCGGAGCTGCGACCTGGCGGCAGTGGAACGGTTCGACTACATCTTTCTCCAGAACGGGCCGGAGGATTCCTACTACAAAGCCGCCGGGACAAGATCAAATTCGTCCTCATGGGCTGTGCGGAGTCCTTTGAGGCTGTTTCTGCTGCTCCATGGGCACCAACCATGCCGATGGCTGGGACGGGGCCCTGAACCGGCGCCTGAAGGATACCTGGCAGAAGCCCGGGACGGCTTCCTGGCGGACGCTCTGGCAAAAGCCGGCACCCCCTGTGGGAGGTGGCCCCGGATGCGGTGGAAGCCAACGATTTCACCGTCACCGTACCGGACAATCTGACGGAAGCGGTGGCCAAAAGCACCATCTGGGACGAATACGACAAACGATGCATCAAATGCGGCCGGTGCACCCTGGTGTGCCCCACCTGCACCTGCTGGTCCATGCAGGATCTCTACTACACGGAAAACGGTCAGGCCGGGGAACGGCGCCGGGTCCAGGCTTCCTGCATGATCGACGGCTACACCGACGTGGCCGGGGGACTGAAGTTCCGCCAGAAAGGCGGAGAACGGATGCGCTTCAAGGTGCTCCACAAGGTCCTGGACTTCAAGAAACGGGCCGGTTACCAGATGTGCGTGGGCTGCGGCCGCTGTGACGCCATCTGTCCGGAATACATTTCCTTTGTCCGCTGCATCGAAAAACTGGCGGACGGCATGACGGAGGTTACGAACGATGAAAAATAACACCTACCTGCCTTTCCGGTCCGAAATCCTGGAAGTGATCAAACATGCGGACCTGGAATACACCTTCCGGATGGCCTATGACCGGGGTGCGGAACATCCGGTGAAGCCGGGCCAGTTCTTCGAGATCTCCATCCCCAAATACGGGGAGGCCCCCATTTCCGTCAGCGGCATCACCGACCATTCCCTGGATTTCACCATCCGGAAAGTGGGCAGCCTGACCAACGAAATCTTTGAAAACTACGTGGGCGGCATTTCTTCCTCCGGGGGCCCTACGGCAACGGGTTCGATGTGGACATGTTCAAAGGGAAGGAAATCATCCTGGTGGCCGGGGGCTCCGGCCTGTCCCCCATCCACGGGGTCATCGACTACTTTGCGGACCATATGGATGAATGTGAACGGCTGACGGTGATCGTGGGCTTCAAGTCCCCCATGACATCCTGTTCCGGGAGGACCTGAAACGATGGAAAGCAAGCGGCATGAATCTGATCTACACCGTGGACAAGGACGATGACGACCCGGACTATGACGGCCATGTGGGCCTGGTGACCCAGTACATCCCGGAAATGAACCTCCAGGATCCGGACAACGCCATCGCCGTGGTGGTGGGGCCGCCCATGATGATCAAATTCTCCATCAAGACCCTGCTGGGCCTGGGCTTCGACGAAGAAAAAGTCTGGGTCTCCGAATCCCGGAAGATGTGCTGCGGCGTGGGCAAATGCGGCCACTGCCGGATTGGGGAAATCTACGTGTGCCAGGATGGACCGGTGTTCAAATACACCCAGGTCCGGTCCTTCATTGACTAGGAAGCGTGCCATGCTGGATATGGATTGTGGAAAACTGAAAAAGAACGCCTACCGGGTCACCAAGCACCGGGGCGTCACCTCTTCCCGGGTACGTGCCCGGGGGGCATCTCACCGCCGATGTGCTGGGAAAGATCCAGGAAATCGCCGAAACTTACGGCAACGGCCAGGTCCATCTGACCATCCGCCAGGGTTTCGAGATCCTGGGCATCCCCTTTGAAAAAGTTCCGGAAGTGAACAAGGCCCTCCAGCCCATCATCGAGGAACTGGACATCAACCAGGAAGCCCCCGGCACCGGCTACCCGGCTTCCGGCACCCGGAACATCATGGCCTGCGTGGGGAACCGGGTGTGCCCCTTCGGGAACTATGACACCACCGCCCTGGCCAAACGGATCGAAAAGGCCATCTTCCCCAACGATCTCCATGTGAAGGTGGCCCTTACCGGCTGTCCCAACGACTGCTGCAAGGTGCGGATGCACGATTTCGGGATCATCGGCATGACCGAACCCCAGTTCGATCCCTCCGGTGCATCAGCTGTGGGGCCTGCGTGAAGAAATGCAAACAGCTTTCCGTGGAAGCCCTGCATATGGACAAATTCCGGCCGGTTCGGAACGTGGAAAAATGCATCGGCTGCGGGGTCTGCGCCCATGCCTGTCCCAACCGGGCCTGGACCCGGAGCAGGACCCAGTACTTCCGGATCACCCTCCTGGGCCGCAGCGGCAAGAAGAATCCCCGGATGGGCGTGGACTTCATCAAATGGGGCGGATGCGGACAGCGTGGTAAAGATCGTCAGCAATGTGTATGATTACGCCCGGAAGTAACATCGACCCGGAAGCCCTGGCGGCAAGGAACACATCGGGTACATGGTGGACCGGACCGGTCCGGAAGAATTCTCCGGTACATCCTCCGGGACGTGCACCTGCCGGAAAAGGCGG
>ENA-OQIG01001096-OQIG01001096.1-human-gut-metagenome-genome-assembly--contig:-NODE-1096-length-12808-cov-4.962385_pt1 | contig 12808 bp, 9 predicted proteins | sample MGYA00242576_ERZ504741 | MGnify/ENA primary metagenome ERZ504741 (study PRJEB26092, sample SAMD00036436) | human gut metagenome | host: Homo sapiens | study: EMG produced TPA metagenomics assembly of... | reverse complement strand
CAATCGCTGAGCTCATTACACGGCATTCGTTCTTGAATGAATCTCTTTTCAATGTGGGCGTTGACGGATTCGAACCGCCGACCCTCTGCTTGTAAGGCAGATGCTCTGAACCAGCTGAGCTAAACGCCTTACACTTTCTTTTCAAAAGCGATGCAAAGGTATGGCTTTTCTTGAGACCTACAAATTATTTGCGATATTTTTTTTTTTCAAAAAGTTTTCAACAGGTATAATAACAAACTGATTTTCAATTATAAAAAACAAGCATACAGAGTCTCCCCGAACGTATGTCCGGAAATACAATGGAGGCTTGACTTACAGGATTACATCCGACACCTAATAACACGTGCAGGATTACCTACCGCCACACAATCGTCCGGTATATCCTTTGTCACCACACTGCCGGCCCCGATCACACAACGGTCACCTATCGTCACGCCGGGACAAATGACAGCCCCGCCACCAATCCAACAGTCTTCACCAATAGTTACCGGATAAGCATACTCTTTGGGGTTACGGCGTTCCAGATAGTCCATTGGATGATGTGGAGTATAGATTTGCACACACGGACCTATCAATGTATAACTTCCGATGGTAATGAATGCTCCGTCAAGGAACGTACAATTGGCATTCACAAATACATGCTCACCCAAACGGATGCCATCGCCATGATCACAATGAAAAGGCGGGCAAATAACGGAAGTAGCCGGAAGATCAGGTATCAATTCTTCAAGTAGTCCCCGATAAGTTTCGTCATACGTACTCAAGCACCGCATTCGTGCCAATAACTTCTTGGCATGTTCAAATCTCACCTGTAATTCAGGTGCCGACATATCCGCCAATTCACCGCTACGCATTTTTCTTATTTCTGTCATCTCGATTCATTCTGTTTTTCCGTTTGTAAATACATATTTTGTCTCGTCCGAAAGCTGTTCGTTAAATTCAAACCCTTCCCAGGCGAATGTCTTCAATTGTTCAACAGATTCTATCCGGTTCTTCAGAATATAACGAGTCATCTCGCCCCGCGACATCTTAGTATAAACCACTACCGTAGCCAATTTTCCGTTTTTCCAAACGTGAAACTCGGGAGTTATCACACGAACCTCCTTCTCAACCCGCTTCCAATCGAAAAGTCCCCGCATTTCGTCACTTGCCAGATTACAAAGCACCCCACCGGCTTTCTTGATATCTGCAATAAACCGGTCTGTAAGGATTGGCTTCCAATAATCAAACATCGTTCTGTTGCCGGGTTCAGGCAACCGTACATCTCCCTCAAGCCGGTAAGGCCTAATCATATCGAGAGGACGCAACAACCCATAGCAGAATGAGGTCAATCTCAGATGATCCTGGGCATAGCAAAAGTCTTCTTCTGAAAAGTTCTGGGGGTGAACTCTTTTAAAAACAATCCCTGTATAAGCCAACAATGCAGGCAATTCCCGTGTACCCTCCGAGTGAAAAGCCTGATAGCGTCTATAATTTTCAACAGCAATCTTAGGATTCACCTTTAACAGCCGTTCCAACTCCTCGACTGAAAATTGTGACATCTGCAGAGCAACCTCCGCTGCCTCCTTCCGGAAGCCGGGAAATGTAGTGAGAGGCGTTTTTGTCTTCGAAACGTCACTCATAGTTTTGGCACAAGATAAAAGTATCAGCATAGGCATTTTTCCTTATTTCAATGTTTCAAAGGAACAAAATTAATAGAAAAACGGCAGTATGCACTTTTTTTCTTATTTTTGTGCAGTCACTAAAACCTGAAAAACTAACATTTTACCTAAAATGAAGATTAAACGACTCTACTTACTGGGAGCCTGGCTCCTTTTGGGCGTCAGTGTTTCGGCCCAAATCACAAGTATTCAACCACAACCACAGCAGGTCCTTTCACAAGCCCGAAACCTGAGCTTACCGGACACCTATCTGATTGTTGGAGATACAGAGGCAAACACACATGCCGTCAGTGCCCTGAAAACCCTGCTTGCCGGAAAGCATTCGGATAAGAACGGGTTTCGCATCTATATCGGTGAAAAAGGAGACAAAGCTATCCGCAAATTCGCCCGACAGATTCCTAATCACAAAGAAGGCTATTATTTGGCCATCAATGATAAAGAGATTGTCTTAGCCGGCCAGGACGAAAGGGGAACTTTCTATGCCTTGCAGACGTTAGCACAGTTACTGAATGACAATCAACTTCCTGTAGTAGAAATCAAAGACTACCCTTCAGTCCGTTTCCGCGGTGTAGTCGAAGGATTTTACGGAACCCCCTGGAGCCACGAAGCCCGTCTCCGTCAGTTGAAGTTCTACGGAGAGAATAAAATGAATACCTATATCTATGGCCCTAAAGATGATCCATACCACAGTTCTCCCAACTGGCGCCTGCCATATCCCGAAAAAGAGGCCCTCCAATTACAGGAGTTGGTAAAAGTAGCCAATGAGAACGAAGTGGACTTTGTATGGGCTATTCATCCGGGACAAGACATCAAATGGAACCAGGAAGACCGCGATCTGCTACTGGCAAAATTCGAAAAAATGTACGATCTGGGAGTCCGTTCGTTCGCTGTATTCTTTGACGATATCTCGGGCGAAGGCACCAATCCGAACAAGCAAGCCGAACTGTTGAACTATATCGACGAGAAATTTGTAAAGGTAAAACCGGATGTCACTCCTTTGGTCATGTGTCCTACAGAATACAATAAAAGCTGGTCGAATCCCAAGGGAAATTATCTGACTACCTTGGGAGAAAAGCTGAACCCTTCTATCCAAATAATGTGGACGGGCGACCGTGTCATTTCTGATATAACCAAAGACGGCATAGCTTGGATCAACGCACGCATCAAACGTCCGGCGTATATTTGGTGGAACTTTCCGGTATCAGATTACGTACGCGACCATCTTTTACTCGGACCGGTCTATGGCAACGACACGCAGATTGCCGATCAGATGTCAGGCTTTGTCACCAATCCCATGGAACATGCCGAAGCATCCAAAATTGCAATTTACAGTGTAGCCGGCTATGCATGGAATCCTGAAAAATACAACAGTGAACAGACATGGAAAGATGCTATCCGTACCATTCTGCCAAGTGCCGCAGACGAATTGGAATTTTTGCAGCACATAACTCCGACTTGGGACCGAACGGACATAAATACCGCCGGGACGAATCTGTCGAATTGCAGCCGTTATCACAACGTTTTCTCGATAGCTACCTGAAAAACGGTTCATATACCGAAGCTGACTTCAACGCTTTGGAAGCAACTTTCGGAAAGATGGTAGAGTCCGGTGACGTTTTGATGACCAACACAGGGAATCGTCCCCTCATTGTTGAAATGATGCCTTGGCTCCGTCAGTTTAAATTATTGGGCGAAACCGGGCAAGAAGTTCTGGCTATGGCCAAAGCTTATAAAGAAGGGGACAACTCACTCTTTATCCGGAAATACCGTCATGTGAAAGCACTGCAACAGCAAATGTTCCAGGTAGATCAAACCTATAACCAGAATCCTTACCAACCGGGTGTAAAAACAGCAACTAAAGTGATCAAACCACTGATAGATCAAACATTTACCACGGTCACCGAACGCTATAATAAGGAGCACGGTACGCAATTGGATGCCGCAACAGACTATATGCCCCACAAACTGGTAAGTGACGTAGAGCAATTACGCAATCAGCCGTTACAGATCAAAACCAACCGTGTATTGGTATCACCTGCCAACGAAGTAATTAAATGGGGAGCCGGATGCACGCTGACCATCGAACTGGATCAAGCTTATCCGGGAGAAAATCTGGATATAGATTTCGGTAAACCGGACGTGGCTGCCTGGGGACAACTTGAAATTTCGGCTGATGGCAAAGAATGGCAGAAGGTCGATTTCAAACAGGAAAAGAACCGCATCACCTTGAACTTGAAACAAACACCTGTGAAAGCTGTACGTTTCAGTAATGTCGGCAATGCGGAACAAGAAGTTTACCTGCGCCGCTTCATGATTACTCTGGACAAATAGAAATTCATTAAAAACTTATCTGTGCAAAAGCCCCTTCCGATATTTTCGCTAAAATACGGAAGGGGCGCACACAAACAAAACAAACAATAATTCATCAACAGCCTTCACAGGCTATACCGATGAATATCACTAAAGATAGCATATAAAGAATATGCTCGTGAAAAAGCCGCCTTTCCAGGCTGCAGAGGATAAGATTAATCATTCAGCATGTTCATTTATCTTCGTACAAGAGCTTTCTCTTTCCTGTAATACACGAAATTTCATTTGTTGCTGTTCCCGCCAATAATAAAAACCTCCACACGAAATCTTACACAAAACAACATATTCTGTTTTACGCTTCCGCATCAGACGTAACAAAGGAGTACACAAAAACTTATCCGGTTCGGAAACACGTACCTGATTGTTTTCTGCCCGGAAGAGACTCCATCGGGGCAAGGCAACCAGTCGATATCAAGTATGCCCAGAAGAGAATAACAATAAAAAGCAGAATGTTCATAAGCATACCATGCTCCTTCTTCCTGATACAGAAAAATACAATCAACATTCTGTGCTTCTATTTGCAATATCTCTTCCAGGGTCATACTACCGCAACGTTCTATTGAATAACTACTATCTTACGGGCTACAGTTTCCCCGCCGGAGGCGGAAGTCATCTGTACAGTCCCTCTCCTGCTCGCTCCGAAAGCTACATGCAAATAAGCATGCGAACTGTATTTGCTACTGAGTTCCGACACCATGCCGTCTCCCGGAAGAGCTCCGGGAGATGCGGCGGATGGGTGTAGAAAGAGCCAGCCGGGAGATGTCGGATTCAACACCCGTACCGTCCAGTTACGATCGGTTGAACCGACCAAATCGAGGACAAACGAATCGGTATCTTTCTGATCCGATATGACGGGATTCCAACTGACACGAACCGGCTGAGACAGATTATCACACGTCATAGTCAAGGTTGTAGCTACGGCATCATTAGCCGCTGAGGTAAAATCCCCCGTAATTTTATATTTGTTACTTCCCAAAGCCTGGGCAGACAGGTTTGTCAACCAATTACAATCGTCAGGAAGGGTCAGAACCGGCTGAATACCACGACTGGAATATACGGTACAAATATCCACACCAGTTGCCGATGTAGTCACACCTGTTTTTCCATATAGGCTGAATACATTATTAGACGATGCCATACGGTATTGACCGTCGGCCACAATACAGGGCAGATCCGTGTCTTCATCCGTCAACTCCACTTTCAAGGCATTCGAAGGTGCAGAAGCCACAGCAATATCCGGGCTTTCATATCCCGGACCATTGACTCCCACCACTGTAACAATATAGCGGTGGTTGCGTACAATGTTCAAAGGACTTCCGTCATTACCGTTCATCACTACCTTATAGTAGCCCTTTTTCCCCTTATACCGGGCTGCAATCACTACTCCCATATAGTCGGAAGCCGAACAATTGCGCTCATAAATGTATAAAGATGGTTCCGCACCATTAACCCAACCCTTACGATAATCCAGATAGGTTCCACCGGTAACCGGATTTGCGACAACGGGAGTATTTACTTCTCCTGTGCAATCGGTCGGAGCCAGGAAGCCATGACAGGCTCCCTGATGTACAGTAATTCCCTCAATGACAAAATCACCCAGTCCGGTATTCCCACCTCCATTACCCTTCTTCACTTGTATACATGCTGTGGAACGCAACAGTTTCACACCCTCTGCTTTCGTTACGATATTGATTCCGTTCAATGCAAAACGTCCCCACATGACCAAAGGCATTACATGGTTTAACAATGTGCTCTCTCCTTCATCCACATGTTCGAGCGAGGCTGTCTGCAAGGAAGAGATAGCCGCATTTTCAGCCATCCCCGGAGTTATACCACCAAAGTTCAAGCGATCCGAAGTGCCATCAGCACTCCGACCGTTTGCTACCAGATGAATGATACGCCGTTCTGAAGTGGCATCCAAACGGACTGTGAAATTAATCCCCGTTCCGGTGACCACCAACCTGTCATTATCTACTTTGACGCGTTCCATAAACTTTGCGTCTTTGTCGAATATCAACAAGTCTGCGTTCTTAATATCGGTATCCGTATATGGACCACCGGCACGAGTAAGAGTATTTACTGACTCCGGTTGCGGTAGGGTTACCGAAACAGCAACATCTATCTTTCCATAAGCGGGTTTCTGTTCCTCCTCCTCATGACTGCACGAGGCAAACAGAAAAGCAATCAGTATACCTATTATATATTGTATTTTCATATTATACTCTTCATTTTCATTATACGCATTAAAGCTATTTCCCTTGTCCTCGATAGCTGTTAGAATAAGTATCAACTATAGTAGGAGTCCAATAAGGTTTCTGAGTTTCTTCTACACTTCTCATAGGAACCCGCATCGAACGAGTACCTGTCCACAAAGTTCCTTTCCAATTTATTTTTGCAGTGTGTTTCTTACGGTCATATACAATATCACAAATATGGTCATATTGCTTACTACCGGAAGCCTGCACATTAAACTTATTTGTAGAAGTGTAAACCAGTGTTCCACCTTGATTGACAAAATTCGTACCGACATGACTCATCGTACCACCCAAATAAGCATAGATATTACAAGTCATTGGAATACCGCCTCCTCTATACCATCCGGCATTCACCTGCAAGGTTACTGTACGTGGCAATAATCCTGGAGCATTCGGATCTATACCATGTTGACCGGGATAAGGTGCAGAGTTAATTACCGGAGCATTAAAGAACGCAGTTTCTCCTTGTCCTGAAGTAGCATCACCACCCCATTTCAATAACTCCTTATTATCATAGTTAACCACACCACCTTGCTCCAGCCAACCCACTGATTCTGGAATGCATCTACCGAACTTGTATTGTAAGTAATACCATTTACCACAACAGATGTAGGATTTCCTGTGAAGCCAACTTTCACATCTACGTCATTCGCACTCCACACAAACTGCACGACAAAATAATTAAACTCTGGGATACGAACAATTATAGCTTGAAGCACCGACACTTTAACTGTATAATCAGGATCATCAATATGTCCAAGGATTATTTCTCCATAACGTTCTTCCTCATTGGGTTCACGATCACAGACAAAAGTAAAAATACCGGTTGCAGGATTATAATCGTCTCTGGAGCAGGATGTATCCAACTTGGCTTATTGATAATAGTCAAATCACGGGTATCTCCACCATATACTTTCACATTGTTCACAGTACATGTAGTATCCGGATGCACAGTTGGCTGTGCAACCTCAATTAAATCATCAATAATACCAATAAATAAATTACTTAAATGGACAGTATCCGTATCAAGAGTCATCATATTTTTAAAAACAGCCTGCCCTTCTCCATAATATTCATCATACAATGAGTCATCACTGGTAGAGGTTCTTGTAAAAGTTACAGATGTACTTCCTGCTGTTCCTTGGGTAGTAGCAGCGGTCGCTTTAGAACTTTGAGACAGTAATTTCCAATTTCCCCCAACAGACCGAACATCAAGTGAAGCTGTCGGATGAGGAGGACTAAATTGTAGTTTATTGACACTAACTTTAATCGTACCTCTATCCGGTCTTTGTGTTACCGGTATTTTCTTGGTCACATTATTGGCCTTAATGGTAATATAAGAGGTACGCGGATGATTATCCACATAGCTATCCAAGTCGGCAGTAATTTCCACCGCATTCCCATCCAACTTTTTCACCGAAGTAATCCACGTGGCCCCAGGTGCCTTCTCCACTGTATATTCCCGGGCATTGGTATTTACATGTATCGTGTCTTTGAATGCCAGCCAACCGAAGCTTTATCCGTATAAAGTTGGGTCTGTGACAAATCAGCTTCCAACTGTGTATCCTGCCAGTTCAATATCTCAGTGGAGACATCAAGCTTTCCACCAAGGAAAATGCGTACCAACAAAATTCCGTTTACTCGTGGAACCCGAGGGATTACCACATCCGTCTTCTCAAAACGTGTTCCTCCTTCACTGGCCAGATCGACACTCAGTTTAAGATGACTGGTAGTTGTGTCGGTCGGAAGTGCATTCAGATAATCAGTTCCTTTATGAGCCGGCACAATAAACCGAAGCGTATCACTGTACTGATGACCGGCCATTGCAGTATTATTATGCATAGTAAAAGTACCGGTCATAGGCTCCGCACTCACAGTAGGATTGTTTTTATTGGGATATAACCCTCCTTCCCAGTTAAGAGTCGTAGGCACATTAGTCAATTTCATCGTGTGAGTGCCATTAATATCCAGTCCTCCGGCATCGGCTATCACGACTTTGACCAATGCAACGTTCCGTGAAAGCAATGCTGTTTCGGAAGCGACATTATCCTGACCGGCAATAACCTGCTGTCCGGTAATATAAGCCGTACGCAGCTCAGGCATAGACGGCAAACTCCCACCGGCAGAACGTGTTTCCCACATTTTCAGTGACGAACGTGCCTGTCCACGGACAGGTTGTATCAATCCACTGTTTACATCTCCGTCAGCACTGACCAATGTAATATCCCATGTCCCCGCCGCAACCGGCATAGTGAGGCGGTCTGCAGCGTAAGTCACATCCGGCACTTTCTGCCTGAATTGTCCGGCAGTAGCTCCATCTCCATCAAACAGATAGACTTGCGTATTATTGATAATGTCTGCTGAAGCTCTTGTCATCCTGAAAACCAACGAAGGATTACCATTGGTTCCCCCCGGCGATTCCCTGTCATCCGTACAAGCAAACGCCAGAAAAAGCAGCAAGCCCATCAACCCTGTATATATTCTTTTTCCTGTCATAGTTCTTTTTTCATCCATTTTCTTCTGAGCGGACAAGAATACCTTACACTCGAGATGCAAGGCATTCTTCTCCCCAAGAATCATTTTATTTCCGGATCGTAAACTCTGCCGTACGTTCTGCATCCGATACACTGATCGGCTGTGCACCTGTAGGTTGGTTTACAGATTTGATTTTCAGTTTTACCTGTTTTTCCGAAGTATCCGTAGTGAACAATACCACTCCATTCACATTGGCGGAGCTATGGTTACCGTCTCCACTGATACGTAGGTCATGCAGGTTGGTAAAGACAAAGTCTTTTCCTTCTTTTGCCGTAGCATCGGGCAATGTCACACAGTTAACAATGATATCACTACCTGTGGCATTGGTCAATAAAGCTCCGTCTGAAGCACGCAACAGCGAAACAGTGAAGAAGCCCGACACCACATTATTATTCACTCTGTGGTCACCCAATGAAGCAATGGCCAGACGTGCCGGCTGATCGACGACAATTCCACTGCAACTCAACAGTTCACCATCAAAAGCAACATTAGAACCACTCAGGCTATGTACTTTATTAAAATTCACTACCACGGTTTTAGGAAGTTCATAGCGGGTGTCCTCCAATGTCCTGACATTAAAGGATGATTTTTGCGAACCATTGGCAAATATCACTCTAGGAGTCAATCCCATATCGAAATCGAGCGCATCGGCTGTGCCTTCTCCATATATACCATCTACTATAATATTTGCCCCCGTAGCATTGGTCAAAGGAGTTCCGTCGGTTTTAAATAATCCCAGTTCATATAAAATATCTTTGGATCCCTCTTCTCCACGCTCGGTACGTACCAACTTCACAACTGCCTGCTGATCTTCGATAACCGCTTTCCCTACAGGCTTCACCAGATAACTCTGCTGAACATCCGACAATAGCAGTTCAAAGTCTTTCACGCCTTCGATCAGATCATTCGCTTTTACCGGAACCTCGATATCCTGTTTCACCAGATAGCGATCCGCCGTCCCGCGTGAAGGGGTGAAAGACAGTTTTCCCTTTACCGGAGTAAAATTATTAGCTGTTGTAGCAGATGCTTCACGAGTGGCATATCCTACACTTACAGGAACAGGAGCCCCTTCCTTTGTAGTGGCATATCCTGTCAGCGTGACAGTAAATACCGCAGTAGCCGTTCCGTTTACCGGCTTGGTTATTTTCACATCCGAAACATAGAGTCCATGTCCCAGTTTGACAAGGCGACTACCACTGCCCAGAAAAAGTAACTCACCGGACGATGCAGTCAATGCCTGACGATAAACAGTAGGTTTATTGTCCGTCACATAACGGTCAAACTCTTTTTCACCCGTAGCAGAATACATACAAACCCGACCTTCATCCGAAGACAGCAGTAACACTTCACCGTTATTAGTTACCTTAACCTTATCAAAATTACCATCAATAGTGCGGTCAAACTCAGCTTTACCCGTCGGCAATATACGGACAAACGTTCCTCTGCGTGCATTGACATCATAAGTTGTTACCACCGATTCACCCGTAGTCCGGTTCATACCCACACCTCTCACACCTCCATTCGAGGTACCGGAATATAAAGCTGTTCCGTCATTTCTCAACAAGGCATAGTATCCTTTACTGCCACTTCCACCTACCAATATATTACCATTGCGAGCACCTGAAGCTGATTAAGCATCACTGATCCCTGATTGGCGGGTATCAGTGTTTTGGCAAAAACAATATCACCTTCCGGCCGTATTTTATAAATGATGCCTCCATCAGTCGATGAATTACCGGTAACAATCACCGAACCGTCATTGATATTGGCATTCATACCTGTCACGATGAACCGCTTAGCCGGAATAACAGTTACATAATAAGGCTTCCCTTTATCATCTAACCGGACCACTGTTGTCTGTTCTTTCTCCTTGTCTCCGGAGAAAGCCGCACATATATATTCAGTCGTATTGCCCAGCACCTCGAATTGATCACAATAACCACTTCCGGCATTCTTGTACTGATAAATCACTCTACCCGATTTATCCACTTTCATAAGAATACCTTGCCGGCTATTTCCTCCTTTCGGCTCCATGCCGGAAAGTATCAATGACCCGCTACGCAGCAAAGCTCCCTTCATTAGTTCACTCCCTTGTCCTCCTGCATAAATATTGGTAACAATATGACCGCTACGATCCAATATGACCGCCCGTCCGCTTAGTGTCACATTGTCTTTTCTGCCTTTTGTATTCATCACAGCAGATTGCCCGACAAGCAGGATACGGTTATCCTCCAACTCTGTCAACTCGTTAACAGCGGTAAATCCGGCCAGCGGCAATGAAAAGAGCACTTCTCCCTCTCTGCCTATCCAGGTAAGGTTATACTTCTGTCCCTCTTTACCCACCATGGCCACTTCGTCACCGGCTAAGGGGCAAACCAGCTGAATCTGATTCTTATCGCCATACTTCTTATCGAAAACCACCGGCATATATTGGGCTCTCACTTGCAGACAGGCCATGATGCCCAGCAGGAACAGTATCCACACTCTATGAATTCTTGTCTTCTTCATATATCGTTTACTTTTTTATATTTCTACCTCTTATTATATATTTCGACACGCCTTGCCCTACGGTTCACCTGTATCCAATCGATACCTCCCTCCGGCCAGCGATGATACTCAATTTCCTCTTTCACCTCTTCCGGAGAAAGCTTTATCCTTCCATGAGCCTCTATGCCGAAACGTACGTTTAAACCATGATTGCGCAGAAACTCCGCAACACTTTCCGCCCTTCGCTCTGACAATGAATAGTTATAACTGTCACTACCTATCTCATCGGCAAAACCATCAAACCTAAGTTCGGAAAATTGGTAAGTACCCATTTCATTGATAAATTGCTCGAGTCTCCGTACAGATTCATCGGTCAACTCATCCGAATCGAAATCAAAATAGAGAGTCATCAGCAATCCTTCCGGCGCATACTGCTTCAATGTGACAGACTCCGGAGAAACAGTTTCCGTAGTGCCGTTCAACAACAAAGCGCCACCTAAAATTGCATTTTCCTCACTCATCCCGTAAAAAGGCATCCCTTGCTGGTTCCCAGATCCTCTACTGTACGGAGGTAATAGATATCGTCTCTTGAAGCCATTTCACGATCGGATACAAAATAGGCTGTTCGCAAGTCAAGCGGACACATATAATAATCGTTGAAGACGGAATTTACCGGATAAGGAAAATGGCTGATACTGCCCGGAATCACTCCATCTTTATCATAATAAGCACTGAACAGATCATAACCACCGAATCCCGGCAATCCGTTAGACGAAAAGATAAGACGTCCTTTATAGATTACAGGAAAGATCTCATCGCCTTCCGTGTTGACATCCGGTCCCAGATTAACAGGAGTCCCCCATGCCTGAGCCTCTTCATCCCAATGGACAACATACAGGTCGAACCCACCGTATCCTCCGGGCATGTCAGAGGTGAACAACAATGATTTGCCTTCATTAAACAGGTAAGGGTGGGCATACGAAGACATCTCTTCCTGTGGAAAAGCCGGAACATACTTCGTAAATCGTTTCTTCTTGTTCTTTAGCACAGAGTAAAACAACTTTGTACGGAAAGGACGTAGCTTCCGGTTTGCCATCTCTACGGTTGTCTTCTCTTTATCATACTCGATAACCGTAGCTACCATCGACTTCATATCCGGTGAAAAGGTCACCGGACCATTCTGTAAGTCAGCAGGTATTTTCCGGAAATAACCATAATATCTTGGAGGTTTCTGAGTCTCAACACCGGTTTCACCGGGTTCGTCAAGTGCATAATAGTGAGTACGATGGAAGAATAATTTCCCCGGATCATTGAATTTACTGTAACTAATGGCATAAAACGGTTGTTCCCCATAATTACCAACAAATTACAGCATTCGATGTATTCAGTAATAAGCGTTTTGCCGAAAACCCGGGATCTTCCTGAACCGAAATGGCGCATGGCAAGTGCCTCCAATGTATTCTGATAGCGCTGATAGCGGCTATATATGTCTTTATACGG
>ENA-OQIG01001095-OQIG01001095.1-human-gut-metagenome-genome-assembly--contig:-NODE-1095-length-12830-cov-1.834763_pt1 | contig 12830 bp, 15 predicted proteins | sample MGYA00242576_ERZ504741 | MGnify/ENA primary metagenome ERZ504741 (study PRJEB26092, sample SAMD00036436) | human gut metagenome | host: Homo sapiens | study: EMG produced TPA metagenomics assembly of... | reverse complement strand
ATTATCGATGGCATGGTTTGTCTAACAAGCTTGAAGGATGTCAGAAAAGTTGATGAATCTTGTACATCGATTCGTTTTTTATGCCTGATTTTTTTAGTTTTGTGTCCAATTTTTGTTGACAAGTGCAAAATAAGGCAGAAAAGAGAAAAAAAAGATGAACAAAAAGGGGGTGTGAAAAATTCACACCCCCGGTTGCGGGCTGCGGGTCACGGGTCGCCTAAGACTAAATCAAATGGAATTTGAGAAGCAGAATCTTCGGCCTGTACCAACAAGCCCGCGACTTACGACTCATGACCCGCGACCAAAGAGGCTGTCACGCATATTTCTTCAGCAGGGCCAGGAAATCTTCTTCATGATCCGGATACCATTGGGTGAAAGGCTGGGCCGCTTCCAGCAGGATCCCGTTCAGCTCCAGGAAGAACTGGGGCAGCCGGGCAGTGGCAATGAGCGCCAGGGGTTCACTGATCTTTTCTTTCCCGTAGGCGTAGCTGCCGCCGGCATACACCTGGAAGGCGCTGGCCCGTTCCCCGTTCACCAGGGTGAAGGCTCCCCGGAAGCCCAGGGCCGCCAGGGACTGGACGGTGCAGGTGGAAGGCAGCCGGAAAAATGGCATTTGGGCAGATACCGGGTATCCGCACCCTGTTCCTTCAGGAAAGCGGCGATCCGGGCCAGGGCCCCGTGGGAATCGCACAGGCCCTGCTGGCAGACAGTGGCGCCGATGCAGCTGACAGAGTGTTCGAAAGCCGTACGGGCAGTGTCTGTTTCCGTCAGGGCCGCCACCTTCCGGGCTTCCTCCGCCGTCAGGTTGATGATGTAGCAGGTCTCATCCGCGTTGAGCCGCAGATGGGCTCCTTCCATTTGAGAGGCCGCACCCAGCAGCTGCCGGAACACTTCCATATTGGGGACGCCGCCCAGGGGCTTGTATTCCACATAGTACAGCCCTTCCTGTTTCTGGCTGCGGATCCGGGGATCCGCCAGGACCCGGTCATCCTTCCCGGTTTTGGACAGGGCAGGGATGGGTTCCAGTTCCAGCTGGGGAATCCCTTCTTCCCGGGCTTTCCGGACAGCATCCCGGACGGCGGTCCGGAAGGCGTCTTCCCCCATTTTCGTCAGGATGAAACGGGAACGGGCCGTGCCACGGTGCTCATAATCCCCGTATTTCATGTACACGTCCCGGGCATAGCCAGAATGTACCGGGACAGCTCCCGGGGATCCACCTGGCTGTCGATGAGTACCCCGAACCGGCTGCCGTTGACGCCGAAGCCGCCGCCGGCATACACATCGAAGGTGCCGCCGGGCCGGGCTACGAAGCCAGATCCTTGAAGGTGGCATGGCCTTCGTTGTCGATGCCGTTGGAGAAGCTGATCTTGTACTTCCGGGGCAGCTTCAGTTCCGGAATCAGGCTGATGACGAAATTGGCCGCAGCCCGGATGACCGGGGTCATGTCAAAGGGTTCCCCCGGTTCCACTCCGTGGAGCGGGCTGGCAGTAATGTTCCGGGGATTGTCCCCGCCGGCACCTGCGCAGTAGATGCCGGCTTCAAAGCAGTCCTGATACAGTCCCAGCACTTCCTGTTCCTGGAGGTGATGGAGCTGGAGGCTTCCCCGGTGGTAAAGTGGGCCAAGGTGATGTGGTATTTGTCGATGGCCTGAGCCAGGAAGGCCATATGGGCCTGGCTGATGGCACCTCCGGAAAAGCGCAGCCGGAGCATGCTGCTGTTGGCCCCTCGTTCTCCGTAGGAACCGAATTTCCCCGAAGTTCCCTTGTATTTGCCGGGCTCCAGTTCTTTGGCATAGAAAGCCCGGGCGGCTTCCTGGAAGACCGGGAACTGGCTGCGGAGCTTCTCTTTGGCGGTTTCAGAAATCTGCGTCATGGACGGATTCCTCCTTTGTGTGCTGTGAAATGGAATAGAAAAAGGATAACACATTATAAATCATAGTGCAATGGTGTGAAATAAAGAGGGGATGTGAAAAAATTCACACCCCCGGTCAATGGTCTCATGTCACTAGTCACTTGTCTTTGGTCACTAGACACTGGAAGGAACCCGGGCTGCGGGTTCCCCAGATAATATAAAACCAAGAATGTACGGAAAATAGAAGTAATGATTTTATCAGTAAAAAACCGATTTTGTACATTCAAAAATTTGCTTGCAAATTTTATCCTTCAGCCAGTAACAAGTGACGGGCAGCTTTGCTGCCCCTAGACAAAGGGGGTGGTGCAGTTCACCTGCAACAGCCCCTTTACCGCAGCGTCAGCAGACAGACGGTTTCCACATGGCTGGTGTGGGGGAACATGTCCACAGGCTGGACTTTCCGGACCACGAACCCTTTGTCCCGCAAAATGGCTGCATCCCGGGCCAGGGAGGCCGGATTGCAGGAAACATACACCACCCGCTGGGGACGGACTTTGGCAATGGCCTCCAGCACCCGCTGTTCACAGCCGGCCCGGGGAGGATCCAGGACCACCACGTCCGGACGGCTGCCCTGCCGGACCAGTTCCGGCATTTCCTTGGCCGCATCCCCGCATAAAAAGTCCACATTGGACACCTGGTTGTCCCGGGCATTCTGCCGGGCATCCCGGATGGCCGGTTCCACGATTTCGATGCCCAGGGCCCGTTTTGCCTTCTGGGCCAGGAACAGGGTGATGGTGCCCGTACCGCAGTATGCGTCGATGACCTTCTCCTTTCCCGTAAGCGCCGCATACTGAAGGGCGGTTTCGTAGAGTTTTTCCGCCTGGAGGGTGTTCACCTGGAAGAAGGAATGGGGAGAGATGGTGAAGGTGAATTTCCCCAGCCGGTCGTGGATTACCCCGGACCCCAGATGACTTTGTTCTTTGGTCCCATGATCACATTGGTGTGCCGGGTGTTGAGGTTCTGGACCAGGGTGGTGAAGCCGGGGATTTCCTGGCGGAGCAGGGCCGTCAGGTCCTTCAGATGGGGGACCTGGGGCTCGTTGGTCACCAGCACGGCCATGACTTCTCCGGTCTGGACCCCCACCCGTCCCATAATGTGGCGGACGATGCCCCGGCGGGCATCTTCTTCCAGGGCCGGGATCCGGTATTTTTCCATCCAGGACCGGACCACCTGGACGATCCGGTTGTTGGCCTGCTGCTGGATCAGGCAGTCCTTCACGTCAATGACCCGGTGGGTGCCCTGGGCATAGCAGCCGATGGCCAGGGTATGGTTCCGTCCCTGGGCCGCCGGCACCTGCATCTTGTTCCGGTAATGCCAGGGGTCTTCCGCTCCCAGGGTTTCCTGGACGCTGAGTTTGGTAAAGTGGCCGATCCGTTCCATGGCATCCACTACGGTCTGGCGTTTCAGGGCCAGCTGGGCCGGATAGGACAGATGCTGGAGCTGGCAGCCGCCGCACTGGGCGTACACCGGACAAGGGGGCTTCACCCGGTCCGGGGAGGGAACCAGCAGCTTCAGCAGACGGGCCTGGCCGTAGCTTTTTTTCAGCAGGGTCACCTGGGCCTGGATCCGTTCCCCGGGCAGGCACCGGGGACGAAGAAGGTAAAGCCGCTGACTTTGCCCACTCCTTCGCCTGAGCTGCCCAATCCGGTGATGGTCAGTTCAATGTTTTCTTTGAGTTTAAAGGGAATTTTATTTTCTTTCATAATACTGTCATTATACCTTTGTCCTCGGATTGGTGCAATGTTTCCGGCAGAAAAGTCCTGAAACCATCGGAAAAGACGGGAAACGGAAGATAAAGAATTCATTTCCGTTATATTCCAATGAATTGACAAAATAAACGGTTTTTACTATCATATTATCTAGAAGGACGCTGGGAATGGATTCAGCGCCCGTTTTTTCAAATCCAGGGAAAAAGGGTGCAGCTGGGAGGCGTGATCTTATTGTTTGTTACTATGAGGGGGATAAGTTTATGATGTGGAAAGAAGATGCATTGCTGCTGATTTATGTGGCCCTGGGAGGTGCCCTGGGGTCCGTGGCCAGATACCTGGTGGCCGCGGCCCTGAAAGGGGTGTGGAGCAACCATTTCCCCTGGGAAATGGTTTTTGTGAATACCTTCGGGTGCATCCTGGTGGCTTTTTTGCCGCCTTCCTGTATACGAAGTTTCCTCATCCCCGGTGGGCCATGCTGCTGTACTGGGGGTTTATCGGCGGCTTTACGGCCTTTTCTTCCTTTATCAAGGAGGGACTGCACTTCTTTCTCCATGGGGATCATCTGACGGGTTTTTTGTACCTGCTGCTCCAGAACACCCTGGGCCTTCTGGCGGCCAGTGTGTCTTTCTGGGTGGGGAAAACTTTTTTTTAAAGGGATGAGCATGCTTTGAAATCTTTCTTCCTGACAATGCTCCTGGTGGGCCTGGGTGGGTCCTCAGCCATCTGGGCCATGTACAGGACCGGGCTTTCTTTTCTCCGGTCCTGGTGGACTCTGGGATTGTTTTTGGGGATGCCTCTTTGTTTTGTGTTCAGCAATGTGTTCCTGAATGCCGTGCCAAGGAATCTGCTCCGTTTTCTGGCCTGGGCCGGGGGACTGTGGATGGGATTCCTGTATTACTCAGTACTGGGAGCCTGGTGTTCCTGGCTGCTCTCCTGGTGGGGAAGCTGGGTCACTGGCCGTTTCTGGCACCCCGGGCGGCCCGGCTGCTTTTTGCCGGTACGGTGCTCCTGGTGGCGGCCGGCTGCTGGCAGGCCCTTCACCCGGTGGTTCGGAAAATGGAGTATGTGACGGATAAACCTGTTCCCGGTCCCTACCGGATCGTGTTTGTGTCCGATCTCCATTTCGGCGGGCTTTTCGGGACTTCCTACGGAGAGAACCTGGTCTGCCGGATCAACGGGCTGCAGCCGGATCTGGTCCTTTTGGGCGGGGACATGGTGGACGGAGACCTGCCCTTTGTGCTCCAGGAAGGCAGCCTGGAAACCCTCCGGAATCTCCGGAGCCAGGATGGGGTCTATGCTGTTTTCGGGAACCATGACAAACGGCTGGGGTCCGGAGTGGTGGAACGGTCCTTCCTGGAACAGGATGGGATCCGGTTCGCCGTGGACGAGAACAAGTCCGTGAACGGCTGGCTGAGCTTGACCGGGATGGATGATTATCTGTTCGGGAACCGGCGGGCGGAATACAGTCCGGAACCGGGGAAATTCAACATCTTCCTGGAACATGAACCCCGGCGGATCCCGGAAGCGGCATCCAGGGGCTATGACCTGTACTTTGCCGGCCATACCCATGCCGGACAGATGGCACCCAACCGGCTGATCACCCGGAAAATGTATTTCCTGGATTACGGTTCGGAAGAAGTGGAAAATATGCTGGCTACCGTTTCCAGCGGTTATGGCCTCTGGGGCGTCCCGGTCCGCACCGGCCCAAACCGGAAATCGTAGTTGTGGACATCAAAAAAGGGGCTGTGGAGAAATGAGAAAATTCATTTCTCCACAGCCCCTTTGGTCACGAGTCGCGAGCCATGAGTCGCGGGCTTGTTGGTACAAAGCGAAAATCTGGCTTTACAGATTCTGTTGGATTTTGTCTTACCCTCTTGCAGGAAAAACAAACGGTCTAAACGTCCAGGCCTGCACCCCGTGACCCGAGGCCCGCGTCCGGAGGTGCTGCCTGCAGCAGCACCTCCTTATACATCTCCGCCTTTTTCTCCAACTTCATGGGATAGCCCGGGAAGTGGAGGGGAGCCGGGACAGCAGCAGGTCCCTGCCGTCCAGGGTGATGGGAACGGAAGTGCCGGTCCGGGGCAGTTTGGGGGGATTGGTGCATTGGTGCAGGACGATTTCCGTGGCTTTTTCTCCCGTGGTGATCAGCAGCCGGCAATGGGGAATCTGCCGGAGCATGGCGGCCAGGGAGGCTTCCTCCACCACATGGAGAAATTTGTCCGAGGCATTGCCCTTTTCCCGCTGGGCCCGGAGTACCGTGGGCCCCAGGGCAATGCCCGTTTCCGCCAGGAAGAGTCGGATCCTCGTCGGATCAAAGGCTTTTTCCATCCCTTTCCGGAAATGGTCCGGGTCAGAAAAATACACCATTCCCAGGATTCGCCACATATCGTTCTGGAAATTGGGATAGTAAAAATCCATGGCCCGTTTTTCCGCAGCAGGAGGGAAGGTGCCCAGGATCAGCACCCGGGCAGTTTCCGGCAGAAAAGGGGGAAAAGGATGGACCTCCACCGGGATCCCCGGCAGAATCTCCCCCGTCAGTTCCATTTGTTCCATAGCAGGCATACTCCTTTATTTCATTCAGAGCCGGCTGCAAACCGGCTTCCATTGGCCATTGACCTTGTCAGTCTCATTCCTCCTTCAGCAGCTTGAAGCTTTCCTTGTGGTATTCCAGGATCCCTTCCTTCTGCATCTTGCTCAGCTCATTGCTGAGGGCACTCCGGTCCACGCTGAGATAATCCGCCATCTGCTGCCGGTTGAAAGGGACGGTAATGATCTTCTTTTTCTGCTGTGCGGCCAAGAAGGACAGGTAGGACAGCACCCGTCCCCGGATGGATTTGGAGGAAGTGTGGAGGATCCGCCGGGAAAGGGACAGGTTCTTCCGGGCCAGGATGTGGAGCAGGTTGTCGCTGATCTGCTGGTGCTGGGGGCAGCTCCGGGAACAGGTATGAAATACTTTGGACAGATCCATCATCAGCACGGTGGTGTTTTCCGCCGCCAGCACGTTGATCAGCAGGGGTTCATTTTCCGCACAGGCGTAAGCTTCCGCAAACAGTTCCCCGGGGCCGATCTGCCCCAACAGGTTCCGGTTCCCCCACAGGTCGTCGTTCTCGATGATGACCTTTCCGGAAAGGACCATGCTTACGGTATGGACACATCCCCTGCATAATGGATGTAGGATCCTTTTTCATAGGAACGGACCACGCCGCCCAGACAGTGCATCCGGACCTGGATCTCTTCCGGGGGAACATTTTTGAACAGGGCCGTTTTGGCCAGAAATGCAGTATCCATATTTCGCCTCCGTTGTTAAAACAACAAAAATAATCTGTCCCCAGTATACGGCGAAAAAGAAAAGTTGGCAAGGGGGTTCCCTCTTGACGAAAAAAAAAGTTCTGTGCTAAATTGTAAGCAATTTGATAGACATACCTGCAATGAAAAGAAGAGTACCCTTGGCAGGCCGGCACAGAGAGCTTCCATCCTGGTGCAAGGAAGAGCGGCGAAAAAGGGGAACATGGCCTTGGAGCAGATGATTGAACAGCAGTAGGTCATCCGGGGGTGCCCGTTACAGCACTGGAGCATCCGCTTTGGCGTGTGCTCGAGAGGCCTGGCATGCCAGGCGAAGCCGGGTGGTACCACGATGCTTTCGTCCCTGCAGGGACGGAAGCTTTTTTTATGGAAAAACAAAGGAGTGATCGTTATGCCAATCAAAATCGACAGCCATCTTTCCGCCAAGGAAAAGCTGCGGGAAGAGAATATCATCACCATCGACAATGACCGGGCCATGACCCAGGACATCCGTCCCCTGAAAATCCTGATCCTGAACCTGATGCCCCTGAAAAAGCCCACAGAACTGCAGCTGCTGCGCCTTTTGGGCAATTCCCCCCTGCAGCTGGAAGTGGACTTCTGCCGGCCGGTGAGCCGGGTGGGGACCCACACGGACAATTCCTACCTGGAATCCGCCTATCTGGAATTCAGCGATGTCCAGGACCGGTATTACGACGGTCTCATCGTTACCGGGGCGCCGGTGGAGAAAATGGAATTTGAAGAGGTGGAATACTGGGGGGAAATCGAGGAGTATCTGGAATGGGCCCGGACCCACGTGTATTCCGTGCTCCATTACTGTTGGGGCGCCCAGGCCGGTCTGTACTATTATTATGATGTGCCCAAGAAAATGTTCCCCCAGAAGCTCTGCGGCATCTATCCCTACGGCCTCACGGTCCGGAACCATCCGCTGCTCCGGGGCTTCGACGACCGGTACTTCATTCCCCAGTCCCGGTACACCACGGTGGACGACGCCAAAGTGTACAGTACGCCGGATCTCCAGGTGCTCAGCCGCAGCGTGGAAAACGGCATCAACATCTGTGCCACTGCCGATATGCGCCGGATCTTCGTCATGGGCCATTTTGAATACGACCGGATGACCCTGCGGGATGAATACGTCCGGGACCGGGACAAGGGACTGAATCCATCCCTGCCCAAACATTACTATCCCACCGACGACACCACCCAGGAACCGCTGTTCAAATGGTGCAGCTACGCCCATCTGTTCTACCTGAACTGGCTGAACGTGGTGTACCAGGATACGCCCTATGATCTGCACAAACTGACCAAGAGGGAGTAGGAGAAGGGGCTGCTGCAGCCGGATCAAATTTGCAGGCAGATTGTTGCCTGTGTGAATGGGAACCCCAGGGGCTGCGCGCCGGGCAGCCCGTCACATCACTGATGGGGGAAAAGGAGAAAACAAGATGGTGCAGAATGCAGGAAACAGCCTTGCCGGGCAGAGGGATGTGCATTTCATGGAAATGGCCCTGGAGGAAGCCCGGCAGGCGGCCCGGGAGGGAGAGATACCCGTGGGGGCCGTGCTGGTCCGGGATGGACAGGTGCTGGCCCGGGATCACAACCGGCGGGAACAGGACCGGGGATGCCACTGCCCATGCGGAGTTCCTGGTGATCCGGCAGGCCTGCCGGCTGCTCCGGCGCTGGCGGCTCAGCGACACCACCCTGTACGTGACCCTGGAACCCTGCCCCATGTGCGCCGGGGCCATTCTGGAACGCCGGGTGGGGAGGCTGGTGTACGGGGCCTGGGACAGTGCCGCCGGGGCCTGCGGTTCCCAGTTCAACCTGCCGGCTCATCCGTCCCTGAACTTCCGGACGGAAGTGACCGCCGGGGTGCTGGAAGAAGAGTGCCGGAAAATTTTGCAGGATTTTTTGAAAGCACGGCGGTAAGTATGGTATAATAGAACTCTCATGGATGGGTGTCCGAGTGGTCGAAGGTGCTTGACTCGAAATCAAGTGTACCGCAAGGTACCGAGGGTTCGAATCCCTCTCCATCCGCCATATAGAGTTGGTGAAAATGGATTTTCACCAACCGTCACTAGTCACTGGTCACTAGTCACTAGCGAAAGGAAGCCAGCATGGCTGGCAAAAGTAAAGGAGCCGTGAGAAATACCGCCTGCATTGCTGGTATTTTTCATGGCTTTTTTCAGTAGAAAGGTAGGAAAGATGATGAAAACGTATCAACCATCACCGAAGGAATCGTAGAACAGTTGAAGGACATCGTGGGTGAAAAGTTCGTTTGGACCGATGAGGACCATCTGGAACAGTACAAGACCGACGAGGAAACGGATCCCCGGAAATTCCACCGGCCGGAGGCAGTGGTGGCACCGGCTTCCACAGAAGAAATCGCTCCATCATGAAGCTGGCCAATGCAGAACAGTTTCCGGTGACGCCCCGCAGCGGCGGCACCAGTGTGTCCGATGGGGCCATCCCTGTGTGCGGCGGTCTGGTGCTGCTTATGGAACGGCTGGATAAGATCCTGGAAGTGAGTCCGGAAGGGATGTACCTGCGGGCCCAGGCCGGTGCCCGTACCGGAGATGTGCAGCAGGCCGCCCGAGAAAAAGGCCTGTTCTATGCCGGGGATCCCTGCAGTGCTGACAGCTGTCTGATCGGGGGCAACCTGGCCACCAATGCCGGGGGTGACAAGGCTGTCCGCTACGGCACCACCCGGGACCAGGTCCATGCCGTTGAAGTGGTGCTGCCCAATGGGGAAATTGCCCATCTGGGGACCCGGTGCAAAAAGAATGCCACCGGGTATTGCCTGGATCAGCTGGTGATTGGCAGTGAAGGCACCTTGGGAATCATTGCTGAAGTGACCCTGAAGCTGCTGCCCCAGGCTCTTTTTAAGGCCGATGTACTGGCCATCTTTACGGACCAGCCAAAGCCACCGGCATCGTCCGGTGCTGCTCCGGCAGGGGCTGAACCCCACCAGTGTGGAATTTATGGACAACGGGTTCGTACGGATCGCCAGCGACTATTCCCGGCTGGACCTGGGCCATTATGAGGATGGGTCCTATGTGATCATCACCCTGGAAAGTTTCGATGAGGAAGACCTGGACCGGAAGCTGGTCCAGCTGGACGACCTGTGCCGGAGCCATGGAGCAGCGGATGTGCGGGTGGCCGATGACCGGGTGTGGACCCTGCGGAAGAACTGCCTGGAATCCGCCCGGGTGCTGAGCAAAGTCATGACCAGTGATGATTTCGTGGTGCCTCTGGACAAAATCGCCCAGGCCATCGATGAACTGTCCGCTGAAGCCCAAAAATATCCCTTCCGGGTGTTCACCCTGGCCCATGCCGGGGACGGGAACCTGCATTTTGCCATCCTGAAGGGAGAACTGTCCGACGAGGAGTGGGAGCAGGCCCTGGATGCCTTCCATGAAAAGGCCTACCGGTACATCTACGCTCTGGGAGGAAAGCTCAGCGGGGAACACGGTATCGGGGCCAAAAAAGTGAAACAGCTGGCCCGGCTGGCGGATCCGGGAGAGCTGTACATGATGGAAACCATCAAAAAAGCACTGGACCCGCTGGATATCCTGAATCCGGGGAAGGTGTTGGAAGTGTACTAAAAAGGGGGTGTGAAAGAATTCACACCCCCCGTCACGGGCCGCGAGTCACGGCCCGCGACAAAAAAAGACTGTTGCGCGGGCAACAGCCTTTTTTCTTTATTTCCCGGCGGGCTGCAGGGGCAGGCACCCCTGCGGCACATGGGGGTATCCGCTTATTGCTGCTTCCTTCCGGACCTGACAAGGTTCACAGGCCTCCATTGCGCAGGACCCACTCCTGCAGTCCGCCGGAAAAATAAAAGCCGCTGGACGCGGCTGATTGGATAAAAATGGCGGAGAGTGAGGGATTCGAACCCTCGATACGGTTATCCCGTATACACGCTTTCCAGGCGTGCTCCTTCAACCACTCGGACAACTCTCCAGGTTGAATTGCTGACAGACAGCTATTCAGTTTTCAGTGCCGTAACGACAACTGCGAGATTTAGTATATCGGATTTCCCTGCCCTTGTCAAGAGATTTTTTGAAAAAGAGAAGAATCCAGTTGAAAGCGTCCATGGAAAAAAGGTATAATAGCAAAGAAGCACTGCAGAAAGGATGGGAACGATGGCATACGTAGCACTGTACCGGACCTGGCGCCCCCAGGATTTTGACGATCTGGTGGGGCAGGCGCCCATCAAGAAAGCTCTGACCAACGCCCTGGAAACCGGGCGAATTTCCCATGCCTATCTGTTTGCCGGTCCCCGGGGTACCGGGAAGACCAGTACGGCCCGGATCCTGGCCAAGGCCCTGAACTGTGAAAAGGGGCCCACAGCCCATCCTTGCAATCAGTGCAGCAACTGCCGGGAAATCACGGAGGGGACCTGCGGGGATGTGGTGGAAATCGACGCCGCGTCCAACCGGGGCATCGATGAAATCCGGAAACTCCGGGAGCAGGTGTATTTTGCTCCCACTTCCTGCCGCTACAAGGTGTACATCATCGACGAAGTCCACATGATCACCACCGACGCCTTCAATGCGCTGCTGAAAACCCTGGAGGAACCGCCGGAACATGTGGTGTTCATCCTGGCCACCACGGAACCCCAGAAAATCCTGAACACCATCCTGTCCCGGTGTCAGCGGTTCGATTTCCGCCGGGCCACGGTGGATGAAATCGCGGAACACCTGGAGAAGGTGGCCAAAGGCAGCCATATCCAGGCGGAACCGGAAGCTTTGCGTCTCATGGCCATCCAGGCGGACGGGGGGCTCCGGGATGCCTGAGCCTGCTGGACCAGTGCAGTGTCATGGCCAGTCCGGTGACGGCGGAAACGGTCCGACAGGTCCTGGGCCTGGTGGGCCGGGAAAAGCTCCGGGAACTGGTGACCCGGATCGGCCAGAAAAATCTTTCCGGGGCCTGGATGCCTGGGCCAGCTGCTGGAACAGGGCAAGGAAATGGAGCAGATCCTGGCGGAGCTGCTGGAATATTTCCGGGCGCTGCTGCTGTATCAGGCGGACCGGGAATACCAGGAAATCTACCTGACCGATACCCGGGAAGCCCTGGCAGAAACGGCGTCCCTGTTCACGTCCAGCCAGATTGTGGCCAGTGTGGAACGGATCCATGAGGCCATCCGGGAAAGCAAATATTCCTGCGGAAAAAAATCGTGGGGGAACTTTGTCTTTTTGATCTGTGCGAAATCGGGGAAATACGGAAGCGGCGCTCCTGGCCCGGATCGACAGTCTGGAACAGCAGGTGGCCGCCCTCCGGCAGGGCACTGGAACCGCTCCAACCTTTGTGACGGCGGTGCCGGCTGCTCCGGCGGCAGTCCAGGCGGTTTCGGCTTCCCGGCCGGTGCCGCAGGGACCGGTGCCTGTTGCCCCTGGACCTTCCGCTCCCCCTACCGGGGGAACGGTCCGGGATGCTTTTGCCCGGATGGCAGCGGCTGCCCGGCAGGAAATCAGCCAGGAACCCCCTGCACCGGCTCCGGCAGAACCTGCACCCGTACCTGCACCTGCACCGTTGCCGGAGGCCCGTCCGGAAGCGGGCCCGGCGGCTGCTCCGGAAGGAGAACCCCAGTTTGACGGCAGCGGGCGGGCCCAGGCCCAGCAGCTGTGGCAGCTGGTGCTCCAGGGCCTGAAACAGCGTCGGAAGCGGACCTTCCTGGTGTATGCGGAAATGGCCCGGGCGGCGGATTATCAGGACCAGGAACTGCTCCTGGGGGTGAGCTCCGCCTATGGAAAGGAAAAGATGGAGGAGCCGGCTTTCCGGAACCTGATCCAGGATATCCTGAAAGGTGCGGTGGGGCAGTCCATCCGGCTCCGGGTGGTCCAGCAGGAAGGGGAAATCTCCCTGCACCGGCCCCAGGGGAAAAAGACGGATGCGGCGGCAGCGCCTGCCCCG
>ENA-OQIG01001094-OQIG01001094.1-human-gut-metagenome-genome-assembly--contig:-NODE-1094-length-12834-cov-5.139215_pt1 | contig 12834 bp, 16 predicted proteins | sample MGYA00242576_ERZ504741 | MGnify/ENA primary metagenome ERZ504741 (study PRJEB26092, sample SAMD00036436) | human gut metagenome | host: Homo sapiens | study: EMG produced TPA metagenomics assembly of... | reverse complement strand
TGTGCCTTGGCAGTCTCAGACATGTGCAGGTATATATATGTTTTTGTGATACATATCCCTGACTTGTCTCTCATCATAACCATGCTTTGTAAAATCATCCCCATGAGAATGTTAAATCCATGTAAAATTTCCAGTCATCCTATTCATTCTATGCAAAGTTCCCATAAATCCATCCGCATTGTTAATATAAAAATAAAAAGAACCATTGCAAGAGATATGACACTAACCGGTATTCATCTCTTACAATAGTTCTTTTATCAATCTGAATTCTGTATTTCGACAGTATTATTATCAGAATCCGCGGATTTCTTCATCTTCGGAACCGGTCTTATCAATAGAACGGATTTCCAGGAAGTAACTGTAATTATCATTTACCTTTACTTCCACTCTGTCTCCAACCTTATGACCTTTTAATGCCATACCAATGGGAGATTCAATGCTGATGCGGTTTTCCATGGAGTTTCCTCTTATGGAAGTTACCAGTTTATATTTCTCAATCTCATCGTCTTCCTCGAAATATACCTCTACAATATCGTCCATTCCAACTTCATCGTCTTTGGAATCATCAGAAACAATGGTCGCTGTTTTCAGCATATTCTCAAGATAACGGATACGGCTTTCATTCTGATTCTTATGCTTCTTAGCCGCATAATACTCAAAATTCTCACTCAGATCCCCCTGGCTCTGGCTTCCTTTACAGCTTCTATTGCCTCTTTTCGTACAACCAGCTTGCGGTGGTCGATCTCCTGCTGAATTTTCTCAACATCCTTCTGTGTAAGCTTTTCTCTCATGACTGCATCTCCCTTTTACTGTTTTTCAAGTCGTTTCTCTTTCATATATTGTGCCATCTCATCAGAAATATTGTCAATCAGATAATTCTTACTGCTCTGACGTTTCTCATGCCATTGCTGGCGGATCTGATTTTCTGTAGCTTTTATTTCATCCCGAAGACCTCTGGCAGACATACGGTGGGCACCCTGTCCCATGATGATGATCTGCTCCAGTCCATCGGATGTTGCTACCGTTACCTGATTTTCCCGGCCAATCTTATGAACCGTTTTCTCAATGTATTGATCCGCTGTCTCAGCTTCTTTGGTGTAGACTACATGGATGTTATGATAAGTGATCACTTCCTCTGCATGGCCTTCTATCTTATAAGCGTCAAATACAAGAATTAACGTACATTTCTTAAAGCCCTGATAGTTGCTCAGGATATCCATCAGTTTTGTCTGGGCTGCATGGAGATTTGCATCTGCCAGTTCTTTTAAATCTTCCCAGGCATAGATGATGTTGTAACCATCTACAAGGAGATATTCTTTTTCTTTCTTCTTAGCAGAAGAACTGTTGCGGTAATAGCTTCCGCTGTCGGATTTTGAAGAAAATGTTCGTTTAAACTGTGGTTCTTTGTAACGCTTGACCGGTCCGAATGTACGCTCGAAAATAGCTTTCAGTTCTTCCTCATCCTCATAACTTCCTACGCCGGCATTCTTTGGCGGGCAATAACCTGCGTCTCCCTGATTCCTTCCATTCCTGTTTTCTACTGTGCTTTCTCCACCATCCGGTATGGTACCACCCAGCTCAGACTCGTCAACCCCTTCCAGGTGCATATAATCCTCTACTTCATACCATGGCACCACAAATCCGGCTCCATGAGCACAGAATACAGAACCTGTTGGATTGTCCAGATCACGTTCGGAATCATATCCAAACTCCTCTACAATCTCATCCTGATTCTGACATGGGGCATAGCCTTTCAGCGAACAGAATAATCTGCCACGTCCCTTTGTATAGGAAGTTACCTGTATCTGATAATCTCGCATCATTGATACAGGTGCACTCCCCTTCAACACCATCATGTCATCCTCATCTGCTTCCGGCTGCTGGAAGGTTCCATTCATTTTCTGAATGTCAGTCATAGCACGCCCGATCATATCTCCCGGAATCTCAAGTCTGAACTCATAATATGGCTCAAGCAGAACGCTCTTTGCTTTCTTTAATCCCTGACGCACAGCCCTGTACGTCGCCTGCCGGAAATCACCTCCCTCTGTGTGCTTCAGATGGGCGCGTCCTGTTATCAGTGTGATCTGCATATCTGTGATTGGAGAACCGGTCAGTACTCCCGGATGCTCCCGTTCTTCCAGATGAGTCAGGATCAGTCGCTGCCAGTTACGGTCCAGCACATCCTCACTGCATGCAGTAAAAAACTGCAGACCGCTTCCCGGTTCTCCCGGTTCCAGAAGCAGATGTACCTCTGCATAATGACGCAGCGGTTCAAAATGACCCACCCCTTCTACCGGCTCTGCGATTGTTTCTTTATATACGATATTTCCTGTGCCAAACTCTACTGCTACATGGAAACGCTCCCATATCAGATGCTTTAATATCTCGATCTGAACCTCACCCATCAGCATGGCATGGATTTCTCCAAGCTGTTCGTTCCATACAATGTGAAGCTCCGGTTCCTCCTCTTCCAGCTCTTTGAGTTTCTTCAGCATCTGGTGAATATCACAGTCCTCGGGAAGCAGAATTCTGTAATTTAATACAGGTTCCAGAACCGGCATCTCCGATTCCCGTTCAATCCCAAAACCCTGTCCCGGATGTGTCCGGGAAAGACCGGTTACTGCACAGATGGTTCCTGCAGGGGCCTCCTTTGCAAGCTCAAATTTCGCACCGGAATAGATACGAATCTGATCCGCCTTCTCTGTATCTGTGAGAAGTTCCTTTACCTTCAATGTTCCACCGGTGATTTTCATATAGCTTAAACGGTTGCCCTGATCGTCTCTGGCAATCTTGAATACTTTTGCACCAAACTCTGAAGGATATACCGGTGTCTCACAGTATCTTTCCAGCCCATGGAGGAATTCTTCTACACCTGTCATTTTCAGCGCAGAGCCGAAGAAACATGGGAAAAGTTTTCGCTCTTTGATTACTTTTCGGATATCTGCTGTTGAAATCTCTTCCGTTTCCAGATATTTTTCAAGCAGTTCTTCATCGCATACAGAAATATCTTCCAGAAACTGAGACTGCAGAGCTGATTTTTCCCAGGTGAAATCAACGCAATTATCACTTAATCGCTTCTTTAATTCTGCCAGAAGTTTCCCTTTATCTGTTCCATCCTGGTCCATTTTATTGATAAACAGGAACGTCGGAATCTGGTATCTTGACAGAAGTCTCCATAAAGTCATAGTATGCCCCTGCACACCATCCGCTCCATTGATCACAAGGATGGCATAATCCAGAACCTGCAGTGTTCTCTCCATTTCCGCCGAGAAATCCACATGTCCCGGCGTATCCAGCAGAGTTATCCCCCTGTTCCCCAGTTCAAACTCCGCCTGCTTGGAAAAAATCGTGATTCCACGCTCCCTCTCCAGGTTATAAGTGTCCAGATACGCATCCTTATGATCCACACGCCCCAGCTTACGGATTTTTCCCGTTAAATATAAAATTCCCTCCGACAACGTAGTCTTACCTGCATCTACGTGGGCAAGGATACCTACAACAAGTTTCTCCATAGTATATTTAGAACTCCTTTTTTCTTATGAATAATCAGTATATATTTTTTAACGTTCTATCTGTCAGCTTTATCAGTTAATTATTTTAACATACTGATATAGAGAAATCCAATAGAGTTCTGCTATTATACGTTCATTTATTTCATATCACAATTAATTTTAAGCTCCATATTCAAGGCATTTTATATTCTTTTTATTTTATAAATTGTATAGAAACTTTTTTATTCTTTATGTGTTCCTCTGATCACTTTGATTCCACGTTCTTCTATCATATTGCAGATCTGCGTCATTCTTGAACATTCATGCTTTCCCTCCGAGAGACGACAGACACCTACGTGGATGGTACTGATTTTTTCGCTGACCAGTCTGTCTATCTTTTCCAGGATTCCTTTGTCTTCTATGGGTTCTGTCGGATTGGTGTCTTTGCATCCGTTACAAGTCATCATTGCTGCCAGACGGGTATCTTCCGGATAATCCTGAAAGAAATCGGTTCTGTTTTGAAATGCTGCCAGGCATCCAACTCTGGCGCATACATTATTAGAATGAATACACGTTAAAATTCCTATCTTATTCATCCTTTTCCTCCATATACAGCAGGCCAGAGTCAAAACATTCTCTGACTCTGGCCTGTCAATTCTCATATTATAAAAATAAAATATGCATCTTCCCGCGGCTGTCATTTACCACTTCCGAATCTACCTGGTAAATCCTTTTGATCAGCTCCGGAGTGAGTACTTCCTGTGGAGTTCCATATCCTTCCAGCACACCATCTTTCAATACATAAATCTTATCGCAGTATGCCGCCGCAATATTCAGGTCATGGATAGCTGATATTACAGTTACGTTAAGTTTCTTTACCAGTTCCATCAGCATGATCTGATGTGTGATATCCAGATGGTTAGTCGGCTCATCAAGGATCAGTGCAGGTGTCTGCTGTGCAAGTGCTCTTGCCAGAATAACCCTCTGCTGCTCTCCACCTGACAGCGTAGAAAATGTGCGATCCGCAAATGCATCCATCTGTACCGTTTTCAGTGCTTCTTCAACAATCCGGTAATCTTTTGCATTATCCCGTTCCAATGCTTTCTTATGAGGTGCACGTCCCATCAACACGACTTCCCGTACGGTAAAATCAAAGTTGTAGTAATTGTGCTGTGCCACAACTGCCATTTTTCTGGCGGAGCTTTTTACGCTCATGGAATGGAGTTCTTCGCCGTCCAGATAAACGGCACCTGCATCTGGCTTCAGGATACGGTAGATGCATTTTAATAATGTAGATTTTCCGCTTCCGTTTGGTCCGATGATCCTACCAGTTCCTTATCCTTTGACTCTATGGAAATTCCCTTCAGTATCTGTCTGGCGTGAAATCCAACCTGAATATCTTCTGTAGTGATTTTCATTACTTACTACCTCCAAATCCATAGGATTTCCGCACAAGCAGATAAATAAAGCATGGAGCACCGATAATGGATACCAGCACACCGATCGGCATCTCAGAATTCTTCAGGATCACACGACATGCCACATCACACCAGATCAGGAATGATGCACCAAGCAGTGCACTTAATGGCAGTAATCTTCTGTGGTCTGTTCCAAACAGGATTCTGATCACATGAGGGATCACAAGTCCTACAAAGCCGATCACACCCGCACAATATACTGCAAACCCAATCATTACAGAAGCAACGATCAGATAAAAAGTTCTCAGCTTGTGCAAATCAGTTCCCAGTGTGATCGATACATCATCTCCTAACAGCATCAGATTCAGGTTTCGATACTGCGTCCAGAAAATAATTACACAGATCAATGTAACAGGAAGCATTACACCTACTCTGCTCCAGCTTGCGCCTGCAAGGCTTCCCATCGTCCACTTCATTACTTCTGTTGCTGCATTTTTGTCATTGGTGATATAGATAACAAAATTGGAAAAAGCAGAACATACCGCACTGACAGCCATTCCGGCAAGGATCAGTTTGGCAGAAGTAGCTTTTCCGCCCATATTTGCAATGGCAATTACTGCAAAAGAAGTGACCATTGCACCAATAAATGCAGTAACACCAACTGAATTTCCACCGAGAAATCCGCCAACCCCAAGCATGATCGCCAGTGTTGCACCAAGGGATGCACCGGATGAAATACCAAGTACATACGGATCTGCCAGTGGGTTCTGGACAATCGCCTGCATAACTACGCCACAGACGGAAAGAGCCATTCCAACTGCCAGAGCCAGCAGGACTCTGGCAGCCGGATCAGCCACACAACATCGTGAACTGCGCCTTCTGCATAGGCGGACAGGCTTTTGATATGAAACAATTTATATGCAATGACACTGTAAACATCTTTCAGTGACAGATCTGCATTTCCAAAAGTGATTGCTGCAAGAATGGAAAAAATCAAAAATGCCGCAAGCCCGATAAGAACTGCCACATACATGGATGTCCTGAGCACACTGCCTTTTTTTGTCTGTGAAACCTGTTCTTTCACTGTTATGTCCTCAATCAGTCAAGATTCACATCCGGATATAATCCTTTTGCGAAAGTTTCAATACCATCCTGTGTACGTGTTGCACTTGCGTACATTTCACTGAGCATGATCGGATAAACACGACCGTTCTTTACAGCGTCAAGGCTCTGAAGTGCTTCGTCATCCTTGATAACGGCAAGCTGGCTTTCTTTTACAGTTTCCGGATCATCACCTGCATATGGCATGTATACAACAAAAATCACATCAGGGTTTGCTGCAATGATATCTTCTTTTCCTGCTGTAGAAGCATCCGGGTTTGCCAGAGTCGCACCCAGTTGTGTTACCATATCTCCACCAAGGCTCTTTGCACCATAGTTTGTGATATCTTCTCCAAGAGGTTCCAGAACCATTACGCTTGGTTTCTCTTCTACATCTGCTGTTGCTGTAAGAGTTTTATCGATCACTGCCTTTGCATCATCTACGATTGCCTGTGCTTTGTCCTGTACATCAAAAATCTTTCCAAGATTTAAGATGTCTGTAAATTCATTTTCCAGAGTTCTGTCTCCGTCAGGGCGTGTGTTTGTGTTGTAATAGGTGTTGCAGCCTTTGTCGATCCAGTCTGTTACATTTCCGAGGTTTTTATCAGAGAACAGGGAACTCCAGGATAAGATCATGTCTGGCTCCAACATCGTTACAGTCTCAAGGGATGGGGTAAATTCATCAAGATAATTTGTTTTAGAGAATGCTTCTTTGAGATCATCCGGAACTTCATTATCAAGACCCGCTGTAGCTACAAGGCGGTCTTCCAGTCCAAGTTTCAGCATAGTTTCAATGCTTCCCTGATATACAGCAAGAACTTTCTCCGGTGCCTTTTCATAGGTTGTTTCAATTTCATTTCCATCATAATCATAGGTTGTGATGGTCAGAGGATATTCTGTCTTTGTACCTTCTGCGTCTGCTGTTTTATCTGCATCTGCTGAATCCTGTGCGTCTGCATCTGCATCTGCTGCCGGCTGGTTGTCCTCTTTGATCGTCTCAGAGTCTGCTCTCTCTGCTGCAAAAGCTGCCGGAGCTGCGGAAACTGCCATAGCTGCTGCCATCATAATTGCCATAATTCTTGTAAGATAAATTACCTTGTTTTCATTTGACCTTCCTCTTCTTTCGTATATTGTCGTTTTACTTGTTCGTGTAACCGAAAAGATGGAACTTCAGAAAAAGTAAAATAGAAGTGATAAAAATAACGGATACTTTTTACGGAAGCTCCTTCTTTACACTGTCAGGCAGGTTTCCTGACTCACAGATCACAGAAAGTTTCCACAAAATAAAAACTGATACAACATCCATGCTTCAGCAGTTCATGAATGTTGTATCAGAAATATTTCCAGATACTCTCTGGCAGCCGGATTCCGCCTTCTCACATATTTATGCAATGACATATTACAATCCCGCTTTTTTCTGTATACAGTGGCCGCAACCGTTCAGGCATTTCACCTGATTCCCTCTCACATTATCATACACAAAATCTGCGTATGATAATGTTCACTTAACAGCTATTCAATTACGCTGATATAATTTTAGCACACTGCTTTTATAATTACAACTATATTCGAGACACATCAGAATTCTTTCTTCTCCATAAGCCGTACACTACCCCAATAAGACCCCATATATACAATTACTGTGAACAATGCAACTCCAGCCAATACCATTCCCCAGTTAAGTCCATTCAACCATGCATCGACTGCGTCTGCTGAAAGTCCCATTGTTTTTATCAGAATATAAACTACGGCAAATATAATAGCCCACATGACCATTGCAATATAACGTCCTTTTTCCGCTCCAAAATGTATTACAAGCGGGAGCGATACCGCCAGCATAAGAAGTGCCAGTGGAATGTATATCAGGCTGCCGATGATAGTCTCACTCAGGCACCCTTGAAGCTCTGCCACGCCTTTGCAGATCACTCCCGTTATCGTTGCAATTCCCCACGCTACAGCCGTAAGCCCTGCTCCCAGCAGATATTTTTCCGCCACATACTGTTTTCTGGTAACCGGCAAGGTCATAAGAAACGCAAGACCATTATCAAACTCATCATAACTTATAGTCGTAATGGCAAAAATTGCTGTGACAATCGTAAAATATCCTGTAGCAAAACTGACACTCCCGCTTCCTGCCAGATTCAGGATGACTTCCATTACAACAACCAGGATAAAAAACTGTTTCTGCTGTTTCATCAGTTCTATATCCTTTACAAATAATCCCTTCATTCCTGTTCCTCCATCATCACTACCAGATCATCAATCTTTCCATTCTCAATTACAACATCCGGGTAATTTTCCATATAAAATTGTTTCTGGTTTGTCAGACACCTGTATCCATAAGCTTCTTTCCGGATCTTAATAAGGTATTGCTGATCCAGTTTTTCGTACTCTTCTTCTGAAACTTTAAGAACTGCATAATCTGACAGCAGTACATCTGTTTCCTCATGAAGGATAATTTTTCCGGCATGAATCATATAAAAATCATCACAAAGACTCTCCAGATCTGATGAAACATGCGAACTGATCAGAATCGAACTGCTTTCATTTTCTTCCATATATTCTCTCAGCATGTTCAGCACCTCATCCCTGGCAATCACATCCAGACCAACTGTAGGTTCATCCAGAATCAGCAGTTCTGCATTATGGCTTAATGCTGCCAGTACTTTAAACTTTGCTTTCATACCAGTGGAAAATTCTTTGATTTTCTTGTCTGTGGGCAGATTGAATCTCCTGCACTGCTGCAGAAATTCCTCTCTGTCAAAATCTGGATATATGCTTTTCATAATATTTGCCACGCCCGCTGCTGTCAGATACATGCTGAAGCCTGAATCTGCAAAAACAACTCCCAGTTTCTGCTTATCCTCCGGCTTAAGTTCTTCTGCCCTTTTCCCAAAGACCTCTATCTCTCCGCCATCCGGATGAATCAGGCCAAGCAGAGCTTTAAATGTGGTGGATTTCCCGGAACCATTTCTTCCAATAAGTCCTGTAATCATCCCAGGCTGTACTTCCATAGAACAGTCCAGCGAAAAACCTCTGTAATTTTTCTGCAAATGACTGATTTTCAACATATCTTAGTCCTCCATGATCATTTCAAAAAGATTTCTGATTTTCTCATCGTCCAGTCCACTTCTTCTGCCTTCATAATTGCCTGCTCCAGATCATGTTCTACTTCTTTGAGCTGTTCTTCCCTCATCAGGTCTTTATTTGTGGCTGCAACGTAGGTTCCTTTTCCATGAACAGTGACGGTAAATCCCTCTTCTTCCAGATTGTCGTAGGCTTTCTTCACAGTCAGGGCACTGATCTTCAGTTCCTTTGACAGACTGCGTACTGAAGGTAATACAGTGTCCGGCTGTAACTCTCCTCTGATAATCGCAGACTTAATCTGGTCTATGATCTGTTCATAAATAGGTACCATGGATGAATTATTGATTATTATATGCATATGTTTCTCCTCCATCTGTAAACAGTATATAACAGTGCATAACTGTTGTCAACTGTTTTATACTGTTATACTTTATATTTTATCAAACGAGTCTGCCTCCCCCTGTTCACTGATTCTCACTTCGATTTGCAGACTAAAAACATTTTTACAGACAAAAAGAAAGATGGATTCGGTTATAAAATTTTCCAAATCTATCTTTCTTCTTATCAGATTCTTAATCCACATTGCTACGTATCTCTACACCGAATAACTGCTCTGCAGGGAACTCACTTAATTCGGTTAAAGAATTGTTTTTAATTTGTTTTTATGTAATTGTTTTTTCTCTGTTTTTTACTCTGCCAAATACGCCTTCAGTTTCTCCATATCAGCTTTCATCACTCTCCGTCCCACCTCATAAATCTCCTTTAAATGGGCCGGATCACGCTCAACCGGTTTTGCACTGATGTCTCTGTCCGGGCGGATAACATGGATCCTGCCCTCTTTTTCCAGATATGCGATTTTATCCAGCATACGATTATACTGAATATGACGTTCATCCAGAAGCTTTACAAGCTCCGGATACTCCCTGAACTTCAGCCGGATCAGCGGCATCAGCTTATTATGTTCTTTTCTGTATCCCGGATGACGGGTACATACTACCACATTTTTCTCATAACCCTGTGAAAGCATCCAGTTTACAGGAATCGGATCTGAGATACCACCGTCCAGATACATTCTTCCATTCAGCTTTACCGGCCTGGCGGCCAGTGGCAGGGAAGCTGATGCACGCATCCATTCCACATCCAGCCTGTCTCCCATTCTGCATTCCTGATAGCAGGGTTTTCCTGTTTCAATATCTGTACATACAACCGTAAACTTCATGGGTGATCTGGCAAATGTCTCTGTGTCAAAAACATCCAGCTTCCAGGGCACCTCCCCATATGCAAAATCTTTGCTGTAAAGATCGCCGGTAGTGATCCAGCTTTTCAATCCCATATATCGTTTATCCTTGCAGAATCTGGTATTATAACGAAGGGTTCGTCCAATCTGGCGAGACTTATAATTACATCCAAAAATTGCACCGGCGGAAACGCCAACTGTAGAATCTGCATAAATCCCCTGCTCCATCAGCTCATCCAGAACTCCGGCTGTATACAGCCCCCGCATACCTCCACCTTCCAGAACCATTCCGAGGCCTTTCTTTTTGTTGTCTTCCATAGCTATTCTCACTTTTCACTTTCTTTCACATATTCATTTCGGATTGCAAATCCATGATCCATAGGCCACTTCCCTTTCCCAGGTCAAGCATTGCCGCCAGTGCTCCTGAAATATACTGTTTGGAACGTTTTACAGCAGTCTGCAGGTCATATCCCTTTGCAAGATTGGAAGCAATGGCACTGCTCAACGTACAGCCTGTTCCATGTGTGTTTGGATTATCGATACGCTTTCCTTCAAACCAGCAATATTTTCCATCATAGTAAAGCAGATCATTTGCATCATTAATGCTGTGTCCGCCTTTGCAAAGTACTGCACAATGGTATGTCTCAGAAATCTTTCCGGCAGCCTCTATCATTCCTCTGCATTGGTCACTGACATTTCAACCAGAACCTCTGCCTCCGGAATATTCGGAGTAAGCACATCAGCCAGTGGAAACAGTTCCTGCTTCAATATCTCCACTGCATCATCACTGATCAGCTTTGCACCGCTTGTTGCAACCATAACAGGATCCACAACAATGTTTTCCGCTTTATATTGTTTCAGTTTCTCTGCTATTACATGGATCAGATCCTTATCTGATACCATTCCGATTTTTACCGCATCCGGATAAATATCCTGAAAAACAGAATCCAGTTCCTGCCCCAGAAATTCCGGTGTTACATTTAATATTGCCTGTACACCGGTTGTATTCTGTGCAGTTAATGCGGTAATGGCACTCATCGCATATACACCGTTTGTGATCATTGTCTTAATATCTGCCTGGATCCCGGCGCCTCCGCTGGAATCACTTCCTGCGATTGTCAGTGCAGTTCTCATAATTGTCTTCCTCTCATTTCTGCTATAATACAATTTTATCTACTGCCTCTTTCAGTTCTTCTGCTGCTTCTTTAATGTTATTCTGAGCATAAATGCACTGATCACTGCCACACCGCAAATCCCTGTTCCCTTTAGCTGAGATATATTTTCTGCTGTGATCCCCCCGATTGCCACCACAGGGATAGATACCGCTTCACAGATTGCCTTCAGTGTTTCATGGGGAAGTTCTGCTGCATCTGCTTTTGAACCGGTTGCAAATACTGCACCCACCCCCAGATAATCTGCACCACGCTCCTGTGCAAGCAATGCCTGCTCTACCGTTCGTGCCGAAACTCCCAGGATTTTATCCGGTCCAAGTTTCTCACGCACAGCACCTGCTTCCATATCACTCTGCCTACATGAACACCATCTGCATTCATCTTCAAAGCAATTTCCACATTGTCATTTATGATCAGAGGTACCTTATAATCTCTGCATAATTCCTGAAGTTCAGCTGCTTCCTGCAGGAAGTTTCATCATCTGAATTTTTATCTCTGAGCTGCAGAAAGGTTACGCCTCCATCCAGACTCTCCTTTACCACTTCCTTAAGGCTCCGCCCATTAAGCCAGTGACGATCCGTTATTGCGTATAAGCGCATTTTCTCTTTATCGAATTTCATGTTTCACTCCTCTTTTCTACTCTTATCTATAGCAATTTACCCCAAAAGTTCTGCTGCAATTTTCTCCAGCTCATCTCTGATCTTAATGTGCTGCGGACATACTTCTTCGCACTTACCACATTTCACACATTCATTGGCAGATTTCCTGCCATGTTTGCCTACCAGCCATTCTTCCTGTGCCTTTTTCAGAGTTTCCTGTTCTTTCTCTGTCAGTCCGTTGAAATCCTTCATATAAGAAAGATTGTCCTGCATCTGCTCGACATTGCTCATCCCGGACAGAACAGTGATCACGCCGTTACTGAAAACTTATAAAAAGTTATAAACTTCTATGTTCCATTCCTACTTCAACGAGTATGCTTTTGATGATATAAATATCAATCTACTCACAAGTTCCTGTACTCTCCATAGGCGTAAATTCCGGACTAACGTATCCGTACATATTTGCATTAACGTTTCAGTGTCAGCTTGCAAATTTTTCTCCATAAGTCTTGAGATTTATAGATGCCTGGAAATCTCTGTCAATCATATTCCCACACGCACATCTATAAACTCTGTCAGATAACTTCAGATCTTTTTTGATGTTTCCACAACAGCTGCAAAGCTTTGATGATGGATAAAACCGATCAGCCACAATAAGCTGGATCCCTTTATCGCTGCACCTATATTCAAGCTGTTTTCTAAACCAGAAAAATCCCTGTGCCTGAACTG
>ENA-OQIG01001093-OQIG01001093.1-human-gut-metagenome-genome-assembly--contig:-NODE-1093-length-12839-cov-4.365639_pt1 | contig 12839 bp, 16 predicted proteins | sample MGYA00242576_ERZ504741 | MGnify/ENA primary metagenome ERZ504741 (study PRJEB26092, sample SAMD00036436) | human gut metagenome | host: Homo sapiens | study: EMG produced TPA metagenomics assembly of... | reverse complement strand
TCTGTAAGATAGCCGGTCAAAGCAGAATAGATACTCCTGCTGCCTTCAGTTCCTGCATCCGTTTTAAATATAGGTACGGCAATGCATATCCCCATAAGCAAAAGGCTTTTTTACCACCAGGATCTTAGGATGGAACAGGCTTATTTTATTATAGATCAGCCCATATTTTTCCTTTAAAGAAAGGGAATCAATATATTTTGTGTCAATAACATCTCCTGCTTCCCCATAATATTCACTGCGCACACTGTTAATATATGACTGCTTTAAAATGCTTTTCTTTAATTTACGGTCCAGTAAAAGGTAAGGTTTTCCAGATAGGACATTTCCGTAAAAAAGGAAAGAACTGCGCTTGGATTATCATCTAAAACGATTCATTACCCCGGTCCAGGTCTGCTTTTTTACTTTTTTTCCATTTTTTTGTTGTGAGCAGAAATATCTCCCTCATAGTCCACGTATTCCCCTGCAAGGATCCCGGTCAGCCGTCCATGATCTGGTCATCTGAATCCAAAAGCGTAATGCATTCCCCAGGCTTAATTCCCAGACTCAGGTTATGTATGTCCCCATCTGTAATGTTTTTTAGCTCCAGCATATATCCCTGATCCACTTTCGGCTTAAATACTGTATTTTCTTTAAAATAATAAATATAGGAGCTATAGCCTCTTCCTTGAATTCCTCTGGTTCAAATAATTTTTTTATCCTCCTCTGGAAAACAGGGCGATCCTGTCGCAGATCTTAAACATGATCCAGTGATGATAGCAGAAATACAGCGTAGAGATCCCCATGCTCTGCATTTTTCTTAAAAGCTGGTGAAACTGCGGGAAATCTGCCTGACCGATCAGTTTTTCCGGATACAGCACCACTAAAAGCTTGCTTCCCATTAAATAGGCCTTGGCGATCTCCACCATGATCCGCTCCATGGTAGTAAGCTTTCCACCCTTTTATTCAGATCCAGATCCATGGAGAGCTGTTTTAAGACTCTGTCTGCCTGTTCTCTTAAAACCCATTCATTGATCACCTGTTTCTTAAATCCTGGGCGCATAACAAACAGGTTATCCGTTATAGACAGATTATTGATCAGAGAGCTTTTCTGGTCGATCTGGTAAATACGGTTAGATGTTTCCTCCTGATTTAAATAACTGTTTACCAATTTGCCACCCATATACACTCTTCCTGCATCAATAGGATGGTTCTTTGCCGTCAGTTCGATCAGTTCTTTGATCCCCCGGTCATTGACAGAAAGCAACCCTACGATCTCACCTGCAGTCATATAAAACTGAAATTATCCAAATAAACAGCCCCGTCTTTTTTGCAGGTTCACATTTTCAAAACGAAGTATTTCCTGTTTCATAGCTGCCTCCTGTTTCTCAGCATGTTCATTACATCAATTCCTTACGACCGGAAGTGTGATCTCCACATCCGTTCCCACATCCGGCTGGCTGTAGATATAAATGCCATATTCTTCCCCAAACAAAAGCTTAATACGGTTATTTACATTTTTAACTGCAATTCCGCCTTTTTTACCGGTTTCCCCGTTGTTTTCCTCCTCCAGTCTCAGTGCTCTCAGCTGTTCATTCATAATCTTCACCTGACCTTTTTCAATGCCTACACCATCATCTGAGATCATAATGATCAGATGGCTGTCTGTCACAGTGACCTTAATATCCAGATGACCTGTTCCAATCTTGCGTTCCAGTCCATGATAAATGGAATTTTCCACGATCGGCTGCAAAGTCAGCTTGGGAAGCTGGCACATAAGCGCTTCCTCTTCATCCTCACAGTCATAGCGGATCCTCAGATCCAGCTTGCTGCCAAAACGAAACTGTTGGATATAATAATAATTTTCCACATTTGCCAGTTCTTCTTCCAATGTGACCAGGTTATTTACCTGGGAAATGGTATAACGGAAGTAAGTTGCCAGTGCCTCCGTCATCTCCGCAATGGAATCCACCCCTGCGATCAGCGCCTCTGCCGGATGCCTTCCAGAGTATTATAAAGAAAATGGGGATTGATCTGATTCTGTAATGCCAGATATTCCGATTTTTTCTTAGATACAGTGATCAGCTCGCTTTTGTCTAACAGGGCATAAAAACGACGCAGCATATTCTGCTCTTCCTCATTTAAAAGATAAGGCATATGGTAAATATCCTCATAACTGTCCCCTCTGGCAAAAGCCGCCTTTATCCGGCTGTTCACTTTTAAAGGCCGGTAGATCAGCTGATAAGCGGCATAAAGTAGGATAACATAAAGCACTCCTAAAAACAAAATAAACCACTTCATTTTCTCCGTCTTCCAATCCTGAAGGAACAGGATAAACAACAGACTGATATGAAAAATCAAAAAAATCGCTGCGCCCCAACGTATACGGTCAAAAAGATAACTTTCTTTATTCATGAATAGATCTTCCTGTACTCTCCCGGCTTCAGTCCGGTATATTTTATAAAACATTTCGTGAAATATTTCACATCTGCATAGCCTACCTTTTCGCAGATCACATTCATTCCCTCATTTCCGGAAACCAGCAGTTTTTTCGCTGCATCCATACGCACTGACTGCAAAAATTCCAGAAAAGTCACCCCTGTTTCTTTCTTAAAAAGCGTGCTGAAATATCCAGGAGCAAAGCCAGCCATCTCACTTACTTCTTCTAAGGTAAGAGAACGGCTGTAATTTTCTTCTATATACTGCTTTGCCTGCCGTATAGGCCGGTTATCTTCTGCTCTCTTCGCTTCAGAAGCCTTTTGCAGGGATCTTCCTATCGTCCCCCCTAAAAGACGGAACAGTTCTTCTATATCTGCACATTCCCCTGCGTCTTTGCTGAATTCTTCCACAAATTTAGCTTCATTGTCCACACGGATCCCCCTGCTCTTCATGCAGAACAGATAATGATTGCAGGCCTCCTTAGTCATCTGCAGGATCTCATAACCGGTGATCCCCGGATAGTTCTTTAATACATCCCGCAAACCTTCAATAGTCCGCCTTGTCTCCACTACATTTAAAGCTTCGACTGCCCGTTCCATTTCCCTGTTAAAACGGTAAAATGCCTCACTGTTTATAAAATCAGAGTTTTTTCTCTGTTGTGCTTCATCCATTTCCAGCATCCGCCCGGTTCCTAAAAGAAGCCTCTGCTTTATCATAAATACAGCGTCCAGAAAAGACTTCCTGATACTGCCCGCTGTGTTTACCATGCTTCCCATTCCTATGCTAACACTCATTCCATTTAAAATACTTTCCTGGGCTTTCAGTTCATCCAGCATCTGGCGCACATTTTTCCGCACATTTTTACTCTCCTCTTCCCCAAAATTCAACAGAAGATAAAAGGTAGAACACTCTGCATAAACCTCATGGTCAAAACATACCGGTTCCAGATACTGTAACGCCAGGCCTGCTGCCTTGTCTGCCAGGAAGGAGATACAGCTGTCATTGTGGTTTACATGGTCAAATTTGATGGCTGCAACCTGGAATACTCCCTCACGGAAATGGAAATGATACTGATTGTTCAGTTCTTTCAGGCTGATAATATTTTCCCGCTCCCGGTCTCCGTAGATCATGCGGGAAATAAAACTGGTACGCAACTTTCCGGCATCATTTTTTAAGGCAAGGCGGACTCTTTCTTCAAAATTTAACTGTTCATTTTTCTCCCTGTTAATATCTGCGATCTTTTGTAAAGTATCCCGTAATTCCTCTTTTTTTATAGGCTTTAAGAGATAATTTCTCACACCATAACGGATCGCCGTCTGGGCATATTCAAAATGTCTGTATCCACTGATTATGATGATCTCTGTATCCGGCAGTTTTTCTTTTACTTTCCGGATCAGTTCCATCCCATCAATTCCAGGCATCCGTATGTCTGTGATCACGATCTCCGGTTTACAGATTTCTGCCTGCTCTAACGCCTCAATACCATTAGAAGCAGTTGCCGCTATTTTTAACCCCATTTCTTCCCAGTTGATCAGCTTTATGATCAGCTGACAGATCTTTTCTTCATCATCTGCGATCAATACTTTCAGCATGTTCCCCCTCCTCATTGGACAAAACATCTTCTGGTATATCAGTGTACCATCTCCAACAGATTTACGCCAGATGCAGAGACAAAAAACTAATGAAAAAAACGCGCCCCACAAAGGGACGCGTTCCATACTTATCTTATTCCGGATATACCAAAATTACACTGGATAAGCCTTATTCTCTTTATCAGCTACAGTAGCATCTACTTTCTTCTGCTGAGCTTCTCTGTACTGGAAGAACTCCTTGGCAACATTTGGGAACAGGGCGTAGCTTAATACGTCCTCATCCTGCTGCTTCCACTGAGCGCATTCCTTCTCGAACTGAGGCATCTGAGGTGCAATTAAATCTGCAGGTCTGCAGGTAATCGGAGTCTCATCGCCGATGATCTTCTTCTGTACTTCTGGGTTAAATGGCTTAACAGTCTGGCCAAATTCACCAAGCATGATCTTCTTGGACTCCTTTGGAACCATCTTGTAACGCTCGCCCATTAATACGTTAAGAACTGCCTGGGTACCAACGATCTGGGAAGATGGGGTAACCAGAGGCGGCTCACCGAAGTCTTTACGTACTCTCGGGATCTCCTCCAGAACCTGCTGATACTTGTCTTCCTGTCCAGCTTCCTTTAACTGGCTAACCAGGTTAGAAAGCATACCGCCAGGTACCTGATACTGCAGAGTCTTGATATTTACGCCTAATACCTTTGGATTTAACAGACCGGTCTTTAATGCTTCCTCGCGGATCGGCTGGAAGTGAGCAGCGATCTCGCCTAACAGCTTCTGATCATATCCTGTATCGTATGGAGTACCGCGGAAGGTCTCTACCATAACTTCAGTTGCCGGCTGGCTGGTACCAAGTGCCAGTGGAGACATTGCACAGTCGATGATATCGCAGCCTGCTTCTACAGCCTTCATATAGGTCATGGAAGCAACACCGGAAGTATAGTGGGTGTGCAGGTCGATCGGAAGTGTAGTTCCTTCCTTCAGGGCCTTAACTAACTCAGTAGCCTTGTATGGAGTCAGCAGACCTGCCATATCCTTGATACACAGTGAATCAGCGCCCATGTCTTCAATTCTCTTAGCAATGTCTCTCCAGTAATCCAGAGTATAAGCATCACCTAAGGTATAGCACAGAGCGATCTGAGCATGTCCTTTTTCCTTCTTGGTTGCCTTTACGGCAGTCTCCAGGTTGCGGATATCGTTTAAGCAGTCGAAAATACGAATGATATCAATACCATTTGCAATAGACTTCTGTACGAAATACTCTACTACATCATCTGCGTAGTGGTTGTATCCCAGAATGTTCTGTCCACGGAACAGCATCTGCAGCTTTGTGTTCTTAAAACCGTCTCTTAACTTTCTTAAACGCTCCCATGGATCTTCTTTTAAGAAACGCAGGCAGGCATCAAATGTAGCGCCTCCCCAGCACTCTACTGCGTGGTAGCCAACTTTATCCATCTTGTCTACGATCGGCAGCATCTGCTCTGTAGTCATTCTGGTAGCAAGTAAAGACTGATGTGCGTCACGAAGGACGGTTTCCACGATCTTTACTGGCTTCTTCTCTATCTCTGCCATAGTTTAAATCCTCCTTATAGGCACCCGGTCTGCAAACAGCACCGGGTGCAGTAAATGTTGGTTTTTATACACCGAAAATTGCCATAAAGGTACCGGCTGCTACTGCAGTACCGATAACACCTGCAACGTTTGGTCCCATTGCATGCATCAGCAGGAAGTTGGTAGGATCATACTCAGCACCAACCTTCTGGGATACACGGGCTGCCATAGGAACTGCGGATACACCTGCAGAACCGATCAGTGGTTGATCTTTCCGCCAGTTACCTTGCATAAGATCTTTCCTAAAAGAACGCCGCCGATGGTTCCTACACAGAATGCTACCAGACCTAAAACAACGATCTTGATAGTAGTTGCATTTAAGAATGCCTCTGCACTGGTAGTAGCACCTACAGAAGTACCAAGCAGGATAACAACGATGTACATCATTGCATTAGAAGCGGTCTCCTGAAGCTGTTTTACAACGCCACACTCACGGAACAGGTTACCTAACATCAGCATACCTACTAATGGAGCAGTAGATGGCAGGATCAGGCACACAACGATAGTAACGATGATCGGGAATAAGATCTTCTCCAGCTTGGATACAGAACGAAGCTGGGACATTTTGATCTTACGCTCCTTATCAGTGGTAAGAAGCTTCATAAATGGCGGCTGGATGATCGGAACCAGAGCCATGTAAGAGTAAGCTGCAACAGCGATCGGTCCCATGATCTGGGTCTGTCCTAACTTACTGCAAAGGAACAGGGAAGTAGGGCCGTCTGCACCACCGATAATGGAGATACAAGCTGCTTCTTTTCCTGAAAATCCTAATAAGATTGCAAAGAAATATGCAGAGTAAATACCTAACTGAGCTGCAGCACCCATTAAAAAGCTGATTGGGTTTGCGATCAGCGGACCGAAGTCTGTCATTGCACCTACACCCATGAAGATCAGGGATGGAAGGATACTCCACTCATCCAGAGTGAAGAAGTAATACAGCAGACCGCCTACGCCGTTTGAAGTCTGTTCCGGAGAATACATGATGTCCGGATAGATATTTACAAGCAGCATACCAAATGCGATCGGAATTAACAGCAGTGGCTCAAATCCCTTAGCAATAGCCAGGTATAAGAAGACCAGCGCTACACCGATCATAATGTAGTTTCCTGCTGACAGATGGAAAAACGCCATCTGGCCAAGCAGGTTTGATACCAAATTGCCAAAATCCATAATGTTACCTCCATAATGGAATCCTTAAATTAAGGGATCCATCTTGTTGACTAGTTCAGAGTAGCTAAAACAGCGCCGGACTCAACTGCATCGCCGTTTGCTACATTAATGCTGGCAATTGTACCATCTTCTGGAGCAACGATATCGTTCTCCATCTTCATAGCTTCCAGAACCAGGACAACTTCGCCCTTCTTTACAGCCTGTCCTACAGAAGCCTTAACTGCTACTACCTTACCTGGCATTGGAGCGGTAACCTGAACGGAACCTGCTGCGCCTGCTGGTGCTGCTGCCGGAGCTGGAGCTGCTGCTGGTGCAGGTGCTGCTGGAGCTGCAACTGGAGCTGCTGCTACTGGTGCGCCAGCTGCTGCTGCGCCTTCTTCAACGGTTACTGCATATGCTTTTCCATTTACTGTAATGGTATATGTCTTCATAGTTTGTTTCCTCCTACTTGTTGTATAAGCACACTGGTTTTCTAACCTGAATGTGCAGTGATTATCTTCCCAGACCTACACGGCGGATAGAACGTACTACCAGACCGTTAGATGTAGCGCTGCCTTCATATGCTGCAATAGCAGCAGTCATAACAGCTACTAATTCTGCATCATCAGAAAGATCAGGACCGGTTACTGCCGGTGCTGCTGCTACTGGCTTAACAGCAGGTGCTGCTGCCTTTGGTGTAGGAGCAGGTGCTGCTGCTTTCTTCTTGCTTTCTTCCCATGCATGGATGTATTTGAAGCATGAGATCAGGATACTGATGAAAATTAAAACAAGGAATACAGTGCCGATACCAATAACTGTATATACAGTAGCGGTCTTTAACAGGGTGCCCATAGAAGTATCTTCTTCAACACCTGCGGACATATCTGTAAACTCAGCCTGGATCTGCTGGGTAGCCATATTGATATTCATCACATATTTCTTGGTTCCCTCTGTAAAATCAACTGGGATCACAACCGTATAGCTGCCATCTGCCAGAAGAACAACAGAACCTTCATCCATATTTACATTCTTTAATTCGCCCATGTCCTCGCGAACTTCCAGCTGAGCCTCATAAATAGCTGCTGTAGTCGCATCGCCTGTTGACTCTGCCAGAGTTTTCTGAACGATCAGCTGATCCTTTGGTACGCCTAAAGTCTGTGCTGCAGACAGCATAATGGACTGAGCCATTGAATCATCTACAGGAGTTCCGTCCATGCTGATGGTGGAATCAGTCTCTGCATCCTGGTTAGAGGAGCAGCCAGAAAGGCTTACCAGGCAGGCGGACAGAAGAACTGCTGCTGCCATTCTCTTTACAAATCGTCTCATATACATGTCACCTCTCCTTAAACCGTGCCATGCTTCTTGGAAGGACGGTCCTCACTTTTTGTGTACAGCATCTCAAAAGCGGCGATCACTCTCTGACGGGTCTCTTCTGCCTTGATGATGTCATCTACATAACCTCTCTTTGCAGCAGCAACAGCGCCGGACTGCAGAGCGGTATATTCAGCGGTTTTCTCTTTGATCATTGCAACTGCATCATCAGCAGCTTCGATCTCTTTTGCGTACATGATCTTAACAGCTTCTGCCGGATCCATAGTTCCGATCACTGCATTTGGCCAAGCATAAACAACGTCTGCGCCCAGGCTCTTGCTGCCCATGGTAAGACCTGCACTTCCCAGTGCATTCTTAACAACAACAGTTACCTTCGGTACAGTTGCGTCAGCGTATGCATAGGTCAGCTTAGCTGCTAACTTAGCGATCTTTCTTTCGCTGCACATAGTTGCACGGTAGCCGTTTACATTTACTAAAGTCAGAACAGGAATGCTGAATGCATCACAGAAATTGATGAAATCAGTTGCCTTCTCACAGCCTTTTCCGCAAAGAGCTGCCTCTAAGGTCTGTACCTTCTCACCGTTTTCGTAAACTTCGCTGCGGTTAGCTACACATCCTACTGTGCTTCCGTTTAAGCGGATAAATCCGGTTACCATAGAAGCGCCGTAGTTCTTCTTAACTTCCATAAAGAAGTTATTATCAGAGATCATCTGTAAAGCTGCAGCAGTATCTCCGGTATATCCTTCGATACCAGCACACATACGGTTTAAATCGTCTGTGCAGTCAACTTCAGACAGATCTTCTTCATTGTTAGAAGGCAGGATAGATACCAGTGTACGGATCTGTGATAATACAGATGCTTCATCACCTGTGAAATCAACCAGACCAGACTCTTCTGCCTGGAACTTAGCGGAAGAAGTATCACATTTTGCCTTGTAATTGCCCTCCAGGGCATTTGGGGAGTTAACAAACAGTTTTGCAGAAGTATCTTCCATGAAGGTGAAATCTGCCATACCTGCAGATACAGCCATACCGCCGCCGCAGGTACCGAAAATTGCCATAATCTGAGGAATTACTCCAGATGCCATTGTCTGGCTTAAATACAGCTTTCCAAAACCATCCAGTGCGTCAGTTGCTTCCTGAAGACGCAGTCCTGCACAGTCTACCAGACCAATAACAGGTGCTCCCATCTTCATTGCCATAGAGTAGATGTTGCAGATCTTCTTTGCATGCATCTCACCCATGGAACCGCCCAGTACAGCAGCATCCTGGCTGTATACATATACCAGGCATCCGCCGATGGTACCGTAACCGGTAACTACACCGTCAGCCGGTGTTTCCTGCTCAGTCATGTTAAAGTCAGTATTTCTAGCCGCAATATAGGCTCCAACTTCAACAAAACTGTTCTCATCAAGCAGGGCTGCAATACGGCTGCTTGCTGAAGTTTGTGCTGAATTACTCATTTTCCAGTCCTCCATCATTCTTAAGTTTACAGTATTTAGCGGAAAGCACATAAAAATAGCGCTTTCTTATAAAATACAGAAATATTGCCGTTTATATTATAGTGATATTTTTGTCAAATGGCAAGTGTTTCCTTTTATTAAAAATGGTTTATTAACAAATTTTAAGGCAAAAAATGCCACCGCTCCTGCCGCGAGTCGTTTTCACTACGCCGCAGGAGAGATGGCAGGTTTTTATTGCGCACTCATTACATTACTTGATAAAGCTTACATGCTTGCAGATCTCTTCGTAAACTTTTTCTTTCCGTTCATTAAATACAACCTTATTTTCCTCAAACAGGTTTCTTCCCTCTGTATCAATGGATACGATCAGTGGTCCGAATTCCTTAACACGGCAGTTCCATAAGGTCTCAGGCATTCCCAGGTCACGCCACTCTGCACGGACGATCTCTTCTACTTCAGTTGCTGCTACTACTGCGTTTCCGGCAGGGAATACACAGTGGATGGCTTTAAAGTTCTTGCATGCGTACTCGGTGTTTGGTCCCATACCGCCTTTTCCTACGATCACTTTTACGCCGGTCTGCTCTACGAATTCCTTCTCAAACTTTTCCATACGCATACTGGTAGTCGGTCCTACGGAAACCATTTCAAACTTGTCATCTCCTAAAGGACGGATGATAGGGCCTGCGTGGAAAATGGCATTGTTTCTTACATCTACAGGCAGTGGTCTGTGTTCTTCTACCAGACGGCGGTGAGCTACGTCACGGCAGGTTGTTAAGTTACCATTTAAGTAAATAATGTCACCGATATGGATATCTTTTAAATCTTCGTCACTAATTGGTGTTGTTAAAATTTTCTTTCCATCTTTGATCTCTAACATTATAAAGTCACCCCCGAATGAGTTGTAATTGTATAGTTAAGGTCCTTATCGAAAATAATGTGGCCGCGGCGATGGGACCAGCATCCTACGTTTACTGCTACGCCAATGGTAGATGGATGTCTTGCCGTATTTTCAATATGTACGCCCATAACAGAGTACTTTCCGCCCATTCCCTGCGGTCCAAGGCCGATCTCGTTAATTCCGTCTTCCAGAAGTTTTTCCATACTTGCAGCTCTCTCATTTTCATTGTGGCTTCCTAAAGGACGCATGAGGGCTTTCTTGGAAAGAAGAGCTGCTGTCTCTACGGAAGTTGCAACACCAACACCAACTAACAGTGGAGGACATGCATTTAAACCATAGGAGGTCATAACATCCAGTACGAAACGGGTAACACCTTCGTATCCTGCGCCTGGCATTAATACCATAGCTTTTCCAGGAAGGGTGCAGCCGCCGCCTGCCATGTATGCGTAGATCTCACATTTGTCGCTGTTTGGAACAATATCCCAGAATACAGTAGGAGTTCCCTTGCCAACGTTCTTGCCTGTGTTGTACTCATCAAAAGTCTCTACACTGTTGTGGCGAAGAGGCGCGTCTACTGTTGCTCTTACAACAGCCTCTTTTAACAGTACTTCCAGATCATCGATCAGTGGGAATTTGGTTCCGCACTTTACCCAGAACTGAAGGACACCTGTATCCTGACAGGAAGGACGGTTTAATTTTACTGCCAGATCCTGATTGCGCTTCATGGTCTGATAAATTACTTTTGATAATGGGCTGTCTTCCTTTTCTGCCAGTTCATCTAACTTGGCAATAATGTCATCTGGCAGTTTCTTACCGATATGGCAACAAAGTGCGCCATATAATTGGTAAGCTGCTCTACCTGTTCTGTTCTGCTCATGTTTAAGCCTCCTTATAATATGTTTTGAATTGTCTTAATAATATGTAATGTTTGTTTTATTGCTTTTATTTCATGTTCCATAAAACAACTTATGGGAAGAATGGAAATGCAATCGGTAAAATGATCATGCTGACTATGGTCGCAATCACGATAAGCGGCAGTCCTGACTTTGTATAGTCTAAGAAAGTGTAACCGCCTGCTCCAAGTACCATGGTGTTTGCCGGCATTCCGATGGGTGTTGCGTAAGCACAGGAGCCACCGATAACGCAGGCCATAAGTACGGCTCTTGGATCTGCTCCCATTCCCTGTGCAATGGAAACACAGATGGGAACTAAAAGTGCTGTAGTTGCTGTATTTGACATAAAGTTTGTCATAATACAGCAAAGCATAAATACTGCAAAAGTTAAAACATAAGGTGAAGGATTTTCACCTAACAGGTGCATTACCTTCTCTGCTACCATCTCACCGGCACCTGTTTTTTCAAGGGCTGCTGCCAGTGAAAGGGTTCCACCGAATAAGAAAATGGTCTTTAAATCAATGGAATTTAATGCCTGTTTCTCAGAGATAACACCGGTAATGATCAGTGCCAGAGCTCCCATACATCCGGAAACATACAGCTTGATGCCGATCTTCTTTTCAAAGATCATAGCCAGTAAGGTAAGCAACAGGATCACCAGTGAAAGCTTCTGCTTCCAGGCCGGTACATTGCTGTAATCAGCTGTGGTATCAAACGCCCCGTCATCTTTTGGCTGCCTGTCCGGTAAAAGCTTCATACCAAGTGTGGTATAAAAAAGTGTTCCACAGATCAGGATCGGAAGTCCTACAATGGCATATTCAAAAAATCCAAAGCCAAGTCCGATCTCTGATAAAGCACTCTGGCGATCATATTGCCCGGCGCTCCGATCAGTGAAAGGTTGCCGCCCATAGCTGCCGCAAATACCAAAGGCATCAGCAGTCTGGAACGGGAGTAACCGGATTTTGCTGCAATACCGATCACAACCGGGATCAGTACTGCTGCTGTACCAGTGTTTGAAAGAACGCCGCTCATCACACCTACGATGATCATAACTGCTGCGATCAGCATCCTTTCGGATTTGGCAAATTTTGTAACAATACCGCCGATCTTGTTGGCCATACCCGTTTCAAAAAATGCACCGCCTACAATAAACATTGCCACAAAGAGAATTACGTTGCTGTCAATAAAACCGGCAAATGCCGTCTTCGCATCCAGAACCCCAGTAACAACCAGACCTACACAAACGATCATGGATGTTACCCCCAGCGGGATCTTCTCCATTACAAACATTACAATTGCAAACAAGAGAAACAGGATGGTTATAGTTGATGGACTCATAAACTCCCCCTTCGGTTTTATATAACTGTATAAACCTTATTCATTTTTTAAGGTACTTTGTAACCGGTGTCCCGCCTGCCAGTCAGAACACTTATGTTTTGCAGCTGCTGTCCTGGACCATTATTTTTATTTTATATCTTATATTTGATATTTT
>ENA-OQIG01001092-OQIG01001092.1-human-gut-metagenome-genome-assembly--contig:-NODE-1092-length-12858-cov-2.493127_pt1 | contig 12858 bp, 14 predicted proteins | sample MGYA00242576_ERZ504741 | MGnify/ENA primary metagenome ERZ504741 (study PRJEB26092, sample SAMD00036436) | human gut metagenome | host: Homo sapiens | study: EMG produced TPA metagenomics assembly of... | reverse complement strand
ACAGAGTCTTTTATTATTAGATAATAATCTCTGTGTCCTCTGCGTCCTCTGTGGTGAATAAAACTAAGTGGCCATTGAAGAAGATGTAAAGCCCAATCATGGTCACAATAAGTAATCCCCATAGAATAAGAACAATTCGTGCAGGTTTGTCCTCTATCTTTTCCATATTCAAGATGCCCAATTGCGGAGACTTATCCCACAGGCTGACTACTATCATGCCTATTCCGATGATAACGAATAAGTAGAAGGAAAGCAGCATAAAATGAGGCCATGCATCATATTGTTCTGCCGGAAACACCCATAAATACAAGATTCCCACTCCGATGCTGAACACTGTTCCCAATGTCAGAGCCATATTAGCTGCCAGAGTAGTGGTGCGTTTCCAGAACACGCCAAAGAGGAATACGGCTGCCATTGGAGGAGCTATAAATCCCAGTACAGACTGGAAAACATTAAATAGATTCAGTCCTTTGATGCTGTCGATCGCTATGGTTATTATCACAGAGATCAGTGCACCAACTACCGTAACCACTTGTCCCACTCTGATAATCTCTCTCTGTTTGGCCTGCGGTCGGATTTTCTTCACATAGATATCCATCGTGAATACCGTACTTAATGCATTCAATGCAGAACCGACAGTACTTACCAATGCTGCTGTCAATACAGCCAATACCAAGCCGACCATTCCTGTCGGGAACAGATGAGTCACCATTGTCATGTAAGCCTCATCGGGATTCTCCAATTGTGGGAATAAAGCGAGGCAGATAATGCCGGGAAGAATGTAAAGAGGTACATCTAATATTTTCAACCATCCGGTAAAGTTGGTTCCCATCTGTCCTTCTTTGAGATTCCTGGCAGCAAGAACCGGTTGCACCATCGACTGATCCGTACACCAAAACCAAACTCCCATAATAGGATAACCCAGAATAATAGGTAGCCAAGGAAAAGCCGGGTCATCATTTGGATGGAAAAGATTCCAGTAATCCGCCGGAACGGCATCCACCAGTGCGCCTACACCGCCCACTTTATAGATTCCCATGATAGCCAGTGTGGCTGATACTACAATCAACAGTATCATTTGATATACATTCGTGTAGGCCACAGCTTTCAGTCCGCCGAGCATCGTGAAGAAAGCGGAGATGACAAGTAACAGCAATGCCGATTGCCACATAGGAATATCGAAGACTTGACGGATCAGGACTCCACCGGCAAATAAAGTCAATGCAAGCCATGAAATAAGAATGGTAATAATGGTATACCAGGCAAGGATGTTACGGGTAGATTGTCCGAAACGTTTTCCCATAAATTCGGGCAATGTCGTGATGCGACTACCAAATATCGGGGAGCAAAGACAAAAGCAAGCAGACATATAAAGACAAATGCATACCAGGCATAATTCCCCGAAACAATACCAGTAGTAAATCCGGCACTTGCGGAAGCTATCAACATGGAAGGTCCGACATTTGTCCCCCACATGGAGAAGCCGATATGATACCATCTCAACGAATTCTCCGCAAGGAAAAGACTACTCCCCTTTTTTCGTTTTGAACTTGCCCATATACCAATAGCTATCAAAATAAGGAAGTAGGCAATCAGAATACTCCAATCTAATGTCTCTAAGAATTTCACATGCATAATTCAAGTATTAAATAAGTAACGTAAGTTAAATCTAATTTTCTTTCAGGCAAGGATTACATGGATTTCACGGTTTTAATAGGCTATGTAATTAAGAGCCGTGTTGATCCGTGTAATCCGTGCCTTTTTATTCTATTTTTTATTTCCAATCAGTTCTTTGGCAACTGCTACGGCTGTATTCGCATTATCACTATATCCGTCCGCACCGATTTCGTCAGCAAACCCCTGACTGACGGGTGCTCCGCCAATCATCACTTTCACTTGATTACGAATACCGGCCTCTTCTAATGCCTGGATAACCTCTTTCATATACGTCATGGTAGTAGTCAGCAATGCGCTCATGCACAAGATGTCAGCATGGTTTTCCTTCACAGCTTCCACAAACTTGTCACAAGTCACATCAATACCAATATTTATGACTTCAAAGCCGCAACCCTCCAGCATGGAAGCCACCAGGTTTTTACCAATATCATGGAGATCTCCTTTCACTGTACCGATGACAATCTTACCGATTGTAGTGGAAGCACTTCCTGCCAATAAAGGTTTCAGTAGCTCCAAAGCCCCTTTCATGCACGTCCTGCCATCAACAGTTGAGGAACAAAAGCTTTTCCATCCTGGAAACGTTGTCCCACTTCGCCCATTGCTTTAATCATATAATTATTGATAATCATTTGAGGAGCTACTCCTTCCGCAATGGCTTGCCGGGTGATTTCAACCGCAGGTTCCAGTTTCCCGGCAACAATGGCTTCATACAGAGGTTTCAGTTTATCCTCTTCCCGATGTTGTTCTTCCCGTATACAAATACGTTCCTGTCCGGTAGCTGCCAAGTCGGCATCCTGTTGATGCTTATTGGTATTTACAGCGGTAGAAGAACCGGTATATTCTTCGACAATCCGCATGGCCTGTTCCACTTCCTTTTCGTTATGGAAATCCATTTCCAAATGTACACCGTCCGCGCCGATATGATCCAATAGAGGTTTTAGTTCGTCTAATGTCACCCAGCAAGCCATCACGCTCTTTCCTCCTGCCAGAATCTTCTTATACAGATCGTACCATTTGGGAGATCCTCCTTGTGGTTCGCCACTCCGGGGGTCCATTGAATCGCATTCAATTCTTCAATTTCAAGCAAGGCAGGCAGGTGATGCATGGCTCCCACTCCATCCAGATGATAAAGGGTATAATCAATCTTCTGACATTGTTCACGAATAAAAGGTTGCACAAACCGGCGATAATCATCCTGACTAATCATGGTTGAAATATCACTTTGCAGTTTACTCATCTTTCCGGGAGCCCAGGACGAGAAATAACAGAAAGCCATCTCGTCGCCTTCACGGATGATGTCGTATAGTTCATCAAATACTTTGAAGTAGATGTCGTTGATTTGCTGCATCTGTTGTTCCAAGATTTCGGGCTGCATCACTGTGTCCAGTAATACCCTATCCGTTCCTTTCAGTGCGGCCAGAACATCCAATCCTTCCATCAGGTCGGGCATACCGACAAAGTAGTGTCCGTTGGCTTTCGCTTTGCAGGCTTTCAGGAGTTCTTTATGAAGAATCCAGTTCGGGTGTTCAAGGTTAAAGACTATTTCATCGGTGAATCCGGGTTGGGATGAATCCAAATGGTGTCTTCCCCGCCTTCAAACACTCCGCCTAAAATGGCGGCTAGAGAACCGGGACCCAGTTGGGTATTCGCAACCGGAAGAATATCCGCTTTCAGACTGCTGTGCGCTACGTACCAGTCCAGATATTCAGCCCTCCATTGAGGGTCGAACCATTTTTGCGACAAATCTTTTGCCGGCGCGGGAGGCATTATCTCTGCATGTGGTTGCACTCCTTCCTGGAAGTGTTCCCACATATTGAGAATGATTCCTTTATGGTTCCACCAATTTATATAACGTTGTTTTGTTTCTTCTAAATTACTCTTCCATGTTTTCATACTCTGCCATTTTTTATTTATTCTACTCAAGTTTCGGAAGTAATTTATTAGGTTGAAAGCCTCTTGCTATATAGCGTAAGGTATCACTCTACGCAATATTATGTAAGCCTTTCAGGCTACTTACAAAACTTGAGTTATTTCTATTTATCTATTCCAAAATCCTTTATAATCATTATCTATGCGTAAAGCCATGCTCTTGCTTAAATCCATTTCATCCGTACAGTCCACGTCTTCCGGATAGATGGGGATCACGGCATTTGCACGCACATATACGGGCATTTCTTCCAATGGAACGTATACGTCTTTCAGCCAGCATGCTCCTTCCAGACGTTCTCCCGTAAAGAAGTTCACCCATTTTCCTTCGGAAGATAGATATCCCGACGGTTCTCGCTGTTCATCACCGGAGCTACCAGGAAATCATTGCCGAAATAGTATTCATCATCTATATGCCAACAAAGTTTATCTTCCGGATGATGCAGAATGAGTGCCTGCAAGAGCGGATAGCCGCTTTCTATGGCTAGTTTACTTTGTTCTACGATGTATGGAATGAGCGAATAACGCAATTTCCACCACTTTTTCACCAACGGAGCTATGGCCGGATAGTGCCAGGGTTCACGCTTATTGGTTCCGTGATAACGGATATGCGATGTGAATACGCCGAATTGAGTCCAACGCATGTACACATCATCTGCTACTACCGAGTTCATAAAATTGGGCAATGTATGGAAGCCGGGAACATCATGGCTCCAAAAAGCAAATCCCGACAGACCGAAATGCAGACCACCTTTCAGAGAACCTGCCATTCCATCCCAAGAACTACAGGAATCGCCTCCCCAATGCAAAGGATAACGCTGGCATCCCGCCCATGCGGAACGTGCCCAGACAATGCCGTCACCTGTCACTTCTTTCGTAATTTCGTAAGCAGCCTTTTGATAAAGCAGGGCATACAGGTTGTTCAACAATTCCGGCTTCATACCTTTATAGAGGGCGTCCATGTGAATGTTTTCACCGAAATCGGTTTTGATACAGGTTACTCCCATATTCAGGAGTTGTTTCAATAGTCCTTTGTACCATTCGGTTGCTTTCGGATAAGTAAAGTCGATTGTTCCGGCATAATCCAGGGCGGAGGAAGTTGGAACCATCGGTCGCTTGTTGTTTGGTCAATGGGGCTATATAATCATTGGCTCTGGCTTCATCAATCTGCTCTGCATTTTCCGCAACGTATGGAAGTTGCCATAAAGAGACACGATAGCCATTCTTTTTCAACCGTCCGATGAATCCTTTCGGATCGGGGAACCGTTCTTCATTGAATTTCCATTCGCAGAGCCAATCGGTACGGAACCAGCCCGTATCCAGATGAATTACATCACAGGGATAGTGTTCGGCACGCATGCGGTCGCATATTTCGTCTACTTCATCGGCACTGAAATAAGTCATACGGCTCATCCAAACGCCAAAACTCCAAAGAGGAGGCATAGACGGATAGCCGGTCAGGTCACGATAACCGCGAAGAATATCTTCCATCGTATCACCGCCTATTACGAATACATCAAGCAATGCCTGGTCGCTTAGAAACTGTACGGAACGGGTGGAATGTCCGGCCAGCGAGAGCTTGCTATGAGCACATGTATGGTAGAATGTTCCATACATGCGGCTGGATAGATAGAAAGGGATATTCTTATAAGTACGCCGGTTATTGACTCCTTGCCCGTCCTGGTTTTTCAGGAAGAAGTCTGTCCACTCAAGTCCATTTTAAAGAAACGTTCTCCGGTTCCGGCAAAACATTCATCGGGCTTACATTCAAAAGAAAGCGTTGCACGTTCTTTCCGACCGTCGCGTTTGCAAAAGGCAACAGGTAGCGCATCGTAGCGGGGAGGCGAAAAATGGTCATAGGCTGACAAGCGGATTTCACGCTTTCCGTCAGGGTATAAAGTGATGTCAAGCGTTTCTTGAGGGTCGGGAAGCAATTCGCTCCATCGGTCTAATAGAGGCTCTTCCACATTGATAACGGCACGCTTCGTTCCGTCCTCCGTCGAAAGAATCCATTTTCCTTTTTGTTCTTTTATAAACAGGGGCACTTTCTGAATCCGGTCACTGAATTGTAGCATTTCCGACTCATCTGTCAGTACATAATCACCGAAGCCAAGAAACAGACGGGTGATGCCGATGTTATACTGACGGATGATTAACGTGTATTCCTCCTGGGGAACATCGGTATCCGCCATCATATCGTTAGCCAGCTTTTGCTTCTGAAAGGGAACTGTTACGTAAATATCTCCTTCCTTTTCATAAACAGCCGTTGGCTTGTATGCTTTCCAAAGCGACTCATTCCTTGATAACTCGGTATCGAAATCAAGGAAATCAAATAAATGGTAATTCGTTGGTTTCATCTATTTTATTGATTAAATATCGTTTATTGATTACTATAATTATCATATTAGTTTGAATGATTACCATAGTAGTCTAGTTCTAATGATTATTACACTTGTTTATTGATTGCTATACTAGTACATTGATGACTATGTTAATCCATTGATTTGTTTCAATCTTGCTTTATTCTTCCGGCTTTGTATTTAATACTGTCCGCCACTTGAGGGCCGTTATTCTTCCACACGTTCTTTTTCCCGGGGCGGTTCGAATCAAAACGTTCAGTGGGACACCAGTTGTTTTCCATTGTATATCCGTCCGTAGCTTCATCCAGATAGATATAAAAAGCACGGTCATTCGTAGCGTAGGGGGCTTCGATTAAATGTTCGATCCGGTTATTTCGCATGACGGAACCCGGCTGGTTGGAAAGAGTATACAGGCCGCCTGCATCGTATAGCCGACGGGCAAAGTGATGTACATAGTTTGCTTCTATCCGGTTATTGCACATTCCGCTCTCCAGCGATGTCCATCCCCAGCCTACACAAATCCCTGAATAGTTCAGATGGCAGACTTCATTATGAGAAATATCCATGTTTCTGACATATCCGGCGCCGATACCTACACATCCCCAGTCTTCATTAGTCACATTACTGATGAAATTGTTTCTGATAGTAATATGGGAACATAATTCCCGTACGTCAACAGGAATAAAAGGGACGTGCGTCTCAAATCCTCCGTCCGGAAACGCGCCGACCAGTAAAGCCGTTCCTCCAATATCCGTAAATTGACAATCTTCGACGCTCGATGCTGTGACTGCCCATTCATAATCCAGTCCGGTGGATGATAAATGACGGAACGTGCAATGCTTGAAATCAATATGTTCGGCACCTTTTACACGTATCGCTGTTTCGGGACGGGTGATCCAGGCTTGGTTCTCCAGTTCCGCTTTTTCCGGAAGCCCCGGTTCTTGTAGTTTATAGGCATCCAATAAAGGAAATCCCCCTTGCAAGGTGACGTGCCCCTGAAAAGAAGGACGCATCCAGGAGGTATGCGCAAAAGTAATTCCGTTAAATTGTATATGTTTTACCGGACGAGACAATGTACCGTCTATGGTCACTAAAGTTTCCAAGGCAGGGATAATCACTTCAGCTGTTTCCATATTTTCGCCCGCCTGCGGATAATAGTAAATCGTGCCGGAAGGATATTCCTGGAACCATTCACCGGGTTGGTCCAGCAATTCCAGTGCATTGGTCAGGCAAAAGGAAGAATTTCCTTTCTCTCCTCCGATGACGGGTTGCGGCCAGGGATGAGCAAACTCCAGGTGACTTTCGGGTTCATGGAAGCGAACTACAGCTTGTCCGTCTTTCGCGTCTATACTTTTCACGCGCAAAATAGCAATCGCCCAGCGTTGATGGACAATCATTTCCAGTTGGCCGGCATTTTGTAGTCTCTTCGGATTTACACTTTGAGAAACGGGGATCGTTATTGTTTGTTCTTCCGGATTGAAGTCAATCATTCGTTCCAATCCTCCGTCAGGAAATTGCGCAGCTCTTTGAACTTTATGACCGTTCACCCACATTTGCCGGGTTTCTACCTTCTATTTCCTATTAGGGGAGCCTCTGCCGACCATATCTTCTGCTTTAGCTTTTCAGGAATTGCCGGATGATTACATCCACGCTTCCACCCCGTAACAGCAACTCCACCACTAATCACAGGATGAGCACCATCTACTGCACAAATCACTGTTGGAGAATCGGGTGTCCCACTATCTTCTGGACGAAGAAATAGAGAATTGCGCTGGGCATAAACACCCTCTTCCAAACGAATATAAATTCCTCCGGCTACTTCCGGCCGATTCAGTCTACGCCATTCACGAGCCTGCTTGATTGCCCGGTTTAATGTATAAAACGGAGCTTCCTTTGTCCCGGAATTCTTATCATTCCCCTGCAGGGATACATAAATTTCTCCCGCAAAAAGCGAGGGAAACCACCCCAAGAAAATGATAAAAGAAAGATAAATAAAAGTCTTTTTCATGGTACTACCTCAATGTGCTACTTCAATAAAGACGAACACACATCGATTTAGTACTCTATGTAAAGGCAATAGATAGGTTATTCTTACGAATGTTTTACAACATCAAATAGGTTACCGAATAAGACCTATGATAAATTGATAGCAAAAATAACCACAGACAACGAACTTCAGTAAAGTTCCGAATATAAATCCGAGTAAAGAGCCCACACCTGATTTAAGTGCCTGCGAGAACTCTTTATTTCCTAATAGTTCACCAATCACCGCCCCTAGAAACGGACCGAGAATAATGCCCCAAGGCAAGAAAAAAAGACCGACAAGAGTTCCTATGATACATCCCCAATTACCCCATTTACTACCGCCACTATATTTACTTCCCAGCATCGGAGTGAAATAATCCAATACCTGCAAAACAGCTACAATCAATAACCATACGATTAATTGTGTCGTAGAATATTGTACCTTATCCGTGAAGTGCAGAATGACCAACCCCACATAAGCAATAGGAGGACCGGGAAGAAACGGCAGAATACAGCCTGCTAACCCGGCTATCATACAAAGGGCACTAATTACGATCAAAATAATGTCCAACATAGTCTGTTCTTTTTTTAGTTCTGCACAAAAATACAGTATCTTTCAGTAAATACAAGCTAACCCCGAGAATTATTTCCACCCCTTCACTGCTGTTTCAAAATAGCTTTGCCAGGGCTGCAGTTCTTAGTGTGAATGAGTTTTTCCAATACTTTTTTGAGGATGCCTCGTACCCAACAAGAACTTTTACTATCTTTGTGTCGTTAACGCTATTAATAAGCAAGTTATAAAATAAGAAATCAGCAGGAGGACAGAAGATGGATCCAATGGAATATATAGTACCCAACAGAAAGCGTTTGCCTTACGGTATGATGAACTTCGCAGTCATCCGCCGCGAAGACTATTATTATGTAGACAAAACCCGCTTCATTCCTATGATAGAGCAGGCAGACCGGTTCTTTTTCTTCATCCGTCCCCGCCGCTTCGGCAAAAGCCTCACGCTGAACGTACTGCAACACTACTACGATGTGCGTACCCGCGATAAGTTCAACGACTTATTCGGCGATCTCTACATCGGGAAGCATCCCACAGCAAACCGCAACAGCTATCTGGTGCTTTACCTCAACTTTTCAGGTATCACCGGCGAACTGAACGATTATCGAAAGGGACTGGATGCACATTGCAGCATTACTTTCATGAACTTCTGCAAGAGATATGCCGACCTTCTGCCACCGGAGACTCTGGAAGAACTACGCCAAGTGAATGGGGCCGTAGAGCAGTTGGACTACCTCTATCAAGCCTGCGAACGTGCCGGACAGAAAATGTATCTCTTCATCGACGAATACGACCACTTCACCAACGCCATCCTTTCTGATGCCAAAAGCTTGCACCGCTACACTGATGAAACGCATGGCGAAGGTTATCTGCGTGCTTTCTTCAATAAGGTGAAGGCAGGAACTTATTCCAGCATAGAGCGTTGTTTCATCACCGGTGTAAGCCCCGTAACGATGGATGACCTGACGAGTGGCTTCAACATCGGCACGAACTACTCACTTACCCCCCAATTTAACCAAATGATGGGGTTCACCGAAGAAGAAGTGCGCGAAATGCTGACTTATTATTCAACGAACAGTCCTTTCCGCCATACTGTTGACGACTGATGGAAATAATGAAACCATGGTACGACAATTATTGCTTCGCACAGGATTGTTACGGTGAAACTACCATGTACAACTCCAACATGGTGCTCTACTTCGTGAAGAATTACATAGATAACGGCAAAGCACCACGAGAATGATAGAAGATAATATACGTATCGACTATGAAAAGCTGCGTATGCTCATTCGAAAGGATAAGGAGTTTGCACACGATGCTTCCGTCATTCAAACTTTAGTGAGTCAAGGTTATATCACTGGCGAACTGAAGAAAGGTTTCCCTGCCGTCAACATCACCAATCCGGACAATTTTATAAGCCTGCTCTACTATTTCGGAATGTTGACCATTAGCGGAATAGATAAAGGCAAGACCAAACTGACCATTCCGAACCTGGTGGTTCAAGAGCAGCTCTACACTTATTTGCTGAATACCTACAACGACGCAGACTTGAATTTCAGCAGCTACGAAAAGAGCGAACTTTCAAGCCAGCTCGCCTATGATGGCAATTGGCAAGCCTATTTCGATTACATTGCCGACTGCCTGAAACGTTATGCATCCCAGCGTGACAAGCAAAAGGGCGAATTCTTCGTTCACGGCTTCACCTTGGCCATGACTGCGCAAAACCGCTTCTACCGTCCTATCTCCGAGCAAGATACACAAGCGGGTTACGTCGATATTTTCCTCTGTCCCATGTTGGACATATATTCTGACATGAAGCACAGCTACATCGTTGAGTTGAAGTACGCCAAATATCGCGATTCTGAAAACCGTGTGGAGGAATTGCGTCAAGAAGCCATCGCCCAAGCCAACCGCTATGCCGACACGGACACGGTGAAACAAGCTATTGGCTCCACGCAACTACACAAGATTGTAGTGGTATATAAAGGTATGGAAATGCGGGTATGCGAAGAGTTATAATGAACAATCTCTTCACCCTTCACTTTTCCTTGTATTATCCTATCTATAAGCAGTTTATAGGTGAAGGGTGTTCCCTTCACCCATCCTTTCACGTTTTTTCTTTTTCAAATTGTACCTTTCCACAATAAAAGCACTACCTTTGTCAATCATGTATGTAATATACAATATAAAATGAACGACAATAAATTAAAAAACAAAACAGTCCCTTTCAACTACGCCCGCTGCTACAACGAGCAATGTCCGAAAGCTTGTAACTGCCTGCGTCGGGTGGCTGCACTTCTCACTACCGCTGACACGTCCTACATCAGCATCGTAAACCCAATGTGTATTCCGGCCACCGGAATTGACTGTCCCCACTTCCAAAACGCAGAAAAGATACATGTGGCATGGGGTATCAGCCACCTGCTGGACAACGTACCTTATAAGGACGGAACAAACATCAAGCAACAACTGATCGGGCATTTCGGAAAAACGCTTTACTATCGCTTTTATCGCGAAGAACGCTTCCTAAGCCCCGCAGACCAAAACTATATCCGCCAGCTTTTTCGCCGGAAAGGTATCACCGAAGAACCGGTCTTTGACAGTTACACGGATGAGTATAATTGGTAAAGCTGCGTTCTAACTAGTTTCCAGCCTGCTGAAACTTTTTGTTTCAAGCGCTTGAAACAAAAGTTTCAAAGGGTGAAACGATTCGTTTCACACCGAGAAACAAACTGTTTCACTACGGGAAACCATTCGTTTCAAGGTATGAAACAAAAAATGGAACTAGTTGAAACATCTTTTGTTTTCTTCGCCCATAAAATTCTTTATCTTGCATCCATAAACATTTCCCCAGTAGGTCTGTTTCAAAAAAGACCGCGGGATGCGGAAATTAAAATTTAAATTTATGGATAAAGAAGAAAAGAATGTTGAGATGGTGCATCTGTCACCATACATGAAGTCGGTCATTGAAAGGTTGACGGCAGACAAAAAACGCCCGGCAGTACATACTTATAATGCCACGCTAAACTCTTTTACGAAGTTTTTCGGCGGACAGGGCACAGAAGAAATGCTGGTAACGGACGTTTTTACGGCAGGCAAGCTGAAAGAGTACGAAGCATGGCTGCGAAGCAGAAATGCAAGTTGGAACACGGTTTCCACCTATATGCGAGTGCTTAAAGCGGTTTACAACAGGCTCGTGGAAGCAAAGCGCCTGACTTATGATGCCAGACTGTTTGATAGTGTATATACAAAGGTGGAGGCACAGTCCAAACGGTCGCTTACAGAAGAGCAAATGAATACATTACTGCACACGGATTTTGAAAAATTGCCCGAAGACGTACAAAATGTACTCGCTTATTTTCTGTTGATGTTTCTTTTCCGTGGAATGCCATTCATCGATATGGCCTACCTGCGCAAACAAGACCATAAAGGAACACTGTATCACCTACTGCCGTCACAAAACCGGAAAGAAAATGGTAGTACGCATTCCGCATGAAGCAACTGCTCTGTTTGAGAAATGCCGGAACAAGAAAACTGATTCCGGTTATCTCTTTCCTATTCTTGACGAAACAACAGAAAACGACAAGAAACTATACGAGAATTATCGTCAGGCTTTACGCACATTCAACCGCAAGCTAGCCAAAATGGCCGCATTGCTGCTCCCCGGCACTAATATCAGTTCGTACACCGCGAAACATTATATATTCTCTATTTAATTAAAAATCAAATAGTTACTTCTATTAAATTAATAACAGGTAACGATTTAGAAACGAGCGAATTACAATATTCTGTTTTCTTTTGCCTCTGTCAAAGAACGATTCTTTCAATGCAAATATACACTTTACTTGTGACAAAAGCAATCCTTTTCCACATTTAATCGACTTACAGTCAATCCTAAAGAGGGTATCTGATCTCATTCCACCTCTCTTCCTCAAAAATAATATAGCAGTCTAAATTGGTTTATGTATGGGATAGGTCTTGTTCATTCGATCCGGTAGACTACTGTACATGAAAGTATAAAGGCGAGATACGACAAGGAGATGCCCTACTTTTGTGTAAGGGGAATCTCTCTTAGCTTATCGTAGACCATGTATAGCCAGGTGTTTTTTCGGGCACCCGAAATATTTCCAGCGCCCCAAAACTACTTGCTAAAACCTTTCCCTCCAAAGTTGGGGAAATAGATTGAAAATTGGTTTATCAAATCGTATCGAAAATAGATACAATTCAGAATTGCCTCAAAGAAATCCAAGAAAACAACAATAAAACGATTCTTATGACTAACCGTACTTCATTTATCATTGACCA
>ENA-OQIG01001090-OQIG01001090.1-human-gut-metagenome-genome-assembly--contig:-NODE-1090-length-12889-cov-2.056653_pt1 | contig 12889 bp, 17 predicted proteins | sample MGYA00242576_ERZ504741 | MGnify/ENA primary metagenome ERZ504741 (study PRJEB26092, sample SAMD00036436) | human gut metagenome | host: Homo sapiens | study: EMG produced TPA metagenomics assembly of... | reverse complement strand
GGATTTCTCATAATAGGCAACCGCCGAATCGGCTGATTGAGTTGCATCCAGACATTTCCCTCAATGTTATATACATCCGAAAGTACATCATTCCATCGCGGGCAGGCAGCTGCACGCTTATCATACTCTTTTACAGGGCGGTTATAATAGAGGATAGAGTCGAAATCGGACGAGATGAAGAAAGTCTTTCCATACAATCCCATCAAGCGGTAATAACTCATCGAGTCCTGTGCCTGACGCATTGCGTTACGCAATAAAGAACGTGAATAAGGTAAGTTGGAAAACAGAGAATCCTGGGCACGGACTTCTAAAGAATCGATAAGTGACTGTTCACACAAAGCGTGACTGCGGTGCCTATCCACGCAACTGCAGTTCCACAATATCAACAACCCTATCAACCCAAATAGCTTCATAGTAGATTTCGCTTTATTCATCCCCTTTGTCCGTGTTGAATTTTGAATGCCACAAAAATACATTAATTATATTGAATCTCAACGAAATTTATTATTTTTTTTAATACCTTTGTCCCCATATAAACATGAGTAACTGACCTAATGAGTCCATTGAACTTTACCCACATTCTGACACAGGCAGTCGATGAGCTATCGGAAAGCGAATCTTACAAAGGGCTGTTTCATCAACATAAAGATGGCGAACCATTGCCCTCTGCTAAAGTTTTGTATGAAATTATCGAGCTTTCACGTGCCATTCTCTTCCCCGGATACTACGGAAATTCCACCATCAACAGCCGGACAATCAATTATCACATCGGTGTAAATATCGAAAAGTTATTTGACTTGCTCACAGAGCAAATCCTGGCCGGACTATGTTTCAGTACGGCAGAAGGAGACTGCAACGTCTGCTCGGAGTCGAGAAGAGAAGAAGCCGCCCGACTGGCTGCGAACTTTATCAGCAAACTACCCGCCATGAGAAGAATACTGGCTACGGACGTAGAAGCCGCCTACAACGGTGACCCCGCTGCCAAAAGCTACGGTGAAGTAATTTTCTGCTATCCCGCCATTAAGGCAATCAGCAATTATCGTATTGCGCACGAACTGCTGGAACTGGGTGTTCCCCTGATTCCTCGCATGATCACGGAAATGGCTCATAGCGAGACGGGTATCGATATCCATCCGGGAGCGAAGATAGGCAGTCACTTTACCATAGACCACGGAACGGGTGTCGTGATCGGTGCTACAAGCATCATCGGGAACAATGTCAAATTATATCAGGGTGTCACCTAGGAGCAAAAAGCTTCCCGCTGGATGCCGACGGAAAACCGATCAAGGGTATCCCCCGCCACCCGATACTGGAAGACAATGTCATAGTCTACTCCAACGCCACCATTCTTGGAAGAATCACTATCGGAAGCGACGCAACCGTAGGAGGAAATATCTGGGTAACGGAAAACATTCCTGCCGGAGCAAAGATTGTACAAACAAAAGCAAAGAAATAAAATCAATAAACTATATATGAGCGAACAATTCGAGATGATAGCCAAGACCTTCCAGGGACTGGAAGAGATACTTGCTGAAGAACTTACAACATTGGGAGCCAACGATATCCAGATAGGACGTCGCATGGTTTCATTTACAGGAGACAAGCGTATGATGTACAAGGCAAATTTCTGCCTCCGTACTGCTATCCGCATTCTAAAACCGATCAAGAATTTTACGGCAAAGGATGCTGATGAAGTTTACAACCAGATACAGGCCATTCCATGGGAAGAGTATCTTGATGTAAACAAGACGTTTGCGATAGACGCGGTTGTATTCAGCGAAGAATTCCGCCATTCAAAGTTCGTCTCATATAAGGTGAAGGACGCCATCGTGGACTATTTCCGTAAAAAGACAGGCAAACGCCCGTCAGTACGCATCAATAATCCGGATGTGCTGCTCAATATTCACATTGCACAAACGACTTGTACGTTGTCTCTGGACTCTTCCGGAGAGTCACTTCATCGTCGCGGATATCGCCAGGAACAGGTAGATGCTCCGTTGAACGAAGTATTGGCTGCCGGTATGCTTCTGATGACAGGATGGCGCGGTGAATGTGACCTGATTGACCGATGTGTGGTTCGGGAACGATTCCTATAGAGCTGCGCTGATCGCAAGAAACATCGCTCCGGGAGTATTCCGCAAAGGATTCGCATTCGAGAAATGGGTGGACTTCGATTCGGAGATGTTCGATGAGATTTACAATGACGATAGTCAGGAGCGCGAGTTACTCACAAGATATACGGATACGACAACAATCCGAAAGCAAATGAAATCGCAACCCATAATATAAAGGCAGCGGGTGTATCCAAAGATGTGACGCTGAAACTGCAACCGTTCCAACAATTCGAACAGCCGCAGGAGAAGTCCATCATTGTGATGAATCCTCCTTATGGCGAGCGTATCTCCACCAATGACCTGCTCGGACTGTACCAGATGATTGGCGAACGTCTGAAGCACGCATTTGTAGGAAACGAGGCTTGGGTACTCTCTTATAGAGAAGAATGTTTCGATCAGATCGGGCTGAAACCAAGCAAGAAAGTGCCGTTGTTCAATGGTGCACTGGAATGCGAGTTCCGCAAATACGAGATTTTCGACGGGAAATATAAGGAGTTCAAGAGTCAGGAGGGAGAAGGAGAAGAGAAGAAAGAGACTGAAGGAAACTATGATACTTCCAGACCCAGAGAAAGAAAAGGAATTCAAACCGCGCGGGGAAGGAGAATTTAAACCCAGACGGGAAGGCGAATTCAAACCTCGTCGCGAAGGGGAGTTCAAACCTCGTAAAGAAGGAGACTTCAAGCCGAGACGGGAAGAAGGAAGCTTTACCCGGGATGACAGGGACAGAAAGCCTAGAGGCGAGTTCCGAGGGGAAAGAGATTCGAGAGCTCCGAGAGAATTCAGAGGAAACCGTGAGCCTAGGATACCAAAGAAGGAAGAAGAGTAATTTCATAGATAGTTAATGGCATCTCACTAAAAAATGCCATTAACTTATTGATAGACAATATAAGGTCGCATCTTGCGATCTTATCATTTGATGAGTAAGAAAGCGAATTGAATATCTCGAAAAAGACGTATCATCCGACAGAGAAAGACAACTCTCCTGAACAGGGTAAAATAGAAGATTTAAAACCAATAAAGATAAATAAAAGCAATGAGTAAAATTGGAAAAAGAGCCATTCTGATATTGCTGGCGCTACCAATCGGATTCAATGTTATGGCACAGGAAATCAAAAAGCTGACACTGGAAGACTTGATTCCGGGCGGCGAGACCTACCGTTATGCAGAAAACCTCTACGGTCTGCAATGGTGGGGAGACGTGTGTATCAAACCAAGTACCGACACCATCTACACTGTTCAACCCAGAACAGGGAAAGAGACAGTGCTGACTACCCTCGGACAAATCAACAAAGTACTGGCAGACAATAAAGCAGGGAAACTGCCGACCCCGTACTCAATCCGCTACCCGTGGGCGGACAAACCGCAAATGTTACTGAAAGTATCCGGTAAGTACATCGTATACGATTTCGAGAACAACCGGATTGTCAGCACACTGAAGTTGAAAGATAAAGCAGCCAACGAAGATTATTGCGTCGCCAACGGAAACGTAGCCTACACAGTCAACAACAACCTGTATGTGAACGAACAGGCAATCACCGACGAACCCGAAGGCATCGTCTGCGGGCAATCCGTCCACCGCAATGAGTTCGGCATCAACAAAGGCACCTTCTGGAGCCCGAAAGGCAACCTGCTCGCTTTCTACCGCATGGACGAAAGCATGGTGACGCAATACCCGCTTGTAGACATCACGGCACGTGTAGGAGAAGTGAATAACGTCCGTTACCCGATGGCAGGAATGACCAGCCACCAAGTAAAAGTAGGCGTCTACAACCCCTCCACCGGTAAGACCATCTATCTGAATGCAGGTGATCCGACCGACCGTTACTTCACCAATATCAGCTGGTCACCGGACGAAAAGAGCATCTACCTTATCGAACTGAACCGCGACCAGAACCACGCCGTACTTTGCCAATATGACGCAACGACAGGCAAGTTACTGAGCAAACTGCTGGAAGAAACGCAACCCCAAATATGTAGAGCCTCAGCACCCCATCGTATTCTTACCGTGGGACAGCAGCAAATTCATCTACCAGAGCCAGCGTGACGGATATAACCATCTATATTTATGCGACCTCACCTCCAGCCTCAAAGGCGAATGGAAAAGCGATGCCGCAGGCGGCAAGCACATCGAATACATCCCGACGAAGCAACTGACCGAGGCAAATGCTGGTAGGCGACATTCTGGCTTCAACGCCAAGAGGAAAGAAGTCATCTTCCAAGGAGTAGATGGCACAGGCTCCAATAACTTTGCAGTAAATGTCAACACAGGAAAGTGCAGCCTCCCGTTCAGCTTCCGTTCTATCACAGAAGGAGAACATAACGGAATGCTCAGCGCATCGGGAAGCTACCTCATCGACCGTTATTCGACTCCCACCCTTCCGCGCCGCATTGACATCGTGGATACCAAAAGCCTGAAAACAGTCAACCTGCTGACAGCCAAAGACCCATACGAAGCTACGAGATGCCGACCATCGAAACCGGTACTATCAAAGCCGACGACGGAACGACCGACCTATACTACCGCCTCACCAAACCCGCAGATTTCGACCCGAACAAAAAGTATCCGGTCATCGTCTACGTATACGGCGGCCCGCACGCACAACTCGTCACCGGTGGTTGGCTGAACGGCTCCCGCGGATGGGATATCTATATGGCTAACAAAGGCTATATCATGTTCACCCTCGACAACCGCGGCAGTGCCAACCGTGGACTGGAATTCGAAAACGCCACCTTCCGCCGCCTCGGCATCGAAGAAGGCAAAGACCAGGTGAAAGGCATTGAATTTCTGAAATCCCTCCCCTACATAGACGGAAACCGCATCGGTGTACACGGATGGAGCTTCGGAGGCCACATGACCACTGCCCTGCTGCTCCGCTACCCCGAAATATTCAAGGTAGGCGTAGCAGGCGGACCTGTCATCGACTGGGGATATTACGAAGTGATGTACGGCGAACGTTACATGGACACTCCGGAAAGCAATCCGGAAGGCTACAAAGAATGTAATCTGAAGAACCTTGCCGGACAGCTGAAAGGTCATCTGCTCATTATCCATGACGACCACGATGACACTTGCGTACCGCAGCACACACTGTCGTTCATGAAAGCCTGTGTAGATGCCCGCACCTACCCCGACCTGTTTATCTATCCGTGCCACAAGCACAACGTATCAGGCCGCGACCGTGTACATCTGCACGAAAAAATCACCCGATACTTTGAGCAGAACCTATAGCAATCTATAGTTGACAGCTCACAGCATCATACCGAAAAACTCATAACTGAAAACTCATAACTTAATACTCATTATGAAGATATTATTACTTGGCTCGGGCGGCCGCGAACATGCACTGGCATGGAAAATTGCCCAAAGTCCGAAAGTTGAAAAGCTGTACATCGCTCCGGGAAACGCCGGAACAAACGCCGTAGGCGAGAATGTCAACATCAAAGCTACCGACTTTGAAGCGATCAGCGCTTTCGCTCTGAAAGAAAACATCGAAATGGTAGTAGTAGGTCCCGAAGACCCGTTGGTAGAAGGCATCTACGATTACTTCCAGAATCGTCCCGAACTGAAACATATCGCCGTTATCGGTCCGTCCGCCAACGGAGCACAGCTGGAGGCAGCAAGGAGTTTGCCAAAGGCTTCATGATGCGTCATCAAATCCCGACAGCCCGGTATAAAAGTATCACAGCAGAAAATCTCGAAGAAGGTCTGGCTTTCCTCGAAACGCTGGAAGCCCCATACGTGCTGAAAGCCGACGGACTCTGTGCCGGAAAAGGCGTTCTGATCCTCCCCACACTGGACGAGGCAAAGAAAGAACTCAAGGAAATGCTTGGCGGTATGTTCGGCTCCGCATCGGCAACAGTCGTTATTGAAGAGTTCCTGAGCGGTATCGAATGTTCCGTATTCGTGCTTACCGACGGCGAACACTACAAAGTCCTCCCCGTAGCGAAAGACTACAAGCGTATCGGTGAAGGCGACAAAGGACTCAACACAGGCGGTATGGGCAGCGTGACTCCGGTTCCGTTTGCCGATGAAGAATACATGGAAAAAGTACGTACCGCATCATCGAACCTACATCAACGGACTGAAAGAAGAAAACATCGTCTACAAAGGCTTCAATCTTCCTCGGACTGATCCGGGTAAAAGGCGAACCGATGGTGATTGAATATAACGTCCGCATGGGCGACCCGGAAACGGAAAGCGTGATGCTCCGCATCCAAAGCGACCTCGTGGAATTGCTGGAAGGCACAGCCGCAGGCAATCTCGATGAAAAGACACTGGTCATGGACCCGCGCTCGGCAGGTTGTGTGATCCTTGTGAGCGGCGGTTATCCTGAAGCATACGAAAAAGGCTTCCCTATCAGCGGCCTGGAACAGCCGCCGCTACCGAAAGCATCATTTTCCATGCCGGAACAGCCATGAAGGACGGACAAATCGTAACGAACGGGGGACGTGTGATCGCTGTCTGCTCTTATGGCGCAACGAAGGAAGAAGCGCTGGCACAGAGCTATAAAGTGGCAGATATGATCGACTTCGACAAGAAATATTTCCGTCGCGATATCGGATTCGACTTATAATGAGAAACAAGAGACTACAAGGTCTGGTCACAGCAGGGCGGTGGACACTCCCTGCTGCGATTTTCATCTGCACCCTTTGTTGGGTGCTGACCTCTGTCCTATTGCCCGAACTCACCATGACAGCGGGCGAAGAAGGCGGTTCCGTGCTTTGGCAGTCTGCCCGCACGTTGCTGCTCCCCGCATGGGCGGAGCATCTTGTCAGTTTCTTGATTTACGCGGCTATCGGCTATTTCCTGATCGAGCTGAACAACCGGTTCAGTATTATCCGTATGCGGGCTTCCGTGCAGACAGCTATCTATTTTCTGCTGGTCACCGTCTGTCCGGAGATGCACCTGCTATATGCCGGAAACGTTGCCGCCATAACCTTTTTATTCTCCATCTATTTCCTGTTCAAGAGTTACCAGCAGGCGCAGGCGTCAGGATATCTGTTCTACTCGTTCCTGTTTATCGGTGCAGGGAGCATTCTCTTTCCCCAGCTCACCTTCTTCTCGGTGCTCTGGCTGTTTGAGGCGCACCGCTTTCAGTCACTTACGTTCCGCAGTTTCTGCGGCGCACTGATAGGATGGACAATGCCCTACTGGATGCTGTTTCGGACACGCTTTTTTCTATGATCAGATGGAGCTGTTCTATCATCCTTTCAAAGAGCTGGCCACTTTTGGGACATATTCAACCTACAGATACTCCAGCCGTGGGAACTGGCGACTCTCGGTTATCTGCTTGTATTGTTCATCGTCAGCGCCGCTCATTGCGTCGTTGCCGGATTCGAAGATAAGATACGCACGCGCGCCTATTTACAGTTTCTCATAGACGTGACACTCTTTCTCTTCGTACTGATTGTGCTACAGCCGTCACAATGCAGCAATCTCTTGCCGTTGCTCATGATAAGCAACAGCATACTGATCGGACACCTTTTTGTGCTGACCAACAACAAAACATCGAATATATTCTTCATTGTTGCCACGGTCTGCCTCATCCTTTTATTTGGTTTTAACGTATGGACGCTTTTATAGATTCAACGATACAACTCCTCATCGAATGGGGACTTCCGGGATTGTTTATCTCGGCCTTACTCGCAGGGAGTATTGTACCATTCAGTTCCGAACTGGTGTTGGTAGCACTGGTAAAACTCGGACTGCCACCCACTGCCTGTATATTGGCTGCCACCCTCGGCAATACGGCAGGCGGAATGACCTGCTACTATATGGGGCGTCTGGGCAAAATAAGCTGGATTGAGAAATACTTCAAAGTAAAGAAGGAGAAAGTAGACAAGATGGTGAAATTCCTGCAAGGGAAAGGAGCATTGATGGCATTCTTCGCTTTCCTGCCGGCCATCGGAGAGGTGATCTCCATCGCACTGGGATTTATGCGAAGTAATATATGGCTTACCACCACCTCCATGTTTGTCGGCAAACTGATACGTTACATTCTGCTTCTGTATGTACTGGAAAGCGCATGGAACGTCGTTGCAGGATGAAATAATAGGTAATAAGTAACAGGTAATAGGTAATAAGTTTTTTGAGATGAAAAGAGTGATTGAAAAGACTGATGACGGGAGCGCCACCCTATTTGTTCCGGAATTGAATGAACATTATCATTCGACCAAAGGAGCACGTACGGAGTCCCAGCATATTTTCATCAATATGGGACTGAAAGCCTCCGCTGCCCCCTCTCCGCATATTCTGGAGATCGGTTTCGGAACGGGGCTGAATGCTTGGCTTACACTTGAAGAAGCAGAAAGAAGCGGACGTAACGTACATTATACAGGACTTGAACCCTACCCGTTGGAATGGCAGATGGTGGAGCAACTGGGATATATAGAACAACCAGCAGCTATCGACCTGTTCAGAGCAATCCATACATCACCGTGGGAAGAAGAAATATCCTTTACCCCACACTTCACTCTCTGCAAAGTACAAGCCGACGTCAATGAATGGATTACCCAGCGCAGCCATTCTCCATTATCCATTATCCATTCTCCATTATCATTCGACGTTATCTATTTCGACGCCTTCGCTCCGGAAAAGCAGCCGGAAATGTGGTCGCAGGAACTATTTAACCGTTTATATGTTTTATTAAATGAAGGAGGCATCCTCACCACTTATTGTGCTAAAGGAGTCATCCGACGTATGCTGCAGGCCGCAGGCTTTATCGTAGAGCGCCTTCCCGGTCCTCCGGGAGGAAAGCGGGAAATACTACGTGCCCGAAAACTGAAACAGAATCAACCCCCGATATTAATACAATAGTCATGAAACAACAACTAAAAGATTTGAAAACACTCCTTCTTCTCGGCTCCTGCCTCCTGTTGGCAGCCTGCACGGGTCGCACGTCCAAAGCAAGCGGCAGCGAAGAAGCGAAACCGGTCATTACCGTCACTATCGAACCGCAGCGCTACTTCACGGAAGCGATTGCCGGTGATAAATTCACGGTAGTCAGCATGGTCCCGAAAGGTTCCAGTCCGGAGACATACGACCCTATTCCTCAGCAACTAGTCTCTCTGGGAGACAGCAAAGCCTATCTCCGCATCGGCTACATCGGCTTCGAGCAGACCTGGATGGACCGACTGATGAATAACACCCCTCATATCCAAGTATTCGACACTTCGAAAGGCATAGACCTGATTCTGAACAACGGTGAGCACAACCACGCAGCAGGACATCATGACCACGACGGGCACAACCACGCCGTAGAACCGCATATCTGGAACTCTACCGCCAACGCCCTCATCCTTGCCGGAAACACCTTCAAGGCACTTTGTATGCTCGACAAACCCAACGAAGCATATTATCTGGCACGTTACGACTCCCTCTGCCAACGTATCCACACACCGACACGCCTCCATCCGCCAGCCAACTTCCGACTTCCAGCAATCGGCCAAAGCCTTTATGATCTACCATCCGGCTCTCTCCTACTTCGCCCGTGACTACGGACTGAATCAAATTTCAATCGAAGAAGGCGGCAAGGAACCTTCGCCCGCCATCTGAAAGACTGATAGACCTGTGCAAATCGGAGAAAGTAAACGTCATCTTCGTCCAGCCGGAGTTCGACAAGCGCAACGCAGAGACCATCGCACAGCAAACCGGCACAAAGGTAGTCCCCATCAACCCGTTAAGCTACGACTGGGAAACGGAAATGCTGAACGTAGCCAAAGCTCTCACCCCTATGGACCCCGAATAAAAACGGGCTTCCATAGCGTTAATGACCGAATGATACATAAACGAAGTAATTCTCCAAATATGAAACCGATTATCGAAATAAAGAACCTTGCTGCCGGATACGACGGCCGTACCGTACTCCACGACGTCAACCTGAACGTTTACGAACGGGACTTTCTGGGCATCATCGGTCCGAACGGAGGCGGTAAGACAACACTCATCAAGTGTATCCTCGGTCTGCTGAAACCGACAGCCGGAGAAATCAACTTCCATGCCCCTACAGAAGCATCCTCCCACTCTCAACTTTCCACTTCCAACCTTCCACTTTCCCTCGGCTATCTGCCGCAGTATAGCACCATCGACCGGAAATTCCCGATTTCGGTAGAGGAAGTGATACTTTCCGGACTAAGTATCCAGAAATCCCTCACCTCCCGCTTCACTCCCGAGCAAAGAGAAAAAGGCAAGCATATCATCGCCCGTATGGGACTCGAAGGACTCGAACACCGTTCCATCGGGCAGCTTAGCGGCGGGCAACTACAACGCGCACTGCTGGGACGTGCCATCATCTCCGACCCTTCGGTACTGATTCTTGACGAACCCAGCACGTATATCGACAAACGTTTTGAAGCCCGACTCTACGAACTGCTGGCGGAGATTAACAAAGAATGCGCCATCATCCTTGTCAGTCACGACATTGGCACTGTACTGCAACAAGTGAAATCCATCGCCTGCGTCAACGAGACACTGGATTACCACCCTGACACGGGCGTTCCACAGAATGGCTGGAAAGAAATTTCAACTGCCCTATCGAACTGCTGGGACACGGCACGTTGCCACACCGCGTTCTCGGTGAACATCATCATCATCACTAAACATTCATTTGCCGGTGCTACATCAAAGAACGGCCGCACTGCATATCAGTCATTTACAACGGTCACATCAAGCAGCAACAACTGACTTCTCAACTGTTAATGATTGAGATGTCAGATGTTAATAGTTGACATGTCAGGTATTAACAGTTGAGAAGTCAGCTATTAATGTCTGACAACGCAAGTATTATTGACCAATAAATGATTCAATGCTTAATATAAAAGATACAAAATTAGTATCTTTATACCTACTGTTGTTTATACTGTTTAGTGATTCCCCCGTTTCACTAAAAGGGCATAAGATAAAGTAAATCACCTTTCTGTTACTTAATATTTCTTACTTTCTGCCTCATTATCCTTACAAATCACTATCTTTGCGCCCACGTAATCTGTTTTTTAACGAAAAATCTAGATAGTGCTAATGAAACAGTACAGAACTATAAACAACCTCGTGGGTTGGATTACATTCATCATTGCGGCAACGGTCTACTGCCTGACAATAGAACCGACCGCAAGTTTTTGGGACTGTCCCGAGTTATAACTACCGGTTATAAACTGGAAGTAGGACACCCGCCCGGCGCACCTTTCTTCATGCTGGTAGCGAACCTGTTCTCTCAATTCGCCTCCGATGTAACCACCGTAGCGAAGATGGTAAACTACATGAGCGCACTGATGAGCGGTGCCTGTATCCTGTTCCTTTTCTGGAGCATCACCCATCTGGTACGCAAACTGGTAATCACCGACGAGAACAACATCACGAAAGGACAACTTATCACTGTCATGGGTAGCGGACTGGTCGGCGCACTGGTCTACACCTTCAGCGACACCTTCTGGTTCTCTGCCGTAGAAGGCGAAGTATATGCTTTCTCCTCCCTCTTTACAGCCGTTGTATTCTGGCTGATTCTGAAATGGGAAGATGTGGCCAACCAGCCTCACAGCGACCGCTGGCTAATCCTGATCGCTTATCTGACCGGACTGAGTATCGGTGTTCACTTGCTGAACCTCCTCTGTCTGCCGGCAATCGTATTGGTGTACTACTACAAGAAAACTCCGAACGCCACTGCCAAAGGCTCATTGCTCGCCCTGCTCGGATCGGGCGTACTCGTAGCAGCCGTGCTTTATGGCATCGTGCCCGGTATCGTTAAGTCGGCGGCTGGTTCGAACTGCTGTTTGTCAACGGACTCGGCATGTCGTTCAACTCCGGCGTCGTTGTCTATATCATTCTGCTCGCCGCCGCCCTTATCTGGGGTGTGTACGAAAGCTACACCGAAAAGAGCAGACTCCGCATGGCCATCTCATTCATTCTGACCATCGCCCTGCTGGGTATTCCATTCTACGGACACGGCGTAAGCAGCATCCTTATCGGTGTCGTAGTGATCGCAATTCTTGGCATCTACCTTGCTCCGCAAGTACAGGAAAAGATCAAAGAGAAATGGCGCATCTCCGCCCGTACCATGAATACGGCATTGCTGTGCACCATGATGATCGTGATCGGTTATTCCTCTTATGCACTGATCGTGATCCGTTCTACCGCCAACACACCGATGGACCAGAACTCTCCGGAAGATATCTTCACGCTGGGCGAATACCTCGGCCGTGAACAATACGGAACCCGTCCTCTCTTCTACGGTCCTGCTTTCTCCTCGAAAGTGGCACTCGACGTGAAAGACGGATACTGCGTCCCCCGCCAGTCACAGACGGGAAGTAAATACGTCCGCAAAGAAAAAACCTCACCGGACGAAAAAGACTCATACATCGAACTGCCGGGACGTATCGAATACGAATACGCGCAAAATATGCTTTTCCCCCGTATGTACAGCTCCGCGCACTCCTCACTCTACAAGCAGTGGGTAGACATCAAGGACATGACGTCCCATACGACCAATGCGGCGAAATGGTGATGGTGAACGTACCGAACCAATGGGAAAACATCAAGTTCTTCTTCTCCTACCAGCTCAACTTCATGTACTGGCGCTACTTCATGTGGAACTTTGCCGGACGGCAGAACGACATTCAGAGCAGCGGAGAAATAGAACACGGTAACTGGATCACCGGAATCCCGTTTATCGACAATCTGCTGGTGGGCAACCAGGAATTGCTTCCGCAGGACCTCAAAAACAACAAAGGACACAACGTATTCTACTGCCTGCCGCTGCTGCTCGGCTGATCGGACTCTTCTG
>ENA-OQIG01001089-OQIG01001089.1-human-gut-metagenome-genome-assembly--contig:-NODE-1089-length-12889-cov-5.390456_pt1 | contig 12889 bp, 18 predicted proteins | sample MGYA00242576_ERZ504741 | MGnify/ENA primary metagenome ERZ504741 (study PRJEB26092, sample SAMD00036436) | human gut metagenome | host: Homo sapiens | study: EMG produced TPA metagenomics assembly of... | reverse complement strand
TGCTCCGGCTCCAACTACAAATCACTTCACTGTAATCAGATGATAACACATGATTGGTATCACACAACAACGTTACCGGAAGATTGTGCTCTTTTGCAACTTTTTCAACAATACCGACTACCGGACAGGCATCTGCATCATAAAAATCCGCATATCTTCTCCCTCAATTACACATAAACGGAGTGCGAACCTCGATGAGATTACCACTCGGATCATACAGCCTTACAAGTTTCTGGCCACCTGCAAGTTCTGTCAGTTCCGTGGCATATCGGACAAAATATTTACCGGATTCATATTTCGCAAGCAATTCATCTATATCAAATTCCTCAAAATACAGTTCCATCCTGTTATTGAATGGTGTAGAAATTTCATCCAACGTCTTTCCCCATAAACCGATATCCTGCAAAACAAGACCCTCCGATAAAATCACATTCCCTTCATTCTGAAGAATCACTTGCAGTCCAAATAAATCTTTGTAAAACTCTATGGATTTTTCTATATCATCCACTACAATCAGTACATTTTTCAGCATATCAGTCACCTCGCAATCCGCTTCATTACTTCATCGTTCACAAATTTATTCATAAAGTTATAAATATGTGCTTTACTGGGTTATTTTCCATCACCAAGCCATTTACAAACCTGTTTATCTGGATCACCGTTGACCATTAATGGCTCATTATTATAATATACCCACAAATTCTAGTCTGGAACATCACAATCCAGTGAAAATGTGTACTTACCCTTTGTATAACTTTTTCCCTGTAATACGCTCATAAAATACCTCTCCTTAATTTTCTCCATTTTCTTCCGGCTCAAACTCAATCTCATCCTGTACTTCCATCAGCTTCAGGACTGCATCACTCCATCCAGATTCCGAAATATATTTATCAATGATAAACTGTAAATCTTTCTGCAAGTTATCATCTGCATTCTTAATCAGAATACCGTTCTGAGTTGCACTGATTGCACATAAGCAGCCTTCATACAGGTTCATGCTCTTTCTAATCTCTTTGGGAATCGTGATACGTCCTAACGCATCAATTCTCCTGGTTAACATTGCCATGTTGTTGCACCTCTTCTCTGTTATATTCTTTCATTCTCTTCACACTGTGCAAAATAATTTTTGATTTCCGTTATCGTTGTATCCTTATGATTTCCATACAGACGTTCAAATTTCATGTCTTTTTGCACAATTTCAAGTAGCTCCGGATCAACTGAACCTCTGTGAGCTTCGTTGTATGCAACTAAATGTTCGTAAATTTCCTTTGCACTTCCAAGAGAATCCACCACCTTCAGAATCTCTTCTCCAAATTTCATGGAATCAGTTTTCTCTTCTTCCGCAGATGTATAGGTGATTTCACTCTCCGAAACCACAACCAGTCCATCCGCTGTGATGTATCTCTTGATAGTCAGCTTTATTCCATAAATAAGTCTGATTAAATCAGGAGACAGATCACAAGTCACAGGATCACTAAGCAGATTCCTTGCATTTTCAGCCTTAAATCCGATAAAAGCTACATCTTTAAGTACAGTTGTCCTCTGGAATATGTCACTGATTTCAACATCTGCCAACACTGCCTTAACTGTACACTCTTTCAGATGGAATAAGCCCAGTGATAGGACACTTTCTCCGTATGAAGCTGGACTTGCATACAGAAAAGATGGTCTGAAGTTTGGCATAGTGTTATAAATTGATATAACAAATTTGTTCTCAGTATCATCTTGTGTTCCACTGGATAAATTTTCCAGTTTAACTGCCGTTCCAGATGCTATTACGCCCATAATATCTGCCGAAAATGACACATAATCAATATCCAAACCAATTATTGCATCACCGCCGATGGCAATGACTTGATCTCTCAACTGACCAATGGCATAATCTTTCGCCCTTTTCAGTTTGTCCGAATACATGGTACTATTTGTTCCAAAGAAATCCGCAAATCCGGCACCAAGAGAACTTAGAAATCCTGTACCTAATGCACATTCGCCAGAGTACACGCCGAAATATTCACTGATTCTACGTCCTTCAAAGCTATAGCCTGAAGTCATTAGTATAGTTTTACTCACGTTACATTCCCCTTTCTTCTTTTTCATGCAAGATTATTCCCGTTACTTATGTTGTGTTGTTATGGTTATGATATTATCACTATTTTAGTTATATGTCAATCATTTTTACAATTATTTTTAATATTCATTTACAATTATTTACATTTCATTCATTGCATGATTTTAGTGTATCTGATATAATTAGTCTTAACGCTATATATTAATAAAAGGGAGTTGATAACAATGCAGAAAATTTCGACTCATTTAAAAGAAATGATGAAAAATGCAGATGTAACTGTTCCAGAAGCAGCCGAATGTATAGGATGTTCAGTTGGAACATTCAGAAACAAACTATCAAAAGACAGATTCTCTGTGAATGAACTTATAATACTATGTGAAATATGCAACTATCATTTAGCTTTTATTCCAAACAGCCTAGAACTTGATACATCATCTTGCAATGATAGTATACCTTATTTATTTGATGTAGATTCTTACATTCCAGATGAGGAATCTAAAGTAAAAGTTAAAATATATAGAAATAGCAAGTTTGATAAAGTATTCGATGTTTTGAAATCTTATGTCAACACTTTAAATCCTTCAGAAGCAGAAAAATTTTCTCAACTAAGACTTCCATTAAATTTTGAAGGTAAACATCTTCAAATTGGTGTTGAACTCCGCAATGATGATGAACCTAATCCAAAAGATTCAAAAGAATAATTGCTAAAAAAAGAACTAATAGGTAAAAGAAGGAGTGGGATCACACCCACTCCATTTATTTATCCTGTAATTGTAATTACCTGTTCAACAAGTGTTGTTCCATCTGACTCTAACACTTGCAACGTAAATGATTCATCAATCGCCTTATCATCTGAACATTTCAGTGAAATTTTATTGCCTACGATTGTTTTAGTCACCGTAAAACTTGATATGACGTTCCATGTGAAGTCCGTTTTCTCTACGGTTGCTCCGGCTGTATCAGTAAACGTAACTGTCCATGACTTTGATCTGCCGTAACGGAGAGTGTTACCACCTGTTAAAGTAGCAGTTATCTTTGATGGTGACAGTGTTGGTTCTGGTTCAGGTTCCGGCTCTGGTTCTGGATCAGGATTAACATTAGCATAAACTTCAGCTATGATATGAAATAATCCGTCCTTTTTGTATATATTGTCAACCTTAAAGGTACGTCCGTAAATGTTAAAGATATCATCTATCGCCAATACCTTTATAGCATCCGTGATTTCAGTTACAAATTCTATGTTTCCATTAATAACTGAAATCATATTATTCACTGATGTAAGACCATTCTTCAGATCATATCCATATACAGGAACGTCCTTGATTGTTCTATTATTTGTGTTCAGCATTCCATTACAAGCGATAGCAAATGACTTATAATAACAGGTATTTTCTTCTGTTTCTTTATTCACAAGGAAGTATGTTTTCTTGCCATACTGGATGAGTGAGCCTTGCCTTCTACGTATCCCATGTATCCGTTGCTTGTATTATAACCTTTCATCTGCCAGTTCCCCCTTGATTTCTTTTTCTAATGTTATCAGTTTACACCAAATGGCTGTACAAAAATCCCGACAACCAAAAGGCTAAACTTCCTAAATCATTTTTGTATTCAACAGCCGAAGATAGAGAATAGCAAGGACAGGAAGTGATTACCCATCTTCCGGACATTCGTCTCAAAACAGGAATCCTACTGGAATACTTGCAGATAGATAAGGAAAGCAGCTTATCTTCCTTTGTCACAGTAAATCCTGTGTCATAAAGCTGATAAGCTGCCATTTTGTTCTGCAGGTATTCTATTTGTTCTCGCTCAACCTTTTCTTTAACTCAAAAATATTCTCCTCAATCCGCTGTATTACAGCCTTAAAATCATCATCTGATTTCCCCGTTGGATCATCAAGTCCCCAGTTATCATCAAATGCTCTTCCAATAAAAGGACATCCCACATTACAGCCCATTGATATTGCGATATCAACATCTGGGATATCAGCAATCAGCTTACTATACTGACCATTTGCTTCCATGTCTATTCCATAAATCTCTTTCATGACACGAACGGCATCCTGATTAATCTGAGGCTTTGTCTCTGTTCCGGCCGAATAGCTTTCAAATATATCTGATGCCAGATGTTTTCCCAATGCCTCTGCTATCTGACTACGACATGAATTATGAACACAGATAAATGCGATTTTTTTCTTATTCATGAAATGGGCACCTCTCCTTAATACATTGATTGTTCTTATCAGAATGAATACACTTTATAACAGGTTTTCCATTTGTATATTGAAATTCTCTGCCACATAGTCAATCGCTGAGATTATGGCCATATAAGAATCTCTTTTACAACATCTTGGTCCACCAATGCTCCCGATTGCGTCAAGTGCCTTGGAAGTCATTTTATTAGCCAGACCCCAAGGTTCATTTTTAAGTGGAGTCGCTCCTGAGATTATTGATATAAACATTCCTGTGCTAATTCCAGCACCACAAGCACCCCAGAATCCACATGCGCCACCCGGAACAGCTTTTCCTCGATTCATCATTTCAAGTAGCGCTTCCGGCAAATCAATCTCACCACCTGCATTTTTATATGCAACAAGGAGCGCTGAACCAACCATAACATGATGCTCTGGTCCATGCATATGGCAGAATGCTGCGCCATCATTCTTCTTATAATTCTACTGGATTCTTAGATGTTTCACTAAGACATATTTCTATAATTGCATCCATTCCTTTTGTATGACATTCATTACATACATAATGGCCCTGCTCGCACCTAGTCTTACTTAATTCCTTTTTATGACATAGTACGCACTCCATCATTTCATCTTTTTCAAGATATATAAGTGGTGCTTTACATATAATACATTCTTCTTTCATTTTCATTTCCTACCTTCCCAAAGCTTCAATAAATGAACTTGCCTCTCTTATTACTTTTTATTCAGAGAATAATGATGCCATTTGCCTTCCTTACGATCATTTACAAGCTCACAGTCGACCAATATTTTCATGTGATGTGATAAAGTAGGCTGCGTGATATTGAATTTATCCAGAATCTTACATCCACATTTTTCTCCGTCTGACAGCATCTGAACAATCTCCAGCCTATTTGTATCCGATAATGCTTTACATATCAGTATCATATCTCTTGTTTCCATTTCCGCCACCTCGCATAGACATTTGTCTATGTGTTAATTTATCATACGCATAGATACTTGTCAATGTATATTTATTGAATAAGAGTTATATAGCATTCTTTCCCCATTTTATCTCTCGCTTTTGATTTCTTTTTCTAATGTTATCAGTTTACACCAAATGGCTGTACAAAAATTCCAACAACCATTACTGTTCAGGAATTAACAGAACTAAAAAAACCAATGGTGCAGACTGATAACAGTCAAAGCCATTGGTTTTCTTTATCCAAATATATTCTCTGGTTCTTCTACAATTTTTATTTTACTTTTTCCAACTTGTTATTTGCATCAAGGCAAACCTTGTCCCCTTCATTGATGTTACATTCATAGAGCATAGCATCCTCTGCTTTTATCCTTATTTCTTCTCCTGAAGAATTCATAAGCGTCACTATTGCCATGACTGGCATGCCTTTCGGTCGCTCTTCACAACCGAAGTCCAGGTCCTCCTCAATTCGTTTTACTGTGTATATCATAGCAATCCCCCTAAAAATAATATTTGAAATCAGTTCTCCATGTTCCTTCGAATTTTCTCTATCAAAGTAACATCTGCCGGTAGCCAGCCAACGCTACCCAGTTGATCCTTTGTAAGCCATTTTGCAGCTTCCGCTTCTTTTAGTTCCAGGTGACCGGCTGTGACCTCTGCCAGAAGCAATCCATAGAAAGGTGAAAAGTGGGATAGTCATACTCTATAGTGTCAACCAAATCCCCTACCTTAATTTCTGTATCCAGTTCTTCCATGATTTCTCGCTTTAATGCTTCCTGAGGAGTTTCTCCTGCTTCGATTTTTCCTCCAGGAAACTCCCAGCCGCCTTTCAGCTCACCGTAACCACGAGCCGTTGCAAAAATTTTATTCTTTTCTTTCATATTGTCGCAGATAACTGCTGCAACTACTTTTATTGTCTTCATTTGTTTCGTACCTCAAATCATTTATGCTGTAATATTTGACTGTAAATACCGTAATAAATCTTCTCTCACTGGATGCTGCATTTTCATCGTTACTTTCGTGATCGGTTGCATACGTCCGCGATTATCTTCTTTCCGGGCATTTCTGGCTTCCACCAATCCCATTGTCACTTTCTTATCAAAAACTTTTTCAAAAGATTTTTTAGCCTGCTTCGCAAGTGTCACACGATGAACCAGAAACAACACTCTTTTGAAACCAAGCTCACGCATAGCAAGTGCGGATGCATATATCTTTCCTGTTCCCGAATTTGTCAAGAGAGTACGCACATCTTTTTATTTCTAATCACATAGAATTACAAAGCAATGCTCTTGTTTGCCTTTGGAAGCATATTCGCAGGAATCGAATTATGCAGCTTCCATACGAAACTGACAGGTCTCTCTCCTTCATGCTTCACATAATCTGCATTTCCTAAAAAAGTATATGGTGCTGTATATGAACCAATTCTTTTAAATTCACGAACAAATAATGATATGATATCACCTGTATTCTTGTGATTAATATATCTCTGTATTTTTGCACTCGCTTGCTATCCTGACTTTGGCTTTGCCAATGAAAGAGCTTATCGTTAATTGCATAATCCTCATACATAGTAGATGGAGAGAAATCCTTCTCTGATTTGTTCAAATTAATAAAAAAGATATCTGTTTTTATTTTCAAACGTTTTACACCCTCTCTGAATTCCGGCGATTCTGTCTCTGTAAATAATCCAAATGCAGCCATAATCTGATTTGTGTTATAACGGCAGTGTAAATCCAGAGGACAAAGATAAGAGTATTCATTTCTCCCTGCAACAAAACTGATATGTTTACGATTGTATTTCAAAATCTGCAGAACTTCATCTCTTACAAAAGTTTCCTTTAGGACTGACTCAATTCCTTCATCGATACTTTGGAAACCGCATTTAGCCGGATGCTTTTTATAAAATGTGTAATAAAGCATATTTCGCATAATGCGTTCTTCTTCGTTATTTGCAACTTTATTACCGTCAATATATCTAATCCAATAATCCAGTAGTCTAGCTGAGTTCACATGGAAAAATCCGGTCATCATACTGTAAATTTTATCATCTATATCTCTGTCATCTTCAATAATGCCTGCCCACTTTTTTAAGCGGAACAAAGATCTGGCACCTGTATTCTGATAGAAATCATACAGAGACATATTATATTCCAGCAAAAAGTTTTCCAGATTAAGCGGTAATCCGGTATCTTCTTCAAAGGTTCTCACCATTTCAATCAGTGCTCTTTTGTTATTATCTGTCTGCTTCAGGTTCTCCAGAATATATTCTTTTGCATACTTTTCAAGTTCGATATAGCAACCTCTTGGCAGATTGCTGAATCCATCCTCCACCTGTTTGCGAATGGATTTTCGGCCTTTCCCTACAATTGCCTCAAATTTCATTGCAAAATTATACTTTTTGTTTGCCCGTCCAATAAAATCAAGAACCGTAAGGCAATCTTTCCCTGGACTTAAACGTAACCCTCGTCCTAGCTGCTGTAAAAATACAGTCGCACTTTCTGTTGGCCTCAAGAATAAGACGGTGTCTATAGCCGGGATATCCACACCCTCATTATACAAATCCACAACGAAAATAAAGTTTATCTTTCCACTTAACAAATCTGTTTTTGCATCATTTCGAATATCGTCTGCACTTTTCGAAGATAATGCAATGGACGGGATTCCTTTATCATTAAAATATTTCGCCATGTAATTTGCGTGAGCAACACTGACACAAAATCCAAGACCTTTCACAGACGAAATATCTGTCACATATTTTTTTACACTGTTTAAAATCAAAGCGCAACGTCTTGTATCTGCCGTATATACTTTTTCCAGCTCTGACACATCATATTTACCACGCGTCCATTTGAAATTCCTATAATCTGTGTCATCTGTTACACCAAAATACTGAAAAGAACTTAACAGATTTCGATCAATCGCTTCACCCAACAGTAATTTTGATGCAATACGTCCATCAAAATACTTCAGGATATCCTTACCATCCATTCGGTCAGGAGTAGCAGTCAATCCTAATAGAATCTTCGGCTCATAGTATGCCAGTAATTCCTGATAAGAATCAGCTGCTGCATGGTGGAATTCATCCACTATGATAAAGTCATAATAGTCCTTGCTTGTCCACTGAGAAAGCTTTGCAGAATTGAATGACTGGATACTGATAAACAAATGCTCAATATCCGTTGGTTTATAACCATCTACGTACAACTCACCAAAATTAAAGTCATTCAAAACTTCCTGGAATTTCTGAATGCTCTGTTCAAGAATCTCCTTTCTGTGAGCCACAAATAACAAGCGTGCTCTTGGGTTCTTCTCCTTAAAAGCTTTATAATCAAATGCGGCAATAATTGTTTTTCCAACACCTGTCGCTGCAGAAACCAGATTACGATAATGTCCGTATACTTCTCGTTCTGCAGCAAGATTATCCAAAATTTCCTGCTGATATGCATATGGTCGAATCGAAACCTGAAGACTACGTTTTGACTTTCTATCAAATGCAGCCCTCGTTAATTCTTTTTTCAGCTTTTCATGACAGTCTGGGTTTTCAGGGTCAAAGGTTTCAAAAGAGGCATCATTCCAGTAGCTCTCAAAGGAAACCGAAAACTTTTTCACAATATCAAATGACTCTTTCTCAGTCACCTTCACATTCCACTCCAATCCCCCAGCCAAAGCTGGATTTGAAAGATTTGATGAGCCAATATATGCAGTTGAAAATCCAGTGTCTCTTTTAAACAAATAAGATTTTGCATGCATACGTGCATGATTCGTTTCATAATTAATCTTCACTTCCGTATTTGGAAGCTCTGCAAGAGCAACAATCGCTTTATAATCTGTAGCCTGTGTGTAAGTCGTTGCAATCACACGTAAACGAACACCCTCTCGTTTCGTGAATGCAGTCAATTCCACAAGAAGTGGACGTATTGCACTCCACTTAATAAATGAAACCAAAAGATCAATAGAATCAGAGGACAAGATTTCTTTCTTCAATTCCGAAAGCATACTTGGCTCATTTTTAGATCCTGTAAACAAGGCATTCTCTACAATTGACGTTTCCGGATGCACAGCTTTGATTGTATTAATGCTTCTTGCTGAATTCATTTTTTCATATAATGAGGTCAATACTTCTCCTTTTTCAAGAATGATATTATCCTCAAATTCAGGTTCATTCGTATGCTCTGCTATTTCCTGAACGATTTCATTACATAAACGAATTTGTGCCAGTAACGATTCATTTTCTTTAGATGACGGGAAACTGTCTCTTAAGTATTGCAAAGCCTGATTTATGACATATGATATGTATATGGTAAGAATACGTCTTGCATCCTCTCCATCAAGTTTTTCTAATTCTATATCATATTTTTCACGATCAAGCTGCTGCAGTTCTTTATTTATTCTCGTATTAACAATCTGTTCGTATATCCCATTTTTTAACATTAAACCCATCTCCTTGTTATGTATCATTCCTATTTACAACAATGTAAGTCAGAATATACTGTTATTATTAATTATACTACACAGACTCATAATTCGGTGGGAAAACTTTCCGGAAGCAATTCTTCGAAATACATATAATTATAAGGAAAATTCATAATGCTTTCTTCCACTCTTCTGTTCGTGGCTCTGCTGTTTTCTTGTTTCTACTTCAATCTGCTTTGCAGCAAGTGCTTGTAATACACTTGTCATAAATAAGATTCTGGAATTTCAGCTTGTTCTAACAATTTTTCGCTTTGATAGGCATTCTTCGTAAATCCAATATGTTAAATAAAAACGCCAGTAGAATACTCCACTGACGCCTTACAAATACTATTGTTTTTTCTTATTATGTATTAATAACTTTACTTATGATTCCCAATAGCATTTGAATCATTCTCTCAAATGACTCCTTAAATTTTTGTATTCTACCCTATCACACTGGCACCAAATGGCATAAAAGAAAGTCTTGCCATCTTGAAAAACTGCTTTCCAAACGGAATTCCAACTATCGTAATACACCATATACAACCAACTATCAGATTTCCAAGCGCCATTTCCCAACCAAAAAATACAATCCATATGAGATTTACCAAGAATGAAAACATACCATTTCCATACACGATTTCTTTTCCAAACGGCCAGAATGCCAACGTTGCAAATTTAAAGCATTGCAAGCCTACCGGAATTCCAATAATTGTAATACACCATATGCATCCTGCAAAAACCCATGCCAGTCCACCCAGCAATCCTCCAAATATAAACCAAAGGATATTACCTATAGTTCTCATGATAACACATCCCCCTTAAAGTCCTCTGAACATCTGATCAACATGATTTCTACGATTTCTCAACCAGCTTTACGGCAGAATCTCAAGCCAGTATCCATCTGGATCTACAATGAAATAGATTCCCATCGCTTCATTTTCGAAGCAAATGCATCCCATCTCTTTGTGCTTCTTATACGCTGCCTCATAATCCTCTGCCTTGAATGCCAGGTGGAATTCACATTCACCCAGATTATATGGCTGTGGATGATCTTTAAGCCAGGTAAGTTCCAACTCAAAATCACTTACATCGTTGCTCAGATACACAATAATAAAATCATCGGTAGTTTTTCTTCTCACCTCGTGCAGATCAAGGGCCTCGTTGTAAAATTTAATAGATCGGTCAGATCTGATACATTGTAATTTTCATGAATCATCTTAAATTTCATAGTTCTTCTCCTTTTGTACATTCTGTGTTTCTAATACGTGACTTAGATGTCAAATCTCCACCCACAATCGCCATGATAAATCATTTGTTTTGTCATACCACCGTCAATACAGATGTTTTCACCTGTGATAAAGCCCGCTTTTTCAGAGCAAAGAAACAGTACCATATTGGCAATATCCATGGGAATTCTCCCCAAAATCGCTTTCTATTTCTGCTGCCACAACATTGGATATTCTTTTTCACCAGTAGCACCATCGAATCCTTCGCATTGGATATTAAACTCTTCTCTTTGGTAAAAAGAGAGAGCTCTGGTATTTTTCTGGTATACGTTTAATCGCAATCTAACTTTTTTATTCTTGATATAATCTAATAAAAGTTTACCTATACCACATGACTGCATTTCATCAGAAACAAAAATACCGTGAATTAAAAACTTTATCCTCACACGACTGAAGTCGCGTGCTTCCAGACGCTTTAGGCGTCAGACTAAATATCAGCGGATACGCCTGTAACTTAGGTCAGCGCAGTTATGCGCATTTTTCCATGCCAGATATGGCAGGTTCCCACATTGCAGGTAGTCCGCTGTATATCTGCCTGCATTTATGCTGCCTTTAAGATTTCCATTTGTAAATAAAGTTCTTTCAGATCTGCATAAACACATGAGGTTCTACGCTTTACCGGAGGGACTTTTGCCTCCAGCAAAGACCTTTCCGTTACCGGAAGGGGTTTTAAAAGTTCTCTGATAAAATATCTTGCTCCGATATTATACGATGCCGACAGGTCACAGTTATATTTTTTTCCTGTCTGGAATACACACAGGCTGTGATTTTTCGAGTCACGGGACACACTTCCGGAGCCATCGTATGCAAGCCTGCTCGTATTCCATGCGCAGACTCTGGATACCCGCATTCCTTTTCTGTGTGCCTGATGCTCACAGCGTTTCTGGATATCCCGTTTTCTCCACAGATGCAGTTTCTGTTTTTTCTTTCCGGATATCTTTCCCTGCATTTCCAGATACTCGAATACGATCACATCTGCATGGTTCTCTTCTGCATTTTTTACGATCGCACCTGCAATTTTTCTTCCCAGCTCTATGTTCAGGCGTTTCGTATATGCCATCTTCCCGTGACTGCGCAGAGCCGTGTTCCCTCTGGAATCTTCGGATCCGGCCCAGTGTGCGGTACATCCGGTCTTTTTCACTGGGATGATTGATAAATTTTCTCCCCAGGACAGTTCCGTCTGCCCGCATAATGGTACAGACCGCATCGGTATTGATTCCCAAGTCCACACTACAGATGATCTGTTCTTTTACCGGTGTTTTCGTAAGTGTCACTTCTTCCGTATAAGAAAAACGCAGGAAATATTTATGGTGCCTTTTCTCCAGTGTCGGGGCTGATGCCTTTTTCCCCGACCAGTTCCTGCGCAGATATTCCATATCTGTGTGATTTAAACGCACACAAAACCATTTCCAGTCATGACCATCATACAGTTTCAGGTATGCTTCGTCTTTTCCTTCTTTTTCCTCTCTGTACATGACATCACGATAAAAAACAGGCATGGCATGATTCTCATACGCCAGTCTGGGTTTCCCTGCTTTTTCTCCTGACTTTTCCCACAGATCCATCCGTGTTTCGTAAGAAGATACACTTCCCAATGCATGCTGGATTGCGGCTCGCCTCAGGTAGGACGGCATCTTCGGAAAGCGAAGATCAAAATCAAAGCGTGCAGGATTCTTTTTTGTAGTATGCACCAGATGCTCTGCAGCATTAAACCGCCTTTTGGCATCCGGTATCTCTGCCAGTTCTTCCCACACCTGCTCATATATTTCTGTCAGGTAACAGACCGCAGACCGGTAGATTTCCAGTGTCTGGCGGACCGGGATATTCTGTTTTCGTAATTCTACGCCATAGCTGGATACGGTCTGCATCTCTTTTCCTCCACAAATTCATTTCTTCTGTCAGCTTTTTTC
>ENA-OQIG01001088-OQIG01001088.1-human-gut-metagenome-genome-assembly--contig:-NODE-1088-length-12893-cov-2.446420_pt1 | contig 12893 bp, 18 predicted proteins | sample MGYA00242576_ERZ504741 | MGnify/ENA primary metagenome ERZ504741 (study PRJEB26092, sample SAMD00036436) | human gut metagenome | host: Homo sapiens | study: EMG produced TPA metagenomics assembly of... | reverse complement strand
TCGTCAGCGATTGATAAATACATTAGCCAGTATCGCCCATAGGCTTACCCCATGCGTCCAGCACTTCCTGGCCCGCTGAACATTTCGTCCAGCGTTGCCAACAGGTGTTCACCGACGATGTTGTACTGTTCCGGTTTGATCTGGAAACTGGTGTGCTTCTGCGCGATTTTTTCTACCGCTGGCAGCAGCGCAGGCAGGTTTTCAATATTACTGGCGTAGGCGGCAATAGCGTTAAACAGGGCTTCACGTTGATCGCCATTACGCTGGTTACTCATGTTAAAAATTTCTTTGAGTTCTGGGTTATGAGTAAACATACGGTCGTAGAAATGGGCGGTTAACTTTGGCCCCGTTTCCACCAGTAAAGGGATGGTGGCTTTTACTGTAGCGATGGTTTGAGCGTCAAGCATATGGTCTTCCTTTTTTTGCATCTTAATTGATGTATCTCAAATGCATCTTATAAAAAATAGCCCTGCAATGTAAATGGTTCTTTGGTGTTTTTCAGAAAGAATGTGATGAAGTGAAAAATTTGCATCACAAACCTGAAAAGAAATCCGTTTCCGGTTGCAAGCTCTTTATTCTCCAAAGCCTTGCGTAGCCTGAAGGTAATCGTTTGCGTAAATTCCTTTGTCAAGACCTGTTATCGCACAATGATTCGGTTATACTGTTCGCCGTTGTCCAACAGGACCGCCTATAAAGGCCAAAAATTTTATTGTTAGCTGAGTCAGGAGATGCGGATGTTAAAGCGTGAAATGAACATTGCCGATTATGATGCCGAACTGTGGCAGGCTATGGAGCAGGAAAAAGTACGTCAGGAAGAGCACATCGAACTGATCGCCTCCGAAAACTACACCAGCCCGCGCGTAATGCAGGCGCAGGTTCTCAGCTGACCAACAAATATGCTGAAGGTTATCCGGGCAAACGCTACTACGGCGGTTGCGAGTATGTTGATATCGTTGAACAACTGGCGATCGATCGTGCGAAAGAACTGTTCGGCGCTGATTACGCTAACGTCCAGCCGCACTCCGGCTCCCAGGCTAACTTTGCGGTCTACACCGCGCTGCTGGAACCAGGTGATACCGTTCTGGGTATGAACCTGGCGCATGGCGGTCACCTGACTCACGGTTCTCCGGTTAACTTCTCCGGTAAACTGTACAACATCGTTCCTTACGGTATCGATGCTACCGGTCATATCGACTACGCCGATCTGGAAAAACAAGCCAAAGAACACAAGCCGAAAATGATTATCGGTGGTTTCTCTGCATATTCCGGCGTGGTGGACTGGGCGAAAATGCGTGAAATCGCTGACAGCATCGGTGCTTACCTGTTCGTTGATATGGCGCACGTTGCGGGCCTGGTTGCTGCTGGCGTCTACCCGAACCCGGTTCCTCATGCTCACGTTGTTACTACCACCACTCACAAAACCCTGGCGGGTCCGCGCGGCGGCCTGATCCTGGCGAAAGGTGGTAGCGAAGAGCTGTACAAAAAACTGAACTCTGCCGTTTTCCCTGGTGGTCAGGGCGGTCCGTTGATGCACGTAATCGCCGGTAAAGCGGTTGCTCTGAAAGAAGCGATGGAGCCTGAGTTCAAAACTTACCAGCAGCAGGTCGACGAAACAAGCTAAAGCATGGTAGAAGTGTTCCTCGAGCGCGGCTACAAAGTGGTTTCCGGCGGCACTGATAACCACCTGTTCCTGGTTGATCTGGTTGATAAAAACCTGACCGGTAAAGAAGCAGACGCCGCTCTGGGCCGTGCTAACATCACCGTCAACAAAAACAGCGTACCGAACGATCCGAAGAGCCCGTTTGTGACCTCCGGTATTCGCGTGGGTACTCCGGCGATTACGCGTCGCGGCTTCAAAGAAGCAGAAGCGAAAGAACTGGCTGGCTGGATGTGTGACGTGCTGGACAGCATCAATGATGAAGCCGTTATCGAGCGCATCAAAGGTAAAGTTCTCGACATCTGCGCACGTTTCCCGGTTTACGCATAAGCGAAACGGTGATTTGCTGTCAATGTGCTCGTTGTTCATGCCGGATGCGGCGTGAACGCCTTATCCGGCCTACAAAACTTTGCAAATTCAATATATTGCAATATCCGTGTAGGCCTGATAAGCGTAGCGCATCAGGCAATCTTAGGTATGTGATCATCAAGGCTTCCTTCGGGAAGCTTTCTACGTTATTGCGCCATCAAATCTGTCGTAACTGCGCCTCAACATACAAATAGCCAATCCCCAACACCTGTTGTGCGCGGCTTAATTGCCCAAAGCCAATTTGCGTTGCTTTCACGCTCGGCCCTTCGTCGCGGTCGAACGGGTTAAATCCCGTCTGGCGAATAATGGTATTAAGCCAGTGCTCACCAAAGGCACAACTGCGACCGTACAACCAAATCTGATTAATATTGAGGATATTGAGGAAGTTATACAGACTCAAACCAATGGCATTGGCACTGCGATCAACCCAACTGGTGATCCACGGTTCTCCACTCTGCCAGGCAGCGATTAACTACGCGGTTGTCAGTTTTTCCGGATCAAGCTGAGTATTAACCGGTTGTGATTTTAGCCATACCCGCGCCTGTTTTTTTAATGCACTTAACGAGGCGACGGTTTCCAGGCAGCCGTAACGTCCACAGTCGCAGACGACGCCATCCGGATTAACGATGGTGTGACCAATCTGTCCGCTACCATACAAACTGCCGCGATAAATTTGCTCGTTAATCACGAACGACGAGCCAATGCCGTAATCAACGTTGATCACGCAGAAATCCCGTTCCTGCGAATTATTTTGCCATTTCTCCGCCAGCGCCAGCATCACGCAGTCATTATCGACCATCACCCGAATGCCCAGCTTCTCTTCCAGCAGATACTTCACCTCAACCGGCGTTGTCCACGGCGCTTGCGGCATGGTTTGCGATACGCCGGTCACCGGATCAACCTGCCCGTGGATTGCCAGCGCCAGATTGATGGTGCGGCCCGGCCACAGTTTGCGATGACGATGCCAGCATTTTTCGATTTCGGACAGCAGCGCCTGCGGCGTCGGTGCATCAATCTGTAAATACTCAAATTCACCTTTCGGACTTAAACAAGCATTAGCAACCTGACACTCAATACTGGTGGGCGTTACGTTCAGGCACAGCGTCCAGTCACCTTCCGGCGCAATCAGCCATGTACGCTACTATGCCCGCGCGTCTGGCTTTCATCGTCAATATTCACCACCCGTTTTTCGCTTTCCAGTTCCTGCAAAATATTACTGACTGCCGGAATCGAAATTTGCGCCAGCCGGGCCAGCGTTGATTTATTGGCGCGCTTTTGCCGGTACAGCAGTTCCAGAATCACGCATTTGTTATGGTGGCGAATCTGTTGATTGTTAATGCAGGCTCTCATCTTCACTAAACCTTGTTTAGTTAATTGCGTGATTATTCCGCGAAAACATTGCCAGATTGTTCAATACACTGCCACAAATCTTTTAATTCAGTATGTCTTGTTAATATTGAGGGCACCATGACTCCAGTAAAAGTGTGGCAAGAGCGCGTTGAGATCCCGACCTATGAAACCGGGCCGCAGGATATACATCCCATGTTCCTGGAAAATCGCGTTTATCAGGGATCGTCCGGCGCGGTTTATCCCTACGGCGTGACCGATACGCTGAGCGAGCAGAAAACCCTGAAATCCTGGCAGGCGGTGTGGCTGGAAAACGACTACATCAAAGTGATGATCCTGCCGGAACTGGGCGGTCGGGTGCATCGCGCGTGGGATAAAGTGAAACAGCGCGATTTTGTTTATCACAATGAAGTCATTAAACCTGCGCTGGTGGGGCTGCTGGGGCCGTGGATTTCCGGTGGGATTGAGTTTAACTGGCCGCAACATCATCGCCCGACCACCTTTATGCCCGTTGATTTCACCCTCGAAGCCCATGAAGACGGTGCACAGACGGTGTGGGTAGCGAAACGGAGCCGATGCATGGTTTACAGGTGATGACAGGTTTCACCCTGCGCCCTGACCGGGCGGCGCTGGAAATCGCCAGCCGCGTCTATAACGGTAACGCCACGCCGCGTCATTTCTTGTGGTGGGCCAACCCGGCAGTGAAAGGGGGGGGAAGGGCATCAGAGCGTCTTCCCGCCGGATGTAACGGCGGTGTTTGATCACGGCAAACGGGCCGTCTCCGCTTTCCCCATCGCTACCGGCACTTACTACAAAGTGGACTACTCCGCTGGAGTGGACATTTCTCGCTATAAAAATGTGCCTGTTCCAACCTCATATATGGCCGAAAAATCGCAGTACGATTTTGTCGCGCGTGGTGTCACGATGAAGATGGCGGTTTGCTGCACGTTGCCAACCACCATATTGCGCCAGGTAAAAAACAGTGGAGTTGGGGACACAGTGAATTTGGCCAGGCGTGGGATAAGAGTCTGACCGACAATAACGGCCCGTATATCGAACTGATGACCGGTATTTTTGCCGATAACCAGCCCGATTTTACCTGGCTTGATGCTTACGAAGAGAAGCGTTTTGAGCAGTATTTCCTGCCTTATCATTCTTTGGGCATGGTGCAAAATGCCTCCCGCGATGCGGTGATAAAACTCCAGCGTAGTAAGCGGGGGATTGAGTGGGGGCTGTATGCCATCTCTCCGTTGAACGGATACCGCCTGGCGATCCGCGAAATCGGCAAATGCAACGCGTTACTTGATGATGCCGTGGCACTGATGCCTGCGACCGCCATCCAGGGCGTGTTGCACGGTATCAATCCTGAAAGGTTGACCATTGAGCTCTCCGATGCCGACGGCAATATTGTACTGAGTTATCAGGAACATCAGCCGCAAGCGTTGCCGTTACCGGACGTCGCCAAAGCGCCACTGGCAGCACAAGACATTACCAGTACAGATGAAGCCTGGTTTATCGGTCAGCATCTGGAGCAATATCATCACGCCAGCCGTTCACCGTTCGATTACTACCTGCGCGGCGTGGCGCTGGACCCGCTGGATTATCGCTGTAACCTGGCGCTGGCGATGCTGGAATATAACCGCGCAGATTTCCCGCAAGCGGTGGCGTATGCCACTCAGGCTCTGAAACGCGCACATGCGCTGAACAAAAATCCGCAGTGCGGACAGGCGAGTTTGATTCGCGCCAGTGCTTACGAACGTCAGGGACAATATCAACAAGCCGAAGAGGATTTCTGGCGTGCGGTCTGGAGTGGCAACAGCAAAGCCGGTGGCTATTATGGCCTGGCACGACTGGCGGCGCGTAATGGTAACTTCGACGCTGGTCTGGATTTTTGCCAACAAAGTCTTCGCGCCTGCCCAACCAATCAGGAAGTGCTTTGCCTGCATAATCTGCTGCTGGTGTTAAGTGGTCGTCAGGACAACGCGCGTGTGCAGCGCGAGAAACTGCTGCGCGATTATCCGCTGAACGCCACTCTGTGGTGGCTGAACTGGTTCGATGGTCGTAGCGAATCAGCTCTCGCGCAGTGGCGCGGTCTGTGTCAGGGACGCGACGTTAACGCCTGATGACCGCCGGGCAACTGATTAACTGGGGAATGCCCACCCTGGCGGCAGAGATGCTGAACGCACTGGACTGCCAGCGCACGCTGCCGCTTTACCTGCAAGCCAGCTTGCTGCCGAAAGCCGAACGTGGCGAACTGGTCGCAAAAGCCATTGATGTCTTCCCGCAGTTTGTCCGTTTCCCGAATACGTTGGAAGAAGTGGCGGCGCTGGAGAGTATTGAAGAGTGCTGGTTTGCTCGCCATTTACTGGCCTGCTTCTACTATAACAAACGTAGCTACAACAAAGCCATTGCCTTATGGCAACGTTGCGTAGAGATGTCGCCGGAGTTTGCCGACGGCTGGCGCGGGTTAGCGATCCATGCGTGGAATAAGCAACACGATTATGAGCTGGCCGCGCGTTATCTTGATAATGCTTATCAGCTTGCGCCGCAGGATGCACGTCTGCTTTTCGAACGGGATTTGCTTGATAAGTTAAGTGGAGCCACACCGGAGAAACGACTGGCGCGTCTGGAAAATAATCAGGAAATTGCGCTGAAACGCGACGACATGACCGCAGAACTGCTCAATTTGTGGCATCTCACGGGTCAGGCAGACAAAGCGGCGGACATTCTCGCCACGCGTAAATTCCACCGTGGGAAGGCGGGGAAGGGAAGGTCACCAGTCAGTTTATCCTCAACCAGTTATTACGCGCCTGGCAGCATCTTGATGCCAGAGAGCCGCAGCAGGCCAGCGAACTGCTTCATGCCGCGCTGCATTATCCGGAGAATTTAAGCGAAGGCCGTTTACCGGGGCAAACTGATAACGACATCTGGTTCTGGCAGGCGATATGCGCCAACGCGCAGGGCGATGAAACTGAAGCGATGCGTTGTTTACGTCTGGCGGCGACCGGCGATCGCACCATTAACATCCACAGTTATTACAACGATCAGCCGGTTGATTATCTCTTCTGGCAAGGAATGGCGCTGCGACTGCTGGGTGAACAGCAAACCGCACAGCAACTGTTTAGTGAAATGAAACAGTGGGCGCAAGAGATGGCGAAAACCAGTATTGAGGCGGATTTCTTTGCTGTTTCACAACCTGACCTGTTGTCGCTGTATGGCGATTTACAACAGCAGCATAAAGAAAAATGCCTGATGGTGGCGATGCTGGCGTCCGCGGGACTCGGGGAGGTTGCGCAATATGAATCTGCTCGCGCTGAATTGACGGCGATTAATCCGGCCTGGCCGAAAGCGGCATTATTCACCACCGTGATGCCTTTTATTTTTAACTACGTTCACTAAACCCTATTAACTGTAATATTTGAGCGGCATGCGCTGCCGCTCATCACAAAATAATTAGAATAAGCCGTTGTTAATAAAAACCCTACAGGAGGCACTATGCCTAAAAAAATGAGAACAACCCGTAATCTATTATTAATGGCTACGCTATTAGGTAGCGCACTATTTGCCAGGGCTGCGGATAAAGAAATGACCATTGGTGCAATATACCTTGATACCCAGGGATATTACGCTGGAGTGCGTCAGGGCGTTCAGGATGCGGCAAAAGATTCTTCAGTACAGGTACAGTTAATTGAAACTAACGCCCAGGGTGATATTTCGAAAGAAAGTACCTTTGTTGATACCTCGTGGCGCGTAATGTCGATGCCATTATTTTATCGGCAGTGTCTGAAAATGGCAGTAGCCGTACCGTTCGTCGCGCCAGTGAAGCGGGTATTCCGGTGATTTGCTACAACACCTGTATTAATCAAAAGGGTGTCGATAAATATGTCTCGGCGTATCTGGTCGGCGATCCACTGGAATTTGGTAAAAAACTGGGTAACGCTGCCGCCGATTATTTATTGCCAATAAAATTGACCAGCCGAAAATTGCCGTCATCAATTGCGAAGCCTTTGAAGTTTGTGTGCAGCGACGTAAAGGATTTGAAGAAGTATTAAAATCCCGCGTTCCCGGCGCGCAAATTGTCGCTAATCAGGAAGGGACTGTTTTAGATAAAGCGATTTCCGTTGGTGAAAAACTGATTATCTCCACGCCGGATCTCAACGCCATTATGGGGGAGTCGGGCGGTGCGACACTCGGCGCGGTAAAAGCGGTACGTAATCAAAATCAGGCCGGAAAAATTGCTGTTTTCGGTTCGGATATGACAACCGAAATTGCTCAGGAGCTGGAAAACAATCAGGTGCTGAAAGCGGTAGTGGATATTTCCGGTAAGAAAATGGGCAATGCTGTTTTCGCGCAAACATTGAAGGTTATCAATAAACAAGCCGACGGTGAAAAAGTGATTCAGGTGCCAATCGATCTCTATACCAAAACGGAAGATGGTAAACAGTGGCTGGCAACGCACGTTGATGGTCTGCCCTAATCGCTGATTCGCAGAGGTCCCTATGTTCACGGCAACAGAGGCAGTCCCGGTAGCAAAAGTGGTGGCAGGAAATAAGCGTTACCCCGGCGTCGTTGCGCTGGATAACGTTAACTTCACGCTCAATAAAGGCGAAGTTCGTGCGCTGTTAGGTAAAAACGGCGCGGGCAAATCGACTCTCATTCGAATGCTTACCGGCAGCGAACGCCCGGATAGCGGTGATATCTGGATTGGCGAGACGCGACTGGAAGGTGACGAAGCTACGTTGACTCGCCGTGCCGCTGAACTGGGGGTTCGTGCGGTTTATCAGGAATTAAGTCTGGTGGAAGGGCTGACGGTGGCGGAAAACCTCTGCCTCGGTCAGTGGCCCCGCCGCAACGGCATGATTGATTACCTGCAAATGGCGCAGGATGCCCAACGTTGCTTACAGGCGCTGGGCGTTGACGTTAGTCTGAACAACTTGTTTCAACGCTAAGCCCGGCGCAAAAGCAGCTGGTGGAAATTGCGCGGGTGATGAAGGGCGAGCCGCGCGTGGTCATTCTTGATGAACCTACCAGTCGCTTGCGAGTGCGGAAGTTGAACTGGTGATCAGCGCGGTGAAAAAGATGTCGGCACTGGGCGTGGCGGTGATTTATGTCAGCCACCGGATGGAAGAAATTCGCCGCATTGCTCCTGTGCCACCGTTATGCGCGATGGTCAGGTGGCGGGCGATGTGATGCTCGAAAACACCTCCACGCATCATATTGTGTCGCTAATGCTAGGGCGTGATCACGTTGATATTGCGCCGGTAGCCCCTCAGGAAATTGTGGATCAGGCCGTACTGGAAGTCCGTGCGTTACGCCATAAGCCCAAGCTGGAGGATATCAGCTTTACGCTACGTCGTGGCGAAGTGCTTGGCATTGCTGGCCTGCTGGGGGCAGGGCGCAGTGAATTGCTGAAGGCGATTGTTGGGCTGGAGACGTATGAACAGGGCGAAATTGTTATCAACGGCGAGAAAATCATGCGCCCCGATTACGGCGACATGCTGAAACGCGGCATTGGCTATACGCCAGAAAACCGCAAAGAAGCGGGGATCATTCCCTGGCTGGGCGTTGACGAAAATACAGTGCTGACCAATCGGCAAAAAATCAGCACCAACGGTGTGCTGCAATGGTCCACCATCCGCCGCCTGACCGAAGAGTGATGCAGCGGATGACGGTCAAGCCGCCAGTAGCGAAACGCCCATCGGCACGCTTTCTGGCGGCAATCAGCAAAAAGTGGTGATCGGTCGTTGGGTCTATGCCGCCAGCCAGATTTTGTTGCTCGACGAGCCAACGCGCGGCGTCGATATCGAAGCCAAACAGCAGATTTACCGTATTGTCCGTGAGCTGGCTACCGAAGGAAAAAGCGTTGTGTTTATCTCCAGTGAAGTGGAGGAGTTGCCGCTGGTGTGCGACCGCATCCTGTTGTTACAGCACGGTACGTTCTCGCAGGAGTTTCACTCGCCGGTCAATGTGGATGAGCTGATGTCCGCCATTCTGTCTGTGCACTGATGAATTTTACCGAGGAACCTGAAGATGTCTGCTTCGTCATTATCATTGCCGCAGGGCAAGAGCGTCTCGCTCAAACAATTTGTCAGTCGCCATATTAATGAGATCGGTTTGCTGGTGGTAATCGCCATTCTTTATCTGGTCTTCTCCCTGAACGCGCCTGGCTTTATCTCATTGAATAACCAGATGAACGTGCTGCGCGATGCCGCCACCATTGGGATTGCCGCCTGGGCGATGACGCTGATTATTATCTCCGGTGAAATTGATGTCAGCGTTGGGCCGATGGTGGCTTTTGTCTCGGTGTGCCTGGCATTTTTGCTGCAATTTGAAGTTCCGTTGGCGATTGCTTGTCTGCTGGTGTTGCTGTTAGGCGCGCTGATGGGAACGCTCGCCGGGGTGCTGCGCGGCGTGTTTAACGTACCAAGTTTCGTTGCCACACTGGGGCTGTGGAGCGCCCTGCGCGGAATGGGGCTGTTTATTACCAACGCACTGCCAGTGCCGATTGACGAAAACGAGGTGCTGGACTGGCTGGGCGGACAATTTCTCGGTGTGCCAGTATCCGCGCTGATCATGATGGTGTTGTTTGCGCTGTTTGTGTTCATTAGCCGAAAAACCGCCTTCGGGCGCTCGGTTTTTGCCGTTGGCGGTAATGCCACGGCGGCGCAGTTGTGCGGTATTAACGTTCGTCGGGTGCGCATTCTTATCTTTACCTTTCGGGATTATTAGCGGCGGTGACCGGCATTTTGCTGGCGGCACGCCTCGGTTCCGGTAACGCAGGTGCCGCAAACGGTCTGGAGTTTGACGTCATCGCTGCGGTCGTGGTCGGCGGTACGGCACTTTCCGGCGGTCGCGGTTCCCTGTTCGGTACATTGCTTGGTGTGCTGGTGATTACGCTAATCGGTAACGGTCTGGTGCTGCTCGGTATTAACTCCTTTTTCCAGCAGGTGGTACGCGGCGTCATCATCGTGGTGGCGGTGCTGGCGAATATCTTGCTGACCCAGCGAAGCAGTAAAGCGAAACGCTAAACCTTAACGCCCCTGGCGCGGGTGCGGCAGGGATGAAAATTAATCGTATTGTTAATGAGGGATTTATGAAAACGATGCTGGCAGCTTATTTACCAGGAAATTCAACCGTCGATCTGCGGGAAGTTGCGGTGCCGACGCCGGGGATTAACCAGGTACTGATCAAAATGAAATCCTCCGGGATTTGCGGAAGCGATGTCCACTATATCTATCATCAACACCGTGCCACGGCGGCGGCACCCGATAAACCGTTATACCAGGGATTTATCAACGGTCATGAACCATGCGGGCAGATTGTGGCGATGGGGCAAGGCTGCCGCCATTTTAAAGAGGGCGACCGCGTGCTGGTGTATCACATTTCTGGCTGTGGTTTTTGCCCGAACTGCCGCCGCGGCTTTCCTATCTCTTGTACTGGCAAAGGAAAAGCGGCTTACGGCTGGCAGCGTGACGGCGGTCATGCCGAATATCTGCTGGCGGAAGAAAAAGATCTGATCCTCCTGCCGGATGCGCTGAGCTACGAAGATGGTGCGTTTATCAGTTGCGGCGTTGGCACGGCCTATGAAGGGATTTTGCGCGGCGAAGTTTCCGGCAGCGATAACGTGCTGGTGGTCGGTCTGGGGCCGGTCGGCATGATGGCGATGATGCTGGCGAAAGGTCGCGTGCAAAACGGATCATCGGCGTTGATATGCTGCCGGAACGTCTGGGCGAATGGCAAAACAGTTAGGGTGATGGATCACGGCTATTTAGCGACCACCGAAGGCTGCCGCAGATAATTGCTGAACTTACCCACGGTGGCGCGGATGTTGCGCTCGATTGTTCCGGTAATGCCGCAGGTCGCTTGCTGGCACTGCAATCCACTGCTGACTGGGGGCGGGTGGTTTACATTGGTGAAACCGGAAAAGTGGAATTCGAGGTCAGCGCCGATCTGATGCACCATCAACGGCGGATTATTGGCTCCTGGGTGACCAGTCTGTTCCATATGGAAAAATGCGCCCACGATTTAACGGACTGGAAACTGTGGCCGCGTAACGCCATTACCCATCGCTTCTCGCTGGAACAGGCAGGTGATGCCTATGCGCTGATGGCGAGCGGCAAATGCGGGAAAGTTGTAATTAACTTCCCGGATTAAGGAGTTAGCGGATGACCATCTATACCTTATCCCACGGGTCGCTAAAGCTGGACGTTTCTGACCAGAGCGGCGTAATCGAAGGCTTCTGGCGCGATACGACGCCGCTCTTACGTCTGGTAAAAAAAGCGGTGTGGCAACCGATGCTCCTGTTTTCCGCTGGTGCCGTTTGCAAACCGGGTGAGCGGCAACCATTTTGTCTGGCAGGGGCGTGAGTATCAATTGCAACCGAATGTTGAATGGGATGCGCACTATCTGCACGGCGACGGCTGGCTGGGGCAGTGGCAATGTGTCTCGCGCAATGATGATAGCTTGTGTCTGGTGTATGAACATCGCAGCGGTGTTTATCACTATCGGGTAAGTCAGGCGTTTCATTTAACGGCGGATACGCTGACGGTGACGCTCTCTGTCACCAATCAAGGAGCAGAGACGCTGCCATTTGGTACCGGCTGGCATCCTTATTTTCCGTTGTCACCACAAACGCGGATTCAGGCGCAGGCGAGCGGTTACTGGCTGGAACGGGAGCAGTGGCTGGCGGGTGAGTTTTGCGAGCAGCTACCGCAGGAACTGGATTTTAACCAGCTCGCGCCGTTGCCGCGCCAGTGGGTGAACAATGGTTTTGCCGGATGGAATGGTCAGGCCCGCATCGAGCAGCCGCAGGAAGGTTATGCCATCATCATGGAAACGACGCCACCTGCACCGTGTTATTTCATCTTTGTTTCCGACCCTGCGTTTGATAAAGGATATGCGTTTGATTTCTTCTGTCTGGAACCGATGAGCCATGCGCCGGATGATCATCATCGCCCGGAAGGGGGTGATCTCATTGCGCTAGCACCAGGGGAATCAACAACTTCAGAGATGTCGTTGCGGGTAGAGTGGCTGTAATTTATTAAATGCCGGATAAGGTGTTCACGCCGCATCCGGCATCTTTCCTAACGCCGATCGAGAGAAATTGCCCCCGGCCCGGTAATTGCCAATAGCAAGAACGCGCCAGCGATACTGACATTCTTCCAGAAATTAATCATATTTGGCCCAACCGCATCGCCGGTCATATCCCAGTAATGGTGACCAATCACCGCCGTACCCAGCGTGTAGAAAATAAACAGCACCGCCAGCGGACGGGTGAAAAAGCCAAGCACGATTAATATCGCGGCGGGCACTTCCATAACTACCGCAATAATCGCTGCCAGCATCGTCATCGGCGCGCCCAACGAGGCCATATATTGGACCGTACCGTCGGTGATGCTGCCAACTTACTGATTTAGTGTATGATGGTGTTTTTGAGGTGCTCCAGTGGCTTCTGTTTCTATCAGCTGTTCCCTTCCTGTTCAGCTGACGTGCCGGGTGGTGGCATAACGGCCAAAGGCAA
>ENA-OQIG01001087-OQIG01001087.1-human-gut-metagenome-genome-assembly--contig:-NODE-1087-length-12893-cov-4.091806_pt1 | contig 12893 bp, 14 predicted proteins | sample MGYA00242576_ERZ504741 | MGnify/ENA primary metagenome ERZ504741 (study PRJEB26092, sample SAMD00036436) | human gut metagenome | host: Homo sapiens | study: EMG produced TPA metagenomics assembly of... | reverse complement strand
GCTTTTTGTGTTATTCATACAGTCATAACCTTTTTGTTAGTTTTCGGTCTTTCCGAAATTGATTCCAAGTACGATCATATTGATACCCTGCATCAAAACAGAAAAAGCGAATCATATATCCTGCAGAGATCATGGTAAGTACAGGATGGGTAAATGAAATGATGCTGACAATTACGGATAAAACACCGCACACAATACTCAGGATACCTTTTCCTTTAGATGTTTTATATACCTTTGTGCCGGCGGCAATCTGGAAAATACCGTAGATCAGAATGATTGCACCGACCATATAAGCTGCCATTACGTCTGTGATGAACCGCTGAATGCCGCTCGAATAATAAGATAATACCTGCAAGTCCTTCCAGAACACCGAGAATACATGCTCGCGTATTTCTTCTTTTCTTTGGATAAAGAAAGGATTACAAGTTCAATACCATTTACAAACAGAAGGATTCCCAGGATCCAACCGATAGAGAGAAAGGTTCTCATTGGTCTTACAAGAGTATAGATGCCTAATAATACAGTTAAAATTCCTGTGATCAGATGATGATTTTTAACGTTTTGTTGTCTTTCATACGAGGATTCTCCTTTATATGTCACAAAGCTTTTGTGTTGCAAGTGAAACCGTTTTATACTATACTTCAATTAATTTCAGATAATAGATTATTTCATTGGAGGACAGGTGTATGAAAAGAATTAAAGTATTAGGCAGTGTATTAAAACGGACTCGCGCAGATAAAATTATCATTGGTTTTATTGCGTTTATTTTTGCTATCGCAGCAGTGATCCAGCTGGTGGAACCGGACATTAACCGATACGGAGATGCGCTGTGGTATTGCTATGCGGTGATCTCCACTGCCGGATTTGGCGATGTGGTTGCGGTTACCTTTATTGGAAAAATGTGTTCCGTTCTCCTGACAATCTATTCGCTTTTTGTAGTTGCCATCGCCACCGGGTAGTGGTTAATTTCTACACCCAGATGGTAGAAATGCAGCGAAAAGAGACACTTGCCATGTTTATGGATCAGCTGGAAAGACTTCCTGAGCTTTCCAGAGAAGAATTGGAGAATATTTCCAGAAAAGTGCGCCAGTTTCGGTAGCTGTGGATCTTACTGATCTCTGGAAGAATGTTCTTCTTCCTGTTTGCTGCGTACCTGCGGGATCAGAGAAGCTGCCAGCTTTCCTTTTCCGCGGTTTCGCAGATACAGAATACCGATGACGGAAAATACTACTGCACCGATAAAGTTTACGATCAGATCTTTCATGGTATCAACAATACCAATATCAAGATAGCCTCCCAGATTCCAGGTCTCACCGTTAACGATTAGGGACTGAACATCTACATGGATGGGAACGTTTGCACCGGTAGGATTCAGCTTCACAGAGTTGATGGCCGGTACGATCCAGTCCTTCTGCATATCCATTCCAAAGAACCAGTCCATGCTGAATTCAAAGAATTCCCACATAACACCAACAGTCATTGAAAAACAGAATGCAAAAAAAGCTACAAAATACGGTGACATTTTAATGGAAAACCTGTCACTGCGGTTAAAAAGATCAATCAGTGCAAATCCGATGGCAGCCATCAGAAAACCGTTAGTAGTATGCAAAATGGTATCCCAGATAGGGATTTTTACATAAAAGGCATTGATTTCGCCAAGAATTTCTGCTGAAAAGATAAAGATCAGAATGACTGTTTCCAGTCCCGGTGGTATTGTGACGTTCAGTTTCCTGTCCAGAAACTGGGGAACCATAAAAAGGATCAATGTCAGGATTCCCAGAAACATATTGTGGTAATTTCCCAGGAAAAACTGACGTACAACAGATAAGATTACCAGGGCGGTAAGTACCATCTGAATCTTTGTTCTGTTCTTTTTCAAACCTGAATTAGCTTTCATTTTTCTTTTCCTCCTTCCTTATTTTATATCCTTATCCTCACTGTTTGTATTTTAACATAAGTGCATCCAAACAACAAGAATTATAGGATAATAAGCTGTTTCTGGGACTCGTGGCAGAATTTTCTGCCGGTTTTCAGACACAGAAGTTTTTCATATAAATTGGAAGAAAAAACAGTTTCAGATAAAATCTGATTACCTTCACTGTCCAAAAGATTTTGGGCGTCCGCAAGCTTGGTGATAAGAGGAATTCGGCTGTGCTGCTTGATCCGGCTTAGCAGTTCGCTGCTTTCTTTGCGGAAACCAAGAACCCTGGCAAAGGGAATCTGAGTGGGTGCAGTGTGGATATTTAATATAATATGAAGCAATGCCCTCTGTATCCTTGTCTGAGTCAGCTCTCTGGTTTTTAAAACAGATACAGACTGGGAAAAGGACAACAGAAGATTCTGCTGATTTATGATCCTTCGGGCAAGATCTTCGGAAACATCCATGTAGGAAGAAAGGCTTTTCCCATTCTCTTTCATGAGGCAGTAGGAGAGAATGGAATCCAGAGAATTTTCTGTGAGAAATTCACCGGAATTCACAGCTTTTTGGAAAACAGGAAAAGCCGGTTCCGGAATCTGGGAGGTCAGGGCATCCGGATTAGGGGAATTCTGAAGAATCAGATTTCGTATAGCAGTTGCAGATGCAAAGAAATCAGTGGGTGACTGTAAATCAGGGGAAAGCACTGTGGAATTTCCCTCAGGGACAGTGGTTTCATGATAGCCCATTCCTTCCCTGCGGATCGTGACAGGGCAGATCCGGCTGTTCAGACGGAGAAGTGCCTTGCAGTATTCGATCCCCAGAATATTATTCGGTGTATTCAGGATCTGTGTAACTTCATTTAACAGAGGAGTAAGGACTCCGTCAAAATCGTCACCATTGAAGTTGCGCGGATTCTTAAAATATTCTGTCAGTGCCTGACTTCTGGCAGCCGGAAAAGTCAGCCCTTCGCTTAAAAAGCTTTTCAGTAGCTTTTTATATTCTTCAGGTTCTTCTACAAGGATCTCAGCCAGTTCTTTCAGTGCACTGATCTCCCCTGACTCACTTCCAAAGCAGAGTATATCAACAACACCAAGGCTGTCTAACAGGGAAACACCCCCCATTGCAAAGGCTTCTGCACTTGCTGTAGAGATGGATACCGGCATTTCAAGTACAAGGTCTGCACCGCACCGCAGAGCCATTTCCGCCCGCGCATGCTTGGAGATGAGAGCAGGAGTGCCGCGCTGCACATAATCTCCGCTCATGGCAACAATAACGTAGTCTGCTTTTAAACTTTCCTTTGTATACCTGATTTGATATTCATGTCCTTTGTGAAAAGGATTATATTCTGCAATAATTCCTGCTGTTTTCATAAATTTACACAGATGCTCCTTCCTGAAATTTTGTAGAGTTCTCTTTTTTAACCATATTGCATCTTAAAAAATACTTTTTTATGTCATATTCTACCATTCAGATGCTTGAAATACAAGGCTTCAGGAGTTATAATGAAAACAGTGCAGAAAACAGATTACAGTTCACTGTATCTATCAGGTGAATGGTAATGATAGCTGGTATACAGATATTGTGATATCAGAACTGCTATATGAAAGGAGCCATTTTAATCATGGGATTTATTGACACACTCAAAGAGAGAGCAAAAGCAAACGTAAAAACAATCGTACTTCCGGAGACAGAAGATAAGAGAACTCTGGCAGCTACAGAGAAAATTTTAAAAGAAGGAATTGCAAAGGTTATCCTTGTTGGTAACGAAGAAGCTGTTAAAAAGAGTGCAGCTGAAGACGGATATGACATTTCCGGCGCACAGATCGTAGATCCTGCTACATCAGAGAAAACACAGGGATACATTGACAAGTTAGTAGAATTAAGACAGAAAAAAGGCATGACACCGGATCAGGCTAAAGAGATTCTTCTTAACCAGTATCTGTACTATGGTGTAATGATGGTAAAAATGGGCGATGCAGACGGTATGGTATCCGGTGCATGTCACTCTACAGCTGATACATTAAGACCATGTCTTCAGATCCTGAAAACAAAACCAGGTACAAAACTTGTATCCGCATTCTTCTTAATGGTAGTTCCGAACTGCGAATATGGCGCAAACGGCGCATTTGTATTTGCTGATTCCGGTCTGAACCAGAACCCGACTTCAGAAGAGCTTGCAGCAATCGCAGCATCTTCTGCAGAATCCTTCGAACTTCTTGTTCAGGAGAAACCAATCGTTGCAATGCTTTCACACTCCACTAAAGGCAGTGCAAAGCATGCTGACGTAGATAAAGTAGTAGAAGCTACAAAGATTGCAAAAGAGCAGAATCCGGAACTTGCACTTGACGGAGAATTCCAGCTTGATGCAGCTATCGTTCCAAGCGTAGGCGCATCCAAAGCTCCTGGAAGCGAAGTAGCTGGTAAAGCTAACGTACTTGTATTCCCAGACCTTGATGCAGGTAACATCGGATACAAACTTGTACAGCGTCTTGCAAAAGCAGAAGCTTACGGACCTGTAACCCAGGGTATCGCTAAACCTGTAAATGACCTGTCCCGTGGATGCTCTGCAGACGATATCGTTGGTGTGGTAGCTATCACAGCAGTACAGTGCCAGGCTGACGACAATAAATAAGATTTCAGTCAGACCGTAAAGCGGACTGAGAATTATTTCATTGACTACATAATGTTAAAGGCATCGGAGGAGATATTTCTGATTCTGATGCCTTTGATATCATTACTCATATTTCCCTGGAAATGATGAGAATAATATTATAATATGAAAGGAAAAGCTGACAGAAATATTCGAAGACTTGTGTCAGGATTATGGACAGTATTCGAAATTTGTTGCCGGCAGAATATGAAAATGAACGTATTAGTAATCAACTGTGGAAGTTCATCCCTTAAATATCAGCTGATCAACTCTGATTCAGAAGCAGTTCTTGCAAAAGGTCTCTGCGAGAGAATCGGTATCGATGGAAGATTAGTATATCAGAAAACAGGCTGTGACAAAGAGATCACAGAAGCTGCAATGCCTACACATAAAGAAGCAATCCAGATGGTACTGGATGCCCTCACAAATGATAAAACAGGCGCAATCGGAAGCCTGAAAGAAGTAAACGCTGTTGGACATCGTGTTGTACATGGTGGTGAGAAATTTGCCAAATCTGTAGTGATCACAGATGAAGTAATCGCAGCAGTAGAAGAGTGCAATGACCTTGCACCACTTCATAACCCTGCAAACCTGATCGGTATCCGTGTATGCTCCGAGCTTATGCCGGGTGTACCTCAGGTAGCAGTATTCGATACAGCTTTCCATCAGACAATGCCTGCAAAAGCATATCTCTATGGTCTTCCAATCGAATATTACAAGAACTACAAAGTAAGAAGATATGGTTTCCACGGAACATCCCACAGCTTTGTTTCCAAACGTGCTGTTGAATTCCTTGGCCTTGACAAAGATAATTCCAAAGTTATCGTCTGCCACCTTGGAAACGGTTCTTCCATCAGTGCTGTTGTAAACGGTGAGTGTGTTGATACAACAATGGGTCTTACTCCACTTGAAGGTGTTGTTATGGGAACACGTTCCGGTAACATTGATCCTGCTATCATGGAATTCATTGCTAAGAAAGAGAACCTTGACATCGCAGGTATGATGAATGTTCTCAATAAGAAATCCGTCTTCTTGGATTATCCGGCGGATTATCCAGTGACTTCCGTGACCTGAACGATGCAGCTCAGAGCGGAAACGAAGATGCAGCTAACGCAATCGATGTTCTCTGCTATGGTATCGCTAAATTCGTTGGCGGATATGTTGCAGCTATGAACGGTGTAGATGCCATCGTATTTACAGCAGGTATCGGCGAGAATGCTATTCCTGTACGTGAGAAAGTTGTAAGCTATCTTGGATACCTTGGAGTTACACTTGACAAAGAAGCTAACGGAGTTCGCGGAGAAGAGATTGTTATCTCTACACCGGATTCCAAAGTTAAAGTTGCTGTAATTCCTACAAACGAAGAACTTGCAATCTGCAGAGAGACAGTAGCTCTGGTTTAATTTTCACAGATAATAAAGTGTCTGTTTTGTGTCCAAACAAGAGAAATATAACTGGATAAAAGTTATATTTATATAGAAGGGAAGGGTGCATCTGTCAGGAGCACCCTTCTTTGTGCCCGTAAGGCATGTGGAAATTACCTGATAATAATGCCGCCGGATGATAAAATACTTCGTAAAGGAATATTACTTGACAAAATGTGAAATTTTTCTAATTTATCGTTGACAAAAGCAGAGGCGGTATGTATAATAAAACAAGTGTGGATAGGAGAAAAGTATGCAGATACATTTATCAGATATTTCATCCAGTGAAGGAATGCGTATTCAGAAGACTGCAGAGTTTGGAATGGATACGATCACCTTTCAGTCAGGAAGCTTTCCGGTACTTGCAAAAGAACCCATAGAGCTTACGATCACGAATACAGGTGACAGAAATCTTGAAATCAGAGGAACAGGTAAGATTACCGTAGGTATTCCCTGTGACAGATGTCTGGAAGAGGTTTCAACAGAGATTCCTTTGGAGATTGAGCGAAAACTTGATATGAAGCTTACGGATGAAGACCGTGTGAATGATCTGGACGAAAGTTCTTATCTCACAGGTATGGACCTGGATGTGGACCAGCTGGTCTATCTTGAGGTACTGATGAGCTGGCCTTTGAAGGTTTTATGTAGAGAAGACTGCAAAGGAATCTGTAGCCAGTGCGGGAAAAACCTCAATGACGGTCCCTGTGGATGCGTCGAGGAACCTAAGGATCCCCGTATGGCAGCTATCAGTGATATATTTAGTAAATTTAAGGAGGTGTAACATAATGTCCATCTGTCCGAAGAATAAATCTTCCAAAGCAAGACGCGATAAGAGAAGAGCAAACTGGAAAATGAGCGCTCCGAACCTTGTAAAATGCAGCAAATGTGGCGAACTGATGATGCCGCACAGAGTATGCAAAGCTTGCGGAAGCTACAACAAAAAGGAAATCATTAAAGTTGAAGACTAATTTTTAATGGTTGCAAAGTATGGCAGGTTCTCCCGTTTGGGATGCCTGCTTTTTTGTGTATTATTTTATATTATAGGAAATTACTCCGTAATGTTCCGGAATTGCTATAAAATTCTGTGTAGCGCGAAACGGTTTGCCGGGCAGCGTGGACAGTAACTGCAGATGATCCATATAAAGATAAAGACAGTGGATACATCTGAACATTATAATGGATGAGGAAAAAGTAATGAATGAGAAGGAGAAGGTGAATCAGATCACAGAAGGTGTGATCTGGAAACAGCTGCTGTTATTTTTCTTTCCTATTGTATTTGGAACATTTTTTCAGCAGATTTATAATACGGCAGATACTATTGTTGTCGGCCGTTTCGTAGGAAAACAGGCACTTGCTGCAGTTGGAGGTTCTGCCAGTCAGATCGCCAATCTGATCGTTGGCTTTTTTGTAGGTCTTTCTTCGGGAGCAGCGGTTGTGATCTCGCAGTTTTATGGGGCAAAAGATAAGAAGAATCTGAGTAAGGCACTGCATACAGCATTTGCATTCTCCATTGCAGCGGGAATTGTTCTTACTGTAGTGGGGATTTTTCTGACCAGACCTGCATTGCTGCTTATGAAGACACCTGCAGATGTAGTAGAGGACTCTGCAGTGTATCTTCATATTTATTTTGGCGGAATGGTTTTTAACCTGGTTTATAATATGGGAGCAGCCATCCTGCGTGCAGTAGGAGACTCCAAAAGACCACTGTATGTTCTGATCATTACCTGTGTGCTGAACATTATTCTTGATCTGCTGTTTGTGGTTGCGTTTGGCATGGGTGTGACAGGAGTAGCTGTTGCTACAGTTACTTCTCAGGTGATCAGTGCGCTGATTGTAACAGTAATGCTTCTGAAAACTAGAGAGATATATGTGCTGAAGATCAATCAGATCCGTTTTGACAGAAGAATGCTGTTTTCAGTTCTGAGAATCGGTATTCCGGCAGGTCTGGAATCTGTAATGTATAATATTTCCAATATTGTGATACAGGTATTTGTAAATAATCTGGGAACTGACACAGTGGCGGCATGGGGAACTCTTGGGAAAATCGATGCTATTTTCTGGATGGTGATCAATGCGTTCGCAATTTCCATTACTACCTTTGTGGGACAGAATTTCGGAGCCGGCAAATATCACCGTATGCGAAAGAGTGTGAGTGTCTGCATGGTCATGAGTATGGTCAGTTCTGCGGTGATGATCATTTTGATGTATTCATTTGCTCCCTGGATTTATCGTCTGTTTACCACAGACAGCGCAGTGGTCGTCCATGGTGTTCATATGAGTCGTTTTTTACTGCCGTCCTATTTCATTTATGTAATCATAGGAATTTTGTCCGGGGCACTGAGGGGTACCGGAAAGGTTCTGGTGCCTATGCTCCTTACCTGTGGCGGTGTGTGTTCTTTGAGAATCCTGTGGCTTTTTACAGCCGGCCAGATGTATCCGGGAATCAATACGATCATGCTCAGTTATCCGGTTTCATGGAGTATTACGGCGGTGCTGTTTGTTGTATACTATTTCATGAAATTCCCCGGAAAGGAAAGGCAGAGCACTTCCGGAGACAGAAACAGTAACGCCATTTTTCATGAAAAAATGCAGTTTATCCTATGTCTGTTGATGAAATCAGGAAAATAAGGTAAGCTAAAGACAGATGTCAGACAGGTGACAGACAGGTGACGATTCCTGGTGTCATAGTGATGGAGAATACTATGAGAAAAGAAAAGCGTATATTTTTGATCTTGATGATAGGTATCTGTCTGTCCGGGATGCTTATCATAAAAAAACGACGGTCATCAGAGGGCAGGAAAATACGGTCAGCCACGTGACTGCGCCCAAAGATATTCCTGCTGTGGCAGTGGAGATAAATAAAAGCAGTGAAGTCATTTGTGATAAGCTGTCAGAGATAACCTATACTGTTTATACAGATTCAGATACCCTGCATATTCCGGTTCAGTGGAATGTTTCTACTGTCAATATGAAGCTTTCGGGTGTTTATACTGTAAAGGGAATATTGAAACTGCCTCCGGAATATGATCTCGGGAAAATCAACAGTCCACAGGTACAGACCACAGTTTCAGTCCAGTATCCGGAAAAACCGGAAATCAATACTTATTACAGACTGACAGCGGCCGGCCTGTATATTTTTCCATGGCTGGAGAGAGAAGATACAGATTCTATGGAGGCTTATCTGAAAAAGGATAACGGGCATTGGATGAATCTTATAGAGGAAGGATTTGCCTTTGCAGCGGGGATGGTCTGTATGTCTCCAATCAGAGTATGGTTGTGGGAAATACGTATTCGTTGATGGTAGTTTATGGCGATGGACAGAGACAGACCGGTACTCTGCGCTTTCGGTATCAAAAAGATGGCAGTCTTAAAGTATACAGTTATCAGTACAGTCAGCTTGGAAATACGGGAATCCCTGCAAAACGTATTCGTTCTTATAATGCAAAAGATGAGAAATATCTGAGCAGATGTGCTGCTTATGCAGTAGAAATCGGAAGCAGTCTGAGAAAAATAGAAGAAGATCTGAAAGAAAGTGTCAGGCTTCGCGTCAGCACTGCTGAGAAATTCGAAAATACAGCAGAAAATCCTGAGATTATTCTGGAGTCTTCCTGGGATATGAGTCAGGTAGATCTTACGAAACAGGGCGTCTATAAACTTACCGGTACATTTGTGGTGCCGGAAGGATATCAGTTATCTGAGAATCTGGCACTGCCAAAGGCATATGCCTATCTTTCCGTACAGGAAAGGGGGTATCCGCAGATTAATACTTACAGTATGCCTGTAGTGGATCTGGTAGAGTTTCCGATGCTTATGGCAGGCTTTTCAGCAGAAGAACTTCAGAATGTACAGGTTTATATACGTAAGAATAAAGGGAGTTATCAGAAGCTGGACAGAGAACTGGCGGAAGTAACATCCAAAGGGATACAGCTTTACTGCCGGGAAATATTGAAAAAAGGAAATAATTACGATATCTGTGCTGTTTATGAAACAGGGAGTACAGGGATTTATTCTTTTTCATATAATGATGAATTTATTGTAAATGAGTACTGGCATGAGAGAAACTTTTCGGACAGGGATGAGAAGAATCTTCCGGCTATTGTGCAGAAGGCCCCGGGACAGACGGTTACGCCGGTGCCTTCCGTAGAAGGAATGGAATCTCCGGACACTAAAGAGAATAATTATGAAGAAAGTTCCGGCGAAACTTCGGATAATAGCAGAAACTCCGGTCAGAAAGCTTCAGCAGGAGAGACAAAAGCGACCGGTTCCGCAACAGTATCGGATTTTGATGCTGCAGATAGTACAGTAACTGAGCTGAGTACGGATACTGTCACAGCAGTCAGCGGTCAGAGACTGCTTCTGATGTTACAGCAAAATGGCAGCGTCAGATTTGAAAAGCAGGGAATTTCTGTGACGATCCTGCCTGAGACGATAAATACCTGGAAAGTGGCAGCGAATGATGAAATCCAGATGAGGATAGAGAAAACTGCAGAATCTGCTTTTTCCCTGAGAATTTTTGTAAGAGGAGAGGAAGTAACGGAGATTCCGGGAAGTACAGTGGAATTTCAGACTTCTGTATTTGGAGAAATGTCATCTCCGGAGACTGTGACAGTTGTGGATGCACAGGGAAATTTGTGTGCGGTAACCTGGCAGGACAAACAGAAGATTTTGCGGGTTGAGATAGAAAAGACAGGAGATTATTTTCTTTCAGATGATCCTGCCGGTGGACAGACAGATAAAACAGAGACAAATCTGACAGAATCTTCGGTATCAGATGCCGATGAAGACACAGAAGCGATCTTGGATGGCGTTATAACAGAAGAGGTGACTACAGAAGGACTGCCAGAAAAGCAGAAAAAGGAAGCTGTAAAATTAATAAAAAGAATTGATTTTACAGGTGAAATCTGTGGATTGTTAAGCATTGCGGCAGTTGGACTGATCTTGTTCCTGATATTGAGAAGAAAGCGAAATAACAGAAGAAACAGATAGAATAAGAATACACCTGTGGACAAAAGGAGGTGGCAGCAATGAAGAAAAAACGGAAATATTCATTGATACTTGTAATAGTTGTGTTTGTCCTGTCCATGGGTGTGTTCTTTTTGCTTTATTACGCTGATAATAAGTATACGGCCAGGGGTGACCAGGCAATACAGGGTATTTTTTATGTGCACGAGGATGATCCTCTGCATTATCTTACCGGAGAGTGGGAATATTATCCGGATCTGCTGCTGACCCCCGGGGAACTTGAAAAACATAAAGGAGAGTACTACAGCAGATATATTTCTATAGGTGAATACGGTGGTATGGATCTGGGCGATAAAGATAAATCTCCTTTTGGAAGCGGGACATATCGGATGACACTGGTGCTTCCTGAGAAGGAAAAGAGATATGCCATAGGTCTTGTGGAAGTATTTTCTTCCTATAATCTGTACGTAAATGGAAATCTGGTCGGACAGGTTGGAAATCCGGATCCGGAAAATTATAAAGAACAGATTCAGAACAGAGTCTTTACATTTGAAGGAAAAGGAAATACGGAGATTATGATTGCTGTGACAGACCGGCATTCAGTATCATCGGGTATTCAGTTTGTGCCGGTATTTGGCCTGCCTTTACAGGTGAATCTGATCAGAGGTCTGTCGATTGTCGGTGATGCAGTGTATCTGGCACTTACATTTTGTGTTTTCCTTTTTGCAGTTTATATGTTTGTGCGTACAAAAAGGCGGAGCTCTGTTTTTTGCCCTGCTTTGTATCTGCGTTATGGGGTGCAGTTCCTATCCTCTTCTCCATGCATTTGTCCCTGTAAAAGTACAGCCGGCTTATGGACTGGAAGCTTTATTTTATTATCTGATGTTTGCATGTGTTGTGGTTGTGCAGCAGAAAATCCTTTGTGATGAAGGGAATTTTTCGAAAATTCTGGCAATTGTTCTTGCTGTGGCAGGTGTTTTGATTTTTGTGACAGAATTGTTATGTTCCGGGATTCAGTCAGCAGGCGGACTCTATCTGGTTTCCGGGATTACGGAAGTTATGAAATGGTTTTCTGCGTTTTATCTGATGTTCAGGAGTGTGAAGGATATACAGCAGAAATACAGCAGTGTTCTTCTGGTGGGAATTACTGCCTATGCTTCATCTCTGGCAGCAGACAGAATATGGAAAGCATATGAGCCGATCGTAGGAGGATGGTTTACGGAATTTGGAGCCGCAGTGCTTGTTTTCTGTGTGGGCCTGACTTTGTGGATAGAACTTGCCAATGCCTACAGATTCCAGTTAACCTATGGGGAATACAGCCGTCAGATGGAGCAGAAGCTTCTGATGCAGAAACAGCATTATGAAGAGCTTACACAGAAGATGGATGAGATCAGCAAAATGCGCCATGATATGCGTCATCATCTCCGCGCGGTCATGGCTTATGCACAGCAGGAAAGATACAGGGAACTGATGGAATATCTTCAGGAGTATGCCTCTGTTATGACAAAAGAGGAAAAAAAGGTCTGCTATTGCAGAAATATGGCTGTGGATGCGGTGATCCATTTTTATGCAGGAGAACTGAAGCAGAGAGGGATTTTGTTTGAATGTGATATGATGCTTCCTGCCAATATCAGCATTTCAGATACGGATTTATGTAAGATTTACGGAAATCTTCTGGAGAATGCTGTGGATGCGGTAAAAGATCAGTCTACGGAAAAAAAATCCTTATGTAAAGATTTTCACAAAGATTAAGAATAAAAAACTGTTGATAGAAATTTCCAATACGTATACAAATGAAATCCAGAGAAAAGAAGACAGATTTTATTCGACAAAACATGGAGGTTTCGGGATAGGGACTGCATCTGTGACAGAGGTAGTACAGAAAGCCGGGGGGTATGTGACCTTCTGTACAGAAGATAGGTTGTATTTAAATGTTAAT
>ENA-OQIG01001085-OQIG01001085.1-human-gut-metagenome-genome-assembly--contig:-NODE-1085-length-12918-cov-3.741772_pt1 | contig 12918 bp, 16 predicted proteins | sample MGYA00242576_ERZ504741 | MGnify/ENA primary metagenome ERZ504741 (study PRJEB26092, sample SAMD00036436) | human gut metagenome | host: Homo sapiens | study: EMG produced TPA metagenomics assembly of... | reverse complement strand
GCTCTCTCAAGCGCGAAGATTATAATAGCAAATCACAAAGCGTTTGTCAACAACTTTTTTAATAATTTTAAATTTTTTTAAAAGTATAAAAAGTTTAAACAATAATAAAAAGTCAACAATAAAAATGCCCCGAATTTTAAGGACTTTTCAGGGCATTTCATACATATGATCCTCTAACTCATTAATACGGCTTCCAGCTACTCAAAAACCGTCCTCTGGCACCTTCCTGGTTTTTAAGGCTCTTTAACTTATCCGTGCTCTTCGCCGGGATCCATGCTTTATTGGTATTATAATAAAAATTCAGCTGCTTCCAGTACTTTTCCGGAAACAGGAACATATAGTAAAGGCATTTTCGCTCTTTCTTATCCATAGGGCGAACCCGTTCATAGGAGTCTAACATGGATATGCCAAGATCACAGTCCCAGCTATGTTTTTCCATTACTTTTCTCATAAGCCGGTACAGGTCTTCTGCCTGGACTCCCAGGTGCATGCGGTTATATTCAATAATCGCTGTGTAACCATTTCCCATAAGTACATGATGCTGGTCCAGGTCGCCGTGACAGAGATAGCCCTGATTTTCCCCGGATCCTTCCGGCGCCAGTTCCGCGGCTTCCAGCCTGTCAGTGATCCCGTTTTCTGGAAACAGGCTGTTCATCTGCCTTACGGCTTCTTTTGCCTGGTCAAAGAAATGATCAAAGCTGTCTATTACACAAAGTTCAAATTCTGTTTTTCCCCGTTTGCCCCGGATAAAATTCCTGGCACGCTTCATTTCCCTTACATGGCGTTCCTGCTCTTTTTCCAGGCTTTCTATACAGATCGACCCCATATTCCATTCTTCTCTTACAGGGATCTGACGCAGCTGGCCATGGAGCATGGCAAGCCGGGAAATCCCCTGACGGATCTCATAGCTGTCCCTGATATTACATTCCCTGTCAGAAAACCATTCTTTCATAATATAACCTGTTCCATCCCCGGCTTTGCTTAAAAGAGCTCCTTCCTGGTTACGTACATACTGATCTGCCCGGAGACTTCCCCTGGTATCCAGGCATTCCAATACCTGATCTTCAAATTCCAGTCTGCGCACAGTCCCCTTATATTCCCGTAAAAGCTTCAGTCCCTTATCGGTTTCACAGATCCAGGCGCCCCTGCCTTTTCGCACAGACAGGTCTCCACTTCATATTGTTCTAAAACCTCCTGGTATCTTTCATTCATTTTAACCCTCCCACCAAGTTCAAACCTCTGACCACATTTACAGTTTTCCATGATCTTCACTTAAACTGTCTTTTACTGCTTTTACAGACTATGTAGACAAAGGCCTGATTATGCGGAAGTTTTTGCCCTTAAATGTTTACAGACACAAAAAGTCCCCCTGCAAACGCAGGAGGACAATTGGTTCATTTATTTCTGTTCCCAGCCATCTTTCCACTTCATGTGATGAAGCTGGCCTTCTAATGCCATTTTTTCAAAATCATTATGGCGCAGGGCCTCGTAAAGCACCACTGCCACGGAATTTGACAGGTTTAAGGAACGGATCTCGCCCCACATAGGGATGCGGACGCAGTGATCTTCATTTTCCACTAAGATCTCTTCCGGGATACCGGCGCTTTCTTTTCCAAACATAAGATAGCAGTCCGGCTCGTAGTCTACTTCTGAGTAGACTTTATGTGCCTTTGTGGTAGCAAAATACATTTTTCCCGGGGCATCCGGGTTCTTCTCCAGAAAATCCTGGTAATCGCTGTATACATGTACATCTAATTTATCCCAGTAATCCAGACCGGCTCTTTTTAAAGCTTTTTCATTTAACTTAAAGCCCAGAGGCTCGATCAGGTGGAGTCTGGTGTTGGTAGCCACACAGGTACGGCCGATATTTCCTGTATTAGAGGGCATTTCCGGCTCTAAAAGTACAACATTCATCATAATCTTATTCTGCCTTTCCATCATGGCGCTTTACAAAGCGCTCAATACGGCTTAACGCCTCTTTCAGGCTCTTTAAGGAGTACGCATAGGAAATACGTACAAAGCCTTCTCCACAGGCACCAAAGGCCGTTCCAGGAACTACAGCTACCTTTTCTTCCATCAGAAGCTTGGTAGCAAATTCCTCAGAAGTCATACCAAAACGGCTGATATTTGGGAATGTATAGAATGCGCCTAATGGCTCAAAGCAGTCGATTCCCATTTCACGGAATGCATTTAATAAAAATCTGCGGCGCTGGTCGTAGGACTCACGCATCATCTCTACATCCGGATCACCATTTTTCAGTGCGGAAACTGCTGCATACTGGCTGGTGGTAGCGCGCACATAATAGCATACTGGTGGATCTTTAACATCTGCTTTAAGATCAGGTCTGGCGCTGCCGCATATCCAAGACGCCAGCCGGTCATAGCATAGGACTTGGAAAAACCGTTGATCAGGACGGTACGCTCTTTCATGCCTGGAAATGCTGCAATAGTAGCGTGTTTTCTCTGGTAAGTCAATTCAGAATAGATCTCGTCTGTTACTACAAACAGGTCTTTTTCAATGACGATCTTTGCGATCTCTTCCAGTTCATGTTTTTCCATAATAGCGCCGGTTGGGTTATTAGGGAATGGAAGGACCAGGATCTTAGTCTTGTCAGTGATCTTTTCCAGCAGCTTCTCAGGAGTCAGCTTAAACTGGTCTTTTTCCTCCAATTCAATGATCACCGGAACACCATCTGCCAGAGTAACACATGGAAGATAGGAAACATAACTTGGCTGTGGGATCAGTACTTCATCTCCCGGATTTAACATAGCACGCATGGCAACGTCGATGCTTCACTTCCGCCCACTGTTACCATAATTTCTGTATCCGGATCATAGCTTACTTCAAAACGACGCTTTAAGTAATTACAGATCTCATCCTTTAACTGTTTTAAACCTGCATTGGAAGTATAGAAGGTACGGCCTTTTTCAAGGGAGTAGATGCCTTCTTCCCTGATATGCCAGGGAGTGTCAAAATCCGGCTCGCCTACACCTAAGGAAATAGCGCCTTCCATTTCATTTACAATATCAAAAAATTTACGGATCCCGGAGGCGGGATACTTACGATTTTGTCAGATAAGGGGTTTCTCATGGTGTGATCAGCATCCTTTCATCCTGGACCGGCTCACTGATAATGGTGCCGTGGTCCTTATATTTTTTCAGTACAAAGTGGGTTGCTGTACTTAATACAGACTCCATAGGAGCTAATTTGTCAGATACAAACTGTGCTACCTGGCGCATGGTCTTTCCTTCGATAAATACGGTAAAGTCAAAAGATCCGCTCATCAGATATACAGCGTTTACTTCATTATACTGGTAGATGCGCTCTGCGATCTTGTCAAAGCCCATACCTCTCTGAGGAGTTACTTTTACTTCGATCAGGGCTACTACTTTTTCTTCACTGGTGTTATCCCAATTAATGAGAGTGTGGTATCCGCAGATAATGTGCTCTTTTTCCATCTCGGCGATCTCGTTGGCCACTGCGATCTCACTTTCACCAAGTAATACCGCCAGGTCTTTGATATCGATCCTGCTGTTCTTTTCGATCACCGCCAGAATTTTTTCCCTCATGATAACTTCCTCCAATATTAAAATCACAATATTAAAATCATATATTCTTATATGGTATTGCCGTCAATACGGCTCAGTTCATCGGCTCTTGGCCGCTCTAAATATCCGGCTGTTTCCTCTCCGTGGCGTATAACACGGGCAATTCCCTTTTCTGCGCTGCCGATCACTGCTGCAGGGATCCCCTGTGCGCTGAGGCTTCGCACCATCTGGCCGCCTCTGTCACAGGCTAAGATCACGCAGTTTTCACTGAAAAGACGGTAAGGATTGACCTCAAAGATCTCACATACTTCCACTACTGCCTGTTTCATAGGATCATGCGCAGATCAATGTCTACGCCTACGTTATAAATACCGGATAAATTCCATACTGCCGTGAGAATACCGCCTTCTCCTGCGTATTCCCAGGTGTAACCGGACAATTTTTCTGCTTTAATTCATTTTCAAGCCACTCTTTTACGTTGTAGCTGTCTTTTTCTTCCAGACATCTAAGGAAAGAAGGCGCAAAATGCCCTTCCAGTTTTTCCCTTTTTTTCTGGAAGATCTGTCTGGTTCCGGCAAGACCGGCAAAACCAGCCACTACCAGATCCTGACCTGGCTTTATAAAGCCATCTCTTTTTTCAAATCCGCCCGGACCCTGTCCTGCTGTTCTCATGGATTTTCCTCCTGTGCGGGACTGGCCGGGCTTTCCGCACCAGCATTATCCCCCGCGGGCTGCGCTGCAGTGGTGGGAACAACTCCCGGTCCGCCATTTTCTCCTGTAACTGCTTTATGTTCCGCCTCTGTCTGAGCCGGTTCTGTCTGGGCAGTTTCAGGTGTATGATTTTCTGCTGTTTCAGGTGTAGTGGCAGGTGCTGTCTGCTCTGGTACCGGTGCAGGTGCCGCATGGGCCGGTCCTACACGGTAAATGGCTTTGGAAGCATTGTAAGTATCCTCATTTAAAAGGGTACGCTCCTGTTCCACGCCGTCTACGGTCACTACCTTCCAGAGTCTGGACTTATATCCGGTATGGGCAGACTGTACTTTCACCTTTGCACCTGGTGCAAGGCTCTTATCCGTGATCATTTGCGGCTCTCCTGGATTAGTCGTGCCTATGGTCTCTGAAACATATTCTACCTGTCTGTTAGAAGTCTGGTCTCTTTTCCGTAGAGAGTAAAAGTCAGCTTCTTTCCAGATGTATATCCTTCGATATATACAGGTGTGCTGTAATTATTCTTAATTTTAATATCTTTATAAGTGCCTGCAATGGCTGCATCCATAGAAGGCTTTACATAAGTTACGATCATGGAATGGTTCTGTCTCTGAACGATCTCCATTTCTGCCTGCAGTGCCGCATCATACAGTGTAGTAGCGATCTGGCAGACACCACCGCCGATACTGTCTACTACCTGACCATTTTCATAGGCTGCCGCTGTCTTGTAGCCATTTTCAAGAGTAAACGGCTGAAGGCATTCGTAACCGGAGATCACCTCTCCCGGCATAAGCACACGACCGTTGATCTTTCCCGCACCAACTGCAAGGTTGGTGGAACGTGCCGCGCCGCTGCTGGAAAAGTCAGTGGTACAGGTTCCTAAAACATCTTCTATGGTCTTAAGATCATCGGAAGTAATAGCTGGCTGTTCTTCTATGATCACTGCCTGGACAGAGATTTCACCATTAGAGTCTTTTAATCCCTCAAAAGCTGTATCTAAAGCGGAAGCCGTGGCATCTGCATCCACGACTTTTCCTAAAACAGACTCTGTGATCACAAATGCGCCGTTTTCTCTGCGGATAGACGCATCCTGAGGCTGTGCCAGTACTCCGTCGCAATGGGTATCTACAAAATCTCTTATCTTATCCGGATCGGCTGCTGTCTTGATGGAAACATCCACTGGTGCCTTTTCCAGATCCTTTTTGTTCATATACTGACGGATCAGCTTCCGCCTACATAGCTTTTTAGCTCTTTTTCAGCTTCATCCTGATTGCTCCAGTGAAAGCCAGCTCTCCGGCTGTAGTCTCTGCCTTTTTGTCCTCAATGGTTAAGGCAACGGATGTACCGCCTGATCTTTCACTTTTTCTTCTGCTGTATGCAGGGCATCTTCCCAGGTTTTTCCAGCCAGACTTTCCCCGTCTGCGCTGATACCTTCAGGAAATACCGGTGCCGCCCATGCACTCATGGGAAGCACCCATAAAGCCCCGGCAGCCAGTGCTGCAAAAAGGCCTGCTTTTAATGTCCTGTTTCCCATAAATTCTCCTAATCTTTTACCGTTTTAATCAGTGCTGCATTTAAGCAGCATTTAATTAATACATCAGTGCGCTCAGTGCCATTGGTACGATCATGGCAAGTACCAGAATTACAACGATAACAGTAGAAATGATCTTCTTTACTTTAGGGTCTCTCATATTTAACATTTTATCACCTCATTTATTCTGTGGCTTCACCCGTCCGTACTGGAGGATGATCTTGTCGATCAGTCTGGAAGCGTCGCTCCGGCTTATATCGTCTAACTGCACAGTTATGTCTATTCTATGACATTTTAATAAATCCTGCAAGTATTCTTTTTGCCTTTTCGTTGCCGGTTGCTGCCGCTTCATCCGGCAGTTTAAAGGGGTTGTCACAAAGAGTTCCGGCTGTTCTTCTCCATAAAGGGCAACCAGCTTCTGATACAGGAAATGGGCGGATAATGCATCGGCCTCTGCCCGGTGCGCCAGGGGCTGTTCGATCTTATAATAGGTACAGGCATTTCCCAGATTTTTCTTTTCCTGCTCCGGCATTAGTTTCCGGCACACTTTCAGTGTATCCACTGCCTCACATTCAAATTCCATTTTCTGGTTCACTGTCAGCCTGTTTAAGAAACTGTAGTCAAAGCGGATGTTGTGACCTAAAAGAGGCAGGTTTCCGATAAATTCCAGCACTTCCCCTATAATATCCTCGATTACAGGAGCATCTTTTAACATGTCATCGGTGATGCCTGTTAATTCCACGACCCTTTCTGTCAGCGGCCGTTTTGGATTTACCAGAGTTACGAAACGGCCTGTGATCTGTCCATGCTCTACTTTCAGAGCTGCGATCTCCGTTATTTTTTCTTTTTTCGGCTCCAGACCTGTGGTTTCTAAGTCCAGGGCTATGTATGAGTCAGTCATTTCGACGTATTCCTTTCTATTATGTCAGAAGTTTTATGATTTTACATTTTCCTGTTTAATCTATTTTTTCTGTTTCTTTGAAAACTGCCGGCACTTCACAGGCAGGACACCATTGTTTTAAAAAACAATTCCCGCAGTCCGGTTTTCTGGCTGTACAGATGGTCCGTCCCAGTGTGATGATATGGATATTCCAGAGGATCCAGTGATCTTCTGGCAGCACCTTCATAAGGTCCGCTTCGATCTTTTCCGGCTCTGTTTCTTTTGTAAGGCCCAGCTTCCTGGAAATACGCTTTACATGGGTATCTACTACAATACTTGGCACATGGTAGATATTTCCCCGGATCACATTTGCCGTCTTTCGTCCTACGCCTGCCAGTGTAAGAAGATCCTCCAGTTTTTCCGGCACAACGCCCCCATATTCTTCCACCAGCCGCTTCGCGCACTGGATAATGTTTTTGGCTTTCATATGATAAAATCCAATGGAATGGATGTCCTGTTCCAGTTCTTTTAGATCAGCCGCCGCAAAATCTTCCAGGGTCGGATATTTCTTAAAAAGATCGGCTGTTACAATATTCACTCTGGCATCTGTACACTGGGCGCTTAAGATCACCGCAATGAGAAGCTGCCATGGGGTCTCGTAGTTTAAATAGCAGATGAAGTCAGTGCCATATTCTTTGTCTAAGGCTGATAATATATGAACGATCCGTTCTTTTAATTTTGCTGTCATTTTGATCATATCTTTTTTATCCTTTAATTCTACTTTTCTTTCGCTTTTATTCCGCTTCAGTTTTATTTCCTGTTTTGCATTTTACAATTCCATTTCCTGTGTCTATAATAAAGGAAAATGTGGAAAAGGTAAATGTTATCTCGGAGTTTTTCTGTGCCTGATTTTGTGAAAAGATTTTTTGTCAGTTGTTCCCAAATTTCTGAGGCGTACGCGGTGCGTACGTTGAGGAAATTCGGGAGCGCTGCCGGAAAATCGGCCGCAAAAGCAGGTGCATGAAAGACTCTGAAAGGACATATAATGTTTGAGAGGATAAAAGAGGATAAAACATGCAGTCAAAGAAAGATTTATACCAGATCGGCGAAGTGGCCCGTCTGTTTCATTTAAGTATCAGCCTTCTGCGCCACTATGACAAGACGGGGCTGGTAACGCCGGAGTATACGGATCCGGACACTGGATACCGGTATTACAGCATCCGTCAGTTTGAATGTTTAAATACAATACGCTACCTGCGGGCCTTGGACATGCCACTGGAAGAGATCGGGGATTTTCTTCACAACAGGGATACCGGGCGCATCCAGGAGCTTTTGTCAAAGCAGCTGGTACAGGTGCATAAGAAACAACAGGAACTGACTGTAATTGAGCATCAGATAAAAAACCGTTTAAATCAGATCCAGGGAGCGCTTTCCGCTCATCCAGGAGAGATCTTTTTAGAGAAAAAGTCACCTCTACAGCTGGCCTGCATGAAAAAACAGCTAAATCCGGAAAATTATCTGGATCTGGAGTATTCGATCCGGGAAATGGAACAGGGAAACAGCCCTGCTTCTATTTTCCTGGGAAAAGTAGGAGTAGGGCTGTTTTATGACTCTTTAAAGGCACATCGTTTTAAGCCTTATGATTTTGTTTTTATCATTCTGGAAGAGGATGATCCTATCAATGGTCAGGTCATCCGCATCCCGGAAAGCACCTGGGCTATTGTCCGTTTTCACGGAAGTCATGAGCAGGCGCCGGGATTTTATGAAAAACTTCTGTCCTATTTTAAGGACGAGGGACTTGCGCCAGAAAGCTTTGCTCTGGAAATGACTCTCATCGACTATGGTCTTACCCATGACCAGTCCCAGTTTATCACAGAAATCCAGATCCCATTAAACCCGGACTGTCCGGGCATTATAGCTTAATGGATCCCGCTTTTTGTAATCAAACAACAGATAGGTTCCGTCTCTTAATGGTTCCAAGTGGGCCATTTTTGCCATTTGCCTGGAATCGTAGCCTTCGTAGCCAGATAAATGCTCTGGTGTCTTCTCTTCCCTCTGGAAAAATTCGCGGACAAAGTCCTTGGAGTCGCTTAAATCTCTTGCAAAGGTTGGGCGGCTCTTTACATTTTCACGAAGATACAGGTCGGTCATTAGCAGGTCACGGTATTGTTCCAGTTTTTCAGAAACTCCACCATTTTCCGGCTTTCCCTGAGTTTCACATTTTCCATTTTTTTCCAATCTCTCCTGTATTATCTTCCAGAGGATCTCATATCTGGCAATGCGGCTGTGGCTGATTCCAAACAAATGATTTTTGTTGTAATAACCTGCCATAAAGGAAAACATTTCATAAGGAGTATCAAATTCCTTTTCCAGTTCTTTTAAAGTACAGGTAAACTGACGGCTGTTGTAATGAACTTCCGTCATTTCTTCGATATCTTTTAATTCCAGCACGTCCCCATAGGAAAGCCATTTGGTACACAGCACCTCATAAGGCGGCGCGGCACTGTAAAGCAGGTCACAGGTCGGGATCAGTTCTTCCATATAAGAGCCTTTTAATACCTTTAAAAAGCCTAACTGCAGCTGCTCCGGCTCCATTTCATATACGTCATTAAAGGACTTTTTAAAGCTTTCCAGATCTTCCCATGGAAGTCCTGCGATCAGATCCAGATGCTGGTGGATGTTGTGCCAGCTGTTGATGGTTTCTGTGATCTCACGTATCTCTTCGATGTCGGTTTTGCGCCGGATGGCTTCCAATGTTTTCTCATTGGTAGACTGAACGCCGATCTCCAGCTGCACCAGTCCCGGGCGCATGGTGGAAAGCAGATCCAGCTCGTCCTTATCTAACAAATCCGCTGCAATCTCAAAATGGAAATTGGTAACGCCGTTATCATGGTCCCTGATATACTGCCAGATAGCCATTGCATGGGACTTTTTACAGTTAAAGGTTCTGTCTACGAATTTTACCTGGGGCACTTTCGCCTGAAGGAACCACTCCAGTTCCGGCAGTACCAGATCCAGGCTGCGAAAACGCAGTTTCTTATCAATGGAAGACAGACAGTAGGCACAGGAAAAAGGACATCCTCTGCTGCTTTCGTAGTAGATAATGCGGTGTTCCAGTTCTTTCATATCCATAAAAGCATAGGGAAATGGGATCTGGCTCATGTCCATTACCTGGCGAAAACCTGTATCTGTAAATGTGCCATCAGCATTTCGCACCATAAGACCGGGAACCTGTTTTAAATCTTCTCCTTCAAGGAGTGCCTTTAGAAAATGGGCGAAGGTGATCTCTCCTTCCCCCATCATAACAAGGTCCACTGCCGGTTCTTCTTTCAAAAAGGCTTCCCCATGATAGGAAACTTCCGGGCCTCCTGCCCATATTTTCACATCTGGAAGCACCTTTTTTATGTCAGCCAGTATCACTTTCACATAGGAAATGTTCCAGATATAACAGGAAAATCCAATGACATCCGGCTTACGCTTATAAATATCCTGAAGGATCTGCTCCATCTGGTGGTTAATGGTGTATTCTGCCAGAGAGATCTCCGCCTGCTCTGCCAGTCCCCATTCTTTTAACATCTTCTCCCCATAAGTTTTCAGGCTGTAGATGCCCAGATTGGAGTGGATATATTTTGCATTGATCGCGGCTAAAAGAACCTTCATTTTACACCTCGATCTCGATCTTGCGGCCGGTAGCTGGTACTGATAATAACGGACGCCTGCTGCATTTAACATGCGCTTGGATGCTTTTACAGCCGGTGTATGGGCGTACTTGTCCCCGCCATAGATAATGGTCTTAATACCCGCCTGGATAATGGCCTTGGCGCACTCATTACACGGGAAAAGAGTTACATACAATTTGCTTCCTTCCAGACTTCCCCCTCTGTAATTTAAAATGGCATTTAACTCGCTGTGGGTGGAATAGAAATATTTTGCATTGTACGGATCGTCCAGTTCATGTTCCTTGCCCCATGGAAATTCATCATCGGAGCATCCCTTTGGGAAGCCATTGTAGCCCATGGAAAGGATCTTGTTATCCTGCTTACGATGCATGCCCCCACCTGGGTGCTTGGGTCTTTGGAACGTCTGCCGGAAAGAGTGGCAACTCCCATAAAATATTCATCCCATGTAATATAATCAACACGTTTATCTGACATTGTATTTCTCCTTCTTGCATCAATTTCAACTATGATACCGGATTGCTGCGTGCTTCGCACTCTCGCAATTCTTAAAAATATTTATAATTATCATATAATAGACGACCTTAAAATGCAAGAAGGAGCAGCCGGATCAGCTGCTCCTGTGTATAGAATTACTGCTATTCCTGCATTACACTGCAGGTAATGTAACGACCGCTATTTATGCCTTAGCCACATTCTTGGTCACGATCACGTCTGCATCCAGACCTACTATTCCCTTGATCACAACGGTACCTGCTTTCACAGGCGCTTTCAGGCGGCATTTTTTGATCTCATCCATTGCATCGAAAATACGCGCCTTGGGGATCGGGGCAGTAAGGCGTACACTGGCAAGAGGCAGTTCTCCTCCTTCTACCAGTACGGAGGTTGCAATGTTTCTCTTCGGATCTGTCAGCTCCTGTTTTACATACTCTGCTCCTCTTTTGCAGGTGGCGCCCTCTAATGAATGGATCACTACGGACTGATCTGCCTGTATCTCATAATCTGCGCTTATTTCACAGCCATTTGGACAAATGATGCATGTAAATTCTCTTGTCATTCTACCTTCACCTCCAGATCTCCTTTATTTTCCATGTTTTTCTGCTTTTAAATTCTATATGGATCATCTCTGCCGGAAGGGCTTTTTTCATCTTTTTGCGGGCAATTTCTTTTCCATTCTGGCTTACAACTAAAACACAGTCCTTAAATGGCCGGTTCACACGCAGGGACAGACAACAGTCTTCTGTTCCGGAGATCCTCTGTGGAACCGTATGATTGATATTTTTATCAGTCTTTACCTGGATCTCACATGCAGCAGTTTTCCCTCTTTGATATACCGGGCTGCGGAGTCTGCCAGCTTTTCTGCTTCCATGGATACAAAATCCACCAGATCGTGCACATGAAGGACATTTCCTGCTGCGAAAATTCCCGGCCGGTCCGTCTGGAAATATTCATCTACTGTAGCGCCTTTTGTCCTTGCATCCAGTGTTACTCCTGCATCCAGGGAAAGTTCATTTTCCGGGATCAGACCAACAGATAAGATCAGTGTATCACAGCTGTATTCCTCTTCCGTTCCCGGGATCGGCCTCATATGTTCATCTACTTTTGAAACAGTTACGCCGGTCAGACGCTTATCTCCGTGGATCTCTGTCACTGTATGGCTTAAATACAATGGGATATTGTAATCATTTAAGCACTGCTCAATATTCCTTGGAAGGCCGCTTGGATATGCTGGATCTCAAAAACTGCCTTTACATGGGCACCTTCCAAGGTCAGTCTGCGGGCCATGATCATTCCAATATCACCGGAACCTAAGATCACCACTTCTTTTGCAGGCATACGGTTATAAAGGTTCATATATGCCTGGGCAACTCCTGCTGTAAACACTCCAGTTGGCCGCTCTCCTGGTATGCCAAGTGCCCCTCTGGTGCGCTCCCGACATCCCATTGCCAGGATCACAGCTTTGGCTTTCCACTGTTTCAGACCATCAGGAGTGGCTGCTGTGATCACTTTATCCTCTGAAATCTCCAGAACAGTTGCATCAGTAAGATAACGGATCTTCTTTTCGTTTGCCAGGTCAATGAATTTCTGGGCATATTCCGGTCCGCTGAGTGTAGTTTTAAAACGGGCCAGTCCAAAACCATCATGGATACACTGACGTAAAATGCCGCCTAACTGTTTTTCACGTTCCAGGATCAGAATATCTGTGATCCCGTTTTCATACAGGCGTACAGCCGCTGCCAGACCTGCCGGGCCGCCGCCTACGATCACTGCATCTGCCTGTTCTATTTCCCACATTTCTGTTTTATGTTCCATGTTCACAGTCACACCTCCCGTACCTTTCCAAATAAGACATTAGAACCTTCCCGCTCATACTGCACTTCTGTCTCTTTTTTGCCAAGTTCCTGTTCGATCAGCTGTTCAATACGCATCTGGCAGTAGCCCCCCCTGACACCGTCCCATCATGGATCGGGTCCTGTATTTCACACCTGTCATAGTATCTACGGCCTAATTGGATTGATGAATTGCCTTGAAGGACTTCTCTGCTTTTGTCACCTTTTCGCAGCGGCAGACTC
>ENA-OQIG01001083-OQIG01001083.1-human-gut-metagenome-genome-assembly--contig:-NODE-1083-length-12938-cov-2.319647_pt1 | contig 12938 bp, 12 predicted proteins | sample MGYA00242576_ERZ504741 | MGnify/ENA primary metagenome ERZ504741 (study PRJEB26092, sample SAMD00036436) | human gut metagenome | host: Homo sapiens | study: EMG produced TPA metagenomics assembly of... | reverse complement strand
CACCGACATCCGGCAACCATACTCACATCAACAACGAAATACCTTCATTCTCCGTCCAGTTCGCGCAGATACTGGAAAATCTGGCGTGCGGATTTCGGCGGCTTATTCCCTTCTTTCTCTTTCTTCGCGTTACGGATCAGAGTACGCAGTTGCTGACGATCGGCATCGGGCCACAGATTTAATACTTCAGCGATGGCGTCATCACCCTGGTCGATCAGACGATCGCGCAGGTTTTCCAGTTTATGGAACAGCACCACCTGCTGGTTGTGACGGTTTTTCAGCTTATCCAGCGCCTGACGGATCGGTTCAACATCGCGCTGGCGCAGCATCTTACCAATGAGCTGCAACTGGCGGCGGCGACCTTCCATCTTAATACGCTGGGCGAGCTCAATAGCCGCGCGCAGATCCGCATCTAACGGGATCTTATCCAGCGCGTTTTTCCCCAGATCAACAATTTCCGCGCCAAGCGTTTTAGCTCCTCGGCATCACGTTTAATTTCACTTTTACTGACCCAGATAATTTCATCGTCTTCGATGTCATCACCGGGAACGTCGTCGAGCCAGTCTTCGGGCTGCTTAGTCATCTCAGGCTCCTTAAAAAAAAGAGGCTAATGTTACCAGTTAAGATGCGCACTGAAAAACGGTTCTCTGTTAAACTTCAGAGAAACTCTCTACATTATGGCACTTGCAATGAAAGTAATCTCTCAAGTTGAAGCGCAGCGCAAGATTCTGGAAGAAGCAGTTTCCACTGCGCTGGAGTTGGCCTCAGGCAAATCGGACGGTGCGGAAGTTGCCGTCAGCAAGACCACCGGCATTAGCGTAAGCACGCGTTATGGTGAAGTGGAGAATGTTGAATTCAATAGCGATGGCGCGCTGGGGATCACTGTTTATCACCAGAACCGCAAAGGTAGCGCATCATCCACCGATTTAAGCCCGCAGGCCATTGCCCGTACTGTACAGGCGGCGCTGGATATTGCCCGTTATACCTCGCCAGATCCCTGTGCCGGCGTGGCAGACAAAGAGCTGCTGGCCTTTGACGCACCAGATCTCGACTTGTTCCACCCTGCGGAAGTTTCCCCGGATGAAGCCATTGAACTGGCGGCCCGCGCAGAACAGGCGGCATTGCAGGCGGACAAACGCATCACCAATACCGAAGGTGGCAGCTTTAACAGCCACTACGGTGTCAAGTTTTTGGCAACAGCACGGCATGTTGCAGGGTTACTGCTCAACGCGTCATTCGCTCTCCAGCTGTGTAATTGCCGAAGAAAATGGCGATATGGAGCGTGATTACGCCTACACCATTGGTCGTGCGATGAGCGATCTGCAAACGCCAGAGTGGGTTGGGGCCGACTGTGCTCGCCGTACTTTATCGCGCCTGTCACCGCGTAAACTCTCCACCATGAAAGCGCCGGTCATTTTTGCCAATGAAGTGGCAACCGGGCTTTTTGGCCATCTGGTGGGGGCGATAGCGGGTGGATCGGTTTACCGTAAATCCACCTTCCTGCTGGATTCGCTGGGTAAACAAATTCTGCCGGACTGGCTGACCATTGAAGAGCATCCGCATCTGCTGAAAGGGCTGGCATCGACGCCATTCGACAGCGAAGGTGTGCGCACCGAGCGTCGCGATATTATTAAAGATGGCATCCTGACTCAGTGGCTGCTGACCAGCTATTCGGCGCGAAAACTGGGGCTGAAAAGCACCGGACATGCGGGCGGTATTCACAACTGGCGGATTGCCGGACAAGGTCTAAGCTTCGAGCAGATGCTCAAAGAGATGGGCACCGGGCTGGTGGTGACGGAATTGATGGGCCAGGGCGTGAGTGCAATTACCGGTGATTATTCCCGTGGTGCGGCGGGCTTCTGGGTAGAGAATGGCGAAATTCAGTATCCCGTTAGTGAAATCACCATCGCAGGTAATTTAAAAGATATGTGGCGCAATATTGTCACCGTCGGTAACGATATTGAAACACGCAGTAATATACAGTGTGGTTCTGTGCTGTTGCCGGAGATGAAAATCGCCGGGCAGTAAAAAACTGGCGCGACCTGCCGCGCTATAAACTAAAAAATTACACAAAATCATTCGCACTGCATCGAGACGGAAAGTGAATGAGGGCCGGGGAGCGTACTCGCAGTACGTGACCCGGGCGAATGAGCGTAGCCGTCGATGAGGCAGTGTGAAGGATGAAGTGTAAATAAAAAAGGAAGTGAGCAATGCGTAAAAGCCTGTTAGCTATTCTTGCAGTCTCCTCGTTGGTATTCAGTTCGGCGTCGTTTGCCGCTGATCTTGAAGACAATATGGAAACCCTCAACGACAATTTAAAAGTGGTCGAAAAAGCCGATAACGCGGCGCAAGTCAAAGACGCGTTAACGAAGATGCGCGCCGCAGCGCTGGATGCGCAAAAAGCAACGCCGCCGAAGCTCGAAGATAAATCACCGGACAGCCCGGAAATGAAAGATTTCCGCCACGGTTTCGACATTCTGGTCGGTCAGATTGACGACGCGCTGAAGCTGGCAAATGAAGGTAAAGTAAAAGAAGCGCAGGCTGCTGCAGAGCAACTGAAAACGACCCGCAACGCCTATCACCAGAAGTATCGTTAATTCCTCATTTCCCTGTTGCCTGCACTCAGGTAACAGGGAACTTATCATCGCAAATGATGCACCACCTGATTGCTGCTGCCGCGCCAGATCAGGGAAGGGTCTTTTAAATCCTGCACAAATTTGCCGTCGACCAGCACGTTAATCAAATCAACAACCTGCATTTGCGCAGCGTTGAGTTCGTCGAGTTTATAGCCTGTCCACACCCAGATGTCTTTACCCGGACACTCGGCGCGGATGCGTTTTACCAGTTTCAGAATATCCGGCACGTTTTGCGGATGCAGCGGATCGCCGCCGGAGAGGGAAATCCCCTGGCGTTTGATACGAGTGTCATTCAGATCTTTAATGATCTTGTCTTCCATTGCTTTGGTAAATGGCTGACCAGAATTTACCCGCCATGTGCTTTTGTTATAGCAACCGGGGCATTCATGAACACACCCGGAGACAAACAGGGTGCAGCGAGTGCCGGGGCCGTTGACGATGTCGACAGGATAGTACTGATGATAATTCATTATTTCGCCTGGCTTATCAGTCCGCGTGTAGGCTGCATCCGGTAATCAATGCCTGATGCGACGCTGTCGCGTCTTATCAGGCCTGGAGCCGTTGCCAAATGTAGGCCGGATAAGGCGTTTACGCCGCATCCGGCATTTGCTTAGCGCAGAGTGAAGATTAACCTATCTGCCCATTCCCCAAATGTTTAACGCGGCGCTTAACTTCTTCCTGCTTACCAGCGTTAAACGGACGTGCATCCGGGCTACCTAAATATCCGCACACGCGGCGAGTTACCGACACACGGGAGGCGTCATGGTTACCACATTTCGGGCAAGTGAAGCCTTTGCTGGTGCACTCGAACTCACCGGTAAAGCCACACTCGTAGCACTCATCAATCGGTGTATTGGTGCCGTAATACGGTACATGCTGATAGCTGTAATCCCAGACATCTTCCAGCGCTTTCAGGTTGTGCTGAATGTTTGGATACTCGCCGTAGCAAATGAAACCACCGTTCGCCAGCGGCGGGTAAGGCGCTTCAAAGTCGATCTTGTCGTACGGGTTCACCTTCTTCTCCACATCAAGGTGGAAACTGTTGGTGTAGTAACCTTTATCGGTCACGCCCGGCACCACGCCAAACTCAGCAGTATCGAGACGGCAGAAGCGGTCGCACAGGTTTTCACTCGGCGTGCTGTAGAGACTGAAACCATAACCCGTTTCTTCTTTCCACTGATCCACTGCCTGACGCAGACGTTCAACAATGGCGATACCTTTCGCGCGAAGCTGCTCGTTGTCGTAAACATGCTCGCCGCCGAACAGCGCGTTAATGGTTTCGTGGATGCCGATGTAACCCAGCGAAATAGACGCACGACCGTTTTTGAAGATTTCAGAAACATCATCGTCAGCATTCAGACGTACGCCACAAGCACCTTCCATATAGAGGATCGGGGCGACGCGCGCTTTCACGCCTTCGAGACGAGCGATACGGGTCATCAGTGCCTTACGTGCCAGCACCAGACGTTCATCCAGCAGCTTCCAGAAGGTGGCTTCATCGCCTTTTGCTTCCAGAGCAATACGCGGCAGGTTCAGGCTGATCACGCCGAGGTTGTTACGACCATCGTGGATCTGCTCGCCGTTTTCATTTTCCCACACGCCGAGGAAGCTGCGGCAGCCATCGGGGTTTTAAACGAACCGGTGACTTTCACTACCTGATCGTAGTTCAGGATATCCGGATACATGCGCTTGCTTGCGCACTCCAGCGCCAGCTGTTTGATGTCGTAGTTCGGATCGCCTTTTTATGGTTCAGGCCATCGCGAATCGCAAACACCAGTTTCGGGAACACCGCAGTTTTACGGTTTTTACCGAGGCCTGCGATACGGTTACGCAGGATAGATTCCTGAATCAGGCGCGATTCCCAGCTGGTGCCCAGACCAAAACCAAAGGTTACAAACGGCGTCTGACCGTTGGCGGTGTGCAGGGTGTTTACTTCGTACTCCAGCGACTGGAAGGCATCGTAGCACTCTTTGATGGTACGAGAGTTAGCGTAGCCTTCGGCGTCCGGGATGTTCCACTCTTCTGCGGTCTTGCGATGTTTGTTGTAGCTGGCGGTAACAAACGGCGCCAGCACTTCATCGATACGGTTAATGGTGGTGCCGCCATAAATATGGCTGGCGACCTGAGCAATAATCTGCGCAGTTACCGCGGTTGCCGTAGAGATCGACTTCGGCGGTTCAATCTCGGCGTTCCCCATTTTAAAGCCCTGGGTCAGCATGCCTTTCAGGTCGATCAACATGCAGTTGAACATCGGGAAGAACGGCGAGTAATCGAGATCGTGATAGTGAATATCGCCACGCTCATGTGCCTGCACCACGTCACGCGGCAGCAGGTGCTGGCGTGCATAGTGTTTAGCCACGATCCCGGCCAGCAGGTCGCGCTGGGTTGGAATCACCTTGCTGTCTTTGTTGGCGTTTTCGTTGAGTAACGAGGCGTTGGTCTGCTCGACCAGACCACGGATCTCCTGGTTCAGGCGACCGCGTTTTTCACGTTCAATGTCGCGATCGTGACGGTACTCGATGTAAGCACGAGCCAGTTGTTTGTATGGACCCGACATCAGCTGGTTTTCAACTGCGGTCTGGATCTCGTTGATATCCACCTGGTTGCGGCCCTGCATCTGCTCGCTGACAACCGCAGCAACAGTGGCGCAATAATCGGCATCATCGACTTCCGCTGCTTTAGCTGCACGCAGAATCGCTTCTTTGATGCGCTCTGATTTAAACGGCACTTTGCAGCCGTCTCGTTTCATCACATGCGGTGTCATGATCGCTCCATATTTTTAAGAACAGGTTATCCACAGAAATTGGGAAAGGCGTTTTCCGGTTTTTTCGTTTCGTTTTCCGGTGCTTTCCGCAATCGCCATCCGCTTATCCACAACGCCGCACCTTTTTTCGTGGGGAGCTGTAGTAGCAATTATAGTCGATTAATACAACATATTGGGTTTGGACGCATTTTAAAGTCTATATATAGTGCTTTGCATCAAGGATGTTTGAACTTTTTTTGATGTAGCTCAAAGTAAAAAGCAGAGCGTACGGATGACGGGCGCTACAGCGTTATGTAAATTTTTTAATGAATTTGCTGGTTAAAAAATCAACAAAAACAACATGCTGACAGACAAAACCCCGGAATGACCGGCATTACCGGGGCTTAGGGAAGATTTACTTCTGTAACCACCAGACAGCCTCAAAAGGCCGTAAATTCATGGCACAGGGTTGTGGTGAGGCTTCTTCGTAGTTATGCATCACAAGCTGCCAGTTGCCGCGCATTTGCCCTGGCTGCAGGGTTGGATCCCACGGCTAAGGTTGGCAATGACCAGCAAGGTTTGCCCCTTCCATTCACGGCGATAGCACCACAATACAGGGCTGTTTGGCAGCAGATCCTGGTAATTGCCCCATGTCAGAACGGCTTCTTGCTTACGCAGTGCGATTAACTTTTGGTAGGTGTAAAACACCGAGGACTCATCGGTCAGCGCGGCTTCTACGTTGATTTGTTGATAGTTATCGCCCAGGCCAATCCACGGTTCGCCAGCCGTAAACCCGGCATTATCGCCGTTGCTCCATTGCATGGGCGTGCGACTGTTGTCACGGGATTTACTGGCGAGGATTGCCAATAACTCGTCGGCATCACGCCCATCGTTGCGCAGCTCGGCAAACATATTGAGGCTCTCCACGTCGCGATAGTCAGTAATGCGCGTGAAATGCGGGTTGGTCATGCCAATCTCTTCGCCCTGGTAGATATACGGCGTTCCCTGCATGCCATGCAGCACCATCGCCAGCATTTTTGCCGCAGGCACGCGGTATTCACCTTCATCACCAAAGCGAGAAACAATGCGCGGCTGATCGTGGTTACACCAGAACAAGGCATTCCATGCCACGTTGTGCATTCCTTGTTGCCAGTGGCGGAACAATGTTTTCAACGCCACAAAGTCAGGTTTAGTCAGCGTCCATTTTTCACCACCGGGATAATCGACCTTCAGGTGATGAAAATTAAAGGTCATCGACAATTCACTGCCTGTCAGTGCCGCGTATCGCTGGCAATGCTCAAGGCTGGTGGAGGACATTTCACCTACGGTCATTAACCCGCGTGGCGTAAACACATCGCGGTTCATCTCGTGCAAAAACTCGTGTGCTCGTGGCCCGTCGGTGTAGAAGCGACGCCCGTCGCCATCCAGGTCTTCAGGGAAACGCGGGTCTTTGGAGATCAGATTCACCACATCCAGGCGCAACCCGTCGACCCCACGATCGGCCCAGAATTCACAGACTTTTTTCAGCTCTGCGCGTACCGCTGGATTCTCCCAGTTGAGATCCGCCTGTTCTGGTGCAAAGAGATGCAAATAGTACTGTTCGCTTTCCGCATGCCAGCGCCACGCACTACCGCCAAATTTTGAACGCCAGTTGTTCGGTGGCGTTTCTGGTTCGCCATCGCGCCAGATATAAAACTGGCGGTAAGGGCTTTCTTTGTTCAGCGCCTCGCGAAACCAGGCATGTTGGGTAGAGGTATGGTTAAACACCATATCGAGAATGATACGAATCCCGCGCGATTTTGCCTGCGTCACCAGTTCGTCAAAATCGTCCAGCGTGCCGTAGGTGGGATCAATCGCCGTATAGTTCGCTACATCGTAACCGTTATCGACCTGGGGAGAGACATAAAAGGGGGTTAGCCAGATGGCATCAACGCCCAGTTTATGCAGATAGTCCAGGCGTTGGATAACGCCACGTAAATCGCCGGTGCCGCTACCCGTGGTGTCCTGAAAACTCTTTGGATAAATCTGGTAGATAACGCCGTTTTGCCACCAGTGGGGAAGATTAGTCATTACGTTATTCCTGCAAATGCGAGGGGGCGCAATTGCGCCCCGAAGAAAATTAAACAATGTCCAGCGTGCCCAGCGGTATTTCCGCTGATAGATAAACGAGGTGAGTACAATCGGGATGATGATGGCGATAGCCATTGCCAGCGCAAACACCTGCCAGTAGCTCGGTTGAATCGAGAGAATTCCCGGCAGGCCGCCTACGCCGATACCATTCGCCATAACGCCGTTCAGGCCGCATAGTAATCCTGCCAGACCAGAACCAATCATCGCGCACAGCATCGGGAAGCGATATTTCAGGTTGATGCCGTACATTGCAGGCTCAGTGACCCCAAGCCAGGCGGAGATAGCGGCAGGCACGGAGATCTCGCGTTCATTGTGCTTGCGGCTGGAAATGATAATGCCTATCACGGCGGAGCTGAGCGATATTCGACAGCGCAATCAGCGGCCACACTGGCGTGCCACCCATGCTTTGAATCATCTGCAAATCAATAGCAAGGGTGGTCTGGTGTACGCCGGTGATCACCAGCGGCGCGTACAGGAAGCCAAACAATGCCGCACCAATCGGAGCAAAGTTGCCGGTCATCAGGTGACGTACCGCAAAGGCAACGCCATCGCCAATCATGCGACCAAACGGACCAATCAGCGCATGGGCGAGGAACACCGCGAGGATCAGCGAACAGACGGGCACCACCACCAGATAGAGGTAATCTGGCACGATGCGTTTAAGGCGAGTTTCAATAACGCCCAGTGCCAGCCCGGCTAACAGTGCCGGGATCACCTGTGCCTGATAGCCCACTTTGGCGATGCTGAACATGCCAAAGTCCCATACTTCCGGCAGCTGCTGCCCGAGCAGATAAGCGTTCATCAGCTGTGGGGAAACCAGCGTTACGCCAAGCACGATACCAAGGATCGGCGTACCGCCCATTTTTTTCACCGCTGACCAGCAAATCCCGACCGGCAGGTAGAAGAAGATCGCTTCACCGATCAACCACAGAAATCGTAGACTGTTGCGAGGAGTACATTTGCGCCAGCGTCTGACCGTTGCTCATGGGCAAATCGCCGATCACATTGCGAAAACCGAGGATCAAACCACCGCTAATCAACGCGGGCAGCAACGGGAAGAAGATCTCCGCGAAATGAGAGATCAACTGCTCATGCCATTTCATATTCTGCCGGGCGGCTTTTTTTACCTGCTCTTTATCAACCTGCGCCTGTCCGGTTGACGCTATTAGTGCTTGATAGTAATCACCCACATTGGTGCCAATCACCACCTGAAATTGCCCGGCATTGGTGAAACAGCCTTTCACCATGAGGAGTTGCTCAATTTCTTTCGGTCTGGCATTGGCCGGTTGGTTGAGGACAAAGCGCAGGCGAGTAATACAGTGGCTCACCGTCGCAATATTGCCGCGCCCGCCGACCAGTTCAATCAACCGATCGATATCCGTTTGGTTTATTTTGCTCATCATAAAGCCCCATGGCAGATGACATTTTTGGTTGGCTGCAGAATATATTGCGCGGAAAAATTTAAGAACGGGAACGTTCCGAAACGCAGCGAAGATCACAATTTATCGTTCAGGAAACGATCAGGACAGGGTGGCGGGATGATGATTTGTTGCGGTTCGCTGCGCCCGGTTACCTGTGCGATCAATTGGCAGGCCGCCTGGCGTCCAGCTTCGGCGTAACCGGGATCTACGGTGACGATCTCCGGATGGAGGAATTTCATTAACGGTGTATTACCGACGCTCGCCAGTTGCAAGGTGTCGATGCGTTGCTCTTGCAGGTATTTACTTGCGCCAAGTGCCAGCGTGTCGGTTGCGCACAGTAACGCAGTAGTTTCAGGCGTAATCACTTTTGCCACGTTCTCATAGCCTTGCTTCATAGCAACCCTGGCAGAGCGGCAACGGGATGCAGTTTATGCGCTTTGCAGAACGCCAGGTAGGCTTCGTGACGTCGCTTACCGGTCGTCACGTCACTGTGCGGCACGCCGAGATAGCTGATATTACGATGTCCCTGGTCATACAGCCGTTGCATCAGGATCTTGATTGCCCCTTCGTCGTCATAACAGACCGAAGCAAAGCCTTTTGCGTCACGCGCCAGCAGAACCAGCGATGACTGCCAGTGGCTAACATTTCTTCTGTTATGCCAGTAAAACCGAACAGCACTACGCCGTCGATATTACGCCGTTTCAGCACCCCCAAATGTTCGGCAACTAATTGTGGGGAAAACTGACTTTCCATCATGATTGGGTCGTAACCTTGTTCATAGAACGCTGGCAGCATGGTTTGAACGGCGAGATTTTCTGACAACGAATCCAGACGGGTAACAATGATGGCGACCACTTTATCGCTTTGCCCACGCATAGCGCGCGCAGAGCGGGAAGGGGAAAATCCATGCTGATTCATCACTGCTTCAACACGCTCGCGGGTGCGCTGGCTCACGCCGCTTTCGTTATTCAGCACCCGGGAAACTGTAGATTTCCCCACGCCGCTTAAGCGTGCGATGTCTTTGATGGTCAGCCGATTTTGCATCCTGTTGTCCTGTAACGTGTTGTTTAATTATTTGAGCCTAACTTTACCCGTGCATTCAGCAATGGGTAAAGTCTGGTTTATCGTTGGTTTAGTTGCCAGCAGGTATTATATCGCCATAGATGCTACGAATATTATTGGATTCTCCTTATTATTTGCGGCGCTTTTTTCACTTACCGGAGGTATATGGAACCTGATCCCACGCCTCTCCCTCGACGGAGATTAAAACTTTTCCGGTAAGCCCGTCTTTTCACGGCGTTACCGGATGCGTAAGGCCGTGACGTTTTAACGTCCCTGCTCAGCTTTATTACCTTCAGGTAAGCTTCGCCACGCCTGAAGACATTTCTGTACTGTTTCAGACAGTGCGGAGGGACTCCTTATGTTTAAAGAAATTTTTACCCGGCTCATTCGCCATTTACCTTCCCGTCTGGTTCATCGCGATCCATTGCCTGGCGCGCAGCAGACAGTGAATACGGCGGTCCCGCCGTCCTTAAGTGCGCATTGCCTGAAAATGGCGGTGATGCCCGAAGAAGAATTATGGAAAACGTTCGACACCCATCCGGAAGGGTTAAATCAGGCGGAAGTGGAATCTGCCCGCGAACAACATGGTGAAAATAAATTACCCGCACAACAACCGTCGCCGTGGTGGGTACATTTATGGGTCTGCTATCGCAACCCATTTAATATTTTACTCACCATTCTCGGCGCTATTTCTTACGCCACGGAAGATTTATTTGCCGCGGGCGTTATCGCGCTAATGGTCGCTATTTCTACGTTGCTGAACTTTATTCAGGAAGCACGTTCCACTAAAGCGGCAGATGCCCTGAAAGCGATGGTCAGCAATACTGCGACGGTGCTGCGCGTAATTAACGACAAAGGCGAAAATGGCTGGCTGGAGATCCCGATCGACCAGCTGGTGCCCGGCGATATTATAAAATTGGCGGCGGGGGATATGATCCCGGCAGATTTACGTATCTTGCAGGCGCGGGATCTGTTCGTCGCTCAGGCGTCGTTAACCGGTGAGTCTCTGCCCGTAGAAAAAGCAGCTACCACTCGCCAGCCGGAGCACAGCAATCCGCTGGAGTGCGACACCCTGTGTTTTATGGGCACCACCGTGGTGAGCGGCACGGCACAAGCAATGGTGATTGCTACAGGTGCCAATACCTGGTTTGGTCAACTGGCGGGGCGTGTTAGTGAGCAGGAAAGCGAGCCGAATGCCTTTCAGCAAGGGATCAGCCGCGTCAGTATGCTGCTGATTCGCTTTATGCTGGTGATGGCTCCGGTGGTGCTGTTAATCAATGGTTACACCAAAGGCGACTGGTGGGAAGCGGCACTGTTTGCGCTTTCGGTCGCGGTAGCTTAACGCCGGAAATGTTGCCGATGATTGTTACCTCGACGCTGGCGCGCGGCGCAGTAAAGCTGTCGAAACAGAAAGTGATCGTCAAACATCTGGATGCTATTCAGAACTTTGGCGCAATGGATATTCTGTGCACTGATAAAACTGGCACCCTGACACAGGACAAAATTGTGCTGGAGAATCATACCGATATCTCCGGTAAAACCAGCGAACGCGTGCTGCATAGCGCGTGGTTGAACAGTCATTATCAGACCGGACTTAAAAACCTGCTCGATACAGCGGTGCTCGAAGGTACGGATGAAGAGTCAGCGCGCTCGCTGGCCAGTCGTTGGCAAAAAATCGATGAGATTCCGTTTGATTTCGAGCGTCGCCGGATGTCGGTGGTAGTGGCAGAAAATACCGAGCACCATCAGCTGGTTTGCAAAGGTGCATTGCAGGAAATCCTCAATGTGTGTTCGCAGGTGCGTCACAATGGCGAGATTGTGCCGCTCGATGACATCATGCTGCGTAAGATTAAGCGGGTTACTGATACGCTGAATCGTCAGGGGCTGCGCGTGGTTGCGGTGGCGACGAAATACCTGCCAGCGCGTGAAGGAGATTACCAGCGGGCGGATGAATCCGACCTGATCCTCGAAGGATATATTGCTTTCCTTGATCCGCCAAAAGAGACAACTGCTCCGGCACTGAAGGCATTAAAAGCGAGTGGAATTACCGTAAAAATCCTTACTGGCGACAGTGAGTTAGTTGCAGCGAAAGTGTGCCATGAAGTGGGGCTGGACGCGGGAGAGGTGGTCATTGGTAGTGATATTGAAACGCTATCTGACGACGAACTGGCAAATCTCGCACAGCGCACCACGCTGTTTGCTCGTCTGACGCCGATGCATAAAGAACGCATAGTGACCTTACTGAAGCGCGAAGGGCATGTGGTTGGCTTTATGGGCGATGGTATTAATGATGCGCCCGCCTTACGCGCTGCGGATATCGGCATTTCTGTGGACGGCGCGGTAGATATTGCCCGTGAAGCGGCTGATATCATCCTGCTGGAAAAAAGCCTGATGGTGCTGGAAGAGGGGGTTATTGAAGGACGTCGCACTTTCGCCAACATGCTGAAATACATCAAAATGACGGCGAGCTCCAACTTCGGTAATGTGTTCAGCGTGCTGGTGGCGAGTGCTTTCTTGCCCTTCCTGCCGATGTTGCCGTTACACTTGCTTATTCAGAACCTGCTGTATGATGTGTCACAGGTGGCGATCCCGTTTGATAACGTCGACGACGAGCAAATTCAAAAGCCGCAGCGTTGGAACCCGGCGGATCTGGGGCGCTTTATGATCTTCTTCGGACCGATCAGCTCGATCTTCGATATTCTGACGTTTTGCCTGATGTGGTGGGTATTCCATGCCAACACGCCGGAAACGCAAACGCTGTTCCAGTCGGGATGGTTTGTGGTGGGCTTACTGTCGCAAACGCTGATTGTGCATATGATCCGCACCCGCCGTGTGCCGTTTATTCAGAGCTGTGCATCGTGGCCGTTAATGATCATGACCGTGATCGTGATGATTGTCGGGATCGCATTGCCGTTTTCACCGCTGGCCAGTTATCTGCAATTACAG
>ENA-OQIG01001082-OQIG01001082.1-human-gut-metagenome-genome-assembly--contig:-NODE-1082-length-12942-cov-2.672259_pt1 | contig 12942 bp, 18 predicted proteins | sample MGYA00242576_ERZ504741 | MGnify/ENA primary metagenome ERZ504741 (study PRJEB26092, sample SAMD00036436) | human gut metagenome | host: Homo sapiens | study: EMG produced TPA metagenomics assembly of... | reverse complement strand
GTCATTTTATTGAATGCACAGGGAGTTCCCACGGGTACGCTGGAAAAGTATGCCGCACACACGGCAGACACCCTCTTACATCTCGCGTTCTCCAGTTGCTGTTTAATGCCAAAGGACAATTATTAGTTACCCGCCGCGCACTGAGCAAAAAAGCATGGCCTGGCGTGTGGACTAACTCGGTTTGTGGGCACCACAACTGGGAGAAAGCAACGAAGACGCGGTGATCCGCCGTTGCCGTTATGAGCTTGGCGTGGAAATTACGCCTCCTGAATCTATCTATCCTGACTTTCGCTATCGCGCCACCGATCCGAATGGCATTGTGGAAAATGAAGTGTGTCCGGTATTTGCCGCACGCACCACCAGTGCGTTACAGATCAACGATGATGAAGTGATGGATTATCAATGGTGTGATTTAGCAGATGTATTACACGGTATTGATGCCACACCGTGGGCGTTCAGTCCGTGGATGGTGATGCAAGCAGCCAATAGTGAAGCAAGAAAATTGTTGTCTGCTTTCGCGCAGCACAATTAAAAAACCCCGACATTTGCCGGGGTTGTGAGCATAACGTAATGCTTATTTTACCGGACGCATCGCCGGGAACAGAATAACGTCGCGGATGGTATGGCTGTTGGTGAACAGCATTACCATACGGTCGATGCCAATCCCCAGACCTGCTGTCGGCGGTAAGCCATGTTCCAGTGCGGTAACGTAATCTTCATCGTAGAACATCGCTTCGTCGTCACCTGCGTCTTTCGCGGCAACCTGATCCAGGAAGCGTTGCGCCTGATCTTCCGCGTCATTCAGCTCGCTAAAGCCGTTACCGATTTCACGACCACCGATGAAGAACTCAAAGCGGTCTGTGATTTCCGGGTTAATGTCGTTACGACGCGCCAGCGGAGAAACTTCTGCCGGATATTCAGTAATGAAGGTCGGCTGAATCAGATGTGCTTCTGCCACTTCTTCGAAGATCTCGGTAACGATACGGCCCAGACCCCAGCTCTTCTCAACGTGGATACCGATAGATTCAGCAATCGCTTTCGCAGAGTCGAAGTTATCCAGATCCGCCATGTCGGTTTCCGGGCGATATTTCTTGATCGCTTCACGCATGGTCAGTTTTTCGAACGGTTTACCGAAGTCCAGCGTCACGTCGCCGTAGGTCACTTCCGTCTTACCGAGAATATCCTGTGCCAGAGTACGGAACAGCGATTCGGTCAGCTCGATCAGATCTTTGTAATCTGCGTAAGCCATGTAGAGTTCCATCATGGTGAACTCTGGGTTATGACGTACGGAAATACCTTCGTTACGGAAGTTACGGTTGATTTCGAATACACGCTCGAAGCCACCAACCACCAGACGCTTGAGGTACAGTTCCGGCGCGATACGCAGGTACATGTCGAGATCCAGCGCGTTATGGTGGGTGATAAACGGACGCGCAGCGGCACCGCCAGGGATCACCTGCATCATCGGCGTTTCAACTTCCATAAAGCCGCGGTTCACCATGAACTGGCGAATACCAGAGAGGATCTGCGAGCGCACTTTAAAGGTGTTGCGGGATTCATCGTTGGAGATGAGATCGAGATAACGCTGACGATAGCGCGCTTCCTGATCCTGCAAGCCGTGGAATTTATCCGGCAGCGGACGCAGTGCTTTGGTCAGCAGACGCAACTCGGTGCAGTGGATAGACAGTTCGCCGGTTTTGGTTTTGAACAGCTTACCTTTCGCGCCGAGGATGTCGCCGAGGTCCCATTTTTTGAACTGCTCGTTATAAACGCCTTCCGGGAGATCGTCACGGGCAACGTACAGCTGAATGCGACCGCCAACGTCCTGCAGGGTAACGAAAGACGCTTTACCCATAATACGACGGGTCATCATGCGGCCAGCAACGGCGACTTCGATGTTCAGCGCTTCCAGTTCTTCGTTCTCTTTGCCGTCGAATTCTGCGTGCAATTGGTCAGAGGTATGATCGCGACGGAAATCGTTCGGGAAGGCAATCCCCTGCTCGCGCAGTTCGCCAGCTTCTCACGACGCGTTTTCAGTTCATTGTTAAGATCGACTACCGCGTCAGCGCCTGTGCGTGTTGTTCAGACATGTTGGTTCCTCATAACCCTGCTTTCAAACTTGCTTCGATAAATTGATCCAGGCTGCCGTCCAGCACGGCCTGCGTGTTGCGGGTTTCTACCCCGGTGCGCAGATCTTTAATGCGGGAGTCATCAAGGACATAAGAACGAATCTGGCTGCCCCAGCCGATGTCGGATTTGTTATCTTCCATCGCCTGTTTCTCGGCATTTTTCTTCTGCATCTCCAGTTCATAAAGCTTCGCTTTCATCTGCTTCATGGCCTGATCTTTGTTCTTGTGCTGGGAACGGTCGTTCTGGCACTGGGTCACGATCCGGTCGGGATGTGGGTAATACGCACCGCAGATTCGGTACGGTTAACGTGCTGACCGCCCGCGCCGGACGCGCGATAAACGTCAATACGCAGATCCGCCGGTTGATTTCGATATCAATATCATCATCAACTTCCGGATAAACAAACGCGGAGCTGAACGACGTGTGGCGACGACCGCCGGAGTCAAACGGCTTTTACGCACCAGGCGGTGAACGCCGGTTTCTGTACGCAGCCAGCCGTAAGCGTAATCGCCGGAGATTTTGATCGTCACGGATTTAATACCCGCCACTTCACCTTCCGACTCTTCGATGATTTCAGTTTTGAAACCACGCGATTCTGCCCAGCGCAGATACATACGCTCAAGCATGCTCGCCCAGTCCTGTGCTTCCGTACCGCCAGACCCCGCCTGAATATCGAGGTAGCAGTCGGCGCTGTCATATTCGCCAGAGAACATACGGCGGAACTCAAGCTGCGCCAGTTTTTCTTCCAGGGCGTCGAGTTCAGCAACGGCTTCGTTAAAGGTTTCTTCGTCGTCAGCTTCTACAGCCAGTTCCAGCAGACAGAAACATCTTCCAGCCCCTGTTTCATTTGGTCGAGGGTGTCGACAACGGCTTCGAGGAGGAACGCTCTTTACCCAGCGCCTGTGCGCGTTCGGTTCGTTCCAGACATCCGGCTGTTCCAGCTCGGCGTTTACTTCTTCCAGACGCTCTTTCTTGGCGTCGTAGTCAAAGATACCCCTAAGAACGTCGGAGCGTTCCGTGAGGTCCTGAATGCGATTATTTACCGAATTAATTTCAAACATGGTCAGATTTCTTTTATTGAGCTAGTCAAAATGCGGTGATAAGAGCGGGATTGTACCCAATCCACGCTCTTTTTTATAGAGAAGATGACGCTAAATTGGCCAGATATTGTCGATGATAATTTGCAGGCTGCGGTTGCCGCGAAACTCGTTGATATCGAGCTTATAAGCCAGTTGCACTTCGCGCACGCCGTTATCCGGCCAGAGGGCGGTATCGACATTAAAAGCAATACCATCCAGCAGTGGACCGCCGCCGACCGGTTCGACCATCACCTTCAAATGACGTTCGCCACCAGCCGCTGTTGCAGCAGACGGAAATGACCGTCAAACAGCGGCTCCGGGAACATCTGCCCCCACGGGCCAGCATCGCGCAGCAGCTGCGCCACTTCCATGGTCATTTCGGCCGGGCTTAACGGACCGTCTGATACCACTTCGCCTTGCAATAGCGAAGGGTCCAGCCACTCAGTAACCAGTTCGCCAAACCGTTGTTGAAAGAGTTTGAATTTATCCTCTTCCAGCGACAAACCCGCCGCCATCGCATGACCGCCAAACTTCAGCATCATGCCAGGGTAGAGTGTGTCTAATCGCTCCAGCGCATCACGCATATGCAGCCCCTGAATGGAGCGACCGGAACCTTTCAGCGTACCGTCACCTGCTGGCGCAAACGCGATAACCGGACGGTGAAAACGCTCTTTGATGCGCGAAGCCAGAATACCGACAACGCCTGATGCCATTCGGGTGATACATTGCCAGCCCGCCGGGTAGCGTGTCACGGCTGCGCTCCAGTTTCTCGCACAGGTCAGGGCTTCAATTTGCATTCCTTGTTCGATCTCTTTTCGCGTCTGGTTTAGCGCATCGAGTTCATTTGCCAGCACGCGCGCTTCGCCGATGTTGTCGCACAACAACAGCGCCACACCGACGGACATATCGTCCAGTCGTCCGGCAGCATTGAGACGTGGCCCCAGCGCAAAACCTAAATCGCTGGCGGCGAGTTTTTGTGGATCGCGATTGGCCACTTCCAGCAGCGCTTTAATCCCCGGACGGCACTTTCCGGCACGGATGCGACTCATCCCTGCCAGGTCAGAATGCGATTATTAGCGTCCAGCGGCACGACGTCCGCCACTGTCCCCAGCGCGACCAGATCCAGCAGTTCTGCCAGGTTAGGAATTGCGATGTTACGCTCATCAAACCAGCCTGATCGCGCAAAAAGGTGCGCAGCGCCAGCATCAGATAAAACGCCACACCCACGCCTGCCAGTGATTTCGACGGGAAATTACAGTCGCGCAAGTTAGGGTTAATGATCGCTTCCGCTGCGGGTAATGTGTCGCCTGGCAAATGGTGATCGGTAACAATAACCGGAATGCCCAACGAACGAGCGTGTTCAACCCCCGCATGGGAGGAAATACCGTTATCCACCGTGACAATTAACTGCGCGCCACGGGCATGAGCCTGATCGACTACTTCCGGACTTAAGCCGTAACCGTCTTCGAAACGGTTTGGAACCAGGTAGTCGATATTGCTGCAACCAAGCGAGCGCATCGCCAGCACGCTTAGAGCCGTGCTGGTCGCGCCGTCGGCGTCGAAATCACCGACCACAATAATCCGCGTTCCTTCGCGAAAAGCGTTGTAAAGGATCTCAACGGCCTTTTCGACGCCGCTCAGTTGCTGCCAGGGCAGCATACCTTTAACACTGCGTTCCAGTTCTTGCGCACTGCGTACTCCCCGGCTGGCGTATAAACGGCGCAGCAAGGGAGGCAATTCAGCGGGCAAGTCTGCCGTTTCATCGACTTCACGGCGACGAAGTTGTATCTGTTGTTTCACGCGAATTATTTACCGCTGGTCATTTTTGGTGTTCGTCGAGGAATTCTTTCATCTCTTTCGGCGGCTGGTAACCCGGAACAAGTGTGCCATTGCTCAGCACAACTGCCGGAGTACCGCTAACGCCAAGCTGGACGCCAAGTGCGTAATGGTCGGCAATATCCACGTCGCAACTGCTGGTGCGACGCTTTTACCTGCCATCACATCATCAAACGCTTTGTTTTATCTTTCGCACACCAGATAGCTTTCATTTCTTTCTCTGCATCGCTGTCCAGCCCCTGGCGCGGGAAAGCAAGATAACGCACGGTGATCCCCAGCGCGTTGTAGTCTGCCATTTGCTCATGCAGTTTGTGGCAGTAACCACAGGTAATATCAGTAAACACGGTGATGACGTGTTTTTCCTGCGGCGCTTTATAAACGATCATCTCTTTTTCAAGCGCATTCAACTGCTTTAACAGCATCTTATTGGTGACATTGACCGGAGCCGTGCCACTAACGTCATACATTGGCCCCTGAATGATATGTTTACCATCATGGTGATGTACAACACGCCGCTGTTAGTCAGAACTGTCTTCATGCCAGCTACAGGCGCGGGCTGAATATCGCTGCTTTTGATGCCCATTTTGGCTAACGTTTGTTGAATTGCCGCGTCATCAGCCTGAGCAAAGCCTGAAAACGCCGCTAACAAAGTAAACAACATAAAACCTTTCTTCATAAATCTTCCCGTTCTTTTCAGACATCACGCCCGCGGGTGATGCTGTTGATGAAGTTGCCGCAGACGCTCGGTAGCGACATGCGTATAAATTTGCGTGGTGGAGAGATCGCTGTGGCCCAGTAGCATCTGCACCACGCGTAAATCCGCACCATGATTTAATAAATGAGTGGCAAAAGCGTGACGCAACACATGCGGTGACAGCTTTTCGCTGTCGATACCCGCCAGCACGGCATAATGTTTAATGCGGTGCCAGAAGGTCTGTCGCGTCATCTGCTGCGCACGCTGGCTGGGAAACAACACGTCAATTGACACACCATTCAACAGCCACGGACGCCCATGTTCCAGATAGGTTTCCAGCCAGTAAACCGCCTCTTCACCTAACGGCACCAGGCGCTCTTTGTTGCCTTTACCAATGACCCGCACTACGCCCTGACGTAGGCTGATATCACTCATTGTCAGCCCGACCAGTTCAGAGACACGCAGCCCGGTAGCATACAACACTTCAAGCATGGCTTTATCGCGTAGCTCCAGTGGCTGATCAATTAATGGTGCCTGTAATAAACGTTCGACCTGCGCTTCGCTTAAATCTTTTGGCAAACGCTGTGGCAATTTCGGTGAAGCGAGATGCGCACTGGGATCGTCTTCACGAAACTTTTCGCGATAAAGATACTGGAACAATCGGCGCACTGCACTCAGCAAACGCGCTGAGCTGGTGGCTTTATACCCGCCCTCCAGCCGTTCTGCCAGTAATGCCTGCAAATCGTCACTTTGCGCCGTCGCCAGCGTCAACCCGCGGTGATGCAACCACTCCACCATCATTGACAGATCGCGACGGTAAGCGTTCAACGTATTTTCAGCCAGATTTTTTTCCAGCCACAGAGCATCAAGAAACTGCTCGATGCGTGCCAGATCCTGTTTCACTTGCGCCCCTTATGGTCACTCATTTGATCCATTATGCCTTATTGTGCCGTGACTAAAGCGATTCTGATACACTAGCCACAAAAGCCACAGCAGAATCGAGAAGCTTACGTTATGAATATGGGTCTTTTTTACGGTTCCAGCACCTGTTACACCGAAATGGCGGCAGAAAAAATCCGCGATATTATCGGCCAGAACTGGTGACCTTACATAATCTCAAAGACGACTCCCCGAAATTAATGGAGCAGTACGATGTGCTCATTCTGGGTATCCCGACCTGGGATTTTGGCGAAATCCAGGAAGACTGGGAAGCCGTCTGGGATCAGCTCGACGACCTGAACCTCGAAGGTAAAATTGTTGCGCTATATGGGCTTGGCGATCAACTGGGATACGGCGAGTGGTTCCTCGATGCGCTCGGTATGCTGCATGACAAACTCTCGACCAAAGGCGTGAAGTTCGTCGCTACTGGCCAACGGAAGGATATGAATTTACCAGTCCGAAACCGGTGATTGCTGATGGGCAACTGTTCGTGGGTCTGGCGCTGGATGAAACTAACCAGTATGACTTAGCGACGAGCGTATTCAGAGCTGGTGCGAGCAAATCCTCAACGAAATGGCAGAGCATTACGCCTGATGTCACTGACGGCTTAGCGCATATGCTTTGCGTCATCTTTATCTTTGCGTCTCTTGTTGCAACAAAATCCGCCGTAAATCCCGCCATTCGGCTTCGTCCATGCTGTCGGCTGCCAGCCATAAATGTTGCCGTTTACCGCCATCAGAACGTAAACGCAGCATCATGCCGCTCTTAATCATCCACGGTGCTTTGACGATGCTCCACTCCTGCCCTTGCCAACGCAAACGCCCGTCCATCAACAAGCGAATTTCCCCCTGGCGAGCATTAATACGCCGCTGGCTGCGAACGCAATCAAACACCACCAGCGAAAGTAACACCATCCATAACGGGGTGTAACTGAGCGGCCAGGGCATGAGTAAAATAACAGCGGCAACCAGCCCATGAATCAGCAAGGAAAGCCACTGTGCGCGCCAGGAGACGCGCAAATCAGATTGCCACAGGACCACGTTCCCGGTTCCGTGTCTGGATGAGTCGGACCATCATTTCCAGTTCTGCATCGGCCGGTTTACCGTGATTCATCAGCCAGTTAAACAGGTCTGGATCGTCACATTCCAGCAGACGAATAAAGATGCGTTTTTCGTCATCGCTTAAGCTGTCGTACTCATGTTCGAAAAACGGCATGATTGAAATATCGAGTTCGCGCATACCACGGCGGCATGCCCAATGAATGCGGGCTTTGTTGTTAATGTCCATCGTCTTCCTGTCTCACGAAAATCCAGTACCCCGCTATTGTAACGTGTTTTTCGACTTCTTTTACGGGAATATCAGTAAACACAATCGCGATCGCGAAATTAATTCACAACAATTCAAGGGCTTCATTTTTTTGGAAGTCGCCTCGCAGAAGGCACAGATCGCGTAGTGAAAGCACTTGCATTGCCTCATAGCTCTTTTACCATTAGTCATTAATACGCCGTTAAGCAACTCAGGACTCTATTATGGCTTTTACACCTTTTCCGCCCCGTCAGCCTACGGCTTCTGCCCGTTTGCCACTGACACTGATGACGCTTGATGACTGGCGCTTGCCACCATTACTGGCGCGGACAGCGAAAAATATATGCAGGGTCAGGTGACAGCAGACGTTAGCCAAATGACAGAAGATCAGCACCTGCTGGCCGCCCATTGCGACGCCAAAGGTAAAATGTGGAGCAATTTACGTCTGTTCCGCGACGGCGATGGCTTTGCGTGGATTGAACGGCGCAGCGTGCGTGAACCGCAGCTGACTGAACTGAAAAAATATGCGGTATTCTCTAAAGTGACCATCGCGCCAGACGACGAGCGTGTGCTGCTTGGTGTTGCCGGTTTTCAGGCGCGCGCCGCGCTGGCAAACCTCTTTAGTGTATTACCTTCGAAGGAAAAGCAGGTTATCAGAGAAGATGCGACTACCCTGCTATGGTTTGAACATCCGGCAGAACGTTTCCTGATCGTAACCGATGAAGCTACTGCCAATATGCTGACCGATAAACTGCGCGGTGAAGCGGAACTGAACAATAGCCAACAGTGGCTGGCATTAAACATTGAGCTGGTTTCCCGGTGATTGATGCCGCCAACAGCGGGCAGTTTATCCCACAGGCGACCAACCTCCAGGCGCTGGGCGGTATCAGCTTTAAGAAAGGCTGCTATACCGGACAAGAGATGGTGGCGCGAGCAAAATTCCGTGGTGCCAACAAACGCGCGCTCTGGTTGCTGACGGGTAGCGCCAGCCGACTGCCGGAAGCTGGTGAAGACTTAGAGCTGAAAATGGGCGAGAACTGGCGTCGCACCGGTACGGTGCTGGCTGCGGTAAAACTGGAAGATGGCCAGGTCGTGGTACAAGTCGTCATGAATAACGATATGGAACCGGACAGCATCTTCCGCGTACGCGACGATGCGAATACATTGCATATCGAGCCGCTGCCGTATTCGCTCGAAGAGTAAATCTCTTTATCGCATCAGGCATTTATCGCCTGATGCGACGCTGACTCGTCTTATCATGCCTGGGATTTGATACCTTTATCACAACAGGGGCGAGGCCCGTAAGTCGGATAAGGCGTTCACGCCGCATCCGGCGGTTGCGCTCCGATGCCTGATGCGACGCTGACGCGTCTTATCATGCCTACAAAGGCACACCCATTACGCCTGCCCAATATACAAATAGATCGCCAGAAAGTGGCACACACTACCGCCGAGCACGAAGCCGTGCAGATGGCATGGTTGTATGGAATGCGTTTGCAGACGTAGAAAATCACCCCGAGCGAATAAACCACGCCGCCTACCGCCAGTAAGGTAACGCTGCCCGCCGCGAGCTTAACTGCCATTTCATAAATTACCACCAGCGACAGCCAGCCCATCGCCAGATAGGTCACCAGAGATAAAATTTTGAATCGGTGCGCGATGGTCAGTTTAAACAGAATACCCAGCAATGCCAGGCTCCAGATAACAATCATCAACCCGCGCGCTAACGGAGAATCCAGCCCCACCAGCAAAAACGGCGTGTAGGTTCCGGCAATCAACAGGTAAATAGCGCAATGGTCAAATTTCTTCAGCCACATTTTTGCCCGTTGATGAGGAATGGCGTGATAGAGCGTCGAAGCGAGGAACAGTAGGATCATACTGCCGCCATAGAGGCTGTAGCTGGTTATCGCTGTGGCGCTGGCATTAAGATCCACCGCCTGAACCAGTAGCAACACCAGCCCAACGATACCAAACACCAACAATGCCGTGACTGACGCTGTTGGCTATTTCCTCTGCCAGTGAATATCCCTGCTTAATGAGGGGCTTCTGAACCATAACTTACTCCGGAGAAACGTACACGCACATGTATACCTCTCCAGCGTAACTGAGAATAGTTCCAGTGAACACCTGTTAGCTAAAATAAATTCTGATTTGAGACTAATCTCCTAAAAATCATGAAATTAAATGCGAAATTTCAACTAACAGGCGTGAGTTCAATTTAAAGACATTTAAATTCAATCACATAAAATTGTGTCTGACCGGGATAGATGTCAGCAATGACTTTTTTCAGTTCAGTCAGGGTCATATTTTCCTGCTCTGCATGTTTTTCAGTCAGCGTATCCAGCGTTACGGTTGAGGTTGCGGTGACTTCAATCGTGCAAAAATAACCGTCATCTTCAAAACGTCCGACACGAAGCACATCACCCGTTTTGAAGTGCGATTCAGACTCGTCGCGGATGGTGATGGTTTTACGCCCAGCCAGAATGTCATCCTGGAAACGTTGAAAAAAAGTGATGTCGTTTGGCTGCATGGTACTATTTCCTGTAAGAATTGACTCATCTGGAGCCTATGATAGTGAAAAAACTCACCTTACCGAAAGATTTCTTATGGGGCGGCGCAGTTGCCGCTCATCAGGTCGAAGGCGGCTGGAACAAAGGCGGAAAAGGCCGAGCATTTGTGACGTTCTGACCGGTGGCGCACACGGCGTGCCGCGCGAAATCACCAAAGAAGTCTTGCCAGGAAAATACTATCCAAACCATGAAGCCGTTGATTTTTATGGTCACTATAAGGAAGACATCAAGCTATTTGCCGAAATGGGCTTCAAATGTTTTCGTACATCCATTGCCTGGACGCGCATTTTTCCAAAAGGCGATGAAGCTCAGCCAAACGAAGAAGGGCTGAAGTTCTACGATGATATGTTCGATGAACTGCTGAAATACAACATCGAACCGGTGATCACCCTCTCCCACTTTGAAATGCCGCTGCATCTGGTGCAGCAATACGGTAGCTGGACCAACCGTAAAGTGGTTGATTTCTTTGTACGTTTCGCGGAAGTGGTATTTGAACGCTATAAGCACAAAGTCAAATACTGGATGACCTTCAACGAAATTAACAACCAGCGTAACTGGCGTGCACCGCTGTTCGGTTACTGCTGCTCCGGCGTGGTGTATACCGAGCATGAAAACCCGGAAGAGACGATGTATCAGGTGCTGCATCACCAGTTTGTCGCCAGCGCCCTGGCGGTGAAAGCTGCGCGTCGCATTAACCCGGAGATGAAAGTCGGCTGTATGCTGGCGATGGTGCCGCTCTATCCTTACTCCTGTAACCCGGACGATGTGATGTTCGCTCAGGAGTCGATGCGCGAACGCTACGTCTTTACCGATGTGCAGCTACGCGGCTATTACCCGTCCTATGTGTTGAACGAGTGGGAGCGTCGCGGATTTAACATCAAAATGGAAGACGGCGATCTGGATGTGCTGCGTGAAGGCACCTGCGATTATCTTGGTTTCAGCTATTACATGACCAATGCAGTGAAGGCCGAAGGCGGCACCGGCGATGCGATCTCTGGTTTTGAAGGCAGCGTACCAAACCCGTATGTTAAAGCATCTGACTGGGGCTGGCAGATTGATCCGGTGGGTCTGCGTTACGCACTTTGCGAACTGTATGAGCGTTATCAGAAGCCGCTGTTTATTGTCGAAAACGGTTTTGGCGCTTATGACAAAGTGGAAGAAGATGGCAGCATCAACGACGACTACCGCATTGACTACCTGCGCGCCCATATTGAAGAGATGAAAAAAGCGGTGACTTACGATGGCGTAGATCTGATGGGCTACACACCGTGGGGCTGCATCGACTGCGTGTCGTTCACTACCGGGCAGTACAGCAAACGCTACGGCTTTATCTATGTGAATAAACATGACGACGGTACTGGCGATATGTCGCGTTCACGTAAGAAGAGCTTTGACTGGTACAAAGAGGTGATTGCCAGCAACGGCGAGAATCTGTGATTATCTGATGTGCCGGATGCAACGCCAATTGTGTTGCATCCGGTCAGATAACTTTCCCATCTTATTTTCCGCCCGCCAAATCGATAAAACTTCCCGTGACATAAGAGGCTTTATCACTTAACAGCCAGACGATGGCCTGCGCGACCTCTTCCGCCTGCCCACCGCGCTGCATGGGGATGTTCGACTTAACGCGATCAACGCGTCCAGGTTCGCCACCGCTGGCGTGCATTCCGGTATAGAAAAACCGGGCCGCACGCCATTAACGCGAATTCCTTGCGCAGCGACTTCCAGCGACAGCCCTGTGGTTAACGTATCAATCGCCCCTTTCGATGCCGCATAATCAACGTATTCCCCCGGAGATCCCAGCCGTGAGGCCACTGAAGAGACGTTGACGATAGCCCCGCCATTACCGCCATTTTTCAGCGCCATGCGTTTTACCGCCTCGCGGCAACAGAGAAAATGTCCCGTCACATTGGTGGAAAGTACCCGGTTGATTCGCTCTGCGGTAAGGTTTTCTACGGTGCACTGGGTAAACAAGATCCCGGCGTTATTGACCAGTGCGGCTAGCGGTTCATCGTGCTGATCGATTGCGGTAAACATCTCGACGACCTGATTTTCGTCGCTGATATCCGCCTGGAGCACGAATGCCTTGCCACCGACTTGCGTGATTAAGTTCACCACTTCCTGCGCCGCGTGGAGGTTTTGCTGATAATTAACCGCCACCGTATACCCTTCTTGCGCCAACAGTAATGCAGTTGTCCGCCCGATGCCGCGACTGCCACCGGTCACAAGTGCTATAGCCAATTGTTTTTCCTGGAAAATTAATTCGTTGACGTATCTTTGAGATTGCTAACAAACTGGCTCAATCTTCAATGTTGGCACGCTTTTCCCCCTCGCCCTTTCAGGAGAGGCCGGGTGAGGGTAAATATTCGCGCCAGTCGCCGGCCTGTTC
>ENA-OQIG01001081-OQIG01001081.1-human-gut-metagenome-genome-assembly--contig:-NODE-1081-length-12964-cov-4.254343_pt1 | contig 12964 bp, 17 predicted proteins | sample MGYA00242576_ERZ504741 | MGnify/ENA primary metagenome ERZ504741 (study PRJEB26092, sample SAMD00036436) | human gut metagenome | host: Homo sapiens | study: EMG produced TPA metagenomics assembly of... | reverse complement strand
TCAACTGAGGGAATGTCACTTCTGCCATAACTGATACATTTTAGGGTTACACTATACAAAGGTAACTTCAGCTTGACTATTTACATTCTCTTGGGCGTGATTTTTTATCTCATGGGTATTTCATTGTCATACTGTTTAAGTTAAATATCGGCGCAAATATATAAAAAAATAACATAAAGTTGATACATTTGCCGAATTAAGATAAACAGAACAAACAAACGAATAGTTCAATTTAACAAAATATAATCATGAAAAGACGCCTCAGAACCTTATTACTCCTTCTTTTGATAGCCACCAGAACATTACTTGCACAAAACAGCCATTTTGCAAGTTCCTCCTCCCCCGGCTCCCTATCACCCGATGAAGAAACGGATTTCATAACAACACATTTCCCCTTAAAGCAGTTATGTAAATGGACACCCGGAATGAAGTTTATGTTCATCCCCGATAGTAGTGATGAATTCGTCCCCATATTATGCAAATATGAAGATGGGAAAGAAGTCGACAACGATTTGCTCAAAAGTAAAACGCTGGAATATACCGGTTCGGAAGAAACTGTACATGAAACGTATATCGGCAAGATTATACTTCCCGATTCATATTCCAGTGTGAAGATCATAAATACTATTATGAGATGAAAGATGTCAAACTGAACGATTTGTGTGATCAAAATCCGTATGCCAGCATCCCTGCCCTCGTCTATCTGCAAGATGTAAACAAGGCCAAGGAATTATTAATTGGGAAAACGCTCTATACGCGTACTACCATAGCAAAAACAGACGATGCCAACAGCTATTCAGGATATAGAGAAGTCAATATCGCGAAAGGTGAACCTGTCAAAATTACAACAATAGATGTCGGTAACAAGTCCTTCCCGGTAAAAATCACTTTCATTGACCGCAAGGGAGTTTCTTATTATATTGATGTAGCCATGTCCAGGACCAACTCCGGTATGGAACCTGCAGATTTTCAAGCGGAAAAAAGAATAAACTATTTTCCAAATGCATTTTCTTTCACCAATCCGGATGTCAAAACCAGAGAGTCTATCCAGTCCAAATACATCGGACAGTCTGTTTATCCTCAAAAGACAATTCGGGTCAAGCAAACAGAGTTATTACGTTATACCCCATTACATATCAAAGATGTACAACCTGAAAAGGCAGGAACATCAGCTACACTCCTTCTCACAGATATTCAAGGAAACACATATCAAGTCAAAGTAGATTTGAAATATGATCCGATCCTTAAAAATGAAGATTTCATAGAGGACCTTTTCGGATTCTCCGACATACGAAAGAAATATCCAAACATTAGTGAATCCAACTGGCTTATGCTTGCCAAAGGAGAAGTAAAACCGGGCATGACAACCGAAGAATGCAAATTAGCAATAGGAGAACCGATAGAAATCAGAGTTCGGACAGACACCCGCTTTGAAACCTGGTTATATAGAGGAAAGATATTGGAATTTGAAAATGGCATCTTGCTCCGGGCTAAATAAAGAAACTTAAATCGTCGAATATTCTGAAATAATGCCGTATATTTGTTCCATCAACAATTCTTAAATTCTTAATTTAAAATTCGTAATTAAAGAAATGGGTAGAGTTCTTATTATCGGTGCAGGCGGTGTAGGTACCGTTGTAGCACACAAAGTGGCACAAAATGCCGATGTATTTACTGATATCATGATCGCCAGCCGCACGAAGTCAAAATGTGACGACATCGTGAAAGCCATCGGCAATCCCAACATAAAAACAGCCCAAGTGGATGCTGATAATGTGGACGAACTGGTAGCACTCTTCAACGATTTTAAACCGGAAATGGTCATTAACGTTGCATTGCCTTATCAGGACCTGACCATCATGGAAGCCTGCCTGAAAGCAGGAGTCAACTACCTGGATACCGCTAATTATGAGCCTAAAGATGAAGCTCACTTTGAGTACAGTTGCAATGGGCCTATCATGAACGTTTCAAAGAAGCCGGCCTCACCGCCATTTTAGGTTGTGGATTCGATCCGGGAGTAAGTGGTATTTATACGGCATATGCCGCCAAACATTATTTTGATGAGATTCAATATCTGGATATAGTAGACTGCAATGCCGGAAATCATCATAAAGCTTTTGCAACAAACTTCAATCCAGAAATCAATATCCGCGAGATCACCCAGAACGGACGTTATTATGAAAATGGCCAATGGGTGACCACAGGTCCACTGGAAATTCATAAAGATCTGACATATCCAAACATCGGTCCCCGTGATTCATATCTGTTGTATCACGAAGAATTGGAATCATTAGTCAAAAACTTCCCGACCATCAAACGGGCACGTTTCTGGATGACATTCGGTCAGGAATATCTGACTCATTTGCGTGTGATTCAGAATATCGGAATGGCGCGTATTGACGAAATAGATTACAATGGACAAAAGATCGTTCCGCTGCAATTCCTGAAAGCCGTGTTACCTAATCCTCAGGATTTGGGTGAAAATTACGAAGGTGAAACTTCTATCGGTTGCCGCATTCGTGGTCTGAAAGATGGCAAAGAACGCACTTACTATGTATATAATAACTGTAGTCACGAAGAGGCATATAAAGAAACAGGTATGCAAGGAGTAAGTTATACCACAGGCGTACCGGCTATGATCGGTGCATGATGTTCTTTAAAGGCGAATGGAAACGTCCGGGTGTAAACAACGTGGAAGAGTTTAATCCGGATCCGTTTATGGAACAATTGAATAAACAAGGCTTGCCTTGGCACGAAGTATTCGATGGAAATTTGGAACTGTAATCAACATAACAATATGCCTAACCCTAAGTAAGTCAATCGGCATATTTATTATTGGAAGAATCATCAAAAATGAATGTAGGAGATAAAGCCCCAGAACTGCTGGGTATCAATGAAAAGGGTGAAGAGGTACGCCTCAACAACTATAAAGGAAGAAAAATCGTCCTTTATTTCTACCCTAAAGATAACACTTCCGGCTGTACGGCCCAAGCTTGTAGCCTTCGGGATAATTACGCAGAGCTACGTAAAGCCGGATATGAAGTGATCGGTGTAAGTGTAGACAATGAAAAGTCACACCAGAAATTTATTGAGAAAAACAATCTGCCATTCACCCTGATTGCCGATACTGATAAAAATTGGTAGAGCAATTTGGAGTATGGGGAGAAAAAAAGCTATATGGCCGTGCTTATATGGGTACTTTACGTACAACTTTCCTTATCAATGAAGAGGGAGTTATCGAACGGATCATCGGACCCAAAGAAGTAAAGACCAAAGAACACGCTTCACAAATTTTATAAATCGATCATTATGGCAAAGAAAGAAGACGAATTAAACTTTGAAACAGATAATAATAAAATGGCATCAAGCGAAAAATTAAAAGCCTTACAGGCTGCCATGGACAAGATAGAGAAAAGCTTCGGTAAAGGTTCTATCATGAAAATGGGTGAAGAAGTGGTAGAACAAGTAGAAGTAATTCCAACAGGTTCGATAGCACTGAATGCTGCATTAGGCGTAGGCGGTTATCCCCGTGGAAGAATCATTGAAATTTATGGTCCGGAATCATCCGGTAAAACGACACTGGCCATCCACGCCATTGCAGAAGCACAAAAAGCCGGTGGAATTGCCGCTTTCATTGATGCGGAACATGCTTTTGACCGCTTCTATGCGGCTAAACTGGGAGTAGATGTGGATAACCTGTTCATCTCGCAACCCGATAACGGAGAACAGGCGTTGGAAATTGCAGAGCAATTGATACGCTCTTCAGCTATTGACATCATCGTAGTGGACTCTGTAGCCGCCTTGACTCCGAAAGCTGAAATTGAAGGGGATATGGGTGACAACAAAGTGGGCTTGCAAGCCCGCCTAATGTCACAGGCATTACGTAAGTTAACATCAGCTGTAAGCAAGACTCGTACAACCTGTATCTTCATCAACCAGTTGCGTGAGAAAATCGGTGTAATGTTCGGTAATCCGGAGACAACAACCGGTGGTAATGCATTAAAATTCTATGCTTCCGTACGTTTGGATATCCGCGGTTCACAGCAGATCAAAGACGGTGAAGAAGTGATTGGTAAGCAGACGAAAGTCAAAGTTGTGAAAAATAAGGTAGCTCCTCCTTTCCGCAAGGCAGAATTCGATATTATGTTTGGTGAAGGCATATCACATTCGGGAGAAATCATTGACCTGGGAGCGGATTTGGGAATTATCAAGAAAAGCGGTTCATGGTATAGCTACAACGACACAAAATTGGGCCAAGGTCGCGATGCAGCAAAACAATGTATCGCCGACAATCCAGAACTTGCCGAAGAACTGGAAGGACTGATCTTTGAAAAGTTGAGAGAGCACAAGTAAGTGTAATCAATAAACAACGATCGGCAGTGTTCTATCGAACAACCGCCGATCGTTTATTATATATCTTAATTCATCATATTCCGTTTTTCCAATGCCAACGGATAATATTTATTCAGCAGCATAGCCCACTCCGCTACCAACTCGATAGGTATGCCCGGACCATTTTCATCGTTAGATCGGCAAACATCCTTAACCGGTCGTCCAAGATAACCAAACGTCGTATCTCCGGCTCTCTCTCACCTAATACTTCTACAATAATGTCCAATTTTGTTGTTTCATTTTGACTCATAGTATCTATTTTTAATTCAGTCATTAAAAGTACATCTTTTTCGCCAAAGATCTTCATCTTACTTATTCTTTTTTCGCTTTCTTTGTAACAAAATTCCTCCCGTTACGTCTTAAGGATATAAACATTGACAAGAACGAACACATGGATACCGAAAGTTTTAAAAGAGAGTTTCTACCCTATCATCGCAAGCTGTACTGCGTGGCCTATCGGCTATTGGAGAATGCTGCTGATGCGGAAGACTTAGTGCAAGAAGCCTATCTGAAGTTGTGGGATAAACGGGAAGGACTGTCGGTTATCAGCAATCCTGAAGCATTCAGTGTCACTTTAGTAAAAAATATGTGTTTTGATTTGCTTCGTTCAGGAAAGTATGTTCTGTCCCGACAAAGCGTGGAGCTATCAGCCGCCCAAGATGTTTTTCAACCGGACAATCTGGAAGCACGTGAAGGGGTACGACAAATAAAAGATATTATTGCCCACTTACCCGAACAACAGCAACGAATCATAAATATGCGCGATATTAAAGGTTGTTCATACGAAGAGATAGAACAAGTCACTGGATTAAACTCTATAAACGTCCGTGTGCTACTGTCACGGGCAAGAAAAAAGATACGTGAAGAATTTAATAAATGGAATAATTATGAAAGTCGAAGAAATTGAAAGGCTGCTCGCCGAATTTTATGAGGGGACCACTACCGAGAGCCAAGAAGAGGTGCTGAGAAATTATTTCAGAACAACGGAAGTGCCCGGACATCTGCTGAAGGACAAAGAAATTTTTCTCAATCTTTGCCCAGATGCCGACCAAGATATAGAAGTTCCTGCACATCTGGAAGACAAACTAAATCTGCTGATTGACGAAATGGCCGAGAAAGAACAACACTTTTTCCGCCCCAATAACTCCAAAAACAGCTGGCGCTGGATTGGAGGGGTTGCAGCTACCATATTATTGCTTATAGGCATTGGATACGGGATTGACAATTTAAGCAAAAATGTGTGCCCACCCACCCCACAAGATACATTCTCCGATCCGGAAGAAGCCTACCGGATGTTACAGGCAACTTTACTGGAGATTTCTACCAACCTCAACTATGGACTCAATGAGGTGAAAGAAAGCCAGATAGATATGAGAAAAATACATCAAGAAGTAAGAAATGAAATTAAAAAATAAACAATTATGAAAACAATGAAATTTATTTTGGCATGCGTACTGCTATTGTCACCTCTGCTTTGCCAGGCACAAAAAAACTTATTCAACAAGTACAATGACATGAAAGGGGTATCCTCTGTTTATATCTCTAAAGCAATGATGGAATTAAATCCGAATCTATTTATGAAGGACCTTTATATAGGTAAAGTAGCAGAACATTTGAACTCTGTCCAAGTGCTCTCTACGCATGATAATAAGGTACGTGAAGAAATGGCCAAAGATATCCGTTCATTGGTGCAATCATCCAAATACGAATTATTGATGAAACAAAAAAGTACGGTTTCCGGTTCGGAAGTTTATGTAAATCGCAAAGGAAGTAAAGTGAAAGAACTGATTATGGTAATGAACGGAGCATCTTCTCTAAAATTTGTATATATGGAAGGGGACATGACTACGGATGATATCAAGAAGTTAATGTTATACCAAAGCACCAGTCAAAACTTTATAATATCAGGAGATCTGTTTTATGCAAATAATAAACCGGTTACTTACTTTAAAAAAGAAAATTCGGACAATCAAAAAGACATGGCAGAGTTAAGTGGAACCTATAATTTAAATTCGATAGATACGAATTATAAAGAAGAACTAAGTACCTTAAACGACAAATTAAAAAGAATTGAACAAGGGCTCAAAAACATGAATATAAAGTAGAAAATCATAAAATAGTTATTATACAAATAAGGTACGATGTATTTGGGCATCGTACCTTATTTTGTATAATAACTATTTATCCTGAAATTAGAACCAATAAATATAGGCCAGAGTGCTCAAACTGATCACTACCCACAGAAGCACTCCTTGTATCAAAGGTTTGATGCCTACGGACTTCACAACATCCAATGAGAGAGAAGCTCCAATAAAGAACATAGTGATAGTCAATGTTTTGCGAGCCAACCCATTGATAGCGGCCCCCAATTCAGGTACACTACCCAACAAATAAGTATTCACAATCATAGCCAATACAAAGAAGAAGATAAACCAAGGAATACTAATCTTCTGCCCTTTGCTCTTAAATATGAACGAAGTAGCAAATGCCATCGGAATAATCCAAAGAGCACGTGTCAATTTGATGGTAGTAGCAACTTTCAAAGCTTCTTCACCGTATGCTGCACCGGCCCCCACCACAGAGCTTGTATCATGAATGGCAATTGCGGCCCATGTTCCAAATTCATGCTGACTCATATTTAAAGCGTGTCCGATCACCGGAAATATAAAAAGCGCAAGAGCATTCAATATAAATATAGTCGCCAATGCCACAGACATTTCACTATCATTAGCCTTTACTACAGGCCCTACAGCAGCAATAGCGCTACCACCACAGATAGCAGTTCCTGAACTGATGAGATAAGAGGTGTTACGATCTACCTTTAAAAACTTACGCCCAATGAACCATCCTAAAATCAGAGTGCCAATTACTGAAACAATCGTAAACTCCATTCCTTCTTTACCGGAAGCAAGAGCTGAATGTAAATTCATACCAAACCCTAATCCTACAACAGAATATTGTAATAGATATTTAGATGTCTTTTTGTTAAATTTCGGATGGGCCTGTCCACAAGTCAACGCAAAAGCTAATCCTAGAAAAAGAGCCAATGGCGGAGTAACCCATGTAGAAAGTGCTTGCAAACCGGGAATATAATCCAACATTAAAAAGAAAGTCAAAATAGAAAGCAAAGAAACATAGACCGTTTTGTTGTTTGTCCTCAACGTTTTCGTAATAGCTGATACCATATCTTATTATCTTTATTTATTTTTCGGGTGCAAAGATACGGCTACTTGTCGGTATATGCCAATTGCATCTAATTATACTCTATAACTTTTTGTTATGATGTATAGCAAACTGCATCAAAACTTGTGATAACCCACTCTCCTGTCCTTGCGGTTGTGCAAAACAGAACTCACGTAGCATTGGCATACCTTTAATCTCAATAACACGAAAAGTACCTGAAAGTAATTCACGACTGATAGAACGGATAGAAACAATTCCGATACAATCTGTATGTTCTAAAAACAACTTGATACTCTCTGTACTGCCTAAATATAAAAGTACATTCAAGGATGATAATTTCATATTATGTTCGGACAAAGCTCTCTCAAAAACATCCAGTGTGCCCGAACCTCTCTCCCTGAGTACAAGCGGAATTCTGGATAGATCCTCCGGAGTTATCTCATCAGGCAATGAAAGCTTGCTACCTGTATGAACAACTGCCACTAATTCATCCTGTAAAAATGTAGTATATCTAAGATTGGGCAAGCGACAAATGCCTCTACCAGCCCTAAATCAATGCGATGCTCCTGCAAAGCAGCCTCTATCTCTCTGGAATTCCCATTCAATAATGAAAGATTTACTTGAGGGAACTTGGCTATAAAATTAGCAAGCAAAGGAGGAAGCACATATTGAGAAATGGTAGTACTGGCACCCAATTTCAAATCGCCTATATATTCGTTATGCAGCAAATGCATTTCGTATTCCAACCGCTTATAGTCCTCCAATATCTTTTCACTATGCTCCTGCAAAAGCTTACCCGCTTCTGTCAAAGAAATCTTATTTCCCTGCCGATCGAATAACCGAACCTGATAACAAGTCTCTAATTCCTGAATATGTTTAGTTATGGCAGGCTGACTGACAAACAGCTCTTGTGAAGCCTTAGTGAAACTGAGGTTCTTAGCAACGCTTAAAAATACTTTCAGACGAAAATCAGACATAAATATAAAGGCTTATTGTCAATATTACAACTCTTCTCCCTGATTCCCAATGCTTGCATCACGGATATGCCAACATTTCCCATTGATATCCTTCAATACTCTCCTCCGGTTCATTCATACGGAACTGAATGGTTTCCTTATTCTTGACACCTTTTAACCGTTCCATTACCTTATCACCATATTCTTCATTGAAAGAAACCAAAATCAGCCGTTCCACATCGGCAGAATCTAAAACGATACTCAGCAGATCCAAATATAATTCTTCACGAGATACCATTTCCTCACAAGGTACACTGGCAAAAGAAAATTCTCCGAACTGACTCTTAAATGCCACCCCATTCAATTCTGCCGATAAATCGGAAGGTCGGCAATTAGACAACTGAGCCGAATCTTTATCATATACCATTAATATTTGAATTTGATTATCGCCTACTGCCATACCTGCATCAAGTACTATATAAGTTACCAGTTCCGAGAGATCAATCTCTTGCAGTTCACGCATCAAGGTTTTCTCAAAGTACTTCTTCAGATCCGTCACAACTAGATTCAGAAACGCTGCATCAATCAGTACCACATTCGAAGGAAACTTTATTTTTTCGTCCATATCGTAATTCCTTAATAATTATATTGAGGGCATAAAGATACAACATACTTCTAAAATGCTCTTACATTCGGACACAATTTCCTCTACAAAAGAAAATATATGACATTTTGGCTTTTATTTTTCTTAAAAAGCTGAAAAAAAAGTCAGTTTTTACCCCATGGCAAATCTTTTGCGCCTCTAATAGTGTTATTGAAAACAAGAATAAGAAAGGAGAACAAACGATATGAACTTTAACAATTTTACCATTAAATCTCAGGAAGCTGTACAAGAGGCTATTAACCTGGCACAAAGTCGGGGACAACAAGCCATCGAAACGGCTCATATCCTGTACGGAGTGATGAAGGTAGGCGAAAATGTGACTAACTTTATCTTTCAGAAGTTAGGACTGAACGGACAACAAATCTCCCTCGTACTCGATAAGCAGATCGACTCTTTCCCAAAAGTTTCCGGCGGAGAACCTTACTTGAGTAGGGAAGCGAACGAAGTCTTTCAAAAAGCAACACAGTACTCCAAGGAGATGGGCGATGAGTTTGTTTCATTGGAACATCTTTTGCTGGCTTTACTGACAGTAAAGAGCACGGTGTCTACCATCTGAAAGATGCAGGAATGACCGAAAAAGAATTGCGTGGTGCCATCAGTGAATTGAGAAAAGGAGAAAAGGTGACCTCTCAGTCCAGTGAAGATAATTACCAGTCACTGGAAAAATATGCCATTAATTTAAATGAAGCAGCCCGTAGCGGTAAACTCGACCCAGTGATCGGACGTGATGAAGAAATCCGACGGGTACTTCAGATTTTAAGTCGACGTACAAAAAACAATCCTATATTAATAGGTGAACCGGGTACCGGTAAAACAGCTATTGTTGAGGGATTGGCACACCGTATTCTTCGGGGTGATGTTCCTGAAAACCTGAAAAATAAACAGGTATACTCACTTGATATGGGCGCACTCGTTGCAGGAGCTAAATATAAAGGAGAATTTGAGGAACGACTGAAATCGGTAGTGAATGAGGTGAAGAAATCAGAAGGTAATATCATATTATTCATTGATGAAATCCATACTTTGGTAGGGGCAGGAAAAGGAGAAGGTGCTATGGACGCAGCTAATATTCTGAAACCTGCACTTGCCCGTGGAGAACTACGCTCTATCGGTGCTACCACTCTCGACGAATATCAGAAATATTTTGAAAAAGATAAAGCTTTGGAACGTCGTTTCCAAATAGTACAGGTAGATGAACCGGACAATCTGAGCACAATATCTATCTTACGTGGATTAAAAGAACGGTATGAAAATCACCATCACGTACGTATCAAAGATGATGCAATCATTGCTGCCGTAGAATTAAGCAGCCGGTACATCACTGACCGTTTTTTACCCGATAAAGCAATTGACCTGATGGACGAAGCTGCCGCAAAACTTCGCATGGAGGTGGATTCTGTCCCTGAAGGATTAGATGAAATCTCACGAAAGATTAAACAGCTGGAGATTGAGCGAGAAGCTATAAAACGGGAAAATGATGAACCGAAATTACAGACAATCGGCAAAGAATTGGCTGAATTGAAAGAACAGGAAAAATCATATAAAGCAAAATGGCAAAGCGAGAAAAGCCTGATGGATATAATCCAGCAGAACAAAGTTGAAATAGAAAATCTTAAATTCGAAGCTGACAAGGCAGAACGTGAGGGAAACTATGGCAAAGTTGCAGAGATTCGCTATGGCAAATTGCAGGAACTGCATAAGGAAATTGAAGATACCCAGAAAAAATTGCACGAAATGCAAGGGGATACAGCCATGATAAAAGAAGAGGTGGATGCTGAAGACATCGCTGACGTAGTATCCCGCTGGACCGGAATTCCTGTAAGCAAAATGATGCAGAGTGAAAAGGACAAATTGCTCCACCTTGAAGAAGAATTACATCAGCGTGTTATCGGACAAGACGAGGCTATTGCAGCTGTGTCTGATGCTGTACGCCGCAGCCGTGCAGGCTTACAGGATCCCAAACGACCTATTGGTTCCTTCATCTTCCTGGGCACTACAGGAGTTGGTAAAACCGAACTTGCCAAAGCGCTTGCCGAATTTCTGTTTGACGATGAAACGATGATGACCCGTATCGACATGAGCGAATACCAGGAGAAGCACAGCGTTTCGCGTTTAGTTGGAGCGCCTCCGGGATATGTAGGATATGACGAAGGCGGACAATTGACAGAGGCGATCCGTCGCAAACCCTATTCTGTAGTATTGTTTGATGAAATCGAGAAAGCACATCCGGATGTATTTAATATCTTGTTGCAGGTACTCGATGACGGACGGTTGACAGATAACAAAGGCCGTGTGGTAAACTTTAAAAATACAATCATCATTATGACCTCCAATATGGGCAGCAGCTACATACAGAGCCAGATGGAAAAACTGAACGGCGCCAACAACGAGGAAGTAGTGGAAGAAACCAAGAAAGAGGTAATGAACATGTTAAAGAAAACCATCCGTCCGGAATTCCTAAACCGTATCGATGAGACTATCATGTTCCTGCCATTAACAGAAAAAGACATAAAACAGATTGTCTTGTTACAGATTAAGAGCGTACAAAAGATGCTTGCCGGTAATGGAGTAGAACTAGAACTGACAGATGCGGCTTTGGATTTCCTCTCACAGGTCGGCTATGATCCGGAATTCGGTGCACGTCCTGTAAAAAGGGCTATTCAGAGATATTTACTCAACGATCTATCGAAAAAATTATTGGCACAGGAAGTAGACCGTAGTAAAGCAATCATTGTAGATGCACAAGGAGACGGGTTAGTTTTCCGTAACTAAAGAATTAAAAAGTAATAAACAACAGCGATTTGCCGGTATGCCTTATGGTATACCGGCTTTTCTTTTTTTTAAAGTTCAATAAATGACTCTCCTAACTTCCACCGGATAGGATAAACAGTGAATTACAAGCACATACATACCTTTTTGAGGTAATGTAAAAGTAGCAGAAGATTTTGTTGAGTGAATTTTCCCTATTAACTCACCCTGCTCACTATACAGATATACCATTGTATTAACATCCAGATGCTCTAACGATAAAACTCCGGTAAAATCATCCAGTTTCATACAAATTCCGCTATTTCTTGCTGCTTTCATGCTCTTTTCCTTCCTTCTATCCCTCCCGGTTCCCTCGAAAGAATCTTTCGTATATAAAAAAGCGTGGGAACGTTGTAATTATCGTACCTGAGGCTCTGGACTGCCACTATTCAAATAATGTACAACAACCCACGCTCGATACTATATATTTGCATATACAGCAGAGCATGAGCGTTCGTTACATTATTCCTGAATAGTGAAATTGTCCAGATTTCAAGTACAGAATAATATCTTAAAAACGCTTTTGTTCTTTTTGTGTAATATTCCTCGTAACACTGACTCTTCAGGTTCCGACGGATTGCAACAAAGATAATTAAAAAGCCCTGAATACGACAAATAAGTTCTCTAAAATATTCTATGCAAATTTCATATAGTCCTGCAAGAACAGCTTAAAAAAACTTTTGTTATAGAGATATAATAAAAAAATAAAAGCACAATACCCTTTAATAAAGGACATTGTGCTTTTAACTAAAAGTGTGGTAGATTTATTCTGCTTCAACGGCAGTCTCTTCACCAAAGTCTGTAATTCCGTTAGAGACTAAGATATTATACCACAAAATCAATTTCTTGATATCATTGGTATATACTCTGTCACGATCAAAGTCAGGCAAAACCTCAGCCAAATATTCACGTAATTGCTCAGAAGTAGCTTTCTTCACATCTATAGAAGCGAATAGCTGCA
>ENA-OQIG01001080-OQIG01001080.1-human-gut-metagenome-genome-assembly--contig:-NODE-1080-length-12979-cov-3.044740_pt1 | contig 12979 bp, 22 predicted proteins | sample MGYA00242576_ERZ504741 | MGnify/ENA primary metagenome ERZ504741 (study PRJEB26092, sample SAMD00036436) | human gut metagenome | host: Homo sapiens | study: EMG produced TPA metagenomics assembly of... | reverse complement strand
GTAGCGGAACACACGCCACTGTGCGGATCACCTCGTTGTCATATAGCGAGAGCGGGAGTTTTGATATTCAGTGATGTTCAGAAATGCCAGCGAATACCAGGTGGAGTACCATTTACGGCGACTCCACCCGGAAAGAGTTAACCGATACTCCAGAAGAGCACCGCCAGTAATTGGGGGGTGATAATGCGCAGGAACATTACCAACGGATAGACAGTGGCGTAAGAGAGCGCCGCCGCACCGCTGGTTGGATGAAGATTATTAGCAAACGCCAGCGCCGGAGGATCGGTCATGGAACCTGCCAGCATCCCGCACATGGTCAGGTAATTCATTTTGGCTAACATCCGCGCCAGAATGCCAACAGTAATCAGCGGAACGGCGGTGATCAGGGCACCATAACCAATCCAGCTTAGCCCTTCGCCATTGACCAGGGTATTCACAAAATCCCCACCAGATTTCAGACCAACGACCGAGAGGAACAGCACGATCCCCAGCTCCCGCAGCGCGAGGTTGGCGCTTGGCGGCATAAACCAGTACAGCTTGCCGATACTGCCGATACGCCCGAGGATCAACGCCATAATCAGCGGTCCGCCCGCCAGCCCCAGTTTCAACGCGGCCGGGAATCCTGGCACAAAGACGGGAATAGAACCTAACAATACGCCTAGCCCGATGCCAATAAACACTGGCAGCATCTGAACCTGTTGCAGTTTTTGCTGCGCATTCCCCAGCACATTGGCAACGGCATCAATTGCGGACGGACGCCCCACCAGATTGAGGATATCGCCGAACTGCAGGCTGATATCGCCACTGGCGACCAGTTCGACCCCGGCACGGTTCAGGCGCGAGATAACAACGTCATAGCGTTCTTTAAAATGCAGGTCGCGAATACGCTTACCAAGCACGTTTTCATTGGTGACCACCACACGCTCGACGCGCAAATCAGTGCCTTTCGTGGACAGCGAGGTATCGACCTCCTGACCAATCACCAGTTGCGCATTATGTAAATCCGCTGGCTGCCCCACCAGATGCAGCAAATCGCCCAGTTGGATAATGGTATCTGGCGAAGGTACTTTTAGGGTTTCTTCTCGTTTCAGACGCGAGCAGATAATTTGTCGCCGTTGAGAATCGGTACATCTTTAATGGCTAAATCATGCAGGTTAGGGTTCTCAACGCGAATATTGATAGTCTTGATCAGCGCGCCGCCATTGGTGCGTGAAGACTCGTGCTGCTGGGCTTCTGTCTCGACATTGACGCGGAAAATAACCCGCAACATCCACATGGTGAACAATATCCCGCAAATGCCGAATGGATACGCCATCGCGTAACTCATCCCCATCTGATCGACCATTTCCATTGGTGTACCCAAGTCGCGCAAGATCTGCTGCCCTGCCCCCAGCGCTGGCGTATTGGTTACCGCACCGGAGAAAATCCCCAGCACTACCGGCAGTGGAATATCAAACAGTTTATGCAGGATGGCGGTAACCAGACCACCGATGATGACGATCAGAACAGCAAACAGGTTGAGGCGTAATCCGGAGACGCGCAATGAGGCAAAGAAGCCCGGCCCTACCTGAATCCCGATAGTATAAACGAACAGAATCAGGCCAAATTCCTGAATAACATGCAGCATATCGCTACTTAATGTCATCCCCGCCTGAGAAACAAAATGGCCGACGATGATCCCACCAAACAGCACGCCGCCAATACCTAATCCTATGCCGCGAAATTTGACGTTGCCGATAAACAAACCGACGACTGCCACCAAAGCCAGAATACTGACCGTTAATGCTATATCACTCATCGTCCATTTCTCTTGAGATAACATTTTAATTGCTACGGATTATGGCTGAATCGGTGAAGCAGATTTGCCTTATAGCGCACATTATCACGGGAAAGAACGTGCCGAAATATCTTAAACAGGCGAAATTTAACGCATTGTTGAAGAAGAAGATAAAAAAAGCCCCACCAGAATGGCGGGGCAAAGAGAATAGCTAGTTAGCTATTTAACGCGGGACGTTCGCTGATAGCGATACGCTGCGCTGCGATGGGTTCAGGCTCATTACGAATTAAATCAATATGCAGTAAACCGTTTACGAAGGTTGCGCCAGAGACTTCCATATTTTCAGCCAGCGTAAAACTCAGGCTAAATGGCTGATTCATAAGCTTGATGCAGCCATTTTTTCTCTTCTTTTGGCTGCTCCGGCGTGCCTTTTACGCTCAGGCGCGTACCTTCCAGTTGAATCTCTAAATCTTCCTGACGGAAACCTGCCAGCGCAGGGTAATGCGGTAGTGGTTATCGTCGCTTTTCTCAATGTTGTACGGCGGGAAGCTCTGGCTTTCACCGGCGTTTTGCAGTGCGTTGGCCAGTTTGTCAAAACCGATCCATTGACGCATCAGTGGGGATAAATCGAAGTTACGCATAGTCATTTCTCCTTCTAAGAAGCGAGTAAGTACCTGCAAATCCGAAGATTCGCATATGCTCCCTGACGGCGAGCATGGAGATGTCAGGCCGCGCCAGGCGGCCTTAGGGAATTAGTTGATTTCGATACGGCGCGGTTTTTTCGCTTCCGGAATCACGCGTTCGAGATCGATATACAGCAAACCATTTACCAGGTTAGCGCCACGAACATGAATGTTCTCAGCTAACTGGAATTTGCGTTCAAAGTTGCGTTCAGCGATGCCCTGGTACAGATAGGTGCGCTCTTTTTGTTCGTCGGCGTGAGCACCTTTAACCACCAGCAGATTATCCTGGGCGGTAATTTCCAGTTCGCTCTCAGCAAAACCAGCCACAGCGATAGCAATGCGGTAATGGTTTTCGTCTACCAGTCAACGTTATACGGAGGGTAGCCGCCATTACTCTGGCTCTGGTTGTTTTCTAAGTGGTTAAACAAACGGTCAAATCCAATAGCAGAACGGTAAAGCGGGGATAAATCAAAGTTACGCATAATCAATAGCTCCTGAAATCAGCGAGAATGTAAGACCTTCCACAATGGACAGGTCAGGTAGCCAGAACACCCATCAGGCGCGTCCTCATCGACTACGATGTAAAAATGGGTCTGGAAATGAACTTTTCAAGCCTTATCAGCGGACTTTTTTTTGCAGTTTATGGTCTATTGCATAGACTGAGGGGGCAGCACGAAACGTTAAAGTGCGATAGCCGCCACAGTGCGACGTAATGATGATGTTATTTTCAGCAAGGGATCGCTATAACTCATCAGCCAACACCCACGATCAACAGATGAATTTATTATGATAAGAAATGTGTTGTTAGCGTTCATGATATGCAGTGGAATGGCATTACTCGGAGGATGCTCCAGCGTGATGTCCCATACCGGAGGGAAAGAAGGAACGTATCCAGCACCCGCGCCAGCGCCACCATGATTGGCGATGATGAAACCAACTGGGGCACTAAGTCGCTGGCGATTCTCGATATGCCGTTTACCGCTGTGATGGACACGCTTTTATTACCGTGGGATGTGTTCCGCAAAGACAGCTCGGTGCGCTCGCGCGTTGAAAAAAGCGAAGCCAACGCGCAAGCCACCAATGCGGTTATTCCACCGGCCAGAATGCCTGATAACTGATTTAGCGATCAGTTTCGGTGATCCACAGCTGGCCACCTTCCATCCACGCCAGCCATTGACCATCCGGTGAGAAGACCACGGCATCCGCAGAAGGCGGATTGGCGTGGTTTTCGGTTAAATACTCAACCTCGCCACTTTGCGCATGGGCACAAGCAATTCGATTATCCAGCACAAAGCCCAACCATTCTCCTGACGGATGCCAGTTAAATGCAGACTGAATATCCGTTTTTGTTATGGGGTTAACTGGCGCGGCTCGCCGCCCTGTGGCGAGATAAGCACAGTTGCACAATGCCGTTATCATCACGCATTAAAAACGCGATTTGCGTACCCTGCGGATTACAGCGCACCCAGTGGCGCGGGACGTTGACTAACCCCGGATAAGCCGATGGTGGGTAAAGGTTAAACGTCGCTGCACGACGCCACGCGGTGGCGCGGGCAGGGTTGTTTCCGTTCCGCTTAACGGCGCATCACCTGCCGCTTTCCAGCCAGCTTCATCTTGCGGTAACTCAACGATAAACAGCTCCGGCACTTTCTCGCCCTTTGGCGAAAGTGTGTCGCCAATAAATGCCAGCGCGTGATTTCCTACCCATCCTTCTTCATAAGCACGATTGATTTCATCACTGCCAGGCTGTGGCGTGGGCGTGGTTTTGCTCACCAGCACGCACCAGTGCTACCGCTGTATTCACGCGGATGCTGCTTTTGTACGTTGACCGGGCCAAACGGCGCAGCAACACCGACGTTTCGCAAATCCAGCGCCGGATCGAGTTCATGCATTACATGGTCGTTATAGGTAAAGCTCACCCTTTCACCGTTCGGGCTAAAGACATGCACATGGCTGCCGCCGCGCAGCACTCCTGGCGTATACGGCGCGGTAATATCCATCGCATCAAGGTTACTCATCTTGCCGCCTTCAACAATCACTCCGCGCCGATGATGGAAGTCGTAATGCCATGTTTCATCAGGATTTTCCGGGCCGTGGATGAAAACATATTTCTCTGACTTCGGATGAACGGTCACCACGCCGACGTGTGCGCCCTGTGACGCGCGATAGATAACCTCGACCTCGCCGGTATGGATATTCACACGCTCAATGGTCTCGCCGGTAAACGACGCGCCAGAAGGACGCACGTCAAATACCAGCCACTGGCTGTCGGGCGTCCAGGTATTGGTATTGGTGAGCAGGTGATTACGGGGAGCAAAGGTTATCTGTTTCATGGCGCGGTCCTGATACAAAACGGGTCCCGCCATCATACTTCACAAGGACTTCACTTTCAGACAATAGTCTTTTGCCATCGTGATGAATGTGAGTGAAAAGATGGAACATTTCGACGTGGCGATTATTGGCCTCGGCCCGGCAGGATCGGCGTTGGCACGAAAGTTAGCAGGCAAAATGCAGGTTATCGCGCTGGATAAAAAGCACCAGCATGGTACTGAAGGTTTCAGCAAACCTTGTGGCGGTCTGCTGGCACCGGACGCGCAGCGATCTTTTATTCGCGATGGGCTGACGCTTCCTGTCGATGTGATCGCTAATCCGCAGATTTTCAGCGTCAAAACCGTCGACGTCGCCGCATCGCTCACGCGTAACTACCAGCGAAGCTATATCAATATCAATCGTCATGCCTTCGACTTGTGGATGAAGTCGCTGATCCCCACCAGCGTTGACGTTTACCACGACAGCCTGTGCCGGAAAATCTGGCGTGAGGATAATAAATGGCATGTCATTTTCGTGCAGACAGCTGGGAGCAGCATATTGCCGCCCGCTATCTGGTCGGTGCCGATGGTGCCAACTCGATGGTGCGGCGACATCTCTACCCGGATCATCAAATCCGTAAATATGTCGCAATCCAGCAGTGGTTCGCAGAGAAACATCCGGTGCCGTTCTACTCCTGCATCTTTGATAATGCGATAACTGACTGTTACTCATGGAGTATCAGCAAAGACGGTTATTTTATCTTTGGCGGTGCTATCCAATGAAAGACGGTCAGACACGTTTCGCGACGCTGAAAGAGAAAATGAGCGCCTTTCAGTTCCAGTTTGGCAAAGCGGTGAAAAGCGAAAAATGCACAGTGCTGTTTCCCTCACGCTGGCAGGATTTTGTCTGCGGTAAGGACAACGCCTTTCTGATTGGCGAAGCGGCAGGATTTATCAGCGCCAGTTCGCTGGAGGGGATTAGCTATGCGCTGGATAGCGCAGACATTCTGCGTTCGGTGTTACTGAAGCAGCCAGAGAAGCTCAATACCGCTTACTGGCGCGCCACCCGCAAACTGCGTTTAAAACTCTTCGGCAAGATAGTAAAAAGCCGATGCCTGACCGCACCGGCTTTAAGAAAGTGGATTATGCGCAGTGGTATGGCGCATATTCCACAGTTGAAAGATTAGCCAACGCGCTTCACATCGCCCACCAGCAGGATGTAAGAGAGCGCGCCAATCAACGCGACGGCGGAGATATAAACCAGTGCAGGTGCGAAACCGTAACCCTGCGCCAGGTACCCCACCACCAGCGGAACGGTGATGCCGCCCAGACCACCGGCGAAGTTAAACACGCCGCCGGTTAAACCAATCAGGCGCATCGGTGCCAGAGAAGAAACCAGCGACCAGGTAATCGAAGCAAAACCGTTACCGAAGAATGCCAGCGCCATCAGGCACATAATCATCATCGGATCGTTAGTGTAGTTAGCGCCCATAATGCAGGTGGAGATCAGCAAGCCGCAGATAATCGGCGTTTTACGCGCAAAGCCCAGTGAAAAGCCTTACGTACCAGCAGATCCGCTACCCAGCCAGAGAGCAGGACGCCGACAAACGCCGCGAGGAATGGCACCGTGGTCATAAAGCCTGCTTTCAGCGCCGTGATTCCTTTTTCCTGGGTTAAATAGTTCGGGAACCAGGTTAAGAAAAACCACAGTGTAGAAGCCACCGCAAATTGCCCAAGATAAACGCCGATCAGTTTACGATGGAACACCAGTTTCCAGTCTTTGGCTGTTAACGGCTGACGCGCCTCTTTCTTCACCGGCGCATCACCATCCACCAGACCGCCGCCATCACGAATGTAATCCAGTTCAGCTTTGCTGATACCTTTGGTCAGGCGCGGCGGCTGATAAACCTTAAACCAAATCAGCGACCAGATAATGCCGATACCACCAGTGACAATGAACACCCAGTGCCAGCTCAACATCCTGAATCCAGATCAGCAGCGGAGTCAAAAACGCCAGACCGACAAACTGACCAGACGTATAAAAACCAACGGCGGAAGCGCGTTCATGTTCCGGGAACCAGCTGGTCACCATCCGGTTATTGGTCGGGAAAGCGGGCGCTTCGAAAATACCGGTTATCGCACGCAGACCAATTAATGACATTAATCCCGTGGCAAAGCCTGGAATAAAGTCGCCACTGACCAACCAAATATCGCAATAAAATAAGTCACGCGAGAACCTACGCGATCTAAAAACCAACCGCCGGGGATCTGGCATAGCGTATAAAGCCAGGCGAAGGCCGAAAATACATAGCCCATTTCCGCTTTCGTAATGCCGAACTCTTCCTGAATATGGGCGGAAGCCACGGCCAGGTTAGCGCGGTCAACATAACAAATGACCACCGTAATAAAGATCATCACCAGCGTCAGATAACGCCGACGCCCCGGCTTTGCTGCATTAACGGGAATATCCATAGCGAGCTTTCTCCAGATTTTGGGCATAGCGAAGCCGCTCACCATGCCCTGTAATTTACAGAGGGTTATATTTTTGTATTGCTGTTTTAGTGCCCGATGAGGGCTTACGTGGCAGGAATTACCACTCTGCTACGCTGTTATCTTCATGACGCCAGAGCGGATTACGCCAGTCCGGGGCATTTTTACTGAACTCAATAACTTTAGCTTCGTCGATTTCCACACCTAAGCCCGGTTTCGTTAACGGTTTAAAGAAGCCGCCAACCATACTGAAGTCTTCTTTGTTTTTCACAAAGTCGAGTAACTCCGCGCCTTTGTTGTAATGAATGCCCATACTTTGTTCCTGAAGTACCGCGTTATAGGAAACAAAGTCGATATGCAGGCAAGCCGCCAGTGCAATCGGTCCGAGCGGACAGTGCGGCGCAAGGGTCACATCATAGGCTTCTGCCATTCCAGCAATTTTGTAGCATTCGGTAATACCGCCTGCATGGGAGAGATCCGGTTGCAGAATCGAAATACCGCCTGCCTCCAGCACGCGTTTAAAATCGAAACGTGAGAACATGCGCTCACCCGCCGCCAGTGGAATATGCGTTTGTGCCGCCAATTTCGGGTAGTATTCGGCTTGTTCCGCCAGCACCGGCTCTTCAATAAACAGCGGGCGATACGCTCCAGTTCTTTAATCAGCACTTTCGCCATTGGCGCGCTGACGCGACCGTGGAAATCAAGACCAAACTCAATCTGATTGCCAAAAGCTTCACGAATTTGTGCCACGGTGTTGACTGCCGCATCTACCGCGCGGGAGTTATCAATTAGCCCCAGTTCTTCACAACCGTTCAGTTTGAAGGTATCGAAGCCGATTTCGCGCAGGGTTTTAATGCCGTCGATAACATCCGCCGGACGATCGCCGCCGACCCAACTGTAGGCTTTAATTTTGTCGCGAACCAGGCCGCCCATCAGTTGCCAGACCGGCGCATTCAGCACTTTGCCTTTGATATCCCATAACGCCTGGTCGATCCCGGCAATGGCGCTCATCAGGATTGGACCGCCACGATAAAATCCGGCGCGATACATCACTTGCCATAAGTCATTGATGCGCGAAGGATCCTGACCAATCAAATAGTCACCCAGCTCGTGAACTGCCGCTTCCACCGTACGGGCGCGGCCTTCAATCACGGGCTCCGCCCCAACCGACCACGCTTCATCGGTTTCAATTTTCAGGAACATCCAGCGGGAGGTAAACGATACGTGGTAATTTTGGTGATTTTCATTGCACTGCCTCTCGATACGCCTTAACAAATGCTGCTGCCTGCTGCGCGGTGCGTTCTACGGACTGCCCGGTGCGATAGAGATCGCTGCCTAAGCCCGCCCCAGCACAACCTGCGTCTATCCACTGCGCCAGGTTTTCTGGCGTCACGCCGCCAACGGCAAAGACTGCGATGTCCGATGGCAATACCGCTTTTAACGCTTTGATGTATTGCGGACCAAAAGCCGATGACGGAAATATTTTCAGCGCCTTGCGCGCCCGCTTCGAGCGCGGTAAAGGCTTCGGTCGCCGTCGCGCAGCCGGGGCAGACGGTCATGCCGTAGCCCACCGCACGGCGGATCACTTCACTATGGATATTGGGCGTAACGATGAGCTGACAGCCCATCCTGGCGAGCGCATCGACCTGTTCAGGTTTCAGTACCGTACCTGCGCCAATCAACGCCTTGTCGCCATACGCATCAACGATGGCGGGAATGCTTTGCTCCCATTGTGGGGAATTCAGCGGGATTTCAACCGCGTCGAACCCGGCGTCAATCACCGCGCAACATGCGCCAGCGCCTCGTCGGGCTTAATGCCGCGCAAAATGGCGATCAGCGGGAGTTTAGTTTGCCACTGCATGTGCGATGCTCCTTATACCAGCCTGAAATGCCGTGTCGCCCGCCACCGCCGTCACGTCGCAACCCATCGCCTGAAAGGCTTGCTGGTAGCGCGCGGTCAGCGATGTTCCGGCGACAAGGGTGATGGCGTGTTGATGGGTCACATAGTCGCGCATACTGGCAACCTCTGCGCCAATCAACAAACCAGAGAGAAATTCGCTGACCTGTTCGCGGGGAAGTGTTCCCAGCACATGCGAGGCGCGGACTTCAAAAAGCTGCGGCAATATGGCGGGCGCATTAAGGCCGCGCTCAAGGCCAGCCGCGAAGGCATCGGCAGAGTTTTCCTGCGGCGGCAAACCTGCGCCAATCAATGAGTGATTTAACAGTAAATGATGTAATTCACCGGTCATCACGGTGCGAAAATCGTTGATTTGCTGGCTATCGGCCTGCACCCATTTGCAATGCGTACCGGGCATAACATAAAGAGAGGAAGGAGCCAGAGCTCGCGCGCCGATCAATTGTGTTTCTTCGCCGCGCATCACATTGTGGTTATCGTCATGAGAGACGCATAATCCGGGAATAATCCAGATATTGTCGCCAACAGACGTTAATTGTTCGCCAATAGACGAAAAACGGGCAGGAACAGATAAATACGGAGCAACTTTCCAGCGACATTGCTGCCGACCATTCCTGCCATCACCACTGGCGTATTTTCTTCACGCCAGTCGGTCGTGACTTCTGCTAACACCGCAGCCGGAGATTTTCCGTTCAGGCGCGTGACGCCTGCTTCTGATTGCCTGCTCTCCAGGCAGTGGTCGCCCTGATAAAGCCAGGCGCGCAGATTGGTCGATCCCCAGTCAATTGCGATGTAGCGAGCTGTCATGTGATTTCCTTTAACCTTCGTGTCGAGCTGGCGATCATGGTAAGCGCCGCCTGCTCTGCCGCATCGCCGTCCTGATGCCGTATCGCATCGAACAGCGCCTTATGTTCCTGGAGCGTTTGCGGCATGTTGGCCTCATCGCCCATCCAGGTTCGTTCAAAAACCGCCCGCTGCAGCGAACTGATCGCAATGCTAAGTTGCTGTAACACCGGGTTATGCACCGACTGCAGCACCGCCTCGTGGTAGCGAATATCCGCTTCGTTAAACGCTTCGCGGTCCTGATTGTTGGCAATCATCTCGTTCAGCGCCGATTCAATCTGCGCCAGATCGCTGGAGGTCGCGCGCTCTGCTGCCCAACGGGCAATCGCCGGTTCCACCAGATTCGCACTTCGCTCATGGCACTGATAAGCCGTGGGTCGTAGTCGTTTTCCAGCACCCATTGCAGTACGTCAGTGTCGAGGTAATTCCACTGGTTACGCGGTGCCACAAACGCGCCGCGATAACGTTTCATTTCAATCAGCCGTTTCGCCATCAACGAACGGAACACCTCACGGATGATGTTGCGCGAGGTTGCAAACTCTTCACAGAGCTCCGCCTCAGCCGGAAGTGGCGAGCCAGGTACGTATTTGCCGTGAACGATCTGTTTACCCAGCGTAATGACAATGCGATCGGTTTTATTGAGAGTCATGGAGAGTCCTTGTGCTCTGTATGTTCTTCTCTACTTTACCCCGATCGATGCATAACGCGGCAACTTTGTAGTACCAGCGTGATGACGTTCGCGTTTGCCGTGTGCATAATGTAGTACAAACTTATATTGTTGTACTACAATTTAGATCACAAAAAGAACAATGCATAAAAAAATGACATGCGTCGGGCAGAAATCTGAAAAGGGATATCAGGCGCTAAACAGGAGGGAAAGAAGAGTATGCTTTCAACGGCTTAGCTACTCGTTTAAAGGATTAATCATGAAGTTGAATTTTAAGGGATTTTTTAAGGCTGCCGGTTTATTCCCACTGGCGCTGATGCTTTCAGGCTGTATCTCGTATGCTCTGGTTTCCCATACCGCAAAGGGTAGTTCAGGAAAGTATCAATCGCAGTCAGACACCATCACTGGGCTATCGCAGGCAAAAGATAGTAATGGAACAAAAGGCTATGTTTTTGTAGGGGAATCGCTGGATTACCTTATCACTGATGGTGCCGATGACATCGTTAAGATGCTCAATGATCCAGCACTTAACCGGCACAATATTCAGGTTGCCGATGACGCAAGATTTGTTTTAAATGCGGGGAAAAAGAAATTTACCGGCACAATATCGCTTTACTACTACTGGAATAACGAAGAAGAAAAGGCACTGGCAACGCATTATGGTTTTGCCTGTGGTGTTCAACACTGTACCAGGTCACTGGAAAACCTAAAAGGCACAATCCATGAGAAAAATAAAAACATGGATTACTCAAAGGTGATGGCGTTCTACCATCCATTTAAAGTGCGATTTTATGAATACTATTCACCCAGAGGCATTCCGGATGGTGTTTCCGCAGCATTACTGCCAGTGACTGTTACGCTGGACATCATTACTGCACCGCTGCAATTTCTGGTTGTATATGCAGTAAACCAATAATCAGTAAGCGGCAAACGCATTCATGCTGTTTGCCCGCCCACAGATTAATTCAGCACATACTTCTCAATAGCAAACGCCACGCCATCTTCAAGGTTAGATTTGGTGACAAAGTTCGCCACTTCTTTCACCGAAGGAATAGCGTTATCCATCGCCACACCGACGCCTGCATATTCAATCATTGCGATATCGTTTTCCTGATCGCCAATCGCCATGATTTCTTCCGGTTTAATACCTAACACGTCGGCCAGTGATTTCACCCCCGTACCTTTGTTAACGCGTTTATCGAGGATTTCGAGGAAGTACGGCGCACTTTTCAGCACGGTATATTTCTCTTTCACTTCCTGCGGAATACGCGCGATAGCCTGGTCGAGGATGGCGGGTTCATCAATCATCATCACTTTCAGGAACTGGGTATTGGGGTCCATTTTCTCCGCTTCGCAGAACACCAGCGGAATGGTGGCAACGAAGGATTCATGCACCGTGTAGTAGCTGATATCACGGTTGGCGGTGTACAGCGTGGTGCGGTCCAGGGCGTGGAAATGAGAACCGACTTCGCGAGAGAGTTTTTCCAGGAAACGATAGTCGTCATAGCTGAGAGCAGTTTGCGCCACGGTGCTACCATCAGCGGCCTTCTGTACCAGCGCGCCGTTATAAGTAATGCAGTAGTCGCCCGGCTGTTCCATATGCAGCTCTTTCAGGTAGTTGTGCACACCTGCATACGGGCGACCCGTCGTTAGCACGACATTCACGCCACGGGCGCGAGCTGCGGCAATCGCATTTTTAACGGCGGGTGAAATGGTGTGATCGGGCAGCAGAAGGGTGCCATCCATATCGATAGCAATGAGTTTGATAGCCATGAGTTCCCCAGGTAGATTGGTTCCTGACCCATGCTAACGCGATTCCGCTCAAAAATCAGTACAACACCCGAGGGAAAAGGGGGATGCAACGCGGGTTGCATGCTCCCCATTTGCTTAGCGGAAGAGTTTCCCTTTCAGCAGTTCCATACCTGCGGAAAGCAGATCGTTATTGGCTTGTGGTGACACTTCACCTTGCGGTGAGAGCGCATCAATAATCTTCGGCAATTGCTCTGCCAGTAAACTGGAAGCTGTACTGGTATCCACGCCAAGTTTTTGCCCGAGATCGGACACCGCATTTGTGCCGAGCGCCGATTCCAGTTGCTCGCCACTAACCGATTGATTGCCCTGTTGATTACTCAGCCAGGTTGAGAGAATGGCCCCTAAGCCGCCACTTTGCAGTTTTTCCAGCAGCACCTGAATGCCGCCCTGCTCCTCAACCCAACTTAAAATAGCCTGATATTTCCCCGCATCGCCTTTCAGAAAGCACCGACAACTTCATCAAAAAGCCCCATGATAATCACC
>ENA-OQIG01001079-OQIG01001079.1-human-gut-metagenome-genome-assembly--contig:-NODE-1079-length-12993-cov-5.371444_pt1 | contig 12993 bp, 11 predicted proteins | sample MGYA00242576_ERZ504741 | MGnify/ENA primary metagenome ERZ504741 (study PRJEB26092, sample SAMD00036436) | human gut metagenome | host: Homo sapiens | study: EMG produced TPA metagenomics assembly of... | reverse complement strand
ACGTTAACTTAAATGTGTGTAAGCAAGCTTTGAAAAAGTCAAATACAACCAAAGAAATATTAATTGATATCAAAGGTTTAATGGATAGTGGAAAACATACCATATACATACAAGGTTCTATTTTTCATGAAGTAGTAGGCATACCGTCAACTAGAAGAGTTAATGGCTGGAGTATACCACAACCAATATGGAGTGGGGACCAATAACACCAAACCTTAACTAGCCCAAAAGGCTGTCTCGAAATAAAAAATGAGACAGCCTTACTTATTATTTGCAAGTTAAAACATAAAAGCGCTCCTGTTTTAGCCTTAATCCATATGAAAGTCTCCCTGATTATTAACACAATGAGGGTTTAATAATCAAGGAGACTTTATTACATATTCTTATTCATCCAATATTTCTTCCAATTGCATATCAAAGATCAGCGTTGAATAGCCTGGAATATCGTCAGTTCCACTTGCTCCGTAAGCCAACTCCCACGGAATATAAACAAGCCATCTTTCTCCGACACGCATACGTTGCAATATCTCAGCCCAACCGGAGACACCACCAACCGTAATAAATGTTTGGATAACAAATTTAGTAGGTGAATCAAAAGGCCCCGGATCAGCTCCCGTAAAGTTCTGGTCAAATGTTTCGCCAAAAATAAAACTTCCACGATAAAACACATTCACAGAATCTGTATAAAGGGGAATAGCACCTGTATCATTCGAGATCTTCTTTTTATAATAAATCCGTAACTTCGGATTTATCTCCGGCTCAAAAGCTTTCAGTTCCGGATCGGTTTTTTCATCAAATACCGTCTTCAAAGAATCGATATATCCTTCGTTACGTGCCCGCCAGTTATCAAACTTCGTAGCTTCTTTCGTCTCCTCACAGGAAACAAAGATAAGAGCCAGTAACAGCAACGGCAATAAATAGATTTTTTTGTTCATTCGCTAAAGGGTTATTGGATTGTTTTCAACAACGAGGTAATACTTACCCGGTCGGCAATGATATTATTCAATTCAGAGATTGCCACACGTTCCTGCTCCATAGTGTCGCGGTTACGTAGTGTCACACAGTTGTCTTCCAATGTCTGATGGTCAACAGTCACACAGTACGGAGTACCGATGGCGTCCTGACGACGGTAACGTTTACCGATACTGTCTTTTTCATCATACTGGCAATGGAAGTGGAACTTAAGATTGTCAATGATCTCACGGGCCTTTTCAGGTAGTCCGTCTTTCTTTACCAACGGCATTACAGCCAGTTTCACCGGTGCCAATGCAGCAGGCAATTTCAATACAACACGGCTTTCACCATTTTCCAATTGTTCTTCACAATAAGCAGCCGACATAATACTGAGGAACATACGGTCAACACCGATCGACGTTTCAATTACGTACGGAGTATACGATTCGTTCAGTTCCGGATCGAAATACTTAATGCTCTTTCCCGAGAATTTTTCGTGCTGAGAAAGGTCGAAATTTGTACGGGAGTGAATACCTTCTACTTCTTTGAAACCAAATGGCATCAAGAACTCAATGTCGGTAGCGGCGTTTGCATAGTGAGCCAATTTATCGTGATCGTGGAAACGATAATGATCGTCACCAAAGCCAGTGCCTTGTGCCACTTCAAACGAATTTCTTTCCATTTCTTGAAATATTCCAATTCGCTGCCCGGACGAACAAAGAACTGCATCTCCATCTGTTCGAACTCACGCATACGGAAGATGAACTGACGGGCTACAATCTCGTTACGGAAAGCTTTACCGATCTGAGCGATACCGAAAGGAACTTTCATGCGGCCGGTCTTCTGTACGTTCAGATAATTGACAAAGATACCTGTGCCGTCTCCGGACGAAGATAGATCTTCATCGAACCATCGGCAGTAGAACCCATATCGGTAGAGAACATCAGATTGAACTGACGAACTTCTGTCCAATTCTTAGTACCGGAAATCGGGCAAGCTATTTCTTCGTCAACAATGATCTGACGGAGCTCTTCCAGATTGTTATCGTTCAGCGCTTTTGCGAAACGTTCGTGCAATGCATCACGCTTTGCCTGATGCTCAAGAACACGCCCATTGGTGCTGCGGAACTGAGCTTCGTCGAAAGCTTCACCAAATCTTTTGGCAGCTTTGGCCACCTCTTTATTAATCTTATCATCGTACTTAGCCAATTGATCTTCAATCAGCACATCGGCACGGTAGCGTTTTTTAGAGTCTTTATTATCAATCAACGGATCGTTAAATGCATCCACATGTCCGGAAGCTTTCCAGATGGTAGGGTGCATAAAGATTGCAGAGTCAATGCCGACAATGTTTTCGTGCAGCAACACCATGCTGTCCCACCAGTATTTTTTAATATTGTTTTTCAGTTCAACACCCATCTGTCCGTAGTCATACACCGCGCCCAGTCCGTCGTAGATATCGCTTGAGGGGAACACAAAACCGTATTCTTTGCAATGTGATACTAACTTCTTAAAAACATCTTCTTGTGCCATCGTCTTATTTACAATTTAATCATTTACAATTTACATTTCGTACATCTGCCTGTAAGCCAGACTCAGAAATAATCTGCAAAGTAAATGATTTTTTCAATTAAATTCGTATTTTTGCCTGCACATCACCCAATAATGGTGTAAAAAAGATAATTTGTTGTTAAAACCAGAGGGAAATTTGATTTTATGAGCGAAGAGAACAACGAGATTACGGAAGGACATTCTGACTATAAGCCGGCGGACTCACATAACGAAAGCATTAAACATCAACTTACAGGAATGTACCAGAATTGGTTTCTGGACTATGCTTCATACGTTATCCTCGAGCGAGCCGTGCCCCACATCAATGACGGACTGAAACCGGTGCAACGCCGCATCCTGCACTCCATGAAACGCATGGACGACGGGCGGTACAATAAGGTGGCCAACATCGTAGGACATACCATGCAGTTTCACCCTCATGGCGATGCATCCATCGGTGACGCATTGGTACAGCTGGGGCAGAAAGACCTGTTGGTTGACTGCCAGGGAAACTGGGGTAATATCCTTACCGGTGACGGTGCTGCTGCTCCTCGTTATATTGAAGCACGCTTGTCGAAGTTTGCACTCGATGTAGTATTCAACCCCAAAACCACCGAATGGAAGTTGTCGTACGACGGACGCAACAAGGAGCCTATTACCTTACCGGTAAAGTTCCCGCTTTTGCTGGCGCAAGGTGTAGAGGGTATCGCCGTAGGACTTTCATCCAAGATACTGCCACACAACTTCAACGAACTGTGCGACGCATCCATCAGCTATCTGCGTAACGAGGAATTCAAACTATATCCCGACTTCCAGACCGGAGGTTCTATTGACGTATCGAAATACAACGACGGCGAACGCGGTGGAGCAGTCAAGATACGGTCTAAGATCAATAAAGTAGACAACAAGACGCTGGCTATCACCGAAATCCCTTATGGCAGAACCACGACTTCGGTCATCGACTCCATCCTGAAAGCTGTCGATAAAGGAAAGATAAAAATACGCAAGGTAGACGACAATACGGCGGCCAACGTCGAGATTCTGGTCCACCTGGCACCGGGCACCTCGTCCGATAAGACAATCGATGCTCTTTATGCATTTACGGACTGCGAGGTGAGCATCTCGCCCAACTGCTGCGTCATTGACGACCAGAAACCGCACTTCCTCACCATCAGCCATGTGTTGAGAAAATCGGCCGACAATACATTGTCCCTGCTCCGCCAGGAACTGGAAATCAAGAAAGACGAACTACAGGAAAACCTGCATTTCGCCTCACTTGAAAAGATATTCATCGAAGAACGCATTTATAAAGATAAAGAGTTCGAACAATCCAAAGACATGGATGCCGCCTGTGAACATATCGACCGACGGTTGACTCCTTTCTATTCACAATTCATACGCGAAGTGACAAAGGACGATATCCTCCGCCTGATGGAGATCAAGATGGGGCGTATCCTGAAGTTCAACTCCGACAAAGCTGAAGAGGCGATTGCCCGCATGAACGAAGATATTGCCGAGATCAACAACCACTTGGCCAATATCGTGGAATATACCATCCAATGGTACCGGATGCTGAAAGAGAAATATGGCAAAAACTTCCCTCGTCGCACAGAGTTACGCAACTTCGACACCATCGAAGCCGCTAAGGTAGTGGAAGCCAACGAAAAACTCTATATCAACCGTGAAGAAGGCTTCATCGGAACGTCCTTAAAGAAGGACGAATTCGTGGCATGCTGTTCGGATATCGACGATGTGATTATATTCTATCGCGACGGACGTTACATGGTGACTCCGGTAGCCGACAAGAAGTTTGTGGGCAAAAACGTGATTTACGTCAATGTCTTTAAGAAGAATGACAAACGTACCATCTACAACGTAGCCTACCGTGACGGCGCAGAGGGAACACATTACATCAAACGGTTTGCAGTCACTTCCATCGTGCGTGACCGTGAATACGACGTGACTCAAGGCAAGCCCGATTCACGCATTTCCTACTTCAGCGCCAACCCCAATGGGGAAGCGGAAATTATCAAAGTCACCTTGAAACCGAATCCGCGTGTACGACGCATCATCTTCGAACGTGACTTTAGTGAAGTGACCATTCGCAGCCGGCAAAGCCAGGGCGTCATCCTGACACGCCTGCCGGTACACAAAATTGTTTTGAAACAACGGGGTGGTTCCACACTGGGCGGACGTAAAGTATGGTTTGACCGTGACGTGCTCCGCCTCAACTACGACGGACGAGGCGAATATCTGGGTGAATTCCAGAGCGACGACAACATTCTGGTTGTACTGAATACCGGAGAATTTTATACTTCGAACTTCGACCTGAGCAATCACTACGAAGACAATGTAAGCATCGTCGAGAAGTTCGATCCCAATAAGATATGGACAGTTGCCCTTTACGATGCCGACCAGCAGAATTATCCGTATCTGAAACGTTTCTGCTTTGAAGCCACTACACGCAAACAGAATTACCTGGGCGAGAACAAACACAATCGCTTGATCCTGATGACAGACGAGTATTATCCAAGATTGGAAATCATCTTCGGAGGCCATGACAGTTTCCGTGACCCTGTTGTCGTTGACGCCGAAGAGTTCATTGCCGTCAAAGGTTTTAAAGCGAAAGGGAAACGCCTCACGACTTATACGGTAGAAACCATCAATGAACTGGAGCCAACCCGCTTCCCCGATCCGCCACAAAACAACGAAGAAGATGACACCGGGGAAGAGCCGGAAAATCTGGACCCGGACAGTGATAAAACAGAAAACGACATACTCGACGAAATGACCGGACAGATGAAACTGTTTTAGCACAAGTCCAAGATAAAACTGCGTATGAAAGTAAAAACAAGCATACTGCTATTACTGATGATACCAACCGCTCTCCCCTCTTTCGGGGGAACGGAAATGGCAACGGCACAGACTCACTTCAGGCTACCCGCTATGTGACACGCGCCACCATGTATGGTGTGGGATACACCAATGTATTCGACACCTACCTTTCTCCGCAGGAATACAAGGGAATCGAGTTCCGCATCAGCCGTGAGACCATGCGTATGACAACTCTGGGTGACGGCAATGTCTCGGTTCAGAACTTTTTTCAGGCAAACCTGGCATACACTCACAACCGGGTAGATAACAACAACACCTTTGCCGGACTGGTGAACTGGAACTACGGATTGCATTATCAGTTCCGCATTACAGACAACTTTAAGTTGCTTGCCGGAGGAATGGGAGACTTCAACGGCGGTTTTGTCTACAACTTACGTAATACGAACAATCCGGCCTCGGCACGCGCCTACATCAACCTCGACGCTTCGGGAATGGCCATCTGGCATACCAAGATAAAAAATTATCCGCTGGCTTTGCGCTATCAGGTCAATCTGCCGGTAATAGGGGTCATGTTCTCCCCCCACTACGGGCAGTCCTATTATGAGATATTCACACTCGGACATGCCAGCGGAGTGATCCGCTTCACCTCCCTGCACAATCAGCCCGCATTGCGGCAGATGCTATCGGTCGACTTCCCGATCAGATATACCAAAATGCGCCTCAGCTATTTGTGCGATCTTCAGCAATCCAAACTGAACGGAATTAAGACACACACGTATTCGCAAGTATTCATGGTGGGATTTGTACACGACCTGTTCCGCATCCGCAACAAGAACGGCACTCCCCTGCCACCGGCTGTCAGAGCCTATTAACAGAAAAGCGCCATGAAGAATCCGATCATTTATAGAATACTGCAACAGGGTTTCTGCCTGATTTTCTGTCTGGGGCTTCTCTCTTCCTGCATTCGGGAAGAGGAGTTTGTCAATAATCCACAGGGAAATTTCGAGCAGTTGTGGAAAATCATCGACGAGCAATACTGTTTTCTCGACTACAAACAGATAGACTGGGACGAGATTCACACCCGGTATCAAAAGCTTATCACCCCGAATATGGGCAGCGAAGGACTATTTGAAGTATTGAGCGAAATGCTCTACGAACTACAGGACGGACATGTCAATCTGGCCTCGGCTCACAACGTGTCTTATTACGACGCCTGGTATCAGGACTATCCCCGCAACTTCCGTGCAGACCTGCTGGAAGATTCCTATCTGGGACGCGCCAGTACGGATTATCGCACGGCAGCAGGCCTTAAATACAAGATACTGAAAGATAATATCGGCTACATACGGTACGAAAGTTTCGCCGACCCGGTCGGTAACGGTAATCTGGACGAAGTGCTCTCCTATCTGTCGGTATGTAACGGACTGATTATCGACGTGCGCGACAATGGCGGCGGAAATGCAACCAACTCCGCCCGTATCGCTTCCCGTTTCACCAATGAAAAGATATTGACGGGATACATCTCCCATAAGACAGGCACCGGACACAACGACTTCTCCAAGCCTTATGCCATCTATCTGGAGCCTGCCAACGGAGTACGCTGGCAAAAGAAGGTAGTAGTGTTAACCAATCGCCGCTCTTTCAGTGCGACCAATGACTTTGTCAACCACATGCGTTGTCTGCCCAATGTCACCACCATCGGAGACAAAACCGGAGGAGGTTCGGGTATGCCTTTTACTTCCGAACTGCCCAACGGATGGAGCGTACGTTTCTCTGCCAGCCCCCATTTTGATGCGGAGATGAATCACATCGAGTTTGGCATTGAACCGGACATCAAGGCAGATATGCTGCAAGAAGATGAATTAAGAGGAAAAGATACGCTGATAGAAATGGCCCGTAAACTCCTCAGTGAATAACTTTATTACTCATAAGTTTGCAAAATCAGAGAGTAAATATTTATTAAGCGAATGTGGTATGTATAACCGGTAGTCGCACCAGACTTAGGATCTGGTTATACGACTACATAAGTATTTCTACTCATTATCCGATATATCTGACGGCTCAGAAAGCATTAATGCGGATTTTGCACCATATTCGGGTTAGCATCTATCTCTGCCTGCGGAATAGGTAATGCTACCCGCGGATCAGACGGACTAATAACTGCAGCAGCTGCTACAGAAGGCAAATGCCAGCCACCGGTGCGGCTTACAGACAAACCATTACGCATAGCATCGAAGAAAGCATGTCCCTCTCCTACCAATTCCTTACGACGTTCTTTCAGTATACGCTCCAGGCTCAACTCCGTTTCTTTCACGGACTTCACAGGATTGGCACGACTCACTATGGCATTAAGGCAATCCAAAGAAAACTTTAGGTTCTCTGCTCCCCCCAACTTAAAGGCAGCCTCGGCAGCATTCAGGTAAACTTCGGAGAGACGGATAATACAGATGTCGTTATCCTGCGGATTATCTCCGGTCTTGCCCGGATACTTATTTAGATATTTAGGATAACCCTTGGAACCTTCGGGCAATATGTCCTCTTCCGGTTTCTCCGGCAAACGATTCAATGAATGACGCACGTCATCCGGATCTTCTCCCAACAGATCGAGGAATGCTTTGGTCAGTACAAGGTTGTTCCAGTCCTTTACATTATCGGCATAAACCATTGGAGCACCTTCTCCCCCCGTCCCACCATCAGGCTCAGAAAGAGTGTAATAAAATTCAAACAGTGACTCAGAACTGAAATCTTTTCCCCATACAGTAGGTATTCATCATGTGTGAACAACTGATACAATCCACCGTTATTCATCACTTCCTTGGCCAATGCAAGAGCCTTTTCATTATCATTCATATAAAGATATACCCGTGAAAGTAATGCTTTGACACTCCATACATTAAGATAACCGTTTTTCTTATCAGCAGAGAGTGCCGAGAGTTTCAATGCACCTGTCATATCGTCTATCACCTGCTGATAACATTCGGCTACCGTATTGCGGGCAGGCTGGTGAGTAGGCAAAGTCGTTTTAATCTCGATGGGTACTCCCAAAGAAGTTCCGTTATTCAAGGTATAGGGCATAGCAAACAGACGGGTGAGATCGAACAAAGCCAATCCACGTAAAGCAAGCGCTTCAGCTTTGATGCAGTTGAGAGCAACAGCATCATCAGTAACCACCGCACCGGACTCTATTCTTTCCAGCAGGCTATTTGCCTGATGAATGACACTATAAGGCTGATTCCATACACGGGTAATATTCAAGGCATCATCTGCCGTAACATTAAACTCATAATAAGGTGATACACGTTTTCCGGCTCCCTTGCTGACACGCGCTTGAACATCTTCACCACGGCAATCGGCATAATAGAGATAATTGTCGCCATAATAACTATGTGAAGCAGCAATGCGATAAATGCCGTTCAAAGCTATTTGCGCCTCCTCAAGCGTACGGATGGCTTGTGGAGTAGTCACAGAAGTAGATGGATTCAAATTCAGCCAGTCGCCGGAACAAGAAGAACCCACAAGCGACATAGCGGCAAACATGTATATAAGTGTACGTTTCATATATCTGAATATTAATAATGATGAATGATTAGAAAGTTATCTCAACCCCAAAATTGAAGGTACGCATGGGAGGAGCCTCGCAGAACACCTCACCATTAACCGGTACTTCAGGATCATATTGTTTCCATTTGGCCCATGTCAGCAGATTACTTCCAGAGAAGTAGACACGTGCATTCTCTATCAATGCCTTTTGTACCCATCTGCCAGGAAGTGTGAAACCAAGTGTCAGGTTCTTGAGGCGGATGTGGTCGGTACTGTGAATATAGCGGGATGAATTTTGTGGTCCGGCTCCCTGTTCCAATACAAAACGGGGAACATCAGTTCTATCTCCCGGCTTCTGCCAACGGTCCAAAGCATATACAGGCAGGTTGTATGATTTTTCTTTACTACCGTCAGTTTCTATCAGAGTACCTGTCTTGTCAAAAGAATATCCTCCAGCGAATAGGTAAAGGTAAGTCCCAGATCAAACCACTTATAAGAAAGGATGTTAGTAAACCCTCCCGATATCTTAGGATCAGCAGATTTATACGGAATAGCTTGTGCTTTAGAAGCATCATCAGTCATCTCCCTATTATAATTCCCCTTTTCATCTTGCGTATTGAGATAATAAAGCCCTTTCCCGGTCGACGGGTCTACTCCGGCAAACTCTTTCACATAAAAACTATTGTAAGGAAGTCCTATTTTATGAATAAACCAAGAGCCCTCGACAGATTGCTTTATATCTCCGTCCAGTGCCACGATTTTATTACGGTTATGTGTCAAGTTCAACACCGATGTCCAGTTGAAGTCAGGACCGGCAAAATTAATTGTACGCAGTTCGAACTCCACCCCTTTGTTGTTAAGCTGACCGATATTTGCAAGATAATTCAGAAAACCGGTAGTGGAACTGATAGGGCGATTATAAAGCAAGTCCTTTGTATCGCGGTTGTAGTATTCGAGATTCACAAAGATACGGTCAATAAAAGTCAGGCTAAGCCCAATATTCAGATTATAGTTCTTTTCCCATTTCAGTTTGGGATTGGCTTGAGCAGACTCGTATGAACCTGCTGCCCCCATATAGTTCTGCCCATAACTGTATAACCCCATATATCCGTAAAAAGCTCCCGGCTGATTACCATTGACACCATAAGAAGCACGGATTTTCACATCGTTCAATACCGGCTTCACAGCTCCATAAAAGGTTCACTACTCAGATGCCACATACCGGAAACAGACCAGAAGTCTCCCCACCGGCTTTCCGGAGCAAGGCGTGAACTGCCATCGCGGCGATAACTACCTGCAATGTAATAACGATTATCGTAATCATAGTTCAAACGGGACAGATAAGAATCATTCTGTATGCCTGTGTAGAAGAAACAAAGCTTTTCAGCACAGCGGCATTATCCGGCTCAAGCAACACATCCGAAGGAGCTTAGCCTTCTCTCCCATAGCTTTATCACTCTGATAGCTTTCCAATTCATAGGCAGCCAAAATGTCAAGGTGATGTTTAGCGGCAAATGTATGGGTATAGTTGAGTGAAGTAGATGACAATAACTTACCATATTCGGTAAATCCCTTTGAGGTCTGAGCATCACTTCCGCTCTTGGGGCCTGCCCCGCTAAGCGGATTCAAATAGCGGGAATCTTTCTGTACAGTATAGTCATAGCTCAGAGTCTCTTTCAGTTTCAATCCTTTGATGATATCTACCGAAGCATAACCGGTGGAAAACATACGGGTCATACGACTGCGGTTATAGTCAGTACGGATGTCACGAAGCGGATTCACATTGGTGCCTGCATAGGACCCCACATAGTTGCCCGAAGCGTCGCGCACAGGCATAGAAGGTGTAGCAGATACAGCAACACAAAGAAAGGGATTGATATTGGAACCGCGCTCCTCGTTCATCTCCTGGCTTATCTGGGTGAACATCATGTTACCTCCTACTTCGACACGGCTACCTATTTTATGTGTCATGTTCAGGCGGGCAGAGTAACGGTCCAGATTAGAATTCTCGACCAAACCTTCCTGACGGTTAAAGCCGAGAGAAGCATAAAAAGTAGTTCGCTCGTTGCCTCCGGAAGCAGTCACCTCGTAGTTTTGATTATGAGCGGTTCGGATCAGTTCTTTCCTCCAGTCAGTATATCCCAGTTCCGGTATTCCTGCATATGTATCAATATTGGCATTTGCATATGCTTCGGGAGATTGGAGCCCCTTGTCTACTGCAGAGTTATAAAGACCTTCATAAATCATTTCACGGCGTTGTTCACCGTTCAATGTGGGACGGAAGTTGACAGCTGCATTAGAAAAACCTCCGCTGGCACTCAAAGTGACTTTAGTCCGTCCTACCGCTCCTTTCTTGGTAGTGATCAGAATCACTCCATTCGCGGCACGCGAGCCGTAAAGAGAAGCGGCGGCGGCATCCTTTATCACCGTAATATTCTCGATATCGGCAGGATTAAGGTACTCATTACATTTGTTTTGGCATTATTCATATAGGCGGCATCAGCTCCCGTACCGGCTCCCATACTGCCGGAAGTGACCGGTATACCATCAATAACAAAAAGCGGTTCATTGGATGCATTGAATGACCCCATACCACGGATACGGATGCTCTGGTTAGCTCCCGGCTGACCGGAACCGGAAGTTATGTTTACCCCCGTTGTCATACCTTGCAACTTCTGTTCTACAGAAAGTACCGGTACGTTTTTCAGCATGTCGGCCCGTAAGGTGTTAGCTGATCCGGTAAAGGATGACTTTGAAAAATTTCCGTATCCGGTCACCACTACTTCATCCAGATTAAGTGATTCGGGTTGCAACACACATTCAAGACTCCATTCTTCGGCACTTTGACTCAGACGATTTCATTCCTATATAGGATATGACAAGGATTTTATCTGATGGTTCTATTTTCAGAGTGTAACGGCCATCCATATCCGTTACCACTCCCCTTCCCGGTACCCCTTTTACGGCAACCGTAGCTCCGATAAGCGGCTGTTTATCCTCCGATGACGTCACTAAACCTTTTATTTCCAACTGTTGTGCTTGCACATGTATACCACACAGACACAACAATACAATCAATATCGCTTTCAAATTTCTCATTGGCTAATCCTTTTAAATCTACAAATACCTATTTGCATTTATACTCCAATAATTATACCTCAAAAAATATTGGTGAAGTAAGCAAATCATAAACATCAGTATATAAAAGAATTAAGTCTTCAAGAAAGAGCCGGAATAAAAAGACGGATTGTAGAATTGTTCCACATTTATGAGGAGCAGTTCTACAACCCGCTTTACAAAACATCGATATCACAAAACAGGAACCAAGTATTAAAGCAGATATGATGCAAGAAGACGAAATAAGAGGAAAAGATACATTGATAGAGATCGCCCGCAGATTCCTCAGTGAATAACTTTATTGCCTATAAATTTGTAAAATCGGAAAAAGTATCTATCTTTGCAGCGCAAAACTCCAAACGAGTGAGCATTTAGTGAGCGGATGTGGCGTAATTGGTAGCCGCGCCAGACTTAGGATCTGGTGTCTCGCGACGTGTAGGTTCGAGTCCTATCATCCGCACAAACTTTCAATGTTTTACAGACAGAAACCCGCTAAAACTGTAGTTTTAGCGGTTTTTTTATCTGTAACAGATAAGCTATCCGAAAAATGCAAACAAAAAAAACAGACACCGGCTGAATAAGATAGCTCAGGTTTCGGAAGTGAGTTTACGCCGTCTGAACCGGTATCTTCCTCCTTATACCTTTCTTCAATTAACATTGTTAACGTCTTTTGCAGGTTGTCAGGTTCTTGTGCGCAGATAACAAGTCTTTTGTATTTAAAGAACTTCTTATTCACATCCAAAGAACAAGCTTTAACTCTATGTTAAAACAAAGCTTTTGAGGACAAAAATCTTACTTTTTAAAGATATTGATTTTCAGATGGTTTAGTCTAAGATTCGCTTCTTCACCTCACGGATGGACTCTGCGGGCGAAAGCCGGGATACTTGCTTTTTTGTCAACTATAAAAGAGGGCTTACACTTCCGAAAACTGAATTAGATTCCATGAGTAAAAGAAAACTTACCACCAAATTTGAAGAAGAACCGTTTTTGTATGGAA
>ENA-OQIG01001078-OQIG01001078.1-human-gut-metagenome-genome-assembly--contig:-NODE-1078-length-13004-cov-2.493127_pt1 | contig 13004 bp, 14 predicted proteins | sample MGYA00242576_ERZ504741 | MGnify/ENA primary metagenome ERZ504741 (study PRJEB26092, sample SAMD00036436) | human gut metagenome | host: Homo sapiens | study: EMG produced TPA metagenomics assembly of... | reverse complement strand
TGTCAATTTCTACGCAAAATATTCCGTTCCTTTGCAGTACTCTAATATAATAGGTATGATGGATAATTTACAAAATATAAGCCAACTGATAAGATGATCGATCTCATCAGCGATAATTATTCTTTGTTGCAAGTGATGAGTCGTTTTGGGCTTTCGTTGGGGTTCGGTGACAAGACAGTCAAGGAGGTGTGTGAACTGAATGGAGTAGACTGCCGGACCTTTCTGATTGTAGTCAACTTTATGGCTGAAGGCTTTTCCCGGCTCGATGGAGATAAAGATGATATTTCCATACCTGCATTGATTGATTATCTGCGGCAGGCACATATTTATTTTCTGGATTTTTCTCTTCCCGCTATTCGTCGTAAATTGATCGAGGCAATCGACTGTTCGCAAGACGATGTTGCTTTTCTCATCCTTAAGTTTTTCGATGAATATACACGAGAGGTGCGTAAGCACATGGATTATGAAGAGAAAACCGTATTTAAGTATGTCGATTCATTGATTAAAGGAGTTGCTCCCAAAAACTATCAGATCAGTACATTTTCCAAGCATCACGATCAGGTAGGGGAGAAATTGACAGAACTGAAAAATATCATTATTAAATATTGCCCTGCCAAAGCAAATGAAAATCTTCTGAACGCGGCTCTTTTCGACATATATGCTTGCGAAGCCGGACTGGAATCTCATTGCAAGGTTGAGGACTATATTTTTGTTCCTGCTATTCTGAATTTGGAAAGGAGGATTAGGGAAAATGAAAAATAACGAAGTAGTTCGAATAGCTATTGCAGAGACCTCTGTAATTATTCGTGGTGGGTTGACTGCTGCATTGAAGCGTCTTTCTAACGTAAAAGTACAACCAATAGAATTACTGTCTGTTGAAGCTTTGCACGATTGCGTCCGAACGCAATGTCCCGAAATGTTAATTGTCAATCCTACTTTTGGTGATTACTTTGATGTAGCTAAGTTTCGAGAAGAAATATCCGGTAAAAGAATACGTTTAATAGCGTTGGTTACTTCTTTCGTAGATGCTTCATTATTGGGTAAGTATGATGAGTCTATTTCGATATTCGATGATTTGGAAACTCTTTCTAAGAAAATTGCAGGTTTATTGAATGTGGTTTCCGAAGAAGAAGAGATGGATAATCAGGATACGCTTAGCCAGCGGGAAAAAGAAATCGTCATCTGTGTGGTGAAGGGAATGACAAATAAGGAAATAGCGGAAAAGCTTTTTTGTCGATTCATACGGTGATTACACACCGAAGAAATATTAGCAAAAAATTGCAAATACATAGTGCTGCCGGTTTGACTATCTATGCTATTGTAAATAAGCTGGTTGCATTGAGCGATGTGAAAGATTTATAGCCTGCGGAAGTGTTATAAAATATAAAACCGTTTGCGCACACGAAAAATATTCGTACCTTTGCAAAGCAGTTGAGAAATTGCTGTTAGTTTATAAGGTAAAAGAAAATATTAAATAAGGTATTAGATTAGACAGTTTAAGGTATTAAAAGTTTTTTAGTTTAGTTCAATAGGATAAGTTTTTAGTAGAAGGTAAAAGGATAACAATAGGTAAGACGTTTTTAGGTAAAAAGAAGATTAGTTTTCAGGAAATTTGAGGTACTATGGAAAAGCCTTTAGGCTTTTCTGATGCAGTGGCGAGTGGTTCTATAAAAAGAATTAGCTCGTTTTTTATTTATATGGGATTTAAGTCTGTGGATTGGATTAAGGTAATAAAAAACAAAATCCCGACGAAATCGCTTCGGCGGGACTCTATTTCATTTTTTACTTAAATGTGGCTACGTAATAAAATTATGACTAATTAATTCAATTCTGATACTGCAAAGATAATGCGTTTCAGAATGTGTCACAATCACCTTTATGAGGTATATTCTGTAGCTATTCTCACTATTTATGGTTAGTAGCAGGTGTTTTCTCTACTTTTTTCCACTCTTTAGTCTCGAAATCGTATGTTTTTATGATTCTAGCAGGGCATCCGGCACATATTGAATAGGGTGGGACGGAATGACTGACTACACTTCCGGCAGCCACTACGCAATGTTTCCCTAAAGTTACTCCCGGTAGAATGACCGAATTGGCACCTACCCATACATCATCTTCGATGACAACAGGCAGTGTGCTGACACCTTGTTCGTCAATCATCTTTTCTGCATCCTGATAATTATGGTTGAGTCCTGTGACCGTTACATTCTGTGCCAGGTTGACATGATTGCCAATATTAACCGGACCTATGATTGTGTTTCTCAATCCGATGCGTGTATAATCTCCGATTGTCAAGTCGCCAACTGCATTATTCAGACAGGAGAAGTCTTCGACAACAGAATATTTACCCAAAGAGAATCGGTTGAAAGGAGGGAGGTCTTTGCGTACACTCCGATAGATGACAGAACCCTTTCCGCGTTTCAGGTATATGAAATCGAAGAGCCGTATCCACCAATTAGGGCGAGTTTTAACGGGATGCATGATAAAACGATGTACAGCCTGTTTTAAGCCGGGGTTTTTCGTTTAATTTCGCTGTTTAAGTGTTTTCTTCTCCATATTGAATGTTTTTTCTTCTTTTTGTCCTCTACCAGATAATCAGGAATTGCCAGGCTATAAGTGATTAATAGACCGAAAAGTGCAATCCACCATCCGAATGATAAGGTCCAATTATATACGGTAATCAACGAAGTCCAAATACTTACGAAGATACATAATTTAAGTGGAGAAGGCGTTAATTGTTGTACGATCCGGTTGCAGAAACTCCAGTTTCCTTCAAATATGGAAGGGAGTAAGTAGGAAGTTGTTTTCCGGATACGTTTCCGGTAAGGACAGGCGGGTGCGGACTGGCAATAAACAATCACATCCGGCAAGTAGTCAATGTATATATTCTGTCGGAATAATTTTCGTTCGATATTAGTCTTAGAACTTTTCATGTTCTTTTGTAGCCATTTTAGGTCGATTGCCATATTAGTCCCCAATAAATTGGATGACAGTCCGAATTGTGTATTGCCGGCTCTACAGAGGCTGTTTTTTATTTCCTCACGTATAGCCCGGAAGCGATTACAGATGCCTTTGCGGTTTTCTACTATCGTATGTAGTTGGATGGCTTGTACACCGGCATCATAGGCATTATATATCTTATTCAGGAATTGCGGAGATAAAGCGCATGCTGTATTGGACAGGAAGAGAACCAGGTCGTATCGTTCCTGGTCTAAACTGTTGATTGTCTGATGTAGATCGCTGTATGTGATAAACTCGTACGCTTCTTCTTTATACATATCCGGAAGAATACTTCCCTCCGGAACGAGAATGGCGCAACCATATTCCTTTTGAGCCTTCGGGTAGGTGATATGTTTGAAATGTGAGGCTATGGCCATCACAAAGAGGTATAGGAGCAAAAGCCCTGTACAGAAGAATACCAGATCATCTATTATGTAGATATAAGAGTCTATCATCTGGAAGGAGATTATACGTTCTCTTTTTGAATGAATGCAGTAACTGTTTTCAGAATAATCTTTATATCCAACCAGAAAGAGAATGTCTTTGCATAGGTGATATCCAATTGCTTGCGTTCTTCAGCAGAAAGTTTACCGGCTTCGCCTCTTTTCTCTACCTGCCATAAACCGGTCAATCCGGCCGGACCCATGAAACGGTCGATGTGTTCATCGCTTGTCAGCAACTCGGCTTCATAGAGTGGGAGAGGGCGGTTGCCTACTATTGACATATCCCCTTTTAAAATATTAATAAGCTGGGGTAACTCGTCAATACTATATTTACGTATAATACGTCCAATCTTAGTTATTCGAGGGTCATTTTCCAGCTTAACGAAAGCATTGCTTTTTTCCTTGGACTTCTTGTTAATGTAGTCTTCTTCGGAGATTACAAAATCGTCAGATATCAAGAGGATTTCTTCTTCATCGATTTCTTCATTCACTTCCGCTTCCGGTTCTTCTCCCCAAATATCCTCATCTTCCTGCTGATATTGGTTAAGGGCATTGAAATCCTTTAAATGCTTGTCGGCATCAGTATACATCGAACGGAATTTGAGGAAGTCGAATATCTGATAATTACTCCCTACGCGCTTGGATTTGTAGATAATAGGACCCTTACTTTCTATCCGGATAGCTAGTGCAGTAAATATTAAGAGAGGAGAAAGACATAATATCGCCATTCCTGAAAAGAAAATATCAAAAGTTCTTTTCCATAAAGGCAGGCGGAAAGCATTTATATTTTGTGCTTTAAGTTGAAGTGCCTTTATTTTCTGATCTTTTCTTCGTTTAAGGAAAGTTGATAAATCTTTTAAAGCCTCCTGGCTTGTTTCATATTTTATCGTATTGTTGATACCGGCTTTAAGATATTCGGATGCTTCTTCCTTAGATAAGGAGTCGATAACGAGTACCATATAAAGCCCCGGATACTTTTTACGCATGTATTGGATATCTGCAATATCTTTGGATATGTTCACTTGTTCGAAAAATAGAGCTGCGTCATATTTTTCGCGTATTTTCTCCAATACTTTGACAGCTTTGCTACAATTGGGTGCAGCATAGAATACCCCAATACTTAGTCGGGAGAGTAGTTCTATTGTTTTGCTATCTCTGCCTATATAACAAAATATTGCATGTGTAGAAGACCCGGTATTAGTCAATAATCTTTTTGATTCGGATTTTGAGTTCCAAAGGGTTGAATGGTTTCAGGATATAGTCTTCTGCTCCCTCTTCCAATAGTCTGATTCTTTCCGTTGTACTTTCCTCACTGGATAACATAACGATAGGAATTGACTTGAATAATTCATTGTTCTTCATGTATCTTAAGAATTCATCCCCCATCATGAGAGGCATACGAATGTCTGAAATAATGAGGTCAGGTACATTGCCTTCATTAAGCCATTCTATTGCTTTGATGGGATCTTCCAAATAGGTAAAATCATACTCTTTTCCTAGATACACACCGGCCACTTTTCCGATTGTCGATTTATCGTCGACTAGTTAATATTTTTTTCTTCATACGAATAGACCTTTCTATCGCTTGCTTTGTTATTTGATTTATAGATTAAGATTGTTGTCACATAATATTTGTGATACACTGCAAATATAGATATTATTTTAGAATAATCCCCAATCAGGAGAGTAAAATTCGTGATATATCTTTTTTTCTATTAATTGCAACTTACAGCATCTTAATGAAAAAACACGGATTCCATAAAAACTGGAATCCGTGTTAAAGATTAATTGTTAGGCTTATTTATATACTCTTGATGAATCAAAGTTTTCCACCATTCTTCATTCTTAGTACCGCCACTGGTCACCCAACTTTCGAATAACGAGTAAGCTGATTTGATATTCACATATTCCAAAGGCCATTTGAAGTCTGTCGGAACCATGATTCCCCATGCCAGGTTATCTTTGCTGATGTAATATCTCTTGCGGGAAGTAGAACTATCGTCGTTGTTGCCTCCGAACAAGTCGGTATTTGCCAACTTAGTTGGTTGATAACCGACAATATGAATCTCCTTACGCTGGTTTCTGTTTCCTTCTACGAAAATGAAAACATTCAGTTTATTGATATTAAGCTCATCCACAGAGATAGGATTGCTGAACTTTATAGTGAAACTGATATTTTTAGGACTCGTATTGGCAGAGTGACCTGCAATCGTATTGATCTGTTCGTAACGGTCTCTTCCCAATGCTTTGTGAGCATCGTCAAATAATGGAATAACCGCATAGTCCTGTCCGTTCTCAATCAGATTACTATTCACATTGAAACCTTTAAAAAGAGAGTTGTCACTGAATTCCACCGGCTGCGTAATGGCACTGGCAGGAACACCGTCCAGCATGATAGCAGCTCCAATACTCTTGGTAGCTCCGGCAGCCGATAAATCAAGACTTAACGTGAACTCTTCTGCCTTATTGCTCTTATTGATGGAGATCTTTCTTTCCTTGATAATCAGAACAAGGTCGTTCATATCGTAATCCCCATATAAAGGCCATTGGTCTTCAAACAGATAAGCATAATTGCGATTATCATCCATGATGATCGGGAACTTAGGATCTTCAGGATCTCCTCCTTCATTTCCACCATTTTTAATTCCTGTACAAACATCGATGATGACTTTAGAGTCTCCCATTTTGGTGAAGTATGCGCCATTCAGTACATGGAAGTTTTCCCACCATTGGTTCTTTTCAACGTGGCTGTCACATTCAATAACCAAATTTCCATCATATGTGAAACCTTGTCCGGTGATAACCGGTGATTTTATCATAGAAGTATTTTCGCCTTTTCCATAAAACTTGGCATAACCGGGAGGTATGCTGATACTTGTCGTAGCATCCAGCATAGAACCATCACTTAAATTTACTGTTCCATTAACAAACTCCATTTTAGGAGCTTTCAAATATCCTTGAGTAAAGTTAAACGTCGCTCCGTTGGCATAGAAAGAAGTCGTTGCTTCCATGCTACAAGCGTTGTTGACAGTCGTATTGGTGAGACTGATGGTTGTAAACTTCATGATGTTGTTGTTGGTAGCAACAGCGTCGGAATTTGCAATTAATTTCTCTCCATAAATCTCTCCGTTATTTTCCAAAGAGAAATTAGACGGCAGATTTAATTCTCCTTCCAAACTGATTTTATTGTCATTTACAATTTTCGTATTGGAATTGATTGAGATATTCTTGCTGGTTATGGTTCCTTTGTTGTAGAGTGTTGCACCGGAATGTAGTGTCATTGTGTTCGCTACAGTCAGTGCACCCCAGTTTCTTAATGCAGCAGGCGCTCCATTGGTGAATGATATATCCTCTGCATTCACTTCTCCCTTTTCCATAATGGTCAACATGGAGTTTCTAATGAACGTCATGGTTCCTGATGCTTCAATTTTAGCATTATTCATCACAATGATTTCAATACCGTTTTGGAATTGGAATGTTGCGGGAATCGTCCATTTAGCATCTACATAAACTTTGGTTGCAATTTCACCGTCATAACCGTCAAACTTGAATGTGCCGGCATAGTCAGAGGTGATTTTGTAAGAAGCATCACGCAGCAAAGTGGTTCCTGACATTTCAGTCACTTCTTTTGCATTAGCAGGTATGGAATAGTAATCCGGCTTTTCAAATGAAAGGCCTCTTGTAGCAGCGGCACGACTCATCAACGCTCTATTTTGTGCAGTAGATCCTGCATAATAGAGTTTACAGGTAATATTATCACTGTTTTCCGGCACATCGAACTGATATACCTGTTCACGTCCTCTAGGGTCGGTTTGCTTCACATAAATACCCTTTTGAGTTGGCAGCAGACTGACAGCGGTTGTAAATTTAAAGTTGTTTTCTTTATTAGCTGTCCTTGCAGCGAGCACGGAAGCGCTTTCATTAGTCAAAGGATCTTCTGCATATATTTCAACTAAATAAGCAAATAGTCCTCCTTCTTCATCTTTCACTTCGACCGAGACATTTTTAGTGGTTATCATGTTCCAATCGATATCATCGGGAGCAGCAAAGCCATCTCCCATCGGGTTAGGTGTTTCGTAAGACGATCATAGAGATCCTTTCCAGAGTCAACACAACTAGACATAGTACCTGCCATCGCTATTGCAATGATGGGTACAAATTGAATTGTTTTCTTCATCATAATGTATTATTGCTTGATTGTTTGTAACCAAATCCATCACAAAAATAACTGCATATCTTTTATTGGAAATGTTTTTTCTGTTATTTTATGGAGTGAAAACAACTATACTTCCGTTTTGGTTCTTCTTTGGCTCTTTTAGGTTTGATTCGGTCTTGATGATGATGAAGAGAAATCCCCTGATTCACTTTTATACAACTGTTTAAAATGAAATCAGGGGGTTACAATAGATGGATTTAACTTAAGACTTGGTGATTTCTCCTATTAAGCAGGAGTTCATTTTATATCGGATATCCTTGTTGGGTAATCCATGTCCCAATAAAAACATGAGCTTTGTTATGGCACATTCGGGGGTACTGTCATATCCACTGATTACACCTGCTTCCAGAAGATGCATTCCTGTTTCGTAACGTCCCATTTCTACTGCTCCGGAGGCACATTGTGTAATGTTGACAATGATAATTCCACGATCGGTAGCTTCCTTTAGTTGGCGGATGAACCATTCTTTTTGCGGAGCATTTCCCGAACCGAGGTTTCATGACAACCGCTTTCAATCCCGGAACATGAAGCAGAGAAGTCACGATACTCTCTTGAATGCCCGGAAAAAGCGTTAGAATAACTACATTGGTGTCAAACAGGTAATGCGGCTTTAACGGTTTTGTCGGGTCTGGTTTTCGAATGAGATTAGGCTCATATTTAATGTGGATACCTACCGTGCCAATGGCGGATAATTGAAAGAGCGGAAAGCATTGAAATTCTCCGCATTGATTTTGGTGGTACGGTTGCCACGCATCAAATGATTCTCAAAGAAAATACAAACCTCCGGAACAATGGCTGTACCATCCGGATTTTTAGCTGCTGCAATTTCGATGGCTGTGATGAGGTTTTCCTTTCCGTCTGTGCGCAAAGTCCCGATCGGGAGCTGGGAACCTGTGAGGATGACAGGTTTGCTTAGATTTTCGAGCATGAAACTTAGTGCAGAGGCAGTGTAAGCCATTGTGTCTGTTCCGTGAAGGATGACGAAACCATCGAAATAATCATAATTGTAATTGATGATCTTTACCAGTTTTGCCCAGTAAGCAGGTTCCATGTCCGAAGAGTCGAGAGGGGGATCGAATTGGTAGGAGGAAATGCGGTAGTTGAATCTTTTCAGTTCGGGGACGTGCTTAAGCAAATGATCGAAGTTGAAATTTTCTAAGGCACCTGTTTCCGGATTCTCTATCATTCCGATAGTCCCACCCGTGTAAATTAACAAAACGGAAGGAGTTTCTGCTCTCATAATTGTTGAATTACTGTTAAAACATTGGCAAAGATACGGATTAAATGCGAATAATGAGTGCTAAACGACGAATTATATAAAGTTGGAAGGACAAGACTATAAAAAATATCTATGTTGCATTTTTGCGATATGTAGTATGAAAAAATGTCCCCATCTTTGGGGCAGGTTGGACGAAGTGTCCGGCTTTAAATAAAAAACGAAAGAGAAAATGAAAAATGACCGGTATTTTCCGTTAGAAATCTGTTTTTGGGCAGGCGACAATTTGAGCGTCATGATGTATCAGATAGGGGGAGTGCAACTTGTAGGGATTTATGTGTTGTTGCTGTATCTGTGTGCAAAGAATGACTACAGCAAATCAGTGGTTAATAGTATACAAAAACCAGTGGAAAAAAGTGCAGTGGAAAAAAACTCTGAAACGCCGATGGATAAAGGGCAAAAACCGAATGAAACCCAAGAGAGTAGAGTAGAAGAGAAATATTACTACTGTTGTAAACAACAGCAGCAATATTGGCGAGGAAAGGAAGACTGCTGCTGTTGTTGTTCGGACTTCGGATTCGGTGAATGACAGGGGCAACGAGATTGTCAGCCCACGCCTCGATCCTGTTCAGTCCACGTCTTGTTTTTGTTCAGCTCACGGCTTGTCTCTGCTCGTCCCACGGGTGAAGTACAGCTCCCCACGGCTTGCAGAAATAGCCCCACGGTTTGCGGAAATAGCCCTGCGGCCTGCGGAGATTTTCATCCGAGGCTCTTACTTCAGGGCTTCTTTCAGTCTGGTAATCGCCTTTTCCGGGTCTTTTTCTTCTTCGAGCAGAGTGACGAACTTACTGCCGATGATAGCTCCGGAAGCGTGTTCGCAAGCTGCTTGGAATGTTGCTTTATTGGAGATACCAAATCCCACCATCAACGGATTGTTCAGATGCATACCTTCAATCTTTTTGAAGTAAGCCCGTTTTTGTTCGTTGAAATCTTGTTGCGCTCCGGTGGTTGCTGCTGATGAAACCATATAAATAAATCCGTCGGTATGTGTATCTATCTCGCGTACCCGTTCTTCGCTGGTTTCCGGTGTGATGAGCATAATCACTCTGATGTTATAGCGTTCGGCAATGATACGATAATGTTCTTGGTAATCACGGAAAGGGAGATCAGGAATAATGACGCCGTCGATACCACATTCCACACATTTACGGCAGAAATTCTCAAATCCGAATTGCATGATTGGGTTTAAATATCCCATAAGCACAAGTGGGATTTTTACGTCCTTGCGAATATCCCGTAATTGTTCAAAAAGAAGTTTTAGAGACATACCATTGCGCAATGCCTGCGTAGCGGCATTCTGAATAACAATGCCATCTGCCATCGGATCACTGAAAGGAATGCCGACTTCAATCATACTCACTCCGTGCTTTTCGAGCGTGCGGATTACATCAGCGGTACCATCCAAAGTAGGAGTACCGGCACAAAAATAAATAGAAGTATGTCTTTCTTGTTGCTATTGAAAAGTTGATTAATTCTATTCATGACGTTGGAATTTTTAGATTATGATTTTAATTCGTTTAAAAATGTCCGGATACGCTCCGGATCCTTTTCTCCCGGTTTCAATTCAAAACGGCTGTTGAGATCGTATCCGGCAAGCCGGGGATGTTTAAACTCTTTCAGGGCATTGGCACTGTATGAGTTAATGCCTCCGCTCAATAGGAAGGGTACATGTCCATTGTACATATCCAGGATGCTCCAGTCGAATTGATTTCCCGAACCACCATATTGTTCGCATTTGGTATCGAACAGAAAAAGATCACAGACTTTTTCGTAGTCATATACCTTTCTCAAATCTTTGGGACGGTCTACTGAAAAGGCCTTGATGATTTTCAATCCAGTGGAATGTAAGGACCGGCAGTATTCCGGCGATTCATTTCCGTGGAGCTGTACATAATTCAGTCCGAAACGATCAGCATACATGCTGATTATCTGCTTGTCTTCGTTGACGAAAACTCCGACACGCCGGGCATGAATGGGCAAGTAAGCCGGAAGCTCGTAGACATATCGGGGAGATTTAGGATAGAAGATGAATCCCAGCATATCTATGCCTTCGATAGACTCTACGTCCTGTATGTTTTCAGCTTCACGCATACCGCATACTTTGATAATTTTTCCGTTAATCATAGGGCTGTCCGTTTTGAATAATTAGTTTATTGGATTGCTTGCAGGAAATTCTGTAAAGTTTCTCCCGGTTGCTGTGTTTTCATAAATGTTTCACCGATCAGGAATCCACGGAATCCGGCTGCCCGAAGTCGGTTTACTATTTCCGGATCGGAGATGCCGCTTTCGGATACCAATACAGCATCTTGGGGAAGCTGTCCGGCCAAGCGGAAAGAGTTTTCTACATCAGTGAAGAAAGTACCCAGATTACGATTGTTGATTCCTACCATATCTATTTTCTTGTCGATATATATTAATTCTTCGGAGCTATGAATCTCCAGAAGAACTTCCAGACCTAGTTCATGAGCTTTTTCTGCAAGTTCATTACATTTCTCCGGTTCTAATGCGGCTGCGATAAGAAGTACGGCATCGGCACCGATAATTTTGGCTTGATAAAGCTGGTATTCGTCAATGATGAAGTCCTTCCTAAGAATGGGGATCTCTACCAAAGGACGTGCAGTGCGGATGTCCTTCAGGCTTCCTCCGAAAAATTTCTCGTCGGTGAGGATGGAAAGGGCAGAAGCTCCTGCTGCTGCATAGGAGGGAACAATTTCTTCCGGGCATGCTTCTTCCTTTATCCATCCTTTGGATGGAGACCGACGCTTGAATTCAGCGATAATACCCGATGCAGACGAGGCTAATGCCTGCTTCATAGAACGAGAGGTCGGAACTTCGCTGATACCTTCCTGTAATTGCTCGATGGAGATAGCCTGCTTTTGCAGGTCAACTTCAAATCGTTTGTTTGCTATAATCTCTGATAATATATCTTTCATTGATGTGGGATTATTAATTGTAAATGATGGATTTGCAAAAATAAAACATTAACTGTTCAATTCAATGAATTTTTTTAGGGTAGCTAATGCGCGTCCACTTTCCAATGACTCTTTGGAGAGAGCAATACATTCTTCAATAGTCTTCTCCGGACAAATCACATGGATGGCGAAAGCTGAATTGACTACCACTACATTTTTTTGAGCTTCCGTAGCCGTGTTATTCATGATCTGGTCGAAAATCTTAGCTGCATCTTCCGGTGTTTGTCCACCATCCAGATCAGTTTCCTTATAGCGGGAGAATCCGAGACTCTCGGGAGCGTAAATCTTTTCATGATCGCTGGTCGCCACTTTAAACTCATTTGTCAGAGAGATTTCGTCATATCCGTCGAGACTATGAACAACGGCAAATTTCGTCTTGCTTTCCTGATAAGTATAGGTATAGAGGCGAAGTAACGGGAGGTTGTAAACTCCTAAAAGCTGATAGGCCGGTAATACCGGATTAACCAACGGACCGAGCATATTAAAGAAAGTGCGCACTGCCAATCCTTTACGAACCGGAGCAACTGCCTTTAATGCCGGATTGAATAAAGGAGCATGCAGATAGGCAAGATTACATTTCTCCATGCTACGGCGCAGTTGATCGACGTCACTGGTGAACTTTACACCGTGTTGCTCCATTACATTACTGGCACCGCTGACTGATGTTGCTCCGTAATTACCATGTTTCACAACGGGGAAACCGGCTCCGGCAACAGTAAAACAGGAAGCTGTAGAAATATTAAATGTATTTTTTCCATCACCTCCGGTTCCTACGATATCTATCGGAGCAAATTCACTTAAATCAACCGGAATACGCATTTCAAGCAATGCATCGCGGAAACCGCATAATTCTTCCACAGAGATATTACGCATCAGAAAGACGGTAATTAAAGAGGCTACCTGTACATCATTATATTTTCCTTGTGCGATGTTCTGTAAAATGGTGCGAGCCTCATCGCGTCCCAGATATTGATGTTCGAAAAGTTTGTATAGAATCTGTTTCATAAGTTTAATCGTTTAAGAAGTTTTTAATAATTTCTTTTCCTTGCGGAGTTAATACTGATTCGGAATGGAACTGAATACCATGTACATTGTAG
>ENA-OQIG01001077-OQIG01001077.1-human-gut-metagenome-genome-assembly--contig:-NODE-1077-length-13015-cov-4.273355_pt1 | contig 13015 bp, 18 predicted proteins | sample MGYA00242576_ERZ504741 | MGnify/ENA primary metagenome ERZ504741 (study PRJEB26092, sample SAMD00036436) | human gut metagenome | host: Homo sapiens | study: EMG produced TPA metagenomics assembly of... | reverse complement strand
TTAGCAAAGCCTAAAACGTACTATTGCTTATATTAAAGTGAATGTTACTATGAGGAGCCGTATGCGGGAAAACCGCACGTACGGATCTGTGAGGGGCTAAGATTGAGAGGTCTTAGTCTACTCGACTTACGAACTAAATTGTAACAAAATAAAAAGTCGTTTAAAGCTGCCGATTAGCACACAACAGCTTTTTGGGATGATGGTTGTGTTTGCGGCTTACCAGCGATAAACCGTCAACGTATTGATTTCACTTTAACGGCTGACGCAAACGCAAAGAGCACCTCTATACTCAATTGAGTGCAGAGGTGCTCTTGTTATTTATCATATTCGAAAAGCTAATACAGAGCTTTTGTCGGGCATACCTGGTATTAGTACGCATTTTCTTCAAAGTAGGTGTAGATTTTTCTCGAAACATAGCTTACCAGATAAGCAATAAAAGGCATCAATGAATCCCATCATGTATGTAAGGCGTTCTTTTGACGTTAGGTAGAAGTTCTCCGTCTTTAGGTACTTTGTACGGGGAGACTGTCCAAACGCCTTGTAAAGCCCCTTATCGCTTTCTAAGAGTATTCTAAGACCATCATGTACTGCTCATAGTTTTCAAACGGTCGAGGGATTCTCAAAGTATTCGACCAAGTTCGCAGCACCCGACCGGATGCAAAGAGACGAGCGGTTTTCCATGTTACCAAGACGGAAAAAGAAATCGAAGCAAAGACGGACAGAATCTATGTAGCGCCGGAAGTCATTTTCATGCTCCGTGATTACAAGCTTGTTCAAAATCAGCATAAACAGCTTGCAGGAAACAGCTACATTGATGATGATTTGATATTTGATCATGAGGATGGTACGCATATCAGTTCACAATACGCCGATGATATGTTCCGTTCACTCTATGAGCCTTTAGGACTTCCAAAAGTAGACCTGTATAGCCTAAGGCATTTCTCAATCACAAAAAAACTTGATTATAACAGGCATGACTATGTGAGCTTGGCTAAGGATACCGCCCATCGTCAGTTGAGTACGATACAGGACTATTACGAAACGCCGGAGGACAGCGTAAGAATTGATACAGCGAAAGCGATTGGAAAGTTCCTTAGTCGCTCTGGCAAATCGGATTCTGAATCTAAAGTGACAATCTCTCTGGCAGATGAAGATTTTGCAAAAAAGCTTGAGGAAGTGGCTTCTGATTCAGCCGGAAAATAGATGCTTGAGTTTGCCATCGCCATGTACGAAAAGAATAATTCGGGCAAATAAAGGTCATCCGACACCAACCGTATTTAACGCCGCTAATCACCTAAAAATTCGGCTACTGTACAAAACCACTGAATTTACTGTATAATACCTGACTTTCGGAGTTGAAGTATAAAACATGGTGCTAAGCCAAGGATTAAAACCTGTGGCTTAGCATTTTTTTGATGTCTCCTTCGTTCAAAAAATACGATGTCAGTGGTAAGCTGCACAGCTCTGACAATTCCCTGATAAATGATGTACCATGCGATAGATTTATATATTTTCTGTCTGATATTTTGGCAACTCTGAAGTCACGTACGAATTCAAACAGCTCTTCGGAACTATAACCATTTTTTAATATCTTGAACTGCAGTAATCTTGTCAGTAATACGGCCAGATAGCAGATTAAAAAATGTCCAACAATGGTATCCTGTTTTTGCAAGTATACCGGTCTGGCATCCAGCTGTGACTTCATGATCCGGAAGGATTCTTCTATTCTCCAGAGATTGTGGTATGCATTGTAGACATCCTTATCTTTCATGGAAATCTCGGAAGTGACCAGCATGTTGTATCCGGCAAGCTCCAGGGATTTTTGAATGAGTTCCTCATTCATGGTGACTTTTACTTTACCATCTGTGTCGTTGCCCTTTTTATCTGCAGCAGTAAAAATGACATATTTTGCAGAATCACCATACTCGGATTTTTTAGCCTGCGAAGCTTTCAGAAGCCTTGCTTTTTCAACTTCTTTATTAATTTCGTAGATCTGTTTTTTGGCAAGTTTTGGATTGAAAGTAACAATCCTTTTTTCTGTGATCCGGAACTTTTTTAAAGAGCCTGTTTCAGACTCGGTAAATTTATATTCAAATTCATCTACACATTCCTTAATGCGATACAAAGTCTCCCCGGCAGCATTTTTTACATCCCTGTAATTATTAGGGAGCAGTACCCAGGTCTTTTCCGTTTCCGGAAGCATCTTTACGGACTTAGAGAAAATATATCCATCCCCATTTTTGAGCGCATGGAAGATATTTTCAGCACAATTCAACTTTGTCGGCGATCTGTATGGTTCTGCCGGACACAGAGTTTCTCTTTTTCAAATCATCAATGATATTTCTGATCACCGGCTTTTCACTCTGATTGCCCGGAAACAGCTTCATGCCGATGGGAATCTGATTTGCATCAAGCAGGAGTCCCAGACCAACAATCGGTTCTTTTCTGTTTTCCTTGGAAGGTCCTTTTTTCCGGAAATCATCTTCCCTGTCGATCTCAAAGTAAAAGTTAGTGCAGTCAAAGTAAGTATGAGAGGTATCAACTGATACATCTGTTGGATCTGATGATTGTAGATTTCAATGATCTTTTCGTATTCGCAACCGATATACTCCAGCCCGTCATAGAGCTGGTTTAAAGAAAAATCGTAGGATTCAAAAAGCTTTGGAATCACTTCGTCATAAGTCTTTGATTTTGAACATGGCTGGACAAGTCTTGCGTAAACAAGGGCAGAGATCATGTCAAAAACATTAAAGCGGAAGTCAGTAGCGGTCTGCATGAGATCAATATACTTTTTGACAGAAAGCTTGTCGTTAATGTTTTTCATCGGGAAATAGCCAATGAGTTTTTCCGGCGAATCATCTGAAATCTGCTTCGCTTTTTTTGCGGCTTTTGCAGCATTTGCTTCCTGGTTCAGTCTGATAACTTCTTCTTTGTAGAAGGAGATAGGATCGTCAATGCCCTTTGCCTGAAGCTCATGAACATAACCAATAGGTTTATAAGCCTTGTGGGCAGTATGCCTGCGTTCAGGATCGTAAAAGCTTGAATAAATCTGAAGATAAGTACCTTTTTTGTTGTTAGTTTTTTTAAGAAAATATGCCATAAAAGTCACCCTCTTATAGTATAGCACCATAGCACCATAAAAGCAAGTATAAAAAAGAAAATTTGTCAAGTTTTTAAAACAAAGAAAAAAGCCAGCAAATATGCTGACTTGAGGATAAAATATATTTCATTAACTCTCAAAAAATAAAGTGCTAAATCCTAAAGACGGGAAAACCACTGAATTTACTGTATAATATAAGCGATACGAAACACCCGAACCATGATTCCCTTGCAGCAATAAAAGAGAAAAACCTCTCCAAGCGAAGCTTGATTATTTTTTCTTTTACTGCTCAATAAAAAAGCCGAAAACCCTTGAAAACAAAGGTTTTCGGCGTTATTATCTGGCGCGCCAAAAGGGATTCGAACCCCCGGCCTTCCCCTTAGGAGATGGACCCAGTGCATATATTCCCTATCAACGGAGATAAAGAAAATGCAGTTATATCAAGCATTTCTCCACATTCACTGTAAACCTCGTACAAGCAAAATCAAGCAAAAACAAAGGATTTTAGCCCCCTATTGTTTGCACTCTGTTTGCAAAGGCGCGAATTTTAGCGTTAGCCAAAAGTTCAATTCCCGTCGGGACTTAATTATATTTATGGTCTCGTGGACATAGTCTACCATACATAGAGGCTCATTACAAGAGGTATTGAGCCAGTAAAAGTGCCTGTTTTATCTTTCTCAGGAAAGGTAGAGCAGGCACTTTTTTTCATATCTAAACTTAGAAAGAAATGAGGTGAAATTATGAATACACAGATTATTGCCATAGCCAACCAAAAAGGTGGTGTCGGCAAAACAACCACTTGTGCCAATCTTGGAATTGGTCTGGCTCAGTCTGGGAAGAAAGTCCTTCTGATTGACGGAGACCCACAGGGAAGCCTGACCATCAGCTTGGGCAATCCCCAACCTGACAAGCTGCCCTTTACACTGTCAGACGCTATGGGCCGTATTTTGATGGATGAACCAATTCGTCCGGCGAGGGTATCCTGCACCACCCTGAGGGCGTAGACCTGATGCCTGCGGACATCCAGCTATCTGGTATGGAGGTATCTCTGGTAAACGCTATGAGCCGAGAAACCATTCTGCGACAATATCTGGACACGCTGAAGGGGCAATACTCCCATATCCTTATTGATTGCCAGCCTCCCTGGGTATGCTTACGGTCAATGCACTGGCTGCCGCTAATAGGGTTATAATCCCCGTCCAGGCAGAGTATCTTCCAGCTAAAGGTTTGGAGCAGCTTTTGCAAACTATCAATAAGGTTCGCAGACAAATCAATCCCAAGCTGCAATTGATGGGATTCTGCTGACGATGGTAGACAGCCGAACCAATTTTGCCAAAGAAATCTCCGCTCTTCTGCGCGAAACCTATGGCAGTAAGATCAAGGTGTTTACATCAGAAATTCCTCATTCTGTCAGGGCTAAAGAAATCAGTGCTGAAGGAAAAAGCATTTATGCCCATGATCCTAATGGCAAAGTGGCTGAGGGCTACAAAAATCTGACGAAGGAGGTATTGAAACTTGAAAAGCAGCGCGAAAAAAATAGAGCTGGCCTCAGTAGATGACCTGTTTTCTACAGAAGAAAGTCGGCAAGACGAGCAACTGGAAAAAATTCAGGAAATTCCCCTATCTGAACTGCATCCGTTCAAGGATCACCCCTTCAAGGTCAAGGATGATGATGCAATGATAGAAACCGCAGACAGCATCAAAAAGTATGGTGTGTTGGTTCCTGCGATTGCCAGACCACTGCCTGATGGCGGTTATGAGCTGGTAGCCGGTCACAGACGCCGCAGAGCCAGCGAATTGGCCGGAAAAGAAACCATGCCTGTCATTGTGCGCGACTTGGATGACGATGCTGCCACAATTATTATGGTTGACAGCAATTTGCAGCGAGAAATCTGACTCCCAGTGAAGGTTTCGCCTAAGCAAATTGAAGCATGGAAAGCCGACTTAAACATCAAGGAGCAAGAACAGACCTGACTTCTGTTCAAGTTGAACAGAAGTTGAGCGCCAGAGACCAGGTGGCAAAAGAAGCCGGTGAACGAAGCGGTATCCAGGTAATGCGATATGTTCGTTTGACTGAACTGATTCCAGAGCTTTTGGATATGGTGGATGAAAAGAAAATCGCATTTAACCCAGCCTATGAACTCTCTTTTTTGAAACCGGACGAACAGCAAATGCTGGTGGAAACAATGGACTATGAGCAGGCTACCCCTTCTCTCTCTCAGGCTCAGCGAATGAAAAAGTTCAGCAGGAAGGGAAATTGTCAGAAGATGTGATGCTTGCCATCATGTCAGAGGAAAAAAAGGGTGATCTGGATAAAGTGACCTTGAGCAGCGATACCTTGCGAAAGTATTTCCCCAAAAGCTATACACCGGCCAAAATGCAGGAAACCATTATTAAACTGCTGGAACAATGGCAGAAAAAACGCCAACGAGATCAGGAACGATGAAGGGAGAGCCTATGAAAGATATTGCAGCAAGGGAACTGAAAGGCCACAACATTCTTGCAGTGGAGCGATTTTGGGACAGCACTTTCTGGATGATTGAGTTTACTGTCTTGCGCCCTACTGCTTATGGAGAACCTGGTGACGAAATGAGGCTTTTTCTCACAGAGGACGGGTATCAGTCAGCTCTGCAAAGCCAGCAGCGTCGAGAAATCAAAATTAAGAGATATGCCATGTTATTGAGGGGCATATCCTCGACTTCAAGCCTAAAAAACACCGTCGTTCATAACCGATACAACGAAAGGAAAGGAATGAATATGTGTACTGTAAGAGAAATCCGAGAAGCTATTCAAGAAGATTGCCGCTCACAGCGTGATATGGAATCCACCGAGATTGACCGTGTTTTTCAAACCTTACCATTTTCTCAGGAAAGGGATCTGTTTGATAAACCACCAATGCCAAAACGCCCCTACCGACGCAAGAAAAAAGATACAGACAGACCCTAACCGCTGCCACAATTCTTTTATGAATTGCGGCTTTTTTCATACCTGAGAAATGAAAGGAGTGAAGTAAATGGCTGTTTTTCGTGTAGAACGCACTGGCGATTACACGGTTATGAGCAATTTTCATCTAAAAGACAAACGACTTTCTTTGAAGGCAAAGGGTCTCTTGTCGCAAATGTTATCTCTGCCTGATGACTGGGATTATACGCTGTCAGGACTCAGCTATATCAATCGAGAAAGCAAAGATGCAATCCGCTCTGCTGTCAATGAGCTTGAAACAGCCGGATACATTCGGCGCAGACAGACAACTGATGCTTCTGGTAAATTCGCAGCCAATGAGTATACCATTTTTGAGCGTCCCATCGAGGGAGAACCGATGTTGGATAAGCCGTTGTCGGAAAACCCGATAACGGTAAACCCGTCAGCGGTAAATCCGTTACCGGAAAATCCAACACAATTAAATACTAAGAAATCAAATACCCAAAAACAAAATACTCATGGATCAAATACCGATTCCATTCCCTTCCGGGAAACAGCGGCGGTAATACCGCCGGAACGGAAAGGAAGGGATGCGATGTCTGTCACAGAGATAGAAAATTATCGGGAATTGATTTTGGAGAATATCGAGTATGATTGTCTGAAGCAGCGTTATCCTCTCTACCTGGATGACCTGAATGAGATCGTAGAGCTGTTGGTAGAAACGGTCTGTGCCAAACGAAAGACCACCCGGATCTCTGGTGCGGACTTTCCTCATGAAATTGTACGCTCCCGCTTTTTGAAGCTGGACAGCTCTCACATCGAGTTTGTCATGGACTGTCTGCAAAAGAACACCACCCAGGTACACAACATCAAGCAGTACCTGCTTGCAGTGCTGTTCAACGCTCCTACCACCATGAATAACCACTACACTTCACTGGTAAATCACGATATGCACGCAGGCGCTGGTAATCAGCCGCTTTTGTATTACACCAAAGGAGGCACAGCATGAATCAGATTGAAATTTTCAATAGTCCAGAGTTCGGAAGCATTCGCACTTTGGAACAGAATGGCAAAGTATTATTTTGCGGTACAGATGTGGCAACAGCGCTGGGATATACCAATCCACGCAAAGCCGTCCGCGACCATACCAGGGGTGGAACGAAATGTTCCATAGGGGTCCAGACTGGGAAAAAGGCAGATGGAAGCCCCGCGGTACAAATGGTCGAAATGCTCTTTATCCCCGAAGGTGATCTATATCGTCTGATCGCCCATAGTAAACTGCCGTCAGCGGAACGGTTTGAACAATGGGTGTTTGATGAAGTTCTACCTGCCATTCGCAAGCACGGAGCCTATCTCACAAAAGAGAAGTTGTGGGAGATAGCCACTTCTCCGGAAGCTCTGATAAAGCTCTGCTCCGAGCTGCTTGCTGAGCGGGAAGAAAATGCGTCGCTACGAGAGGAAAATGCCCTGCTGGAGAGTAAGGCAGCCTTTTATGATTTGTTCATCGACCTCAATCACAGTACCAACCTCCGCACCACCGCCAAAGAGTTGCTTGTCCCGGAGCGTCGGTTTGTCCGTTTCCTTCTGGAAAAGCGTTTTGTGTACCGCACCGCATCCGGTAATGTACTGCCCTATGCAAAGCCAGCCAATGAAGGACTGTTTTGTGTCAAAGACTACTGCAATCACGGGCATATCGGCTCCTATACGCTGATAACCCCGCAAGGCAAACTCTACTTTGCTCAGCTGAGAGACATGATTTTGATGGTTGTATGAGAGTGGGAAAGGAAGTGAGTTTTATGCCAGAAGGCAAAACAATCGGTCAGCTGATGGAAGAAATGCGCCAGAAAGCTGGAGCGCAGAACTATCACGGCCATGACTACATGGATCTCCAGCGATTTGCTGAGAACACCCGGCACATGATTATTTTTGATGTGCTGACGCATGACTCCCCGGTGGGCTGGAAAGGTGAACGAACCCGCCTGTTTTTGTCAGATAAGGGCTATGAAAAAGCTCTGGACAGTCAGGCAAAGGGACAGATCAAGATTCTCAGTCATGCAAAGGTCAGAAATGGAGATTTGCTCTATGACCGTTCTGAGCAAATTCGTTGAGGGCGGTTCGATGAAGAAATACCTTCTCCGGCGGCTGGTGGTCCCGCCTTAGAAATAAATGCACCACCCCTGCACATTTTGTGGAAAGGAGGCGATGAAAATGCAGGAAGAAGTGGAAAACAGGACTTTAACGCTGGTTGTCAGCGGAACAAAGTTCACCGGCAGGCTGCTCAAAGCCGCCATCAGCAAGTACCTTGCCCACCGCAAGGAAAAGAAGCTGCAAAAGCAGAGAAGCCGTGACGCGCCTGTGAAGCCCCAGGGCAAGCAGACGGTGAAACAGCTGATTGGTCAAAACCAAGGGGTTTCCAACATCGAGATCACCGACCCCTCCATCAAGGAGTTTGAGAAGATCGCCCGGAAATACGGCGTGGACTATGCGGTGAAGAAGGACCGCAGCAGCTCCCCACCCAAGTACCTGATCTTTTTCAAGGGTCGGGACGCGGATGCCCTGACCGCTGCTTTTACCGAGTACACCGGGAAAAAGGTCAGAAAGGCGGAGAAATCCGAGCGCCCGTCCGTGCTGGCAAAGCTGAGCCAGTTCAAAGAACTGGTAAAACACGCCGTCGTGGACCGGAACAAGCGGAAGGAGCTGGAACGATGAAAAAGCAGCTGAACATCAAAAAGCTCATTTTGCTGAATCTGCCGTATATCCTGATGGGGCTTTTCTCCACCAACTTCGGTGAAGCGTGGCGGATGGCCGTGGGTGCGGACGCTTCGGCAAAAATGCTCTCGTTCTTCTCCACGCTGCCGGTGGCGCTGGCCAGCTGGTGGCCCAGCCTGCACCCGCTGGACCTGCTGGTGGGCCTGTGCTGCTGCGGCGGCCTGCGGCTGGCTGTGTACCTGAAAAGCAAGAACGCCAAGAAGTACAGGCACGGCATGGAATACGGTTCCGCCCGGTGGGGAACCCATGAGGACATTACACCCTACATCGACCCGGTATTCCAGAACAATGTGATTCTGACGAAAACGGAGAGCCTGACAATGAACAGCCGCCCCAAGGACCCAAAGACCGCCAGAAACAAAAATGTGCTGGTGATTGGCGGCTCCGGTTCCGGTAAGACCCGCTTCTGGCTCAAACCGAATCTGATGCAGATGCACAGTTCCTATGTGGTCACAGACCCGAAGGGATATGTATAATAACGATAAAGGGAGCGCGCACCCTCAAGAAAGGAGGTTACACCCCATGAAGAAACAGCCGGACAAAGGAAAAATCACCGCCTTGTACGAGCGTCTTTCCCATGACGATGAGCGAGCCGGGGAAAGCGTGTCCATCGAAAACCAAAAGCGTATTTTGGAGGACTACGCCCAAAAGAACGGCTTTACGAATATCCGGCACTTCACCGATGATGGAGTGCGGGGAACGACTTTCAAGCGTCCGGGGCTGGACGCTATGCTGGAAGAAATCCGGGCGGGAAATGTGGCAACGGTCATTATCAAAGACCAGAGCCGTATCGGGCGTGATGTTGTCGAAGTGGGGCTGTTGAAGCGCGTTTTCGACGAGTATCATGTGCGGTTTATCGCCGCCAACGATAACCTGGATACCGCCAACGGCTTTGATATTATGTCCATCTTCCGCGATGTGATAAACGAGTGGTATGTTGCCGATACCAGCCGGAAAATCAAGACCGTTTTCAAGTCGAGAATGGAAAAGGGGCTGCGCTGCTCCGGCAGCGTCTGCTATGGCTATCTTGCGTCCAAAGAGAACAAGGGCGAATGGATCGTTGACGAGGAAGCCGCCGCTGTTGTGCGCCGTATCTTCCAGAGCGTCCTTGCCGGGGAGAGTATCGCCGATATAGCGAGGGCGCTCCGCGCCGAGAAAGTCCCTATCCCGTCCGAGCATTGGAAGCGGATTGGCGCACCCGTCCGGGCGGCGAAGTATGCAGACCCCTACGCATGGACAGCCACCACCATCGGCTATATCCTCAACGCCCGGAGTACACAGGCGCAAGGTGTTGGGCAAAACCGTCTGCGAGAACTACAAGACCAAGCGAAACCGCAGGACTGCGCCAGAGGAGCAGTACATTTTTGACGGGGAGATACCCGCCATCGTGGACGAGGAAACATGGAACACCGTCCAACGGCTGCGGGAAACCAAACGCCGCGCCCCCAAGCGGCAGAAGGCCCCCAACCGTCTGACCGGGCTTCTCTACTGCGCCGACTGCGGGGCGAAGCTGACCCACCGCCATAACCTTGTGCAAGGGCGCTGGATCGATGATTGCTTTGTCTGTTCCCATTACCGCCAGCTTACAAGCGACTGTACCATGCACTATATCCCCACTGCGAAAATGGAAGCCGCCATTCTTGCCGCCATCCAGCGCGTGAGCTGGTATGTGCAGAACAACGAAGCGGAGTTTATCCAGCGTGTGCGGGAAGCCACTGGCAAAATCAGAAGAACGCCATGAAAGAGTGCGGGCAGAAAGTGAACCAGGCACAGCGGCGGTGCAAGGAGCTGGACGGGCTGGTGAAAAAGCTCTATGAGGGCAACGCCACAGGCAAGATACCCGACAAGCACTTCACCCGTCTGCTGGCCGAGTATGACGCGGAACAGACAAAGCTGGAAGTGTCGATTGCTGAATGGCAGGGACAGATGGAGAGCTGGAAAGCCGATACGCTGAAAACAGACCGCTTTATCGAGCTTGTGCGCCGCTACACCGATTTTTCCGAACTGACAACGCCCATGCTCAACGAGTTTGTCGAGAAAGTGGTTGTCCATGAGGGCGAGGGGCGCGGGAACAGCCGCCGCCAGCGGATTGACATTTACTTGAACTTCATCGGTGCGTTTGAAGTCCCCGCCCATATCGTGACCCCGATGGAAGCCGAGGAACAGCGCCGCCAGCAAGCAGAACAGGCCGCAAAGGAAGCCCGTTCACAGGGGCTTGCCAAAGCGCGGGAGGAAAAGCGCAAGGCAGAGAAACGGGAGTTTACCGCGAGGAAGAAAGCGGGCTTGCTGACCCCGGAGGAACAGGCGGCAGATGAGGCGCGGTTAGCCCATAACCGGGCATTGCAAAAGGAGTGGCGGGAGAAGCGGAAAGCCGCAGAGCCGCCCAAGCCCCCAAAGCCAAAGTCAATCAAAGAGCTTATCGCCCTGCAACGAGCTGGGGCAGCTCTCGCGCCGGAGGAAGCGGAGCGTTTTGCCGCCTACCGCGAGAGGAAAAACCGCCAGCATAAGGAATGGTATGAACGGCAGAAAGCAGCGCAGCCACCGAAGCCTTGTATGACGGTTTCCCTGCCACAAGACGGGAGTGCCAAGCACAAAAAGACGCAGGACGGGCAGGGAGAGCGCATAGCGTGAGTTTAACGGTCAAGAGCCGGAAAAATCGGAAATCTTGCGATAACAGCCGCCCCGATGAACCATTCCCTGTCCGGGCGGTTTTTATCCTCAAAAACGCCGTTTTCCCAAAGTCAAGAGCCGGGAAAAATCCCTCAAAAATGCCCCTCTTTCCAAAAATGGCGCAGAAAGGAGAGTTTATGAGAACAGGGCTTACCAAGCAGGAAAAGACCACCGACATTTGGTTTGACGAGAAAGACCCGCTGATCCATATCCGCACCCACAACACCGCCTTGAAGAAACGGCTTGCCGCCTACGCCGAGCAGCACCCCGATGTGTGCCGCCTGACCGACGCGGACCCGGAAACGGGCTGCATGGAGTTTGACATTGAGAAAGGCCGCTTCTCTTTCCGTCTGACCGCCCCATACAGTGAGGAACGGCGGGAAGCGGCGCAACGGTATGCCAGAGAGAACAACGCCACCGACAGACTGAAATGATGTAGATTTGTTCATACTCTTGTGCTATACTTTTCTTGAAAAAAGAACAACAAATCGAAATTTTGAGGAGGTTTACTATGATATATAAGTTTACGGAAGTATTAAACGATCTTGTTGATTATTTTATTCTTGGTGACATTTTACTACTGGAAAGTTGGAAAAGAGCCAATAATCTTTCAGACGATTTGGCAACGGAATTTACCACAAATGAAAGTGGGGATAGGGCTTTTAGTGAAGGTATTGTTATCCCCATGAGTGGCATTGAAAACTATCCTTATACCGTATTGTTTAATCTCTCTGGTGATAAACCGGAGTTGTGCAAAGGGGAAAGCCGATTGCAGTTTAGAAGGAGTGGTTATTCCCTCAAAGTGGATAATAATATGCTTATGCTTTTTACATGGCACATATTAAAACAGTTTACTCCCGAAAAAGTGAAAAATCTAATTTCTTATTACAAACAGAATAAAAAGCCAATTGTCGAACTTGCAAATGGCTGGTATCATATCGAGATTTTGGGTGGAGAAACCTTGCAGGACGGGGACTATGAGCTACATTTGAATTTGTGATACAACCAATAGGAAATGAAGAAAAAACCTCAAATGCTGATATGAATTTAAGATTTGAAATTATAAGTTCTGCTTATTAAAACTAAACATATTATCCACAAGGACAGCCGAGAAAATCGACTGTCCTTTTTCCATGCCTACAAGCAGAAAGGAGCGCCCACCCATGACGAAACCGAGAGAGAAAACCCGCGAGGAATTGACCGCCGAGATTGAGGACGGGAAGAAGAAAATCTGGCAGCTTGAAAACCGAGAAAAGATGTTGCGTCAGAAGCTATCCAAAGAGGAACGCAGAACGCGCAGCCATCGGCTGATCGTCCGGGGTGCAGTCTTTGAGAGCATTGTGCCGGAAGCCAAGACCATGACCGACGAGGAAGCCGCCGCACTTCTCCGGCTTGCTTTGACGAGCCAGCCAGCACAGGAGTTTTTGAGAAACGAGCCGAGGGCAGGAATACGGAATAACCCCCTTGGACACAAGGGCGCACTTATACACCCTTGCGGGCGTGTGCGCTCTGCCGAGGGCTTATCTCCGCACAGGAAACTTTCCCCGCGCTCCG
>ENA-OQIG01001076-OQIG01001076.1-human-gut-metagenome-genome-assembly--contig:-NODE-1076-length-13024-cov-2.883694_pt1 | contig 13024 bp, 18 predicted proteins | sample MGYA00242576_ERZ504741 | MGnify/ENA primary metagenome ERZ504741 (study PRJEB26092, sample SAMD00036436) | human gut metagenome | host: Homo sapiens | study: EMG produced TPA metagenomics assembly of... | reverse complement strand
TGAGGCAGCACCTGGCACGGCTGGGACGGAAGTCGCTGTCGTTCTCAAAATCGGTGGAGCTGCATGACAAAGTCATCGGGCATTATCTGAACATAAAACACTATCAATAAGTTGGAGTCATTACCCAGAAAATAATCAAAAAAAGTTAGCGTGGTGAATCGATACTTTACCGGTTGAATTTGCATCAATTTCATTCAGGAATGCGATTCCACTCACAATATTCCCGCCATATAAACCAAGATTTAACCTTTTGAGAACATTTTCCACACCTAAAATGCTATTTCTGCGATAATAGCAACCGTTTCGTGACAGGAATCACGGAGTTTTTTGTCAAATATGAATTTCTCCAGATACGTAAATCTATGAGCCTTGTCGCGGTTAACACCCCCAAAAAGACTTTACTATTCAGGCAATACATATTGGCTAAGGAGCAGTGAAATGCGCGTTAACAATGGTTTGACCCCGCAAGAACTCGAGGCTTATGGTATCAGTGACGTACATGATATCGTTTACAACCCAAGCTACGACCTGCTGTATCAGGAAGAGCTCGATCCGAGCCTGACAGGTTATGAGCGCGGGGTGTTAACTAATCTGGGTGCCGTTGCCGTCGATACCGGGATCTTCACCGGTCGTTCACCAAAAGATAAGTATATCGTCCGTGACGATACCACTCGCGATACTTTCTGGTGGGCAGACAAAGGCAAAGGTAAGAACGACAACAAACCTCTCTCTCCGGAAACCTGGCAACATCTAAAAGGCCTGGTGACCAAACAGCTTTCCGGCAAACGTCTGTTCGTTGTCGACGCCTTCTGTGGTGCGAACCCGGATACTCGTCTTTCCGTCCGTTTCATCACCGAAGTGGCCTGGCAGGCGCATTTTGTCAAAAACATGTTTATTCGCCCGAGCGATGAAGAGCTGGCAGGTTTCAAACCAGACTTATCGTTATGAACGGCGCGAAGTGCACTAACCCGCAGTGGAAAGAACAGGGTCTGAATTCCGAAAACTTCGTGGCGTTTAACCTGACCGAGCGCATGCAGCTGATTGGCGGCACCTGGTACGGCGGCGAAATGAAGAAAGGGATGTTCTCGATGATGAACTACCTGCTGCCGCTGAAAGGTATCGCTTCTATGCACTGCTCCGCCAACGTTGGCGAGAAAGGCGATGTTGCGGTGTTCTTCGGCCTTTCCGGCACCGGTAAAACCACCCTTTCCACCGACCCGAAACGTCGCCTGATTGGCGATGACGAACACGGCTGGGACGATGACGGCGTGTTTAACTTCGAAGGCGGCTGCTACGCAAAAACTATCAAGCTGTCGAAAGAAGCGGAACCTGAAATCTACAACGCTATCCGTCGTGATGCGTTGCTGGAAAACGTCACCGTGCGTGAAGATGGCACTATCGACTTTGATGATGGTTCAAAAACCGAGAACACCCGCGTTTCTTATCCGATCTATCACATCGATAACATTGTTAAGCCGGTTTCCAAAGCGGGCCACGCGACTAAGGTTATCTTCCTGACTGCTGATGCTTTCGGCGTGTTGCCGCCGGTTTCTCGCCTGACTGCCGATCAAACCCAGTATCACTTCCTCTCTGGCTTCACCGCCAAACTGGCCGGTACTGAGCGTGGCATCACCGAACCGACGCCAACCTTCTCCGCTTGCTTCGGCGCGGCGTTCCTGTCGCTGCACCCAACTCAGTACGCAGAAGTGCTGGTAAAACGTATGCAAGCGGCAGGTGCGCAGGCGTATCTGGTTAACACCGGCTGGAACGGCACTGGAAAACGTATCTCGATTAAAGATACCCGCGCTATTATCGACGCCATCCTCAACGGTTCGCTGGATAACGCAGAAACTTTCACTCTGCCGATGTTTAACCTGGCGATCCCAACCGAACTGCCGGGCGTAGACACGAAGATTCTCGATCCGCGTAACACCTACGCTTCCCCGGAACAGTGGCAGGAAAAAGCCGAAACCCTGGCGAAACTGTTTATCGACAACTTCGATAAATACACCGACACCCCTGCGGGTGCCGCGCTGGTAGCGGCTGGTCCGAAGCTGTAATCAGCTGATATCTCATTGACCCCTTATCCAAACGGATAAGGGGTTTTTTATATCTAATTAGCTACCAATATGTACATGGTACACTTATAATTATCAATAGACCGCAGGATGCATTATGTTCACCTTTATTGAACTACAAGGATTTAGCAAACGCCGCCAGTTATTGCTACCTGATGATGAGTTCCGGATTTTTCAGGAACTACTCATTCAAGATCCCACTGCCGGTGACATTATCGCAGGCACAGGCAGTTTTAGAAAAATTCGCTGGAACGTTCTGGAATGGGGAAACGGGGTGGCATTCGGATAATTTATTACAACGTAACACGCAATGGCCGAATTTATCTGGCGTTGATTTATCCTAAAAATGAACAGGATGATTTAACAGAAGAACAAAGAAAGGCATTGAAACTATTGTCCGAGAAGCTGCTTTAATGTTGAAGCTCCACAAATTCCACCATGGTCGAAATGCCAACGGAGACATTGAAAACAGATGAAAGATGAATTATTTGCTGATCTTCTTGCCAGCGCAGAAGAAATGGTACGCATCGAAAAGGGTGAAGAAACGCCTGAACCAGAGCACGTCCATACTTTTAGCGAGATCGATGTAAAAGCGATCCGTGAAGCAACGGGTTTACGTCAGCAAGATTTTGCTGTCGCCGTTGGGGTAAGTTATGACCTGGTCAAAAGCTGGGAAACCAAACGCCGTCAACCTACCGGAGCACCTCGAAAATTGCTCCTGCTTTTGCAAGCGAATCCTTTCATTATCAATCAATTGAAAACAATCTAAAAACGGGAGGCACCTTCGCCTCCCGTTTATTTACCCTTCTTTTGTCGTGCCCTGCGCCCGCGTTACCGGCACTGGCAGCCAGGCGCGAATGGAAAGCCCGCCCCGCTCGCTGGTGCCAAGCTCCAGCATCCCGTTATGGTTATCCACGATACGCTGCACAATTGCCAGCCCTAATCCCGTGCCGCTAATGGTGCGCGCACTGTCGCCGCGGACAAACGGCTGGAACAGGTGCTTACGTTGTTCCGGCGCAATTCCCGGACCGTCATCTTCCACCTGGAACCAGGCGCGATTCGGCTCCGTTCCGCTGCTGACTTTGATCCAGCCATTGCCATAACGGGCGGCGTTGACCACCATATTCGCCACCGCGCGTTTGATCGACAGCGGGTGCATTTTCACTTCAATGCTGCCGGGGTAAAGCGCGGTTTCAATTTCCCGCTCATAGCCACTTTCGGCAGCAATCACCTCACCGAGTACTGCATTAAGATCCGCCATTTCCATCGGCATCTCCTGCCGGTGCGCAGGTAGTCGATAAACTGCTCAATGATGGCGTTGCACTCTTCGATATCTTTATTGATCGATTCTGCCAGATAGCCATCCTGCTCGCTCATCATCTCAGTCGCCAGGCGAATACGCGTCAGCGGCGTGCGCAAGTCGTGACTTACCCCCGCCATCAGCAGCGTGCGGTCATCCGCCAGTTGCTTAACACCAGCCGCCATATGGTTAAAGGCGCGGGTAACGGAACGCACCTCGGACGCGCCATACTCACGCAGCGGCGGCGGAATAATCCCTTTACCAACCTGCAAGGCTGCGTGTTCGAGATCGACCAACGGTCGGTTCTGGATACGAATAAACAGCCACGCCCCGCCTATCGCCAATAGCATAATCGCCAGCGTATAGCGGAACAGCGGAGAGAAATCGCCCTGATGAATTTCGGTCAGCGGCACGCGTACCCAGATATTGGGCGACAGCCAGGTTTTCAGCCAGACGACAGGCGAACTTTTGTTGACCTCAACGCGCACCTCCGTCGGGCCGCCCAGTTGCTGCGCCATCTGATGGCTTAAGAATTCATAGTGTTGTGCCCAACGCAGACCTGCCTCTTCGGCAGCTTCGTTGGAGTAGAGAGAGATCCCCAGCTCACGGTAGATCTCCCGACGGAAAGCGGGAGGCACAACCAACTGCGTGCCGTCCTCCAGTTGCAGTTTGTCGGTCATCAACATACGCACTTCGTACGCGAGGACTTTATTAAACTGCTGGAGGCTCGGCAAAATCGCGAAGTTCAGCACCACCAGATAAGTCTCACCAGGCTGGCGAACAGCAAGGTGACGATGAGCAATAACGTACGGGCAAATGAACTTCGTGGCGAGAAGCGCAATCGCCTCATGCTTTAGAGCCGTCCGGTACAAAGACGTAGCCCAGACCCCAGACGGTCTGAATGTAACGCGGATGCGCTGGATCTTCTTCCACCATGCGGCGCAGACGCGAAATCTGCACGTCGATGGAGCGTTCCATTGCGGAATATTCACGACCACGGGCAAGGTTCATCAGCTTATCGCGGGAGAGCGGCTCACGCGGATGGCTGACCAGTGCCTTCAGTACCGCAAACTCACCGCTGGTGAGCGGCATCGGCTCGTCTTCGCGGAACATTTCGCGCGTACCGAGGTTAAGTTTGAACTTACCGAAAGCAATTACCGCCTCTTCCTGTGACGGTGCGCCTGGCAGTTCGTTCGCCTGACGACGCAGCACCGCACGGATACGGGCCAGCAGTTCACGCGGGTTAAACGGTTTTGGAATGTAGTCGTCAGCGCCAATCTCCAGGCCTACGATACGGTCCACTTCTTCCCCTTTCGCCGTCACCATAATGATCGGCATCGGGTTGCTCTGACTACGAAGACGTCGGCAAATCGACAAGCCATCTTCACCAGGTAACATTAAATCCAGTACCATAAGATGGAAAGATTCACGAGTCAGCAGGCGATCCATCTGTTCTGCATTAGCGACGCTTCGAACCTGGAAGCCTTGTTCGGTGAGATAACGTTCCAGCAGCGCACGCAGGCGCATGTCGTCATCGACCACCAGAATCTTGTAGTTCTCTTGCATTGTTTGTACTCCCAAAGGTTCGCAACAATTTGTAAGCGTGTATTCTTAAAAAAGCTCACGTTCGTCACCAGCTAAATCTGGTATGAATTTCAGCCTAAATTGTTACAAAGCATATTAAACAGCAGCTTAAGTATACAATTTATTCGGCGAAACATTATTGATTCTGTTGATATGATCACGTTATACCCAATGTGCGCATTATCAAACAGACAAAGGGAATCAACGAGATGAAAACGCCCCTGGTTACCCGGGAAGGGTATGAAAAACTCAAACAAGAGCTTAATTATCTCTGGCGTGAAGAACGCCCGGAGGTCACAAAAAAGGTGACCTGGGCCGCAAGTCTGGGCGACCGCAGCGAAAATGCTGACTATCAGTATAATAAAAAGCGTCTGCGTGAAATCGACCGTCGCGTGCGCTATCTCACTAAATGCCTGGAAAATCTCAAAATCGTCGATTACTCCCCTCAGCAGGAAGCAAAGTCTTTTTTGGCGCGTGGGTGGAGATTGAAAACGACGATGGCGTGACTCACCGTTTCCGTATTGTCGGCTACGATGAAATTTTTGGCCGTAAAGATTACATCTCTATCGATTCCCCGATGGCCCGCGCATTGCTGAAAAAGAAGTCGGCGATCTGGCGGTGGTGAATACCCTGCCGGGGAAGCGAGCTGGTATGTTAATGCTATCGAGTACGTGAAACCGTAAGGAAGAGTCTTAACCTCCTGCCGATGGCTGGCATTTTTGCCAGCCAGTCCGTATAACTTATCCCCTGATTTTTGATCCGAAAAGATGAACTCAAACCATGATGAATGATTCGTTCTGCCGCATTATTGCGGGTGAAATTCAGGCGCGCCCGGAACAGGTTGACGCTGCCGTTCGCCTGCTTGACGAAGGGAATACCGTGCCGTTTATCGCACGTTATCGTAAGGAAATCACCGGCGGTCTGGATGACACGCAGCTGCGTAATCTGGAAACGCGTCTGAGCTATCTGCGCGAGCTGGAAGAGAGACGTCAGGCGATCCTCAAGTCCATTTCCGAGCAAGGCAAACTCACCGATGATCTGGCGAAGGCCATCAACGCCACCCTAAGCAAAACCGAACTCGAAGACCTCTACCTGCCTACAAACCTAAACGCCGCACCCGCGGGCAAATCGCCATTGAAGCAGGGCTTGAGCCGTTGGCTGACCTGCTGTGGAGCGATCCGTCACACACGCCAGAAGTCGCCGCTGCACAATATGTTGATGCCGATAAAGGCGTGGCAGATACCAAAGCCGCGCTGGATGGCGCGCGCTATATCCTGATGGAACGGTTTGCCGAAGATGCCGCGCTGCTGGCGAAAGTGCGTGATTATCTGTGGAAGAACGCGCATTTGGTTTCTACGGTGGTGAGCGGTAAAGAAGAGGAAGGGGCGAAATTCCGCGACTATTTCGATCATCACGAACCGTTGTCCACGGTGCCTTCTCACCGCGCGCTGGCGATGTTCCGTGGGCGTAACGAAGGCGTACTCCAGCTTTCGCTGAATGCCGATCCGCAGTTCGATGAGCCGCCCAAAGAGAGCTATTGCGAGCAAATCATCATGGATCACCTTGGCCTGCGCCTGAACAATGCCCCGGCGGATAGCTGGCGCAAAGGCGTAGTGAGCTGGACCTGGCGCATCAAGGTGCTGATGCATCTGGAAACCGAACTGATGGGTACCGTGCGCGAACGCGCGGAAGATGAAGCAATCAACGTCTTTGCCCGTAACCTGCACGATCTGCTGATGGCGGCCCCTGCCGGACTGCGTGCAACGATGGGCCTCGATCCGGGTCTGCGTACTGGGGTAAAAGTGGCGGTGGTCGATGCCACTGGCAAACTGGTAGCGACCGATACCATTTACCCGCACACCGGACAAGCCGCAAAAGCAGCGATGACCGTTGCTGCCTTGTGTGAAAAACATAACGTTGAACTGGTGGCGATCGGCAACGGTACAGCTTCCCGCGAAACTGAACGTTTCTATCTCGACGTGCAGAAGCAGTTCCCGAAAGTGACCGCACAGAAAGTGATCGTCAGCGAAGCTGGCGCGTCGGTTTACTCAGCTTCCGAGCTGGCAGCGCAGGAGTTCCCGGATCTCGACGTTTCGCTGCGTGGCGCGGTGTCTATCGCCCGCCGTTTGCAGGATCCGCTGGCGGAGCTGGTGAAAATCGATCCGAAATCTATCGGCGTAGGTCAGTATCAGCATGACGTCAGCCAGACGCAACTGGCCCGCAAACTGGACGCAGTAGTAGAAGACTGCGTAAACGCCGTTGGCGTCGATCTCAACACTGCTTCTGTTCCGCTGTTAACCCGCGTGGCGGGCCTGACGCGCATGATGGCGCAAAACATCGTGGCCTGGCGCGATGAGAACGGCCAGTTCCAGAACCGTCAGCAACTGCTGAAAGTCAGCCGTCTGGGGCCGAAAGCCTTCGAGCAGTGCGCGGGCTTCTTGCGCATTAACCACGGTGATAACCCGCTGGATGCTTCTACCGTCCACCCGGAAGCTATCCGGTGGTGGAACGCATTCTGGCAGCAACACAGCAGGCACTGAAAGATCTGATGGGTAACAGCAGCGAACTGCGTAACCTGAAAGCGTCTGACTTTACTGATGAAAAATTCGGTGTGCCGACAGTAACTGACATCATCAAAGAGCTGGAAAAACCGGGTCGCGATCCGCGTCCGGAATTTAAAACCGCTCAGTTTGCCGATGGCGTCGAGACAATGAACGACCTGCAACCGGGTATGATCCTCGAAGGTGCGGTGACCAACGTCACCAACTTTGGCGCGTTTGTCGATATCGGCGTGCATCAGGACGGCCTGGTTCACATCTCTTCATTGTCGAACAAGTTTGTGGAAGATCCGCATACCGTGGTGAAAGCGGGCGACATTGTGAAGGTGAAAGTGCTGGAAGTGGATCTTCAGCGTAAACGTATCGCCCTGACTATGCGTCTGGACGAGCAGCCTGGCGAAACCAACGCCCGTCGCGGCGGCGGTAATGAACGCCCGCAAAACAACCGCCCGGCAGCCAAACCACGCGGTCGTGAAGCGCAGCCTGCCGGTAATAGCGCGATGATGGATGCGCTGGCGGCGGCAATGGGCAAAAACGTTAAACGCCCGGACTGGCCCTAACCTGCGCGATAAGGCGTTCACGCCGCATCTGGCAACGAACGCCTTGCCTGACATAAAAGTGCCGGAGAATATCTCCGGCCTTTTTATTCCACAACCAAACTCATAATATATTCCGGCAATATTTATCACTTCATTAACAACTGAAACCTTAATTAAACATTAGCCAGTCCGGGTAATTCACTATTCGAATTATATTTTCGCTGCGATATAACCTTGAGCCACATCAACATTGAGTCAGATTATTATTCAAACCAACATTCGCACACATTTTAAGTATTGCTGATAGAAACCATTCTCATTATCATTGTGTTGTTGATTATTTAATCTCTCCTTTGTTGGCAAATCATCTGGTCTCATGTCGCTGTCAAACGCCCCATGAGGTAGTTATCCAGTTAATGAGAAACAAGTAGGCACCTATGCAATACACTCCAGATACTGCGTGGAAAATCACTGGCTTTTCCCGTGAAATCAGCCCGGCATATCGCCAAAAACTGCTTTCTCTTGGCATGTTACCTGGCTCCTCTTTTAATGTGGTGCGCGTCGCTCCACTCGGCGACCCCATTCATATCGAAACCCGTCGTGTGAGCCTGGTATTACGCAAAAAAGATCTGGCCTTATTAGAAGTGGAAGCGGTTTCCTGTTAATACGGTGATAACAACAATGAAAAAATTAACCATAGGCTTATTGGTAATCCAAATTCTGGCAAGACAACCTTATTTAACCAGCTCACTGGCGCACGTCAGCGTGTAGGTAACTGGGCTGGCGTTACCGTCGAACGTAAAGAAGGGCAATTCTCCACCACCGATCATCAGGTCACGCTGGTGGACCTGCCCGGCACCTATTCTCTGACCACCATCTCATCGCAGACCTCGCTCGATGAGCAAATCGCCTGTCACTACATTTTGAGTGGCGACGCCGACCTGCTGATTAACGTGGTGGATGCGTCTAACCTTGAGCGTAACCTGTACCTGACGCTACAACTGCTGGAACTCGGCATTCCCTGCATTGTGGCACTGAACATGCTCGACATTGCCGAGAAGCAAAATATTCGTATTGAAATTGATGCTCTGTCGGCGCGTCTGGCTGTCCGGTGATCCCGCTGGTTTCAACCCGTGGTCGCGGTATTGAAGCGCTCAAGCTGGCGATTGATCGCTATAAAGCTAACGAGAATGTGGAACTGGTGCATTACGCACAGCCGCTGCTCAACGAAGCAGATTCACTGGCAAAAGTGATGCCTTCCGACATCCCGCTGAAACAACGTCGCTGGCTGGGCCTGCAAATGCTGGAAGGCGATATCTACAGCCGCGCCTACGCCGGTGAAGCGTCGCAGCATCTGGATGCCGCCCTCGCCCGTCTGCGTAATGAGATGGACGATCCGGCGCTGCACATTGCCGATGCGCGTTACCAGTGCATTGCTGCCATCTGTGATGTGGTAAGCAACACCCTGACGGCAGAACCCAGCCGTTTCACCACTGCGGTAGATAAAATCGTGCTCAACCGTTTCCTCGGTCTGCCGATTTTCCTTCTTTGTGATGTACCTGATGTTCCTGCTGGCTATCAACATCGGCGGGGCGTTACAGCCGCTGTTTGACGTCGGCTCCGTGGCGCTATTTGTGCATGGTATTCAATGGATTGGCTACACGCTCCACTTCCCGGACTGGCTGACTATCTTCCTCGCCCAGGGCCTGGGTGGCGGCATTAACACCGTGCTGCCACTGGTGCCGCAGATTGGCATGATGTACCTGTTCCTCTCCTTCCTTGAGGACTCCGGTATATGGCGCGTGCGGCGTTTGTGATGGACCGTCTGATGCAGGCGCTGGGCTTGCCGGGGAAATCCTTTGTGCCGCTGATCGTCGGTTTCGGTTGTAACGTACCGTCGGTAATGGGTGCACGTACGCTTGATGCACCGCGTGAACGTCTGATGACCATCATGATGGCACCGTTTATGTCCTGCGGCGCGCGTCTGGCTATCTTCGCAGTATTCGCGGCTGCCTTCTTCGGGCAGAACGGTGCGCTGGCGGTCTTCTCGCTGTATATGCTGGGTATTGTGATGGCGGTGCTGACTGGCCTGATGCTCAAGTACACCATCATGCGCGGTGAAGCGACGCCGTTTGTCATGGAGTTGCCGGTCTATCATGTACCACACGTTAAAAGCCTGATTATCCAGACCTGGCAGCGTCTGAAAGGCTTCGTTCTGCGTGCTGGTAAAGTGATCATCATCGTCAGCATTTTCCTGAGCGCTTTCAACAGCTTCTCGCTGAGCGGGAAAATCGTCGATAACATCAACGACTCGGCGCTGGCGTCCGTCAGCCGGGTGATCACCCCGGTCTTCAAGCCGATTGGCGTGCATGAAGATAACTGGCAGGCAACGGTTGGCCTGTTTACAGGTGCCATGGCGAAAGAAGTGTAGTGGGTACGCTCAACACCCTCTACACCGCAGAAAATATTCAGGACGAAGAGTTCAATCCGGCAGAGTTTAACCTCGGTGAAGAGCTGTTCAGTGCGATAGATGAAACCTGGCAGAGCCTGAAAGACACCTTCAGCCTTAGCGTACTGATGAACCCCATTGAAGCCAGCAAAGGCGACGGCGAAATGGGTACCGGGGCGATGGGCGTGATGGATCAGAAATTCGGTAGCGCAGCAGCAGCTTACAGCTACCTGATTTTCGTCCTGCTGTATGTACCATGTATCTCGGTGATGGGAGCCATCGCCCGTGAATCAAGCCGTGGCTGGATGGGCTTCTCCATCCTGTGGGGGCTGAATATCGCTTACTCGCTGGCAACATTGTTCTATCAGGTCGCCAGCTACAGTCAGCACCCAACTTACAGCCTGGTGTGCATTCTGGCGGTTATCCTGTTTAACATCGTGGTTATCGGTCTGCTGCGCCGCGCGCGTAGCCGGGTGGATATCGAACTGCTGGCAACCCGCAAGTCGGTAAGCAGTTGCTGCGCAGCCAGCACCACCGGTGATTGCCATTAATGGCTTCACTTATTCAGGTGCGCGATTTGCTGGCGTTACGGGGCCGTATGGAAGCGGCCCAGATAAGCCAGACATTGAACACTCCACAGCCAATGATTAACGCCATGCTGCAACAACTGGAAAGTATGGGCAAAGCCGTGCGGATTCAGGAAGAACCTGACGGCTGCCTCTCTGGCAGTTGTAAAAGCTGCCCGGAAGGAAAAGCCTGTCTGCGCGAGTGGTGGGCGCTGCGTTAACCTTACTCCATCGCCTGTTTTGGAAAGCCCGGTATGCGTCTGCATCCGGGCTTTTTTGCGTGCGGCTTTCCATAAAAATGCAACTCTTGCAGCACGGCGTAAGTTCCTTTGAAAGCATCTCGCAGGGATGAAACTCGCTAATGCACAGGTGTGGAGTGGCGCGTAGAGTCGCGGCATTCAAACAACAGGTGAAGGAACGCCATGAGCAAAAAGCAGAGTTCCACCCCACACGATGCGCTGTTCAAACTCTTTTTACGCCAACCGGACACGGCTCGTGATTTTCTTGCGTTTCATTTACCGGCACCCATTCACGCGCTTTGTGATATGAAAACCCTCAAGCTGGAGTCGAGCAGCTTTATTGATGACGATCTGCGTGAAAGCTATTCCGATGTGCTGTGGTCGGTGAAAACGGAACAAGGACCAGGATACATCTATTGTCTGATTGAACATCAAAGCACCTCAAACAAACTGATCGCATTTCGCATGATGCGTTACGCTATTGCCGCAATGCAAAATCACCTTGATGCTGGATACAAAACGTTGCCGATGGTGGTGCTATTGTTGTTTTACCACGGTATTGAAAGCCCTATCCCTATTCGCTGTGTTGGCTGGATTGTTTCGCCGATCCCAACTGGTAAGGCAGCTTTATGCCTCCGCATTTCCGCTGATTGATGTCACCGTCATGCTGATGATGAAATCATGCAGCACCGACGTATGGCGCTGCTGGAGTTAATTCAAAAACATATTCGTCAACGCGACCTGATGGGCTGGTAGAGCAAATGGCCTGCTTATTAAGTAGTGGATACGCTAATGACAGACAAATCAAAGGGCTGTTTAATTACATACTGCAAACCGGCGACGCGGTACGTTTTAACGATTTTATCGACGGCGTTGCCGAACGTTCACCGAAACACAAGGAGAGTTTAATGACAATTGCGGAAAGATTGCGGCAGGAGGGGGAACAATCCAAAGCCCTGCATATAGCCAAAATAATGCTTGAATCCGGAGTCCCTCTTACAGACATCATGCGCTTTACCGGGGTGTCAGAAGAGTTGGCTGCGGCGAGCCAGTAAATTTCTGTCTCGCCATTTCAAAAGTTGCTACACCCTCTGCTTCAACGCCACCAGCAGGTGACAAAACTCGACCGGATGCGAAATAAACGGCGCATGGGCCGCTTTGGCGAAGATATATGATTTGCTGCGAGGCCAGAGTTTATCCAGCATCGGCACCACTTTGCGCGGCACCAGACCGTCGAGATAGCCATACAATCGCAAAAACGGCATGGACACGTTTTGCAGCGGCTGACGGAGATCGACCGTTTTCAGGATTTCCAGCCCGCCATTAAGCACGTCAACCTCCGGCATCGGTAACGCCAGAACGGTTTTCTTCAACGCCCGCGCATCCTGGCGCGCCGTTTCAGTCCCCATGGTTTGTAACGCCAGGAACCGCTCCACTGTACGCTGAAAATCATCACTGAGTTGCTGCTGAAATCCCGCCAGCACGTCCGGTTTTATCCCCGGCCACTCGTCACGAGCACTAAAACAAGGTGACGACGCACGGTGACCAGCGCCTGAACACGCTCGGGATGGGTTAACGCAATCTGGCTTGCCACCAGCCCGCCCAGACTCCAGCCTAACCAAATGGCTTTATCAGGTGCCTGTTGCAGCACGGCTTCGGCATATCAGCAAGTGACAGCGCACCAAATCCCCGGCTACGCCCGAAGCCGGGC
>ENA-OQIG01001075-OQIG01001075.1-human-gut-metagenome-genome-assembly--contig:-NODE-1075-length-13047-cov-2.337074_pt1 | contig 13047 bp, 17 predicted proteins | sample MGYA00242576_ERZ504741 | MGnify/ENA primary metagenome ERZ504741 (study PRJEB26092, sample SAMD00036436) | human gut metagenome | host: Homo sapiens | study: EMG produced TPA metagenomics assembly of... | reverse complement strand
GTTTGGGAGTACCATAATACACAGTTAGGTTTTTCATAGCAGTTAAATTCTAACACGAAAAAGGACTTTCGATTCACAAGAATCGAAAGTCCCTTTCGTTTTCATGGAGCTATTATTTCACAGCCCCCTTTCCTTTGGCCGCTGACCGTTGACAACCCCTTTATTTTCTTGCACTCAACTGTTCCACCAATGCCGTCAGCTGGTTCAGCCGGTCGTTCATGGCGTCCAGCTGGGCGTGGACTTTCTGGTTGTCCTGGCGCAGGGCATCGTTGTCGCTGCGCAGCTGCTGGACCGTCCGCATAAGGACAATCCGGCTCTGGAACCGGTCTCTCCGCTGGGGATCCAGGGAGAAGGTCACCCCGGCATTCACCATGTTCTCCCCGCCGCCGAAGCTGCCGCCCACATTGAAGCGGACGCTTTCCGTCGGCTGTAGAAGGCCCCGATGGCCGCCGCATTGGCGCTCCGGTAATGGCCGAAGCCCGCGGCAAAGTTCAGTTTGTCCTCAGGATCGAATTCCAGGGGATGGAGGGCCGCCAGGGCAGAGGCACCGGCCCCCACCCGGTCCACCCGGCTGTCCAGACGGGTGATGGCGTTGCTCACGCCGCTGACCACCCCGCCCAGCTGGCTCACGTTCACCGCATCGGTAGGTTTGGTCCCGGGAGCCACGTCATGGATTTGCTGGCCGCCCATGGAGACATTGCCATTGCTGACTTCCACAGCGTGCGTGCCTTCCCCATCGGATGCGATTTTGATGCCGCTGCTGGTTACGGTGGTCCCGGCGGATCCGGTACTGCTATGGACGGTCAGACCCTCGTTGTTCAGGGTGCTGCTGCCGGTGGTAACGCTGGTGAGGCCGTTCAATTCCTTAGACAGCCTGATGTCCAGGCCCTCCCCGTTGGCGTTTTTCACCACGCCGATGTTCTTGTCAGTGAGTTTCGTGGTATCTGCCCGCCGGACAGCTTCATGGATTCGCCCAGTTTTTGGAGATTTTTTCTCCGTCGTCCCCGGTAAAGTCCCGGGTGCCCAGGCTGTCCACGGCCCCTTTGGCGGCATCGCCAGCCAGTTTCTTCACATCGCCGATGTTGGCGGCGTTGGTGTTGTCGCTGTCGTCCCCCTTGACGATACCACTGTGCACTTTGATGATGTTCTTGCCGCCAACGTCGATACCATCTTTGTTGATGGTCACTCCGCCGGCTTTGAGAGAACCCTCAGTGCCAAGATCCACCTGGTTGTTCAGCTTGATGTCGATGGACTTGCCATCTTCCGAAACAGCAGTGGTGATATTGCCATCCCCATGGATGCCAATGGTACTGCCCAGATTCTGTTTAACGTCCGACTTACCACTGGTATTGGCATTATCCGCCGTCAGCCCGAAGCCGCCGCCCTGCTGGGAATTAATGATGCTCCCTTTCATCAGGACCAGCTGTTCTTCCGTGGCTGCCCGATGGCTGGCACCAAACCCGGCCACATCCAGGGTTGTGTTGGTCAGCCCGGTGAGGCTGTCGATGCCGGTGAGATCTTTGGCCAGCTTCAGTTGCAAACCATCGGAAGAAGCCACCACGCCGATATTGGAACCAGTGGACAGACTATCTTTATCCGTCACGCCCCCGTAAATCTTCAAAGTGCCGTTCAAAGTCCGGCTTATATTGTCCTCAGTATCTCCGGCAAAGATCAGACCATCATCATGGTAGCCACATCATGGCAGTGTTGCTCTGATCCGTATAGGTCAGACGGGTCTGGGCTTGCTGGGCCAGGTTCTTAGCCCCTGTATGGACGGACACGGACGCCTTGGTCCCCGCCGTGGTTCCCGTCAAGTCCAGATAGCCGGCGCCATTATCCTGGCAAAGAGCAGCCGTCTGATTGCCGTTGTCGCTCAGGGCAATGCCAGTATCGCCGGTGATGTTCACCTCTTTGGCAGACTTGCCTTTGAACTGCATGCTGCCATCCGTGCCTTCGACTGCCTTGTCCTTATCCTCATGGACACCCACTTCCAGATGATCCTGGAGTTCTACGGAAACGTAATCCTCGTTGTTATGGTCTTTCTTCACCTTGGTCAGGATATTGGCCTTGCTGCGATCCCAGAAATCCCCGGAGCCGTCATTCTGTTCATTGGTCACAGGGGCATCCCCGAAAATCCGGATGGCACTGCCAGATTCTGTTCGATGGTGGCATCCACGGCTTCGCCTCTGCCACCGGCCGTAATGGCAAATGTCCCGCTTCCCAGGACCCGGGTAATGGAATCATTGACCTTCTTCAGCTGGTCTTCCGTAGCCGCCCGGCCGGAGACATAAGTACCATTCCAATCCTTGTTGGAGAGGCCCGTTACATAGTTCCCCGTTTCATTCGTCTGGTTCGAATTCACAACTGTCTGATTCCCCATAACCACCGTGCCGGCTTCCACCGTATGGAGACCGGTGATATTCTTGGCTAGCTGCAGGGAAAGGGTGGTATTGCCGCCAGAATCCTGGCTGGCAATGACGCCGATGTTGTTGTTCTTCGTGGGATCTGTGGAGTTATCCACCAGGTTATCCTTCGTGACACCGCCTTTGATGGTCACTTTCTTATTGAGCGTGGTGTTGGCTGTTTCACCATTATCACCAGAGAGCTGTAAACCATCTTCCAGGGTGGCCACCGTATGAGAATGACCATTACCGCCATCATAGGTAATACGGGACATGGCCGTCTTTAAAGTCGTCGTGTTATCCTGCGTCGTATCGGCATAAGTCGCCTTGATGGAAACAGGACTGATGCTACCGTCCTTATTCTGGCCGTTAATCTTGAGGATACCGGTTTCACCATCAACACCTGGTGCACCTGCTTTCCCCAACGTCATGGTATGCGCATTGAGGTCACGGTCCAGCTGAACGGTCAGGGTACCCGTATCTTTATTAGCCAGGACCTGCACATTGGCGCCGCCATCATAGTCGCGGCCATTTGCACCGGTTCCCTGAATGATCAAGGTATCGCCCAGATTCCGATGAACCGTAGTATCCTCATTATTGCCTTTAAAGTTCAAACCCGTAGCTGTCAGGTCTGTCTTCACACCATTGCTGACAGTCTTCAGGTCGCCAATGGTTGCTGCATGGTTCAACACATCCCCAGCAGCATTTTCAAAGGTCGTACCATCCAGGCCGCTCTGTACATTGGTAATCTGCTTGCCGCCGTTGGACAGACCATCGGTGGTCAGTTTTACCTTGTCCGCATCAGACCCCTGCTTCGGCGTAATGACAACACCATTGCCATCTACCACCGTAGTGGCTCCAGTTATCCCATCCGTAAGGGTCGTCTTCGTCAGGTTCAATTCTTTATTCAGAGAAACGACGATGGCCTTGTTGGCAGAATCTGCTTGCGTGGACAGGTTGATGTCACCGCCAGTAGTAATCTTGATGGAACTGCCGAGATCCTGCTTGACCTCCGTCGCATTCGTGCTGTCAGCATTATCGGCGCTGAGGCCAAAGCCGCCGCCCGTAGCCGAGCCATTGACAATGGACTTGGCCACGTTCTGGAGCTGATCTTCCGTAGCCGCCCGGCCGCTGACGATATCATCGGCATTCCATTTGGTATTGGTCAGGCCAGTGATATAATCCCCAGTCTGGCATTAGTCCCTTTGCCAGAAGTACCGACATTCTGAGAGCCAATCTTGATTCCCTGCTTACCTGTTTCAGTCGGCGCAAAGCTGATGGTGCCCATATTCGTCAGGTCTTTGTTCAGCTTGATGGTCAGGCCGTCACCGGCATCGTTCTTCACCACACCGATATTGCCGTCCGTCAAGTTTCCAGTAGCAGCCCCGCCCGTGATATTCAAGGTACTGTTGAGTGTCCTGCTGACCACCTTTGTTGAATCGGTCTTGGCATCATCACCGGCAAACTTCATGCCATCGTCCAGGGTGGCAATGGTGTGACGCGTGTTCAGGTCATTGTCTACCGCATATTCCAAACGCGGAGATGTTTCAGCCGTCAAGAAGCCCTTGCCACCATAATTCTGATACAGTGCGGAATAACGGCCACCGTTGTTGCCCAAATGAATGGAACCGTCACTGCCGTCCATCTCAACATAGGCACCTGTAGCGCCAGTTACTCTCACTGTACCATCAACAGTACTGGACCCTGCCGTCAGGCTGTTAGCCGTCAGGTCATTGTCCAACTTCACCGTGATGGTGCCATTGTCCATGGTAGTGGTGATGTTATCCGTGTTATAGGTGTGCTTCTCTTTTGCTGCACCGCCCAACACCCTGACAGTTCCTCCCAGCTGGCATTGTAGGTATCACTGCCATCCGTTTTTCAGCAGCATTGGCCTTGAAATTCAGGCCCTGCCGCAGAGCCGCATTGCTGGCAATACCAGAAATCACCACATCCGTAGGAGTGCTTCCCTCTGCGTTATTTTTCACCTTCAGCGTTACCTTGCCATCGCTGCCTACCGTGTATTCACCACTGTCGGCGGTCACCAGATGGCTGTCCTGATTCAGCACATTGGTCAGGTCAATACCCGGAATGGCAGCACCGCCATTTTTCGTCAGATTCAGGGTCTTACCATCCGTGCTGACACTGCCGCCGGTTACATAGTAATCGTGGAGCCCGGTAAGTTGCCCAGTAGTCTTGTCATTTTTTCTGACTAAAGTCCCTGTGCCTTCCCCATTATTGCCATAAGAAACGGATCCACTTTCTACATAAATATCCGAAGCACTGGCTTCCCCTTTGATGGTTTTCGCTACTTCATTCAGCTGATCTTCCGTAGCTGCCCGGCCGGACATAAAATGATCCGTCACCCATGCTGTATTTTTGAGTCCTGTAATACTGGTAATGTTTGAAGTGGCACTGCCGTTGGCACCGCCGCCGGGCTGGCTGCCGATGTAAATACCATCGGTTCCATCCGTACTTCCCACACGGACCGTGGTAAAGGTTACATTGGGTTGGGTTGCAATGGTAATGGTTTTGCTGCTGTCAGTCGGTGTAAGAGCGATATTATCCCCCGCTGCAAAAGTGAGGGTATTGTTGGCAGGAGTAACCGCCAGGGTCTGGTCTCCCACTTTGGCATTCCAGCGGCATTCACTGTATCAGACACACTCTTCAGCTGATCTTCCGTAGCCGCACGGCCACTCACAGCTGTACCGTCCCAGGTTTTGTTGGTCAGGCCGGTCAGATACGTATTCGTGTCGTCATTGCCAAGGGTGGCCCCACCAATGGTGGCTGTTCCATTTGCTCCATTCAGCGTGACTTTATCGCCTACAGACACGGTACCAGCCGTGCCGTTCAGTGCGATTTTCTTGGCAGCATCACTGCCCAGTGTCACGCTGTCATTCAGGGAAACCTTATAGTCTACCGTTCCATCAGCAGCGGTGGTCTTATCGACTTTCGTATTCGTCCCATCGCCGCTGACGGTTACGATCTTTGCGGCAATATTCTTGACATCGCCGATATTGGCGGCATTGGTGTCTGTTCCATATACCGGATTATTGGAATCATCATATCTGGATGCACCGCTCTTGACCTCAGTGATCTGCTTGCTGCCGCCGCTGATGCCGCTGGTGGTGACACTGGGACCATTATTAATGGTCAGGCCTGTGCCGCTCAGGGTGGAAGAACCGGTAGTCAGACTGCCGTCGGCCCCATTGATGGTGATGGCATTATTGTCCTTCCCCACAGTCACCTTGTCCGCCGTAAGCTGGGTGTCCATCTTCACGGTGATGATGCCGTTGTCATCGATTTCCGTGGTCAAGTTGTCCGTCTTGTAGGTGTGCCCATCCTGAGCATCGTGGGCACGGACGGCCACGGTGCTGCCCAAAGCCCGGTTGACCGTTTTATAAGAGTCATCAGTTCCCTTGGTATTGGCCTGGAAGTTGAGACCTCTGCCAATGGTTTCGGTATTATTGGCAATATTTGTCTTGTTGGCATTCACCACATCGGACACGCTCTTCAGCTGGTCCTCCGTAGCAGCCCGGCCGGATACATAATTGGTCTGCCCTACGGTCCAGGTGGTATTGTCCAATCCGGTGAGATAATCACCGCTCCGAGTGGTATCATTGCCATCGGTCTGCTTGCCCAGCTTGGCGCCGCCGGCCGTCACCGTATCGAGGCCGGTGATGTCCTTGGCCAGTTTCAGGGACAAGGTGGAGCCATTGGCAGTAACGCCGATATTGCTGCCCGCTGCCAGGTTTGTGGCGCCGCCGGAAACCGTCAGGGTGTTGTCCAGAGCCACGCTGCCCGTTCCCGCATCTCCGGCCAGCTTGAGGCCATCGCCGAGGGTAGCCACGGTATGAGCCGTGCCGTCCCCGTCGGTATAGCTGATGCGGCCCGTGCCATTGGTGCCGGCGAGTTCCGGCAAAGCGGCATAGCCCGCCGTGATGGTCGTGGCCTTGTTTGCATTGCTGCTGTCTGCTCCCACAATCTTGATGGAGCCGGCCTGTCCGCCGGAAGTGCCGTTTTCCGTACCGGCCATGACAGAGTCAAACGTCGGATTCTTGTCCAGAGCGATGGAAAGGCGCTTATTGGCCGTATCCGTCAGGACTTTCACATTTTGGGTGGAATATTCCTCGTCTTTCTTGCGGCCGCTGCCCTGGATCTGGAGGGTGCCGCCCTGGTCGAGGTGGACAGAAGTACTCGTGTCATTGCCCTGGAAGTTCATGCCCTGGCTTGCCAAGGCTTTGAGCTGGGCCACGTTGACCGCATCCGAATTCTGAGAACCTGCTGCTACATTGGTAATCTGGCGGGTAATCTTGACTCCCGTCGCATCAGTACCGCCTACAGAAACAGCACCAGAGGTAGCTACCCAAGTGGTAGTATCAATATCCGTATCTGCGACGTGTTGCCTTTATCGCCATCATCTTTAATCAAGATATTCTTGACTTCATCAGGAATCAAATATCCCTGTTCTCCACTTCCTCTATTGGCAATAGAATGAGCACCTAAGGCTACACCACCTTCCGCTGCGGCATTGGCGCTGGTACCAAAGGCGGAAGATTCCACTCCACCTGCCATAGCCGAGTAGCCATAAGCGGCTGAACCAGTTTCCGCAGCTTCTGCACCATAACCAACGGCCACAGCCGCACCATGTCGGTAGACTCTACATCATCATTCTTCGTACCAGCCTGCGCGCCAAGGCCCATGGCAACGGAGAAATTGCCGCTGGCATTGGTGCTATTGCCCACGGCCACAGATTGCGTACCGGCTGCTTCATTGCCATAGCCGATGGCCAGGGAATTCATGCCCGAAGCAGAGCTCTTGGCACCCATGGCCAAGGATTGATCGCCAGATGCCTTAGTTTCTACGCCAAAGGCCATGGAAGCCGAGCCCGTGGCGCCATCATTGTAATAATTGGCCAGGTATTTTCCTCTGCTGGCGTAATTGGATTGCCATCTTCATCCGTAGTAGCGTCTTGATGCTCAGGAAGTGGCGGCCTGCCTGCTCCAGCTGGTCTTCCGTAGCTGCCCGGCCGGTCACATAGTTTCCAGGGGTCCAGGTGCGGTTGGAAAGGCCCGTCACAAAGGTGCCATTTGCATTAGCCGGGTGGACGTAAGTTTCACCGTACCGTCATCATTCATTCCGTCAGGCCTGTCATACGTATAGGTGAAGTCCTGCTTGCCAATCTTGACAGCGCCCACCTGTGCCTGGCCTGTCGTGCCGTTCAGAGAGATATAATTGGCTGCATCGGTGCTGAGGCCGGCGGAAATGGTGCCTGCTGTGCCGTCAAGGACGACGGCCTTGCTGCCTGTGGTATCGGTGCTGTCCTGCAGGGTAACTTTAGGCAGCAGGCTGATGGTGGTGGTCTGCACCCCATCACTGTCTGTGGCTTCTACGGCATGGACATTCTTTTCGTCGCCTTTGACCTTGATCTGGTTCTTGGCCGTTGCCACCGCTTCCGCTTTGGCAGCGGTCAGCTGTTCCATGACCACCACATCGTGGTCATCGATACCGTCAGCCACATTGACGAGACGGTTGTAATACGTATCACCAAAGTATTCGTACTAATGGTATGATCCCAGGGATCAGCAGCATAATACGTATCTCCCTTTACATGGCCAAAAGAAATCGTACCCTTTGTATTGGCCACTGCCTGATACCCGATGGCCGTTCCATTGGCCACATTGACAGCGGACTGGTAGCCAGCTGCAAACCCCTGGGTGGCATCCTTACTGGTGCTCCCGCCGGCAATGCCCACGGAATACATCCCCTGCACAGCGGACATCATACCGCCCAAAGCCAGAGAACTGTTGCCGCCGGCTACATTGTAAGCGCCGCCCACAATGGTGGACCAGTCACCGGTGGTTTTATTGGCCGTACCGCCACTGATGGTGGACTGTTTCCCGGCAGCCTCATTTTGATCACCACCGGATACACTGGAAAATTCTCCTGTGGCCTTATTTTGCTTGCCACCACTGATGCTGGAGTACAATCCAGAAGCAATCCCGTCACCGCCCCCGCTGATACTGGAATTCTCGCCGGTAGCATGGTTCTTGGACCCACCGCTGACGCTGGAATATTTTCCTTCCGCATGATTGACAAAACCTCCACTGACCGTGGCATCCTGACCCGTAGCCTGAGACGTATCTCCGCTGTCGGAACCGCCGCCCCCGATGACTTGCCCGCCTGTTGCTGCAAAAGCCTCCGAGCAGGGGCTTCCCATAAGGAGCACCGCTCCCAGACCCAGAGCCGCCGCTGTCTTCCCTGCTGCGGACAGACAGGTGCTCTTTTCCTTTCCAGCCCGTTTGGCCAGCTCAGACACCACCACATAGCAGTGCCGGACCCGGCTCCAGATCACTTTATAAATATGGTTCATAAAAGAGCTCCCTTCTGCATTTCCATGGTCTATACCGGTATCCATTCCATATCTTGACTGTATTTCTATGGAATGGAAATATAAGGATTTGTTGTATTTGCTATTATATTTTTCAATTTATCTCTTGTCAATACTTATTATTAATTTGATTTAAATGCGCCTTTATATAGATTCGTATAATGTGATATAGTTGTGTCTTTGTACAGATTTGCCCCATGATCAAAGATTTTGGGCATAAAAAAAGACTGATCACCGATCAGCCTCCACGTTCAAAAATCCGTCCCCAAAAAGGGATTCTATACTGCCCTACCCACGATTCACCCTCCACCAGGCACTAAAAAAGGGCCGTGATTTTTTCACAGCCCTTTCTTTCCTGGCACGGTCTTTAAATATTGAAATCCCGTTTGATTTCCTCAAACATGTCTTCCGGTTTCTTCGCCGCCGCATCCTGGACAGCAGCCGGGTCCACCGGCACCTGGTGGACGGCTGCCCGGCGGCAGTCAGCGGAAACCTCAAAGGGAATCCGGTTTTCCCGGACGGTCCTTCTGGCAAAGATGGTGAAAGCGGTGGTCATGTTCATGCCCACGTTGCTGCAGAATTCTTCAAACTCTTTTTTCAGCTCCGCGTCCATGCGGATGTTAACATTAACGGATGCCATATCCATCAACCCCTCTAATCGTGATGTATTGCATTATACAGCTGCTGCAAAGGAATGTCAACAAAGAGGGATTTGGAAGTTGGGCATACCCTGTTTTCCCGCCAGGTGCGGAAGATGTACCCAGATACGCGAAAGCAGCGGATTTTGACTGGGGCATAGTACAAGGACGTACATGCCACAGTCAAATCCGTTGCTGACAAAGTAGATGGGTGCATATTCCGCACCTGGGTTATGCGTTAGCCCCTAAAACGCCGCCACCGTCCCATCCGTCCTCCCCTCCGTGCTCCCACCAGAGTGCCGTCTTCCCGGCGCCAGATGATCTGACCCCGGCCGAAGGTGGACCGGTCTTTTTTGACGGTGATTTCGTGGCCCCGGGCCCGGAGTCCTTCCACAATGGCCGGATCCACCTGGGCTTCCACTTCCACTTTCTTTCCTTCGATCCACTGCCACCGGGGGGCATCCAGGCCGCCTGGGGATTCATGTGGAAATCCAGGGTGTTCAGGATCACCTGGAGATGGCCCTGGGGCTGCATGAAGCCGCCCATGACCCCGAAGGGCCCTACGGCTTTCCCGTCTTTGGTCAGAAACCCGGGGATGATGGTGTGGTAGGGTTTCTTCCCGGGGGCCAGGCAGTTGTCCATGGCCGGATCCAGGCTGAAATTGTTCCCCCGGTCGTTGAGGGCGATGCCGGTGCCGGGGATCACGATGCCGGAACCAAAGCCCCGGAAATTGCTCTGGATGAAGGAGACCATGTTCCCTTCTCCATCGGCGGTGCACAGGTAGACGGTGCCCCCGCTGAAGGGTTTGCCCCACCGGGGTTCCAGGGCCTGTTCCCCGATCAGGGTCCGGCGCTGGTCCGCATAGGCCTGGCTCAGCATGTCTTCCACCGGGTGTGCATGAACCGGGGATCCGCCACATAGTGCCGGGCATCGGAAAAGGCCAGTTTCATGGCTTCGATCTGTTTATGATAGCTGTCCAGGGTTTCCCGCTGTTCCAGGTGGAAACCCTTCATGATGTTCAGGCCATCAGGGCGGTGATCCCGTGGCCGTTGGGCGGGATCTCCCATACATCATAGCCCCGGTAGTCCGTGCGGATGGGTTCCACCCACTGGGCCCGGTAGCCGGCCAGGTCTTCTTTCCGGAGGAAGCCGCCGGTGGCCCGGCTGAACTGGTCCATCTGCTCCGCCAGATCGCCCCGGTAGAAGGCTTCTCCTTCCGTTTGGGCCAGCAGTTCCAGGGTTTTGGCATGATCCGGCAGGGTGACGGTCTCGCCACTTCTGGCGCCGCACCTTTGGGCAGGAAGGTGGCGAAGAATCCGGCAAAGGCCGGATCGTCCCGGTACGGCGCGAAAATGTCTTCCGCCGCTTTCCACAGCATCCGTACTGTGGGAGAAACCGGATAGCCGTTCCGGGCGTATTCCAGGGCCGGTTCAAAGAGTTTGGCAAAGGGCAGACGGCCGAACCGCCGGTGGAGTTCCGCCCAGGCGGAAACGGCTCCGGGTACGGTCACCGGGATCCAGCCCCGCTGGGGCATTTCTTTATGGCCGGCGGCCAGGACCTTGTCCCGGGTCAGGAGGCCGGGGGCCGGACCGCTGCCGTTGAGACCGTAGAGATGGTCTTTGACCCACACCAGAGCAAAGGCATCGCTGCCCAGCCCGTTGCAGTTGGGTTCCACCACCGTCAGGCAGATGGCCGTAGCCAGGGCCGCATCGATGGCGTTGCCTCCCTGGAGCAGCATCCGCAGACCGGCCTGGGCCGCCAGAGGCTGTCCGGTGCAGACCATGCCGTTCCGGGCGAAAATGGTCCGCCGCCGGGAAGGATAAGGATAAACCGATGCATCAAATTCCATTGCCATACCTCCTGTTTTTTAATAGGATCCCACCAGAAAACCGAAATACAGGGGAAGTTCCAGGATCTGCCCCTTCCGGGACACATTGTCAGCGGTGAGCTGGATGGCCTGTTCCACCTGGTATTTTTCCGGCTGCTGGAGCAGGGTCTTCAGGCTCTTGGTGTTGCCGGTGGAAGGGGTTGCCTTCACCAGGGTGCTCTTGCCCTGGCAGCGGATGACGAAATCCACTTCCAGCCCGGAATTTTTATGATAGTAGTAGAGCTTCCGGCCGCCCTTGCTGAGAAGGTCGCGGCCAGGCTTTCGTACACGGCTCCCTGGCAGCCGGACAGATCGCCCTGGAGCAGTTTCAGCCGGTCCTCCCGGTGAGCATGGCGGCGTAGAGCCCCACATCCTTCATATAGACCTTGAAGATGGAATCGATGGCGTGGCGTTCCAGGGGCAGCCCCGGTTCCGTCAGGTTGTAGCACCGGGTGACGATGCCCGCTTCTTCCAGCCAGGAAAGAGCCCCTTCGAACTGGGACGCTTTGGAGCCTTTTTTCAGCTGGGCATACTGGTACTTTTTGTTTTCCTTGTTCAGCTGGAGGGGCACCGCATCCAGTACCGTCTTCAGCTTGGCCCGGGCCCGTTTGTTCACGTCCACGAACAGGTTCTCCTCATAATCCCGGAGGATGGCCTGCTGTTTTTCCAGGACGGCGTTGATGTCGTGGGTCTGGACATAGGTTTCCACCACTTCCGGCAGCCGCCCACCAGGGCATACTGCCGGAGCAGTTCGTTGAGCCGCAGGTGGAGGGCCTCCGGCACGGGAGTCTCCTTATCCAGACTCTGGTGGAGCATATCCAGCACCGGGGTGGTGATGCCGTTGGCCCAGAGGAATTCTTCGAAATCCAGGGGCACCATGTTCACCACGGTTTCGCAGCCCACCGCAATGGGAGCGGGCTCTTTGCCGTAGCCCTTGACCCCCAGCAGGGACCCGGCGGCAATCACATCGTACCGGCCGTCCATCTTAAAGCCTTCAGGGCACTGCGGGCTTCGGGGCATTCCTGGACTTCGTCCAGGATCAGGACGTCCGGTAGGGTTCGAACACGGCTTCCGGACCCACCAGGGCGGTGATCAGCATCACCAGGTAGTTCACGTCCACCGAATCCCGGAAAATGGCCGCATAATCGGGTTTTTCCTGGAAGTTCAGGTACACCACATGGCGTATTCCTTTTTGGCGAAATCCAGGATGGAAGTGGTCTTTCCGCAGTGGCGGCACCCCTTGACCACCAGGGGATTGTGCTGCGGGACCTGTTTCCAGGTCTGCAGGAATTTTTCGATCTTGCGCTGAAGCATAGGATTCCTCTTTCTTTCCCTTAAATACTCACTTGACTATAGAAGCTCCTTACACTTTACAGGAAATGAGTCCATTTTTCAAGGAAGTTTTTGTGTTTTTTCCTTTTTATTTTTCAGCGGCTTTCCGGAAGACTTTTTCCACCAGTTTCAGGGTCACCTGACAGGATTTTTCCAGGGAAGGCAGGGGCAGGAATCATACCGGGAATGGAAATTCAGGGCCCCGGTGAAGTAATTGGGGGTAAAGATGCCCTGGGTGGACAGCCAGGAGCCGTCGGTGCCGCCCCGCATGGCAATGGTTTGGGGGTGATGGCCAGTTCTGCCAGGGCTTCATAGAGGAAATCCACCGCTTCCCGGTTGTCCAGGGTCATGGCGTCGGCAATGTTGCCGTAGATGTCTTCCAGGGTGCAGCGGATCCGGGCCCGGGGTTCCCGGGCCTCAG
>ENA-OQIG01001074-OQIG01001074.1-human-gut-metagenome-genome-assembly--contig:-NODE-1074-length-13048-cov-1.723783_pt1 | contig 13048 bp, 17 predicted proteins | sample MGYA00242576_ERZ504741 | MGnify/ENA primary metagenome ERZ504741 (study PRJEB26092, sample SAMD00036436) | human gut metagenome | host: Homo sapiens | study: EMG produced TPA metagenomics assembly of... | reverse complement strand
CAGCAGGAAATACTGGAATCCATCTCTTAATCGGTTATAATCAAAAAGTGCCGTGATGGACAAAAGGTGATTCAGAGACGAATCAATCCTATAAGGAGGGGTATTCTTCAGAAAAATATATCATTTTCCGAAAATACCCCCTTTAAATAGGGGTACTTTCAGAAAAAACATATATTTTTGCGCCATCAACCGATAAAAAGAAGACGATTTATGTCAAAAATGAGATTTTACGCATTACAAGAACTTTCCAACCGGAAGCCGCTGGAAGTTACTGCCCCTTCCAACAAACTCTCTGATTATTATGGTAGCCACGTATTCGACCGCAAGAAGATGCAGGAGTATCTTCCGAAGGAAGCCTATAAGGCTGTTACCGATGCAATCGAAAAAGGTACACCGATCAGCCGTGAAATAGCCGACCTGATTGCCAACGGCATGAAGAGCTGGGCCAAGTCGCTCAACGTCACCCACTACACACACTGGTTTCAGCCTCTGACAGACGGAACCGCCGAAAAGCATGACGGCTTTATCGAATTCGGCGAAGACGGCGGAGTCATTGAACGATTCTCCGGAAAACTGCTGATTCAGCAAGAACCGGACGCTTCTTCTTTCCCCAATGGCGGTATCCGTAATACATTCGAAGCTCGCGGATATACCGCATGGGACGTTTCTTCTCCGGCATTCGTAGTAGATACCACGCTCTGTATCCCTACGATCTTTATCTCTTACACAGGCGAAGCGCTGGATTACAAGACTCCGCTTCTGAAAGCACTTGCTGCTGTAGACAAAGCTGCTACGGAGGTTTGCCAGCTATTCGACAAGAACGTAACACGCGTCTTTACCAACTTAGGATGGGAACAGGAATATTTCCTCGTAGACTCCTCCTTATATAATGCACGTCCCGACCTTTGTCTGACCGGACGTACCTTGATGGGACACTCTTCCGCCAAAGACCAACAGTTGGAAGACACTATTTCGGCTCCATTCCTCCACGTGTCACCGCATTTATGAAGGAACTCGAAATCGAATGTCACAAACTGGGCATCCCTGCCAAGACCCGTCACAACGAAGTAGCTCCCAACCAGTTCGAGCTGGCTCCCATCTTCGAAAACTGCAACCTGGCAAACGACCACAACCAGCTTGTCATGGACTTGATGAAGCGTATCGCACGCAAGCATCACTTCAATGTATTGCTGCACGAAAAACCATATAGCAGCGTTAACGGCTCCGGCAAACATAATAACTGGTCGCTCTGCACCGACACCGGCATCAACCTGTTTGCCCCCGGAAAGAACCCGAAAGGCAATATGCTGTTCCTTACTTTCCTGGTAAACGTACTGATGATGGTATACAAGAACCAGGACCTGCTGCGTGCCTCCATCATGAGTGCCAGCAACAGCTACCGTCTGGGAGCGAACGAAGCTCCTCCCGCCATCCTCTCCTGCTTCCTCGGTTCACAACTCTCGGCAACCCTCGACGAAATCGTACGCCAGGTAGGAAATGAGAAAATGACACCGGAAGAAAAGACTACGCTGAAACTGGGAATCGGACGTATCCCGGAAATCCTGCTCGATACTACCGACCGCAACCGTACTTCTCCTTTTGCCTTCACCGGAAACCGCTTTGAGTTCCGTGCCGCCGGCTCTTCTTCCAACTGTGCCGCCGCCATGATCGCCATCAACGCCGCCATGGCCAACCAGTTGAACGAATTCCGCGCATCAGTGGAGAAACTGATGGAAGAAGGAGTGGGCAAAGACGAAGCTATCTTCCGCCTGCTGAAAGAAACCATCATCGCTTCCGAAGCCATCCGCTTTGAAGGCGACGGTTACTCCGAAGAATGGAGACAGGAAGCTGCCCGCCGCGGACTGACCAACATCTGCCACGTGCCGGAAGCGCTGATGCACTACGTAGACAACCAGTCGAAATCGGTACTGATCGGCGAACGCATCTTCAACGAAACCGAACTGAACAGCCGTCTCGAAGTAGAACTGGAAAAATACACCATGAAGGTACAGATCGAGGGGCGTGTATTGGGCGACCTCGCCATCAACCACATCGTGCCGACGGCTGTCACCTACCAGAACCGGCTGCTAGAGAATCTGTGCAAAATGAAAGAAATCTTCTCTCCGGAAGAATACGAAGTATTGAGCGCTGACCGCAAAGAACTGATTCGTGAAATCTCGCACCGGGTGACTTCCATCAAAGTACTGGTACGCGAAATGACCGAAGCCCGAAAAGTAGCCAATCACAAAGATAACTACAAAGAGAGGGCATTCGAATACGAAGAAAAAGTGCGTCCTTACCTCGATAAAATCCGCGATCATATCGACCATCTGGAGATGGAGGTAGACGACGAAATATGGCCGCTGCCCAAGTATAGGGAACTCTTGTTCACCAAATAAAAAACTCCTGAAGATTGCACGAAAGAACCTACTTTTGTGCAATCTTTTTATAGATTCGTTCATTTTCTCATTTTTTCTTTCTACTTTTGTGCTGTATAACACAGTTTTGTAGCACCCATGGTAAAAATGAACATGTCAGACATCGATATTTCGGAACCATTATCCGATTTGTTAGCTCCTTTGAATAACGAACAAAGGGAGTTTCTGATGAACAATTATACGATACAGACCTACAAAAAGAACGAAACCATCTACTGCGAAGGGGAGACTCCCTCTCATTTGATGTGCCTCATTACCGGCAAAGTCAAAATCTTCAAAGATGGTGTAGGAGGTAGAAGTCAGATTATCCGCATGATTAAACAGCGGGAATACTTTGCGTACCGTGCATACTTCGCAAAGGAAGACTTCGTAACTGCCGCCGCCGCTTTCGAACCTTCTGTTATCTGTCTCATCCCCATGACTGCCATCACCACGCTGGTCGCTCAAAACAACGATTTAGCCATGTTTTTATCCGCCAGCTTTCTATCGATCTCGGCATTTCCGACGAACGTACCGTCAGCCTGACACAGAAACATATCCGTGGACGTCTGGCAGAATCGCTGATTTTCCTCAAAGAGAGCTATGGACTGGAAGAAGACGGATCGACATTGAGTATTTATCTTTCCCGTGAAGACCTGGCAAATCTGTCGAACATGACCACCTCGAACGCCATCCGTACCTTATCACAGTTCGCTACGGAACGTCTGATCACCATTGACGGAAGAAAGATCAAGATCATCGAAGAAGAAAAACTCAAGAAAATAAGCAAGATAGGATAATACAGACCTTATACGATCATAAAAAGTGATCTGAAACTTTAACTGGAAGCCGATGTTCGTCACATCGGCTTTTTTATTTCTATACTGTTGGAACTTACCAATTAAACAAGTACATTTGTCCTGTCAATATATTAATAACTTAACACAATTTCAGACCATGAAGAAAAGTATTTCCCTTCTTCTTTTATCCTTGCTCATGATTACCCCCAGTTGTCAGAAGCCAAAAGAAGTGACGAACGAGTACAACATCGTTCCGCAACCCAACCAGCTTGTTCCCAAAGAAGGCCGCTTCGAACTGAGCAACAAGGTCCGGCTGGTAGTTCCGTCTGATGCTCCGGAAGTTAAAAAGGTAGCCGACGGCTTTGCCGAACAGCTGAAACAGACTGCCGGAATCTCTCTGACAGAGGCCGAAAGCGTGGATGGAAAGCCTGCTATCAGTTTCGTACTACAAGAAGGTATGCCTAAAGAAGGTTACAAGCTGTCTGTCACCCCCACCCTTATTACAGTCACAGCTTCCCAGCCAAATGGATTTTTCTATGGTGTGCAGACTATTTATCAGCTTCTTCCTCCCGCCGTATACGGAAAAGAGCTGAAGAAGAAAGCCGACTGGTCTGTTCCGGCTGTAGAGATCGAAGACGCTCCCCGCTTTGTACATCGCGGACTGATGTTGGACGTTTGCCGTCATTACGCACCGATAGAGTATATCTACAAATTTATCGACCTGCTGGCAATGAACAAGATGAACGTTTTTCACTGGCATCTGACGGACGATCAGGATGGAGAATCGAAATCAAGAAATATCCGAAACTGACAGAGATAGGTTCCAAACGCGAAAAAACGCTGGTAGACTATTATTATGTGAACTATCCACAAGTATTCGACGGAATAGAACACGGAGGATATTACACACAGGAACAGATAAAAGAGGTGGTAGCTTATGCTGCAAGCAAATATATCAATGTAATCCCCGAAATAGAAATGCCGGGGCATGCATTGGCGGCTCTGGCTGCTTACCCCGAATTGTCTTGTGATTCTACACAGACATATAAAGTATCACCTACGTGGGGCGTATTCGAACAGGTATTCTGCCCGAGCGAGACCACTTTCAAGTTCTTTGAAGGAGTCATGGACGAGGTAGTCGAATTATTTCCCAGCGAGTACATTCATATCGGAGGAGACGAATGCCCCAAACAGCCTGGAAGAACAGTACTTTCTGCCAGCAGTTGATTCGTCAGTTAGGCTTGAAAGATGACGCGACTCCCAGCAAAGTGGACGGAGTGAAGCACAGCAAGGAAGATAAACTGCAAAGTTACTTCGTTACCCGCATGGAAAAATACCTGAACGGTAAAGGACGCAATATCATCGGCTGGGACGAGATTTTGGAAGGCGGCCTGGCTCCAAACGCCACTGTCTTGTCATGGCGTGGCGTTGAAGGCGGATTGAATGCGGCCAAAGTCAGGACACAACGCAATCATGGCTCCCATGCCTTATGCTTATCTGGACTTCTATCAGGAAGATCCGGAAATCGCCCCGACTACCATCGGCGGATACACAACGCTGAAGAAGACTTATAGCTACAATCCTGTTCCGGATAATGCCGACGAACTGGTGAAGAAACATATCATCGGTATGCAAGGCAACCTCTGGAGAGAGTATATGAAAACTTCCGACCGGGTAGATTATCAGCCTTCCCACGTGCGATGGCTATCGCGGAAACGGGATGGACACTGGATGCCAACAAAAACTGGAAGAGTTTCTGCGAACGCATGGTTACGGAATTTGAGCGCCTGGAAGTCATGGATACCAAACCCTGCCTCAACTTCTTCGACGTAAACATCAATACGCATGCGGATGAAACGGTCCGTTGATGGTATTGCTGGAAACATTCTACCCGAATGCGGAAATCAGATACACCACAGACGGCAGCGAACCGACTTACGGTTCTACACTGTATGAACAGCCTTTCGTGCTTGAAGGAAACATCGACTTGAAAGCTGCTGCTTTCAAAGACGGCAAGATGCTGGGCAAAGTTACCAACAAGCCATTGTATGGCAATCTGCTGGCAGGAAAACCATTTACCGTCAATTATACAATGGGATGGACAGGGGATATTTTCGGCGACAATGATGTATTGGGAGCTGACAAAACAACTTTCGGTCTGACAAATGGAAAGAGAGGTAACAATGCTTCTTACACTCCGTGGTCCAGTTTCGCAATCGTAGAAGGTAAAGACCCGGAATTCATCGTCCATCTGGACAAACCGACGGAAGTAAGAAAAGTGGTCTTCGGCTCCTTGTTTAATCCTGCCATGAGAATGCTCCCTGCCGGAGGAGTTGCCGTAGAAGTATCTGCCGACGGTCAGCAATATACTCAGATAGCCGAAAAGGCCTTGAAGCATGATTGTCCGGAAACGGGAAGAATCGCATTCACCGACTCTATCGAATTTGAACCGACACAAGCCACTTTCCTGAAAGTAAAAATCAAAAATGGCGGTACCTTGCGTAATGGCGTCAATTTCAAAAAGAACAACGGTCCGGAAGTCATTCCTGCCGAATTGTGGATAGACGAAATCGAGCATATTAATGCCTGTGACATAACAAAAACGTGGACATGCAGCTTGTTGCTCATGTCCACCGTTTTTTTTTATTGATTCAGTTCTTATTTATTCCATGCAAAGCATTCCGCCTTGCTTCATCTTTAAATAATTCCCTTTGCAGAAAGATAACGTTCCGCCTCGATAGCAGCCTTACAGCCACTTCCCGCTGCTGTAATAGCCTGACGGTAATGCGGATCAGCCACATCTCCCGCTGCGAATACTCCGGGAACTTTCGTACGGGGGCTGTCACCATCTGTAATAATGTAACCCACTTCGTCAGTGTCGATATACTCTTTGAAAATATCCGAATTCGGTTTGTGACCGATAGCCAGGAAGAAACCGTCGATAGGCAGGCTGTAACGTTCTTCGTCCGATTCGCCCCAACGCTTCACAACATTCATACCTTCTACGCCGTTATCGCCAAACAGGCCGACTACATTGTGTTCGAAAAGTACTTCAATCTTCTCGTGCTTCTGCACACGTTCCTGCATAATCTTCGATGCACGCAGGTAAGGTTTGCGAACCACCAGATATACTTTGGATGCCAGACCAGCCAGATAGATCGCTTCCTCACAGGCTGTATCTCCACCGCCCACCACTGCAACGACCTTCTTCCGGTAGAAGAAACCGTCACAAGTAGCACAAGCGCTGACTCCCATTCCGGCGTATTTCTTTTCGTCTTCCAGCCCCAGGTATTTGGCCGTAGCTCCGGTAGAGATGATCAATGCTTCCGTTTCAATCACCTTATCGCCGTCAATCGTTATTTGATAAGGAGCTTTGCTCAAATCTGCCGCTGTCGCAATACCGAAACGGACGTCCGTTCCGAAACGGCTGGCTTGCGCGCGTAAATCTTCCATCAACTGCGGACCACTGATTCCTTCCGGATAACCGGGGAAGTTCTCCACATCCGTGGTAGTCGTCAACTGACCACCGGGCTGCAATCCTTCATAAAGCACCGGACAAAGGTTAGCACGTCCTGCATAGATCGCTGCCGTATATCCGGCAGGCCCTGAGCCTATAATCAGGCATTTTACTTTTTCTATTTCTGCCATTTTATTGTTATATTATTGTTTTATATTCCAACTATCTCGTCTCTTACTCAAAAGAATATTCTATCGTAAGTCTATCACTTCCGCAGTGGGGTATGCCTTCCGGTCGAAAGTGAAAACATGATCCGCATAATCCAGTCCGGTCTGATAAGCTGTCACGGTAATCTCATTACGCGTTTGCTGACCACGTTGCTGAAGCTGAATGTAAACCGGTTCATACGTACTCTTCGTCACATAAAGCGTAATGCTTTCCAACTCTTGCTTTTTATCATTGGCAGTCAGAATCACTTCCCAAACAGCTTTACCCTGATATGTCTTCACAGTTCCCAGCTTATAAGAGAATCCTTTCTGATACATATAAAGAAAGGTATACGGATTGATCTGCTGCAACTCTTCCTGAGTGGGATTGCTGACATTCACTTCATCATTTCTCACCATGTAGCTCCACTGTGTTTTCCCGTCAAACCAAGTGGTGGTCTCGGAATCTTCAGCATAAACTTCTCGCCCTTCAACTGAATGATACCGTTCTCCCGCCCTTCCAAACGACCGTCATTGACAGCCTTCAAGGTAAAATCGGCCCTCACACCACCTGCCTTCTTAAACGCTTCGGCCGTCTTCTCCAGAACAGCTTTAGCCTGCGACTGCTGTTGTTGAGCAATCACAGGCAGTGACAGTAAAGCTATTAAAACACTAAAAATGTATTTCTTCATTTGATTAATAAACGATCTGTTATTGTAAATTGTTCAAACGCATTTCAAGATCATTATCGTCGACACAGAGTACGTCACGAGCCTTGCTTCCCTGTGTAGGTCCGACGATTCCCGCCTTTTCAAGCTGGTCCATGATACGTCCGGCACGATTGTAACCGATAGCAAATTTACGTTGAATTAACGAAGTGGAACCTTGCTGATGGATGACCACCAAGCGTGCCGCATCCTCAAACAACGGATCGAGACGTCCCATATCAATGTCGCCCACTTCACTGCCGCTGTCTTCGCTCACATACTCGGGCAGGAAGAACGGAGTAGGATAACTCTGCTGACGAGCAATAAATTTCGTGATCTCCTCCACTTCCGGCGTATCGATAAAGGCACACTGCACACGTACCGGATCAGCACCTTGCAGGAAGAGCATATCTCCCTTACCAATCAGGCGGTTTGCCCCCGGACGGTCAAGAATCGTACGGGAATCCATCATGGCGGATACACGGAACGCAATACGTGCGGGGAAGTTCGCCTTGATCGTACCTGTAATGATATTCGTTGTCGGACGCTGCGTAGCGATGATCATATGAATACCGACCGCACGTGCCAACTGCGCAATACGGGCAATCGGAAGTTCCACTTCCTTACCGGCAGTCATGATCAAATCTCCGAACTCGTCGATCACCACCACGATATACGGCATAAACTTATGTCCTTTCTCCGGATTGAGGCGGCGGTTGATAAACTTCTCATTATACTCCTTGACATTACGTACATGAGCCATCTTCAAGAGGTCATAGCGTGTATCCATTTCCACACAAACAGAATTCAGCGTTTGCACTACCTTGGTCACGTCCGTAATAATCGGTTCGCCTCCATCAGGAAGTTTGGCCAGAAAATGGTTTTCAATGACGGAGTAAATGCTGAACTCCACCTTCTTCGGGTCGACCAGCACAAATTTCAGTTCAGCCGGATGTTTCTTATATAATAAGGAGGTAATGATTGCATTCAAGCCGACAGACTTACCCTGACCGGTAGCACCTGCCACCAACACGTGCGGCATCTTGCAAAGGTCGAACATGAACACTTCGTTCGTGATCGTCTTACCCAGTACAATCGGCAAGTCAAATCTGGATTCCTGGAACTTCTTGCTTCCAATCACGCTCTGACCGGATACAATCTTCGGATTCTTGTTCGGAACTTCGATACCGATGGTTCCCTTACCCGGTATCGGAGCAATGATACGAATACCATCCGCCGACAAGCTCAGGCGATATCATCCTCCAAGCCACGAATCTTCGAGATACGCACACCCTGTTCAGGAGTGATTTCATAAAGAGTCACCGTAGGACCTACCGTAGCTTTGATCGTACTGATTTCAATGCCAAGCTGCGCAATGTATTAATGATACGGTCTTTATTCGCATTCTGCTCGTCCATGTCGATCGTCGGATCGTCATTCTCAAAATGCTTCATCAAGTCGATTGTCGGGAAACGGTAATTTTCCAGATCCTTCATCGGATTATAAGGTTCTTGCTCCGGACCCTGATATTCTTCTTCCGACGCAGCTGTCTCTACCTGAAATCCGGGTTCATCCTCACCCGGCAATTCATCCTGAGCAATTGGAGGAACCACATCGCTTACGGTCGGTTCAAAGACCATAGTCACCCCTTCCGCCTCATCAGCAGAAGGAAGTTCGTCGTCCGGTTCCGGTGCGTTGACCGGAGATTCTTCTTTCGGCTCTTCTGCCTGTATATCCATCACGGGAGCAGGAGGAGGTGTTTGCTTATAAGTACGTTTCAGATTGAACTCCACTTCCTGCGGTTGCGAGGTCGTGAACTCCTGTGTTCCTTCTGCCGCAGTCTCCTTTTCTTCTTCTTTCTTCTGACGTTTGAGGAAACTCAGAGCAAAAAGTTTGCGCAACCAGATTACTGTCCGTGCACTTATATATATAAAGAAGCAGACAGCCGTTATCAGCAGGATCATCCATACTCCGGGAACTCCCACCTGCGAAACCAGCCAGCGGCTTACATTGTAACCGTGCATACCTCCCAGATAAATGAAAGAATCCTGATAATGATCCATCAAAGCGAAGCCGAAGAATACGGAGAACCACACCAATAATAATGTACAACCGATAAACCATTTCCACAGACGGACAATGCGCACCCGCATCAGTTTCAATCCTGCCACCGCCAGAAAGACGAGGATAAAGAAAGAAGATATCCCGAAGCAGTCATTTAATCAGATAGCTGCTAACTGTGCTCCGCGAGATCCGGCATAGTTTTTTACATTATTATTAACCGCCGCAAGGTCTGCCGAGCTGCCGCTGTCGATAATACTTTGGTCGGCGCCCCCGTAAAGAAGAAGGAAGAAAAAGCCAACAAAAGATAAACGGAAAAGATCACCAGCATCAATCCGAGCACAAAATGAACGGTTTCATTCTTAAAAATTGATACAATCTTTCCGGGAGAAGACGGAGTGCGTTCAGCCTCCTTATCTATTTTCTTTTTTGCCATGAGTCTTTATTCTTTAAATAAATTGGAATCCGTATTATAAGCCGCAAAAATAATAAAAAAATAACGAGCAGTACTCTCATTCAATCCTTTTTCTTACCTTTGCGATTCAAATCAATCTGATTATGGAAAAAGAAAGCCAAACGATATTTGAAAAGAATGTGATCGAGTTCGTAACGGTAGCCGCCGAATTTTGCGCATTCCTCGAACGTGCCGAACACATGAAGCGCAAAGCTTTTGTCGACACGTCCTTAAAAATACTTCCCCTGCTCTATCTCAAAGCATCCTTGCTTCCGAAGTGTGAAACAATCGGAGACGAGGCACCCGAAACGTATGTGACGGAGGAAATTTACGAGATTCTGCGTATCAATCTAGCAGGCTGATGGGTGAAAAGGATGATTATCTGGACGTTTTCGTACAGGATATGGTGTACAGTGACCAGCCTATCAAAAAGTCCGTCTCGGAAGATTTGGCGGATATCTATCAGGATATCAAAGATTTTATTTTCGTCTTCCAGCTGGGACTGAACGAAACCATGAACGACTCGTTGGCCATCTGCCAGGAAAACTTCGGTCTGCTGTGGGGACAGAAGTTGGTAAACACTCTGCGTGCCCTTCACGATGTGAAGTATAACCAGCAGAATGAGAATGACGAAGAAAGAAGACAACGAGGAAGAGAATAACGAACTAAGCGATGACGACTATTGTTGTGAAGAAGACGGTTGTCACTGCCACGACGACGAATGTCATTGTCATGAGGACGGTTGCCATTGTCGTAATGACGAATAAACAAAAATGATAGTAAGAAGAAGTATAAATAAAGACGAACTAAAGGAACTCCCGAAAACTGTATTTCCGGGACGAATCCATGTGATCCAGTCGGAAGCGGAAACAGAAAAAGCAGTAGCTTACCTGCAATCTCAGCCGATACTGGGTATCGATAGCGAAACGCGCCCATCCTTCACCAAAGGACAAAGTCATAAAGTAGCACTTCTGCAGATTTCTTCAGACGAATGCTGTTTCCTGTTCCGCCTCAATATGACCGGACTCACCCAACCTTTGGTCGACCTGCTGGAAAATCCGGCTGTTATCAAAGTAGGACTGTCGCTCAAAGACGACTTTATGATGCTGCACAAACGTGCACCTTTTACCCAACAGAGCTGCATCGAACTGCAAGACTATGTACGCCAGTTCGGCATACAGGACAAAAGTCTGCAAAAGATTTATGCAATCCTGTTCAAAGAAAAGATTTCCAAATCACAACGGCTGTCCAACTGGGAAGCGGACGTACTGAGCGACGGACAGAAACAATATGCCGCTACCGATGCCTGGGCTTGCCTCAACATCTACAACCTGTTGCAGGAACTGAAACGAACCGGCAACTACGAGGTCGAAAGCCTCCCTGTAGAAGAAGAGGTTGACGCAAATGCTCCCGCCAATCGCTGACAAATGACCGATAAAAGACTAATTAATAACTGATAAAATAGCATTTTAAACAACATGCATAAAGTATACCTCAAACCCGGCAAAGAAGAGTCTTTAAAAAGATTTCATCCCTGGATTTTCTCCGGAGCAATCGCTCGTTTCGATGGAGAACCCGAAGAAGGTGAAGTTGTAGAAGTATACACTTCGAAGAAGGAATTTATAGCCGAAGGACATTTCCAGATCGGAAGTATCGCCGTACGTGTGCTCTCTTTCCGTCAGGAACCCATCGACCACGATTTCTGGAAACGTAAACTGCAAATTGCCTATGATATGCGTTGTGGAATCGGTATCGCAGTCAATCCCACCAATGACACCTACCGTCTTGTACACGGTGAGGGAGACAATCTGCCTGGCTGGTCATTGACATTTATGCCCGGACTGCCGTCATGCAGGCGCACTCCGCAGGAATGCATGTAGACCGCATGACTATCGCCGAAGCCCTGTCGGAAGTAATGGGTGACAAGATCGAAAATATCTATTATAAATCGGAGACTACACTGCCTTTTAAGGCAGATCTTTTTCCCGAAAACGGTTTCCTTAAAGGAGGAAGCAGCGATAATATCGCACGGGAATACGGCCTGAAGTTCCATGTAGACTGGCTGAAAGGCCAAAAGACAGGATTCTTCGTAGACCAACGCGAAAACCGTTCACTGCTGGAGCATTATTCTAAAGACCGTTCGGTACTGAATATGTTCTGCTACACCGGCGGTTTCTCCTTCTACGCTATGCGTGGAGGTGCAAAGCTGGTACATTCCGTTGACAGTTCTGCCAAAGCAATCGATCTGACTAACAAAAACGTAGAACTGAATTTCCCCGGCGATGCGCGTCACGAAGCTTTCGCCGAAGATGCTTTCAAATACCTTGACCGCATGGGCGACCAATACGATTTGATAATCCTCGACCCGCCTGCATTTGCCAAGCATAAGGATGCTTTGCGGAATGCCTTGCAAGGTTACCGGAAACTGAATGCCAAAGCATTCGAAAAGATCAAACCGGGCGGCATCCTGTTTACTTTCTCCTGCTCTCAGGTGGTAACCAAGGATAATTTCCGCACAGCTGTGTTTACCGCTGCTGCTATGTCAGGACGTAGTGTACGTATCCTGCACCAACTAACCCAGCCTGCCGACCACCCGGTAAATATATACCATCCCGAAGGAGAATACCTGAAAGGGCTGGTACTCTATGTAGAGTAATATATGTCATAAACACCATGAACTTGCATAAACAAGGGGTGAATAAAAAGAAAAATAATAGTTTCAAAGTTAATTAGAGTTAACAAATAGAAGTTTTTCGGCAAATCATTATGTTCTATAACATAAAACCCTTTATATTTGCACTGTGTTTTTCATGGTATTAGATTTAAGGTTAATAAAGATTGGCTGTCTGGGATAGATAGCCTTCTTTTTTTATATGCCTATCCATCCTCTTTTTAACACGTAATCTTCATCTATTCTTCGCATTTATGGCTTTTTATCCCTTTTAT
>ENA-OQIG01001073-OQIG01001073.1-human-gut-metagenome-genome-assembly--contig:-NODE-1073-length-13057-cov-4.548337_pt1 | contig 13057 bp, 11 predicted proteins | sample MGYA00242576_ERZ504741 | MGnify/ENA primary metagenome ERZ504741 (study PRJEB26092, sample SAMD00036436) | human gut metagenome | host: Homo sapiens | study: EMG produced TPA metagenomics assembly of... | reverse complement strand
TTTCTTTTTCACTCCACAATTCCAACCACCCGGTCAGATACATCATAACTGCTGTTGATATAAATCCCACCAGAACATCCTGCGGAGTATGTACTCCCAGATAATTTCGTGAAAACATAGTCAGGAATACCAGCACAAACAACAGACCTGCAACGACACTGTGCTTTTTTTCCATGAACCAAAGTCCACTTCCACCGAACATAGCCGTTGCCCGCGTTGTATGCCCACTTGGAAATGAATATCCGGTAGCTGCTGTTTTAGAATCACCATAGGGTAAAATCCGTGTATCCCGTATCCATGGGCGATAGACACAGAAAGTAAGCTTTAAAAATCCGTTGATAAACAGACCGCCCCCAAGTCCTGCCAGGATTTTCGTCCCGCCTTCCGGTCAAATGCCCAGTAAATCATACACATCATTGCAATAGGTAAAAATCCTGCGGACAGCTTTGTTACTGCATTCATAAGCGGTGTCAGAATACTGCCAACCGTTTCGCGAAATTGTTGCAGGTACAATAAATACTCAATATCCATAGCTTTCCTCTTTCTGCTGTTCTTTCAGGCGAAAATAAAGCTGTGACTGTGTTAAATACTGATATGGTCCGGCAAAGAATATATTAACCAACCCGAATGTTATAATTCCCAGAAGGCTCCATCCTATAAAAGACAGATCTAATACAAATGCAGCCCACTTATTTCCCTTCATCATCTGACGGCTCTTTTCAAAAGCTTCTTTTCGATTCATCTGTGGATTCTCTGCCAACAAAAACGGAATCATCATATACTCATACTGTTTTATAATTCCCGGAATTATAAACAAAAGACTCCATAAGCTTACAAACAATGTCCGCACAAACATAATCCAGCCAACATTCTTTCCATCTCTCCTGTTGATCACCGACCAGATACATCTCGTCTCCGCTGTTCCGTATTCACATTGAATAAACAGCTTTTTACATCCCACCTCCAGAGGATTCCAAATCAAAATCGTCATAATAAAGTTAACAAGCAACGCAACTGCCACAATTCCAAGTGCAATTCCTAAAACAAGGCCAAAATCATCAGTTTCTACTGCGCCTATCACTTCATCAAAACTTCCGGAAGAAGACCTTTCTACTACCGAGACCACTCCTGAACCTCCAATCAGGGATAATATAACTCCTGCCAGACTGCTTTCCAATAATTTATCTTTAAAAGCTGTTTGGCACACTCTTTCAATTCTCTCCTTGTCCACATATACAATTCCCTCCTCTTCAAACTACCCATATGCAAATATCTCATATCTGAAATATGTCATCCGGCTTTCATAATCTATTACAATGCATTATCCCCAGTCAGTTCAGGCAGAGTCTCTGTAGCCTGAACGCCTATTCCCTCTGTTTTTCCATAATCATTCGCAACTTCTCCAGAGCACGTTTCTGTATCATCCTTACATTTCCCGGTGATAAATTCATCTGCCTGCCAAGCTCTGTGGAACTTTTCTGATAATAAAATCTTCCCAGAAGAATTTCCTGTTCTCTGTCAGAAAGCTGCTCCAGACTTTTTCTTAATGTCTCTTCTCTCATAATCTTTGCCACAATCTCTTCCGGCATTTTTTCCCGGGGAATTGTTCTGCTGCTTCAGGATTTCCAGAGAATAATGAGTCTTTTTATCCCTATAATAGTTTTTCAGGCGGTTTGCTGTGATTGCATACAACCAGGTAGCTATACTACCTTTTTCTTCATCATAACTGTCCATATTTCTGTAAAAAGACAGAAATACATCTCCAGTCAGTTCTTCCGCTTCATACAGATCAGGAACTCTTTTATGTATAAATGTCAAAATTTTCAGATAATATTCCTGATAAATACGCTCAAACTCCTCATACTTCATCCTCCGCCTCTTCATAAGACTCAATCTCTGCATAGAGATGTTTATCTTCTTTCACATCTTCCTCTGGCTCGTACAGTTCTTTACACTCCTTATCTGTATACATAATGTAATAAGAATTATCGTCATGAAGCATGATCCATACATGATTATCTGCTGGAACCGTGATTGCATAATCCTTTTCCTGCTCTGTACCAGGAGCTGCAGTAACTGTCACATTACGTACATCACCTTCTGCTTTTTCTGCTTCTTCGTACTTTTCACAGAGATCTGCTACATCCTCAGGTCTGTCCACGCCGTAGGAGAATTCCATCTTCGAAGCTTCTTCTGAAGTGCCGTCCTTATGATTCAGAATCTGAGTATGTTTCAGTGGTCTGTAATCATCCGAAGCAACCACATATTCCATAGAAATCCAGTCTCCCTCTGTATAAGATTCTCCATCGCCCTGAGAATTCAGTGTGCTCTGCGTAAGTTCTTCAGGTACTTTTGTCTGTATAATGATCGTATCACCATCGTCCTTCAGATCCGTCACTTCTTCCTCCATGGTTTCATCTGTATAAAGCTTATAAGATCATCTGCAATTTCCATCTGCTTCATCAATATACAGACAGGAGAGATACTCATCTCCTTCTTTTCCGTATTTTAATTCGCCATCCTTATAGAGCATCTGGGTAGTACCATACATATCTACATACATCACTTCAGAATCTTCATAATCATATACCTTTGTATTCTGCAGTATATATTCACAGGTAGCTTCATAGCTTTTATGATTGCTTACAAGACTGTCTGTTTCTCCTGCTTTCATCATCTGTTCCAGTGCATTGTCTTTTGTCAGTTCAGGTAACGTATCCGATGCCTGGACACTCACACATCCTGCTCCCAGAGTTCCCATAATCAGTGCCGTCACAATAATCATTCTTTTCTTCATTTTTTAGTCTCCTTTCTTTTGAATGTTTTTGTGGCTATATTATTTATATTTTTATATTATTTGAATTTAATTCCCTTGTCCATATTTTTGCGTGAATAGTCAAAATATAGCGTAAAAAGGCCTTCATATGATTTGATTTTGCCTTCTGCCAATGGTATACTTATTTTTAATAGGTAACCTGACCATTATCTATCTTTATGACAGGAGGGTTTTATGATAGCATTGCGTTATTTCTGCGGATTTTCTCTTCAGATTTTTCCTTATGCATTTTTCTGTTTGTATCCATTTCGGGATCGTTTCCGCTTAAGCACAAAAAAGACAATGCTCATGGCACTGTCCATTTTTATTGTAATGGTCATTCCGTTTTCTCTTATCGCACAGTTCAACATTGGCGGTGATTACAAAGAGCTAATCTGGAATGTTATTTTTTATATTGCCCTGCTACTGTTCGGAGTGTTGTATTGTTTTATCATCCAGGCAAAAATAGCAGAAAAACTATTTGTATTTTTTGTTGTAATGAGCTACGGATTCTTTGTTACAAGCACCGTTACCTTTTTGCACCGTACTTTCCGGTTTCCATCCGATTATTTTATGTATCCGCCCTTTGCACTGGCTCTCACACTTATCATAAATCTGGTTCTTGCGAAACCATTTCTCATACTGATGGAGCGAATCCGTACTATGATCAATGCAGATCTGGAATCACGGATCTGGAAGATTCTCTGCTCCCTCCCTGCTTTGTTTATTCTGATTGCCAGCATTGCACAGTTCTCAAGCATAATAAATCTTTCCAATAATATAGTTGTCCATGTTATGTTTGTACTGTTTGCAGTATTTGCTTTCATGGTGTATGCCGTATTCTTCAGTGTCATGGGATACATCCGCAGCAAACAGGAAGAACAGCGGATTTCCGAGCGCATGCTGGAAAGCTACCGGAATCAGGCAGAAAACAACGAACATATTCTGGAAATACACCATGAGATCCGGCATCATATGAATGCCCTGTCCTCCTATCTTAAACAGGAGGACTATGCAGGTGCCAGACAGTATATACAGAAATTTACTGAAGAAGCCGAACAGCTTCCTTTTGTCACCTACACAGCCAATGCTCTGGTTAATTCCATCCTTTCAGAATTTGCAGAACGTGCCAGCCGTTATAAAGCCATAGTGGAGTACAGTATTATCATTGGCAGAAGACTCAACATGGAAGACATTGATTTGTGCCGGATGTTGACAAATATATTGGAAAATGCAGTAGAAGGGTGTCAGAAGGTTTCTGAAGGACAGCGGGTCATCCGGCTGAATCTCCATTCAAAGGGAAATTTTCTGTTTATTAAATGTGAAAACTCCTGCAATGAGGATAACTTGAGAATCACGAATGGAAAATATAAATCCAGTAAAAAGAACAGTGACAGACACGGTTACGGTCTTAAGATCATCAATGGAATCGCCGAAAAATACAATGGTATACTGAGCGTACAGGTACGTGGTGGCTTTTTTGCTGTAACAACAACACTTTGTCTTGACGAAAATAACGAATAATAGGGGGGGGCTTTCACTATGTACCATATTGCCATCTGTGATGATGAACCGATTTTTTTAACACAGATATCAGAAATGATCATCGATATTTTAGCATCCATGGGAGAATCCTGTGAGATTCGAAAATATACTTCTATTTCAGAATTAAAAAATACATTGCAGAATACTCCCAAAAGCTGTGACATTCTGATTCTTGATATTATGCTGGGTGAAAACAATGGGATCAGCTTTGCAGAATGTCTCCGTGACACTGAAAACCAAATTCCCGTTATCTTCATTTCCAGCAGTAAGGAATTTGTATTCGATGCATATTCTGCTGAACCTGTAGGTTATATCCTTAAGCCGGTCAGCCGTCAAAAACTTGCAGAAGCACTAACCCGTGCAATCCGACATCTGATCCCGAAATCCATTATAATCGACACTCCGTCCAGAACTGTATCCTTTCATATCAGGGATATTACCTATATTGAAATAATCAATAAAGAACTGCAGATTCACCTTCAGGACGGTACTGTCACGAAGATATATAAATCCCTTTCTGCAGTCCGTGAAATTCTGCCGAAAGATATCTTCGTGCAATGTCACAGATGCTACATTGTTTCTCTGTATGCTATCCGTTCAATCAGACGCTTTGAAATCACACTGAATAATCATGAAATAATCCCGGTCAGCAAATACAGCTACCGGGATGTCCAGGAACAATTACAGCAATACGCTGCAAAATGGTTTTAATTTTTCCAAACAGCAGAAAACGGCGGTCTTATCGACCGCCGTTTTCTCATTGATATTTTGCAACAAGCTCTCCGGCATTTGCTTTCACATCATCGGAAACAAGCCCCGGGAATTCCTCTTCCAGTTCATTCAGGATATTCAGAATATCTTCTTTTTCCTGACCGGTACTGATAACAACCTCGCAATAGTTGATCTTCTCCATACCTGCCACTGAGGTTTCCAGCTGCATAATATAATCCACATGCGGATTCCCATATAATCGGATCAGATCCTCCTGCGACCTTGCTTTCATCTTAAAGTTCAATGCATATTTCAGGTTCCGTTTCATACTATAATTTTTGTCAGTTCCGAGTATGCTGTCCACAAAAATAGATAGTGGATTTCTTCCCTCCATGCAGCCGTTGTTGTTGTCATTCCGGACCATCTTGGATTAATTTCGATAATATACCATTCTCCTGCCCGGTAAACCAGATCGACTTGCACTGTTCCTTCAAATTTCAAACTCTGTGCCATATTAAGCAGTTCTTCCTGTACCTTTTCAAAATGATAGGAAGGATCCGTCACCGGACCAAATTTTACAGAGCTTAACGGATCTGTAATGCCCTCTTTTGTTACAGAAAAGGCAATCGGCGGAAGGACACTGTAACGTCCCTCTACACCATGAATTTCCGTTCCGAACTGTTCTCCCTGGATCAGTTCTTCCACCATTATATCTGAATTGTTCCGATCGGAATTAAGAAAGCTCTCTACTTCCTCATAGGAGTTCATGACTTCCACTCCGATTGACCCTGCACCTAATGTATCCTTCACAATGACCGGAAAGTTCATTTCCTTAATCCGATAAAAAACATATTCCTTATATACATTTATACTGACACCCGGATTCTTCTTCTCCGCAAGAAACAGCTCATGGTGAATATAGATTCCCTTTGCCGCTTTGACAAAGCTGCGGAACATGATATTACTACGCCACTTATCAAATGCTGCCACTGACACCAGCGTATTATTGGCAATGGTTGCAATTCCTCTTTTCTGTAATTCCTCAGCAATGAGAGCGGTCTTGATCGGTACCCAGTCAAAGGGAACGGCTCCCGATGCAATTGCTACAGCAATATCCGGCTTCTGCTGTGCAATCAGCTCTGCCGTATCCTCCGCACTCATTCCACTCTCCAAAAGCACGTATTTCACCTTCTCAGGTTTTTTGCAGATTTCCCCATCTGCCACGTCAAAAATGTAAGAACCATTCAGGGGTCCTGCTACAACAAATTCGCAGTCCGGATAAAGCCGGTCCATTTCATCCCAGGTATCTGCCCGGAACGGCTGGTAGGTTGTTTTTGTTGATGAATTGGAATGTGCTGATGTTGACGCACTATAAAATACAATACGCATAATCTCTTCCTCCGCCTATTTTCTATTATTCAAACTGTGCCTGATATAATCTGGCATAGGCTCCGTTTTGTGCTAATAGCTCTTTGTGGCTGCCCTGCTCCACGATATGTCCGTTCTCCATAACCAGGATCACGTCTGCATTGCGAATTGTGGACAGACGGTGGGCAATGACAAAGCTTGTCCGTCCCTCCCGCAGCTTATCAAGTGCCTGATCAATCATGGCTTCGGTTCTGGTATCTACAGAACTTGTTGCCTCATCCAAAATGAGAATATTCGGTTTCACAAGAAATGCCCTGCAGATCGTCAACAACTGCTTTTCTCCGGCAGAAAGGCTTGACATTTCATTGGAAATTACAGTCTGATAACCATCAGGCAGTGTACTTACAAACTGATCCACGAAGGTCTCCCGGCATGCATTCCGGAATTCTTCTTCCGTGATTTCCCGTTTCAAACCATATTTCAGATTGTCTCCGATCGTTCCTTTATACACCCAGGTGTCCTGCAGAACCATTGCAATGTTCTCCCGCAGGCATGCTCTTGTAAGGTCGTGAATTTCTACTTTGTCATCAAAAATAATTTCTCCAATGTTTACTTCATAAAATCGTTCGATCAGATTTACAAGTGTTGTCTTGCCGGCACCAGTTCCTCCAACAATAGCGACCATCTGGCCCGGTTCTACAACAAGGTTCATATGTTCGATCAGCTTCCTCTCAGGTACATAAGAAAAGCTCACATCCCGGAAATCGATCTTTCCCTGCAACCGGTAGCTCTCTCTGGCTTCCGGTTTTTCTTCAGCCTGATCTTCACTGTCTAACAGCTCATAGATCCGGTCAAGAGACGCTATTCCGGACTGCAGTGAAGAATACGCCTGGGACAGCTTGGAAAAGGGTGTCTGAAACTGTCTGGTATACTGAATAAATGCCTGCACATCTCCGACCGTCATCTGTCCGGATATTACCCGTAAAGCACCTCCCAATGCCACAATCACATAATTCAGATTCGTAAAGAACCGGGACAATGGCTGAATCAAGTTCGATACGGCCATAGCTTTGAAGGAAGATTCATACAGCAGACGATTCTGCTTCCTGAAAGCTTCCACGAACTTCTCTTCCTGACCATAAAGCTTCACAATATTGTGTCCGTTCACACTCTCTTCCACATTACTGTTAATCATTCCGGTATAATACCACTGCTTCTGATATTCCTTACGCACAAACCTGGAAATCAGGGTCACAATCCAGCCCGAGACCGGAATAATGATCACAGTGATCAATGCCAGCCTCCAGTTAATTGCAGTCATCATGACAATCATCCCGACCAGCTGGAAAATACTGTAAATCGTATCTGCACCGGAAGAATTCAGAGTCGTGACCACATTATCAATATCATTTGTGGTCCGGCTCATGATATCTCCGTGACTGTTTGTATCAAAATAATTTAATGGCAGCGACCATAGCTTTGTCTCTACCTGACTGCGCAATTCTTTCGCCGTATCAGAGATGATCCGTGTGGAAAACCATGCGGATAGCCATTTCGATACGAACTGGATCAGAAAAATCACACTCGATATCCCTGCCCAGAAGAAAAAACGGTCCCAGTGAATGTTACTGCTTACCGGGTTTGACATATCCTGTACAATGGAATCCGTTGCATACCCCAGATACTGCGGTCCCAGCGCTGTAGCAACCGCTGAAATAATAATACTGAACAGCATAAGAGCGGTCAGCATCTTATTTTTAAAGAAGAAGAGCTTTAACAGCCGCTTGAAAGACCCCTTTTGTATGGTCTTTTTCTGCTTTGTACTCATGATGCCACCTCCTTATCTGTGGGCTGGGAAGCCACAATTTCCTGATAAGTCCGGCTGCTTTGCATGAGTTCTTCATGTGTTCCAACCGCTTCAATACGTCCCTGATTCATCACAAGGATCTGGTCAGCATCCTTAATGGTACTGATTCTCTGTGCAACAATAATCACAGCCGCATTCTGTGTAACCGGCTTCAGTGCTCTTCGCAGCTCCTGGTCTGTCCGGTAATCCAGTGCAGAGAACGAATCATCAAACAAATAGATGGAGGGTCTGCGGACAATTGCTCTTGCGATTGCAAGCCGCTGCCGCTGCCCGCCCGAAAAGTTTGTTCCCCCTTCGGAAACCTTCATCTTAAGACCACGTTCGTTTTTCTCCACGAACTCCTTTGCCTGCGCAATCGAAAGAGCCTCCCAGAGTTCTTCCTGTGTTGCATCCGGTTTTCCATCCCGCAGATTGTCCTCCAGTGTCCCCGAAAACAGGAAAGCCTTCTGCGGAACCATGCCGATTGCCTGATCAAGCTCATGCCTTAACAGCTTCCGGACATCCATGCCATCTACGAAGACCGTCCCCTCTGTCACATCTGCAAGACGTGGAATCATATCAAGCAAGGTAGTCTTACCACATCCGGTAGATCCGATAATCGCCGTCGTTTTACCCGGCTGTGCGCAGAAGGAAATGTCCTTCAATACAGGCTCCACCTGCTCATTATCCGGTGCATAGGAATACGTCACATGTTCAAAACATATTTCTCCCCGGAACTGCTCTGGCAAAAAAGCATCCTCTCTGTCCTGAATTTCACTTTCACTGTTTAAAATCTCTTCAATACGTGTAACCGATACCTCGGCTCTTGGTAGCATAATAAAAATCATGGAAGCCATCAGGGTTGCTGTCAGAATAAAGGATATGTAGGTTACGAAGCCGATCACCTGTCCAATCTGTACCTGACCGTTTCCCGCCATACGGCCGCCAAGCCAGATCAGCGAAATATTGGCAAAGCTCATTGTCAGGGTAAAGATTGGCTGCATCAGCCCTGTAATCTTACCGATGCTGGTATTAATCCTTGAAAGATCTCCGTTAATCCGTTCAAAGCGTTCCTTCTCGCCTTGTTCCTTCGTAAAGGCCTTTACCACACGGACACCGGAAATCTGATCCCTGAGTACAGTATTCATCTCATCTATTTTCGTCTGCTGTTCTTTATAATAAGGAAGGATCAGCTTTAAAAATACCACAGAAACCCCAAGCAACAGGGGTATCGTCACAAGCAATACCACCGAAAGCTTCACGCTTTGGGACAAGGCAAGCACAAGACCTCCGATAAACATCATCGGTGCTGCAATAATCGCGGTAAATAAGAACGTAATAAACTGGGTTACCTGCTGTACATCGTTTGTTGCCCTGGTAATCAGCGTAGGAGCTCCCATGCTTCCGATCATCCTGCGTGAAAAATGCATCAGCTTCTCATAAACCTGCTCCCTCAAATCCCGTCCGGTCATCAGTGCCACCTTTGCTCCGAAAATACCAGCCAAGGTTGATAGCAGAAACTGGATAAAGCTATTCCCAGCATGAGAATTCCCTGATGCATGATATATGCAGCATCCGCATTCGCCACACCATAATCGATCACTCTGGAATTGATTGTTGGCAGATACATGGTTAAAAAGGACTGACCAAGCTGCAGTAAAATGACCAGTATCAAAAGTCCCCTGTATGCTTAATACTCTTCGCAAAAATCCGGTCATGCCTGTCCCTCCATAAAATCATCAATAACGGAAGCATATGCATCCATCATCTTACGCCCCGGCATACCCGGAAATGCATTTACCTCTGCCAGCACATACTCTCCATCACCAATCATAAGATCCAGTCCGATAATCGGAAGATCAAATATGGACGCCACCTTTTCACAGAATACCTTTTCTTCTTCGGTAAGAGTCTTCTCCTGTGTAGTTCCACCCACATGTACATTCGAACGGAATTCATCAGGATTCGATGCATGGCGCTCCATCGAAAAATAATATCTGCCATGGAGAACAACAACACGGATGTCTCTTCCTTTGGAAGTAGCAATATATTCCTGTGCCACATAAGCCTGTCCATAGGAAAGAGTTGCAAAGTAATCCTTAAGCTCCTGGCCGTTATGGATCAGTTCTACACCAATCCCGCCAAATCCACTGTCCGGCTTCACAACAAATGGATAACCAAAACGACCAGACAGTGTTTCGGGATCAGAATCTTTGAAAAACACCATCGTATCAGGCACCCGTATTCCATTCTGTGCAAGTCTCTGATAAGTTGCAATCTTACTTCTTGCGACCTGAAGCTCACGCAGATTTAAAATAGATGGAATTCCCGCATCCTGAAGCATATTCTCCAGAATAAATCCATCCGTGGATCCAAGCAGTGGCCAGAAATAATCCGGCTTTTCCATTTTTTCGCCCAGACAGGTGATCGCAAGCTCCCCGTTCCTGCAAATTTCAATCGTGGAATATTCACAGAAAAGTACTTCCTTATCTTTACCTATCAGTGCCTGCATCTGCCTTCTTCCATTTGTCTTAACATCTTCCACAGTACTGTCCTGGCTTGCTACTAAAGCTAAAATTTTCATAGACTCCTCCTTTTACTTATTTTACAAGCTCCACCCCGTATTCTGTCTGACTGAAAAAAATTTCCGCTGCAGTTCATTCCGGATGATGTGCACAGGCTTCAGCTGTGCCGGCGCAATTCCCTTCATTATCATCAGATCACGATATAAGCTATATGTCTCCGGCTCTAAGATATTTAACTTAGTTGGCGCACAGATTCCTTTTGCCACCTTATCTCCCATGGACGGATTGGCCTTAGCAAGATTCCTCTCCAGAAAAAAGCGGATTTCCTTTGCTTTCATCCCCTCCGGAAGGCTTTCGATTTCCATAAAATAAGTATAACGTGGAGGAACATGTTCAACATCCGGATATACTGTAAAATCAATCATGTCAAAGCCAAGCTGCTTTGCTGTATCCTCTGCGGCAGTCCTGAGTGCCACTTCTGTTGTCTTCTCCCCCATAATACTGACTGTCTGATCAATACGTCCGATGAATTCCAGAATCGGCAGATTCTTATATTTTCCTGCAATCTTTACCGCATCACGCATACGATACCGGTAAAAACCGGAAAGATTCGTAACAATCACTTCATATTCTTTACCTGTCTCAAGCTGATCTATCGTTACTATTTTGGAGAAATCATCATCTGCGTCTGTCGGCAGAAATTCATAGAACATACTGTCCGGAACCGGCACGCTCTTCTCATCATTTAACCGGTACGGGACACTGATCATGCCTTCAGATGCATTAATTCCGGTAAAATAACGGGCTATTTTTTCTCCCATATATTTCTCTTTGATCTTATCAGCATAAACCTTAAATCCACCGGAACCGACACCGGTAAGGAACTGTGCATGAGGCCACAGCTTCGGTACAATCGGTTCCTCAAACCCCTGCATGAAAATTCCCCTCAGTTCCTGCGCTCTCTCCGGCATGGCTGAATTTTCTTTAAGAGACTGGAACGGACTTCCTCTGACATTTTAATACCCAGATCAATCGTTCCCTGTTCAATATCATTAACCAGAAGCTCCCAATTCTGTTCCATATAACGCAATACTTCCAGTAAAAATCCAAGAAAGTTCGCTGCCATATTCGTAAGATCCTGGTCCATCAGTCCGAAACGTGCATGCAGATATCTGGTGTTGGTTTCCGATTCCGGATAAATTGCTTCATCGGGAGATGTAAAACTCATTCCGAGGTAAGGGCGGAATTCACCGATCATTTTTACTGACAAAGCTCCATAAGTAACACCGCTTTTCACGTGCTGGATCTCTGCAATGGATTCCGCAATGGACATATTCCGTCCGTTGATCCAGTCTTCTCCGAGTTCTTTTGCGACCAGCCCCATACGGTAGGGACCATTATACTTCTGAAAAACCTGAAAAGCCTCTTCCGTCAACGGTATACGCTTGGGATTTCCAACCGTTCCTGAAGACTTGTTATAATGTACAACCTTACCGGAGGTAATCAGATTCTCCTCCCCATCCTCACTCATTCTTAAAATATAGCCTGCATAATCATCGTATACACTGACCGGAACCTTCTTCTGGTATTCTTCTATGGAATGAATATCCGCAAAGCCATATTTCCTTCCATATTCCGTATCCTTATTCTGTTCCAGAATCCTTAAAAGCAGCTTTTCATTTTCCCCCATGGGATCCTCTGCCATCCGATTCAATGCTTCCACTACCGGTATTCCCAATTTGATCTGTTGCAGATTTCCCTGTCCGGCAGGTGTTAATTTTCTCTCTTCAATTGCCATATTCTTTTCCCCATTTTCATCCGTCTTTTATTGTTCGACTGTCAAAATACTGTCAAATCCGGTCGCTTCAAATACTTCCATAATAATTTCATTGACATGCTTTACAACCATACTTCCCTTTGCTGCATTCATTTTCTTCTGACAGGATAAAAGCACTCTTAATCCGGCACTGGAAAGATATGCAAGATCGGTAAAGTCCAGAACAAGCTCGGTAACTCCATCAAGCTTTTGGAAAATCTCCTTCTCAAATTCCGGTGCTGTTGCAGAGTCCATTCTTCCTTCCAAAGCAACCTCCATTTTCTTTCCCTGTGTTTTAACATCCAAATTTCATTGATTTATCCCCCTCCCATTATCCTTTTATACCATCCATTAGCCTGAAGAATCTTTTACTTATATCTGGTTAAAACTTACTTCTATTTTCTTCCTTTCTTTTAACTTGTTTTATTATA